>Ga0207421_10002559_pt1 | contig 22487 bp, 20 predicted proteins | sample SodLakKL_010_SED_4_FD_187542 | JGI IMG/M metagenome (GOLD analysis project Ga0207421, IMG submission 187542) | Alkaline sediment microbial communities from Lake Tanatar, Kulunda Steppe, Russia - 8KL_010_SED (SPAdes) (version 2) | ecosystem: Environmental > Aquatic > Non-marine Saline and...
CCCGATCTGGATTCGAACCCCAATGAGCAAAGTCCTGATTATTGGCGCCGGTGGCGTCGGTGGCGTCGTTACCCACAAGTGCGCCCAGCATCCCGAGATCTTCAGCGAGATCCTGCTGGCCAGCCGCAACGAGTCCAAGTGCCAGGCGATCGCCGCCCAACTGGATCGTCCGATCCAGACCGCCCGGGTGGACGCCGACAACGTCGATGAGCTGGTCAAGCTGATCGAGTCGTTCAAGCCCGACGTGCTGATCCACGTGGCCCTGCCCTATCAGGACCTGACCATCATGGAGGCGTGCCTGCGCACCGGTGTGCCCTATCTGGACACCGCCAACTACGAGCATCCTGACGAAGCCAAGTTCGAGTACAAGGAGCAGTGGGCCTTCCAGGAGCGCTTCGCCAAGGCGGGCAACATGGCCACCCTGGGCTGCGGCTTCGATCCCGGCATGACCAACATCTACTGCGCCTATGGCCAGAAGAATCTGTTCGACGAGATCCATCGCATCGACATCCTGGATGCCAATGGCGGCGATCACGGCTACCCCTTCGCCACCAACTTCAACCCGGAGATCAACATTCGCGAGATCACCGCGAACGGTCGCTACTGGGAGAAGGGCGAGTGGAAGGAGACTCCGCCGCTGGCCGAGAAGCGCACGTTCGACTTCGACGGCATCGGCGAGAAGGACCTCTACCTGCTCTATCACGAGGAGCTCGAATCCCTGGTCCAGAACATCAAGGGCCTAGAGCGCATCCGCTTCTGGATGACCTTCTCCGACAAGTACATCACCCACCTGAAGGTGCTGGAGAACGTCGGTATGACCAGCATCGAGCCGATCAAGGTCGACGGCTGCGAGATCTCGCCGCTGCAGTTCCTCAAGGCCGTGCTGCCGGACCCGGCATCGCTCGGCCCGCGCACCAAGGGCAAGACCAACATCGGCGTGATCCTGGACGGCATCAAGGATGGCAAGCGTCGCAAGGTCTACATCTACAACATCTGCGATCACGAGAAGTGCTTTGAAGAGGTCAAGTCCCAGGCCATCTCCTACACCACCGGCGTGCCGGCGGTGACCGGCGCGATGCTGATGCTGGAAGGCATCTGGAAGGGCGAGGGAGTGTTCAACGTCGAGCAGCTCGACCCCAACCCCTTCATGGAACGCATCGGCGAGATGGGCCTGCCCTGGCAGGTGGTCGAACTGGACCCCGACCATGATCCGCTGGCCTGATCGATGACAGACGCACGCGACTCCAATCTGGACGTCGGCCAGAACATCGGAATAGATTTCGACGTTCTGGCCTGCCCCTCGCCGGCCTATGTGGTGGACGACGCCCTCCTGCGCCGCAATCTGGAACTGCTGGGGCAGGTCCAGTCGCGCAGCGGTGCCAGGATACTGCTGGCCCTCAAGGGCTTCGCCATGTGGGATACCTTCCCGCTGGTGCGCCAGTACCTGGTAGGAACCACGGCCAGCGGCCAGGATGAGGCACGCCTGGGCGCCGAGACCTTCGGCGGCGAGGTGCACTGCTACTCGCCGGCCTTCACCGAGGAGGAGATGCAGGTGGTGCTGCGCTATGCGGACCACCTCAGCTTCAACTCACCGGGGCAGTGGCGGCATTTCCGCGACACCGTCGCGGCAGCGCCGCGGCGGGTCTCCTGCGGCATGCGGGTCAACCCGGAGCACTCCACCGGGGCGGTGCCGATCTATGATCCCTGCGCACCGGGCTCGCGGCTAGGCGCCCGGGCCGCGGACCTGGCCGCTGCCGACCTGGAAGGCCTGGAGGGGCTGCACTTTCACACCCTGTGCGAGCAGAACAGCGACGCCCTGGAAGATACCCTGGCGGCCTTCGAGGCCAAGTTCGGTCAGCACCTGGGTAGCATGAAGTGGATGAACCTGGGGGGTGGGCACCATATCACCCGCGAGGACTACGACGTGGAGCGACTGGTGCGGGTGATCCGGGACTTCAAGGCTCGCCATCCTCACCTGACGGTCTACCTGGAGCCCGGCGAAGCTATCGCGCTCAACACCGGCTATCTGGTCTGCTCGGTACTGGATATCGTCGAGAACGACGGCCCCATCGCCATTCTCGACACCTCGGCCACGGCGCACATGCCCGACGTGCTGGAGATGCCCTACCGGCCGGAGATCATCGGCGCCGGCGAGCCGAGCGAGAAGGCCCACACCTACCGCCTGGGCGGCCTGACCTGCCTGGCCGGCGACGTCATCGGCGACTACTCGTTCGATGCCCCGCTGTCCATCGGCGATCGCCTGGTGTTCACCGACATGGCCCACTACACCATGGTCAAGACCACCACCTTCAACGGCATCCGCCTGCCCTCGATCTGTCGGATCGATGAGACGAGCCGCGCGGTGCGCACGGTAAGGACCTTCGGCTACGTGGACTACATGCAGCGGCTGAGCTGAGCCGACCCGGCCACCGATTACGCGTCGGAACGAAGCACTGCACCAGAATGAAGCCCCTCGCGGGGCTTCATTCATTTCTGGCCCCGAGTGTTAGCCCAAGGCTTCACCGTCGCGCCCCTGGCCTCTATGGTGGAGGAAAGCCATTACCACAGGGAGCATGTAATGCTCAGGGTCTACAAGTTCGGCGGCGCCTCGATCCAGGACGCCAGCGCCATTCGCCATCTGGGCGAGCTGCTGGCCGGGAAGGCGCCGAGGCCAAGGGCCATGGTCGCCTCCGCCATGGGCAAGACCACCAACGCCCTGGAGGCGCTACTGCAGGCGGCCCGCCAGGATGATGAGGCGCTCTACCGCCGGCGGCTGGCGGCGATCCGGGACGACCATCTGGACGTGGCCGAGGCACTGTTCGGCCCGGGGTCCGCCGTGGCCGACGAGCTGGAGCAGCGGCTGGCCGAGCTGGACGCCGCTCACCACTCCCATCGGGACGCGCCATTCCCCTTCCACTATGACCAGACGGTGGGCGTCGGCGAGCTGCTCTCCACCGCCCTGGTGGCCGCCTGGCTGAACGAGATCGGCGTGGCCACCCGCTGGTGCGATGCCCGGGAGTTGATCCTCACCGACGACCGCCATCAGGCGGCCAACGTCGACTGGGCGCCGACCCGGGAGCGTATCGCGTCGCTCGAGCAGGTAGCCGACGAGGTGCTGCTGACCCAGGGCTTCATCGGCGCCACCGCGGACGGTGCCATGACCACCCTGGGCCGAGAGGGCTCCGACTTCAGCGCGGCGATCCTCGCCGAGGCCCTGGATGCCGACGAGCTGACCATCTGGAAGGATGTGCCGGGGGTGTTCAACGCCGACCCGCGGCGCTTCACCAATGCGCGCCAGATTGCCCGGCTCAGCTATTCAGAGGCCCTCGAACAGACCTGGCACGGCGCCAAGGTGATCCACCCCCGCACCCTGGCCCCGCTGCAGCGCCGGGGCATCCCGCTGACGGTGCGCTCCTTCCTGGAGCCAGAGGCGGCCCCCACCGTCATCGGGCCCGAGCCGGGCGAGGGGGACACCCTGCCCGCCTGCATGCTGCGCGACGACCAGCTGCTGCTGGAGGTGAGCCCGAGCGACGGCAGCTTCGTCGATGAGGCGCTGATAGCAACGGTGCTGACGCAGTTCGCCGAGGCCGGCCTGCATGCCAACCTGATCGACGTCGAGCCATTGCGCCTGCGTCTGGTGGTCGACAACCAGCCGGAGAGGCTTGCCCCCGCACTGGAGGCGCTGACAGAGCGCTTCTCGGTGGCCCGCCGGGATGGCCTGGTGCTGCTCACCGTGCGCCATCCCGACGAGGCCCTGCTGGAGGCCCTGGATGGCGGCCGCACCCGGGTGGCAGAGCGACGCAACGCCACCACCGCCCAGCGCCTCTACCGCGCCGCCGAATGCCCCGACAGCTGGCGGCTCCCCGAATGACTCAGGTGGCGGCCAGCCGCCGCCCCACCCCATGGCCATGCCAGGCGGCGGCCAGCCACAGCACGAGGCTGGCCAGGCCATAGCAGAAGGCGGCGAGCGGACGGCTCTGGGCCAGCAGCTGCACGAGCTCCAGGCCGAACAGCGAGAAGGTGGTGAAGCCACCGCAGAAGCCGGCCACCAGGAAGGGCTGCCAGCGCGCCACCCGGCCCTGCAGCCGAGCGGCGGCCAGGGCCGCGAAGAGCGCGATCAGCCAGGAGCCAAGCACATTGACCGCCAGGGTGGCCCAGGGAAACCAGGCCCCCGGCAGGGCCAGCAGCACCAGGCTGAGCTGATAGCGCAGCGAGGTGCCCAGGGCGCTGCCGGCCCCGACCGCGCCATAGGCCCGCCAATCGATCATGCCAGGCCTCCCGCCAGCCAGACGCCGGCAGCCACCGCGCAGAGGCCAGGCACCAGGGTCGCCACCACATTGGCCAGCGCCGCGCGCGGGCGACCCTCCTGCCACAGCATCAGGGTCTGCAGGCTGAAGGACGACACCGTGGTATAACCCCCCAGCAGGCCGATGGCCAGCAGCAACCAGGCGCTGCCCTCCTCGCCGGGCAGGGAGGGGGCCAGAATGCCCGCCAGCAGGCCGATTATCAGGGAGCCGCTGAGGTTGACCGCGAGGGTCCCCCAGGGAAAAGCGGCGCCGAGCCGCCGGCTCACCGCATTGCTCACCGCCAGACGCGCCATGCCCCCCAGGGCCCCTCCGGCCGCCACCAACAGCAGACTGACTGCCATCTCCGCTCTCCCTTATCTTCCGATTGGGCCGCATCGTTACCGGCGGCATCTATGGCTTGCACAGCGTCGCGCCGCCGCGACAGGGCGGGTCGAGGTCCCGCCCCAAAATCCGTATCATGCACCTTCATGCGTCACCCTTGGACCTACCCAACATGACACATCACACGCAAGAGACGGAGGTCACAGCGTGAATCCCATGCGAGCCCTACCCCTGATGCTCGGCTGGCTGCTGGTTGTTCTGCTGGCAATGGCCGGACCGGTTCAGGCCCAGCCGGCCGATACGGACGGCCAGACGGCGAACGCCACCCTGGCCAATCTGCTCGAGAACGAGGAGACCCGCCGGCAGCTGATCGAGCAGCTCCGGGGCATGGCCGAGGCCTCCGCCGGCGAGCCGTCACCGGAGGAGACCCCGGCAGCCTCTCTGCCCCGCCAGCTGGCAGAGATCACCAGCCGGGTGGCCAACGACATCGGCGGCCAGCTCGTCAACGCCCTGGACGTGCTGCGCACCATGGGAAGCGGCGATCTGGACAGCGCCTTTGACATGGAGGCCTTTACCAGCGCCACCATCAACCTGGGCCTGGTCATTCTGGCTACCCTGGTACTGTTCATCGCCTTCCGCCGCACGGCCAAGCCGCTGTTCACCAGCATCAGCCAGTGGTCGCTGAACGGCGCGGGGCTCACGCCGGTGCTGCGACTGATCATCTGCGTGGCCCTGGCGGCGCTCGTGGACGTGCTGATCGTGGCCCTTGCCTACCTGGGCGGCAACCTGCTCGCCACCTTTGCCATCGGCGAGACCGGCGAGCTCTCCACCCGTGCCTCGCTGTTTCTCAATGCCTTCTTGGTGATTGAACTGCTCAAGGCGGGGGTGCGCATGCTGTTTGCCTCTCGCTACGAGGGCCTGCGCCTGCTGCCGATCAGCTCCGACGAGGCCTCCTACTGGAATCGCTGGATCGCCCGGCTGATCGGCCTGATCGGCTACGGCCTGATGGTGGTGGTGCCACTGGTCAATGTCTATGTCTCCCCCGCCCTGGGTCAGAGCCTCGGCACCCTGATCATGTTCGGCGCCTTCATCTATGCTGTGGCGGTGGTCATGAAGAACCGTCTGCGCCTGCGCGACGCCATCGACAGCAAGGCGCATCAGGCCACCATGGCCGCCAGTCGCATCTCGCTGCAGCTGTTCGCCCGCACCTGGCACCTGTTCGCACTGGCCTACTTCGTCATGGTGCTGGTGGTGACCCTGACCCGTCCGGTGGACGCGCTGCCCTTCGTGCTCTTCGCCACCCTCAAGACCATCGCCGCGGTGGTGGTGGGCCTGCTGCTCTCCAGCTTCCTGACCCAGACCATCGGCCGGCGCATCACCCTCTCCGATGACCTGCGCCGCAAGCTGCCGATGCTCGAGGCGCGCCTCAACAGCTATGTGCCCAATGCCCTGCGGGTGATCCGCACCCTCATTTTGGTCGTTGTGACCATGCTGGTGTTCAATGCCTGGGGTGCCTTCAACCTGACGGCCTGGTACGCCTCCGAGGCGGGCAGCACCCTGGTGGGCAAGCTGTTCAGCGTGGCAGTGATCCTGGTGTTCGCCATCGGGGTGTGGCTGGCACTGGCCAGCCTGATCGAGCATAAGCTCAACCCCGAGACCGGTGGCGGAGTGCCATCGGCCCGAGCCATGACCCTGCTCACCCTGTTCCGCAACGCCCTCGCCATCGCCCTGGTGACCATCACCGCGATGATCGTGCTGGCCGAGATCGGCATCAACATCGGCCCGCTGATCGCCGGTGCCGGCGTGCTGGGCCTGGCCATCGGTTTCGGCGCACAGAAGCTGGTCCAGGACATCATCACGGGCGTCTTCATCCAGGTGGAGAACGCCATGAATACCGGCGACGTGGTGACGGTCGGCGGTGTCACGGGTGTTGCCGAGCGCCTGAGTATCCGGTCGGTAGGCATCCGCGACCTCAACGGCACCTACCACATCGTGCCCTTCTCCAGCGTGGATACCGTCTCCAACTACATGCGCGAATTCGGCTACCACGTGGGGGAGTACGGCATCGCCTACCGCGAGAGCATCGACGACGCGATCATCGTGCTGCGCGAGGCCTTCGACGAGTTGGCGGGCGATGATGAGCACAAGATGAATATCCTCGCCCCGCTGGAGGTCTCCGGTGTCACCGCACTGGCCGACAGCTCGGTGAACATCCGCGTCCGCATCAAGACCACGCCGGGCACCCAGTGGTCTACCGGACGCGCCTTCAACCGCCTGGTCAAGCTGCATTTCGACGCCAAGGGCATCGAGATTCCCTTCCCGCACACCACCCTCTACTTCGGTGTCGGCAAGGAGGGCGAGGCCCCCCCCGCCAACCTGCGTGTCATGCAGCAGCCCTTCGATATCAACGGGCGTCCCGGCGGGCAGCCTCGCTCCGGCGAGAGCAGCCGGGCCGGCGAGGAGGACCCCCGCTCGAAGCCCAACCCCGAGTTCAAGGGCGACTTCGACGAGGATTGAACCACCGAATCCTCGTTCTCCATAAGAGGCGGGGCTGCCGGTGGCAGCCCCGCCTTGCTTCATGCATCGCTACAGGATCCCGATGGCGAACCCGACAAGTGCCAGGGCGCTGAGCAGGGCGGCGCTACCGTAGGTGGCGATCTTGTTCAGATGTTCCCTGCCCAACTTCAGATCATGCAGACCGTGGCGAATACGATGGGCCGCATGGAACAGCGGCAAGCAGATCACCACACCGATGAAGATCAGCCCGGGCAAGCCGAACACCAGAGATTGGGCACGCTCGAAACTCAGCGCTTCCGGCGACACGATCCCGGCGGGAATGAGCAGGGCGATAAACAGGATCGCCGCCGGCACGAAGACCGCAAAGCAGACACCGCCGGCGCTGAACAGGCCCCACCAGATCGGCTCATCGCTTCTTTTCAAGCTGCCAGATGTGGTCTTGTTCATCACCGTCCCCCCGTGAATATCCAGGCCGCCAGACCCATGACTGCCAGCACGCCAAGCCATTGACCCAGCACCATGAGGTTCGCTGGTAGCAGACGGCCACCTACGCGGAGCGGCATGACGCGCGGGAACAGTTGGAAAAACGTCCAGGCGTGGTACAGGCTGGCGATAAAAGCCAGCGCATTGATCGCGATAACCAGAGGGTTCTGCATGAACTGCAGCCACCCCTGCCAGCTGTCGACCCCCTGCAGCAGGCTGTACAACCCTGCCAGCAGACAGACGAGAAAGAACATCAGCGGCAGTACGGTGGCTTCCCTCGCCATGTACTTCTTGAAGTAGGAGTGCTTCAACCACCAGTTTCGTTTCAGCTCGGGAAAGTAACTCGTTTGCTTTGCCATGACGCCGCCCCCTACCCCTTGAATATGCCGATAAGCATGTCTTTCGCCGACTCGACCTTGCCCTGGTTCACCGCTGCTGCCGGATCAACACGCTTCGGACAGACTTCCGAACAGAAACCCACGAATGTGCAACTCCAGACCCCTTCCTCGCGGTTCATTTGCGCCATGCGCTGCTTCTTGCCCTGGTCACGGCTGTCCAGGTTATAGCGATGCGCGAGCGTCAACGCGGCAGGCCCCAGGAACTCAGGGTTAAGGCCAAACTGCGGGCAGGCCGAGTAGCACAGCCCGCAATTGATACAGCCGGCAAACTGCTTGTACTTTTCCATCTGCGCCGGAGTCTGCTTGAAGGTGTCCGTGCCTTCCTCGCTGTCATTGATAAGATAGGGCTGCACCGCGGCGAGGTGGTCGAGAAACGGCTCCATATCGACGATCAGGTCCTTCTCCACCGGAAAATGCGCGAGCGGCGCAATCTTCAGCGTTCCTTCGTAGTCGCGCAGGAAGCTCTGGCAGCCCAGCTTGGGGGTGTTGTTCACCATCACGCCGCAGGAGCCGCAGATCGCCATGCGGCACGACCAGCGGTAGCTGAGGCTGCCGTCCAGCTCTTCCTTGACGTAGTTCAGGGCGTCAAGTACGGAGGTGCTGTCATCGAAGGGAATCTCGAAATCCTGCCAGTACGGGGCACTGCCCTGCTCGGGAAGGTAGCGTTGGATACTGAGGTGCTTGGTGGTCATTGCTTGATTCCTTTGCCGGCATCGCCATAGGCGCGTTCAGCGGGGGCGGACAGATGGGTATCCACGTCCTGCCAGCGCAACTGGGCTGGCCCTTCGGCATTGAAGAACACCTGGCTGTGCTTCAGGTAGTTGACATCGTCACGTTGCTGAAGACCTTCCTCGAGCCGCTTGTGGGCACCGCGCGATTCCCTGCGCTCGAGCGCTCCCAGGCAAGTCGCCTCGGCAATATCCAGACCGCAGCCCAGTTCAAGACACTGCATCAGCTCGGTGTTGTAGGCACGGCTTTTATCCTGCAACCGAATGTTCCGGTAACGTGCCTGCAGGTCGCGAATCGTGTCCAGTGTTGCCTGCATCCCCGCGGCTTCCCGATAGATCCCGCAGCCGGTCTCCATGGTCAGCACAAGCTCACGCTTGAGCTCGACCCAGTTTTCCTCGCCCTCGGCGTCATATAGCTGCGCAATGCGGGCCTGCTGGGCTTGCGCCTGCTGCTCCAGAGCAACGCTATCGGCAAAGGCGGCCGTTGCTGCCCGCTGGCTGGCCTCTTCCCCCGCCAGGCGGCCGAAGACCAGCAGCTCGGAGAGGGAGTTCGAGCCCAGGCGGTTGGCACCGTGAAGCCCCACGGAGGCGCACTCCCCCGCGGCATACAGACCCTTGATGCGAGTCTCGCAATTGGCGTCGGTTTCTATTCCGCCCATGGTGTAATGGACCGCCGGGCGAATCGGGATAGGCTCCTTCACCGGATCGACATTGATGAAGACGTTGGCAAGTTCGCAGATGAACGGAAGGCGCTCATGCAGGTACTCCTTGCCCAGATGGCGCAGGTCCAGGTAGACCACGTCGCTGTCGCCGAACTTGCCGGTCCGCCCCGCCTGCTGCTCCTGCCAGAAGGCCTGGGATAACTTGTCGCGCGGCCCCAACTCCATGTACTTGTTCTGCGGCTCGCCCAGCGGGGTTTCCGGCCCGAGACCATAATCCTGCAGATAGCGGTAGCCATCCTTGTTCACCAGCACGCCACCCTCGCCACGGCAGGCCTCGGTAATCAATACGCCGGAACCCGGGAGACCGGTAGGGTGGTACTGGACGAACTCCATATCCCGCAGGGCAACGCCGTGACGAAAGGCCATGGCCATGCCATCGCCGGTGACGATGCCGGCATTGGTATTGAAGCGGAACAGACGTCCGGCCCCGCCTGTTGCCAGGATTACCGACTTGGCGCGTAGCAGGATCAATTCGCCGGTGGCGATCTGCAGCGCAATGACCCCGGCCACCGCGCCGTCGACGACCGCGATATCGAGCACGAAATACTCGTCCAGACGTTCGATTTCCGGATACTTCAACGAGGTCTGAAACAGGGTGTGCAGCATGTGGAAGCCGGTCTTGTCGGCGGCAAACCAGGTACGCGCCGTCTTCATGCCGCCGAAACGGCGAACCTGCACGGAACCATCCGGCTTGCGACTCCAGGGGCAGCCCCAGCGCTCCATCTGCACCAGTTCCCTATGAGCGTGGCGTATGAAGTAGTCGACGACACCCTGTTCGGACAGCCAGTCGCCACCCGCAACCGTATCGTCAAAATGCGCCTGCAGACTGTCCTCGGCGCTGGTCACCGCGGCAGCGCCCCCTTCCGCCGAAACGGTGTGAGATCGCATGGGATAGACCTTCGAGAGCATCACGATGCGCTGCTGCCGGTTCTCTTTTCTGGCACTTTCGGCCGCAGCGATCGCCGCACGCAAGCCGGCGCCGCCGCCCCCCACGATAACGATGTCGATGTCCTGTTCGCGCATGATTCTCCCCGATGATCGATTGCCGGCCCGGCCTGGTTAACTGAAGAGTAGGCTTTCCCGAGCAGGATAAGGCGTCATCGGATGAAACCTTCCTTGAAAGAGTAGGCAACCTTGCTCGAGATCAGCTGGTTTTGCCATGAACTTGACTAACCTGACTATTTTTACGAGAAGGGGAACTGGAAGCCGACTCATGACATCCCTGAAAAAGCTTGCTCCAACGGCAGTGGCTATATACCCGGCCCGTTGTATTGGCGTCTCGGTGCGATCTTCGGAATGGTGTTCCTGATGGCATGGCTGGCGATCGGTACGCCCTGGCTGGCGCTGATCCGGTGAGACGCCCTCGGCGAGGGCTTCCACAGCTCCAGGCAACGCGCGGGGTTGGGGCGGGCAGCCTCACCTTGTGGTGCCTGCGGACCAACCACCCACGAGAAGGGGGCGCCTGAGCGCCCCCTGATGGGTAGTGACGGGAGTTGACAGCGGGTGTGACCCGCGGCGGATCAGGCCTTGCCCTTGGCTTCGTCGCCTTTGCTCTCCTTGGCTTCGCCGTGCTTGGTCTCCTTGGCCTCGCCGTGCTTGGTCTCCTTGGCCTCGCCGTGCTTGCTCTCCTCGGCCTCGACCTCCTTGCTCTTCTTGGCCTCGACCTCCTGGCTGGCTTTGACCTTGGCCATCTTGCCCTTCTTGCCCTTGTCTTCGGTCAGCGCGTCCTTGTCATCGCGGGGCTGGGGCAGCGAGGGAAGCGACTTGTCGAGCAGCTCCACACTCTGACGGTAGTAGAGCTGGCTCTTGTTGTGCTCCCCAAGGTTGGCATACAGCCGCGCCAGTTCGGCGCACACCACGCCGCTGGGACGCTGACGCTGGCTCGCCTCGAAGTACTCCTGTGCCTTGCCCCAGTAGGCATTGCGCAGGGCCAGACGACCCAGGGTAAGCAGCAGATCCGGGTCGTTGGGCCGTTCCTGCAGCCACTTCTCGGCGGTGACCAGCTGGCGGGCGGCATCCACATCGAGCAGCCCATAGCGCAGCACCAGGCGACTGTCCCAGTTCTCCTTGAGCGAGTGGCGCAGCAGCCGCTCGGCGATGGGCTCCTGGCGGCCACGCACCAGCGCCTCGGCGTAGAGCACGATCAGATCGATATTGTCGCGCAGGTGGTCGGGCATGTCGGCCCACAGCCCCCGCACCGTTTCGATGTCGCTGCCCTCGCGAGCTTCGCGCACGATCAGCTCGCGATAGGCGCGCTGCTCAAGCTGGTCACGCTCCTCCTTCGAGATCAGCTGCTGGGCGCCCAGACGCGGCATCAGACGGCGCAATCCGTCCCAGTCGCTGACGCTCAGGTAGGCCTGCTTGAGCTGCTTGAGCACCTGGGGGTGGTTGGGCAGCTGGCGATCCAGGCGGGTGAGGATGGCCAGCGCCTCCTCATACTGCTGGCGGTCCAGCATCAGCTGGGCCTGCATCATGCCCACCGCGGTGTCGGCGCCCTCGGTACTCAGGTGAGCCCGCTTGAGCAGGGTATCCGCCTGGTCGAAGCGGCCCTGGTAGTGGGCCGCCAGGGCGGCGGAGAGGTAGTTGACCAGCGGGGTACTGGAGTCGTCCGCCGCCTTGACCAGCGCCTTCTCGGCCTTCTTCCAGCGACCCTCGGCCAACGCCACCAGGCCGCGCACGGTTCGCTTCATGGCGTTACGATTGCGGGCACGACTGTTCCACACCTTGAAGCGCGACACCGGCCGGGTCAGCCGCATCAGCACGCGCAGCGCGAAGTGCAGGACCAGGAAGCTGGCCAGCAGGATCACCAGACCAAACCAGAAGGAGGTCTGGAAGGAGACGTCACCCACCCGAACCAGCCAGTAGCCGGGCACGGACATCATCAGCTGGCCGAACAGCGCGCCCAGCGCCAGGCCGAGGACGACGATCAGGATCAGCTTTCTCATGCGTCATCTCCCCGGCGCGACTCGAAGCGGCGCTCGATGAAGGTGGCCAGAGCCTGCTGGGAACCGCTGATGTCCGGCAGCTCCGGGCGGATTGCCTGGGCCTTGAGTTCGCGCAGGCGCTCGACGACCGACTGCACGCCGGAGGCATCGGTATCGTAGTAGCCCTCGATCAGGGTCAGGGCCTTGTCGAGGCTCGCCTCGAAGAGCCCCTGCTCCTCCTTGAGCAGCGCCAGCTGTGACTGCTCGAGAACCAGACGGACGCTCTGCCGCAGGTAGGACTCCTGCTCGGGGGTGATCAGCGCCTCCAGTTCGGCATCGTGGTGGCGAATGGTGACCAGGTCCTTGAGCTCCTGCCCGAAGCGAGAGAGCTGATTCTGCCAGTTGCCGCTCGGCGCTTCCTCCATGCCTGAGCGCACGGTGATCTCCTCGATCTCCTGAGAGAGCGGCTGGCTGGCGATCTGCTGCTGCTGGGCATTGAGCGACAGCCAGAGGCCGGTGCGGTCAACTCGGGGTACAGCGTCGAGGGCGGCGAGTTCGCTGGCAATTTCCCTGCGAATCGGCACCAGGGCGGGATTGTCCGCCTCGCGCAGGCGGTCATCGGCCGTGCGCAGCAGCGCCGCGGCACCGGTCACGTCGCGCTCCAGCTGCAGGCGCTGGTTGGCCAGCCGTAGCAGGTAGGCCGCCTCGGCATGAAGCCAGTCGCGCTCGTCGGTCTCCTGCTCGCTGGACAGCTCGGCCAGCACATGGTCCAGGGTCTCGTTGACCTCGCCACGATAGCTGGCGAATTCCCCCTGCAGGGCCTCGATGGCACCTTCAAGCGCGGCGTCCCGTTCGCTCTCGCCCTGGTCCAGGCGGTTTTCCAGACTCGCCAGGTCCGCGGCGCTGGCAAACTGACCGGAGGCGGACTCGAGTTCGGCGATACGCGCCTGCTGGGCATCGAGCTTCTCCCACGCCTGCCAGCCGAACAGCACCACACCGATGGCCAGCAGGATCACCAGCAGGATGGCGGCGATACCCGTCTTGCCTCCCTTGCCTCCCTTGCCGTCACCGCCGCCCGTCGGACGACCCGCGCCGCCAGCGCCGCTGCCACCTGAAGCCGATGTCGGCTCGGCGGGCTTGCCCTTGTCGGCGCTGCCGGTGGACCTGCTGGGCGAGACCTTTTCACCGCTGGAAGCCTGGGCGGCAGAGGCCGGCTTGCCCTGTGGGGCGGCTGCCGCATCTGGCTTGCCGGCCGCGGAGGCATCTGGCCTGCCGGCCGCAGGGGCATCTGGCTTGCCGGCCGCAGGGGCATCTGGCTTGCCGGCCGCAGGGGCATCTGGCTTGCCGGCGGCAGAGGCGCCTGGCTTACCGCCGGCGGTTGCCGGCGTATCACCCTTGCCCTGAGGGCCGCCGGAAGCGGGCGGGGCCGACTTTTCCGACTCCTTGACGGTGTCGGCCGATCCCTGGGAGGCCTTGTCGTAGCGCCGGGAGCGTCGTCGGCCCTGGGGGTTGCCCTTGCCGGAGTCGCCGCCAGTGGCCGCCGCTTGCGCGCCGTCAGGCGCCTTCTGTTCGTCCTGCTCGTGTGGTTGCTTGCTCATCTTGTCGCTAGCCCTTTTCGAGATCGTCTTGGTCGACATCGGCTTCCTGCGGGTGACAGGCGGCGGTCAGCGCCACCGCCAGTGCGGTCGGCGTGGCGCCAGACGCCACGACAGGGGCACGAAACCCCAGCTTGCTGGCCAGTGTAGCCAACCGGGTGCTGGAAACGATTAGCGGTTGGTTCAAGGCGGCGCCCTTACACCATCTTGCCAGATGTTCGAGGATTTCTCCGCTGCTGACCACCAGGGCGCGAAAGTTACCCTGGGCCAGGCGGCGCTGCATGTCGAGAGAAGGAGAGAGAGGGGTACGGCGATAGACCGCCAGCCGGGTGACCCGGGCCCCGCGGGCGGCGAGGGTCTCGGCCAGCAGGGGGCGCCCCCCTTCGCCGGCCACCAGCAGGCTCTTTTCGCCCGACAGGCGTTGAAGTGAGCCCAGCCGCAGCAGCGCCTCGCTGGTGTCCTCGCCTGCATCGGTGGACGGCACGTGCACCCGAACGCCGAGCCGCTGGTGAAGCGTGTCGGCGGTGGCGGCCCCCACCGCGTAGTAGTCGATGCCCACCGGCAGCTGTGGCCAGTAACGATCCAGCGCCTCGGCCAGGCACTCGGCGGCAAAGGGGCTCACCACCAGAACCCGACGGAACTGATCCAGATCGAGCCAGGCGGCGCGCTGCTCCGGGGTCTCGGGCAGCGCCTCGAGCCGTAGCGACTCGAGGCGAACCACCGGCAATCCGCCGGCCTCGATGGCCGCGGCCAGCACGTCGCCCCGCTCCCCGGGCCGGGTGATGACGACCGGTTTGCCTTCCATCAGGCGGCGCCGTAAACCTCGGCGAGAATCTCGCCGGCACCCTGATCGAGCAGTTCCTCGGCCACCCGGATGCCCAGCGCCTCCGGCTCATGAATCGAGCCGCGGCCCTCGGCGCGCAGCACCCGGCTGCCGTCCGGGGTCCCCACCAGGGCACGCAGCCACAGGGTCTGGTCATCATTCTCGAACACGGCATAGCCGCCGATCGGCACCTGACAACCGCCCTCCAGGCGCGTGTTCATGGCTCGCTCTGCGCGCACTCGCGTCGCCGTGGCCGGGTCGTCCAACGGCGCCAGCAGCGAAATGAGCTCGGGGTCGTGCAGGCGGCACTCGATGCCCAGGGCGCCCTGCCCGCAGGCCGGCAGGCAGACCTCGGGGGGGAGCTCCATGGCGATACGCTCGCCGAGGCCCAGGCGGCGCAGGCCAGAGGTAGCCAGCAGGATGGCGTCGAACTCGCCGGCGTCGAGCTTACTCAGCCGTGTCTGAACGTTGCCGCGCAGGCTGAGGACCTCCAGGTCAGGCCGGGCCTCTTGCATCTGAAGACCCCGGCGCAGGCTCGACGTGCCGATGCGCGCCCCCTCGGGCAGCTCTTCCAGGCTGGCATAGTGGTTGGAGACGAAGGCATCGGTAGCCTCGGCCCCCTCCAGGATCACCGAAAGCCCCAGCCCCTCGGGAAAATGCATGGGCACGTCCTTCATGGAGTGCACGGCGATATCGGCACGACCATCGAGCATCGACTCCTCGAGCTCCTTCACGAAGAGCCCCTTGCCCCCCACCTTGGCCAGCGGCGTGTCGAGGATCTTGTCTCCCCGGGTAGACATGGCCACCAGCTCCACCTCGAGCCCCGGGTGGGCGGCCAATAGGCGATCGCGGACATGTTCGGCCTGCCACATGGCCAGTTGACTCTTGCGAGTGGCAATACGCAGCTTGGTGATGGGTTGCACGAAGTTCTCCCTGTCTCGGTTCCCCTGCCGGCATTCAGCAACGCCGGCTCCCGAAGGTATTGGCATTATCTACAGCATATAGACTCTCATCATAAAGCACCCGGCAGGGCAGGAGAAATCAACGCCTCGGGCGGCCCCTCGCCACGCGGGCGGACTCTGGTACACTGCCCGGAATGTCCAGCCAGCGCCGCCGTGGCGGCGCCGGGGCCCTGTGGCCCCGCCTCACCGCAACCCGTTACGCAGGATGCCCAGCCCGATGAGCGCAGATTCCACCACCGCCGGCACCAATCAGTCCTGGGGCGGCCGCTTCAACGAGCCCACCGATGCCTTTGTCGCCCGCTTCACCGCCTCGGTCGATTTCGACCAGCGCCTCGCCTTCCACGACATCCAGGGCTCCATCGCCCATGCCACCATGCTGGCCAGGGTCGGCGTGCTCAGCGATGACGAACGCGACGCCATCATCAGCGGGCTGACCGAGATTCAGGGCGAGATCGAGCGCGGCGAGTTCCAGTGGTCCGTGGCACTGGAAGACGTGCACATGAACATCGAGGCGCGGCTCACCGAGAAGATCGGCATCACCGGCAAGAAGCTTCACACCGGCCGCTCCCGCAACGACCAGGTGGCCACCGACATCCGGCTATTCCTGCGCGACGAGATCGACCTGGTGGCCGCCGAGCTCTCTCGCCTGCGCCGCGGTCTGATCGAACTGGCCGACCGCGAGGCCGACACCATCATGCCCGGCTTCACGCACCTGCAGACGGCCCAGCCGGTCACCTTCGGCCATCACCTGCTGGCATGGCACGAGATGCTGGCCCGAGACCACGAGCGTCTGCTCGACTGCCGGGGCCGGGTCAACGTGCTGCCGCTGGGTGCCGCGGCCCTGGCCGGCACCACCTATCCCATCGATCGCCACGTCTCCGCCGAGCTGCTGGGCTTCGCGCGCCCCGCCGAGAACAGCCTGGATGCGGTGAGCGATCGCGACTTCGCCATCGAGTTCACCAGTTTCGCCAGCATCCTGCTGATGCACCTGTCGCGGATGAGCGAGGAGCTGGTGCTGTGGACCAGCGCCCAGTTCGACTTCATCGACCTTCCCGACCGTTTCTGCACCGGCTCCTCGATCATGCCGCAGAAGAAGAATCCCGACGTGCCGGAGCTGGTGCGCGGCAAGACCGGACGCATCTATGGCCACCTGATGGGTCTGCTGACGCTGATGAAGTCTCAGCCGTTGGCTTACAACAAGGACAATCAGGAGGACAAGGAGCCGCTGTTCGACGCCGTGGACACCGTCAAGGACTGCCTCAAGGCGTTCGCCGACATGGTGCCGGCCATCGAGCCGAAGAAGACCCAGATGGCCGAGGCGGCCCGGCGCGGTTTCTCCACCGCTACCGATCTGGCCGATTACCTGGTACGCAAGGGGGTGGCCTTCCGCGACGCCCACGAGATCGTCGGCCTCTCGGTGGCCCATGGCCTGAAGCAGAAGAAGGACCTCTCCGAGATGAGCCTCGAGGAGCTGCGCCAGTTCTCCGACGTCATCGAGGGTGACGTCTTCGATGTGCTGACCCTGGAAGGCTCGGTGGCCGCCCGCAACCATATCGGCGGCACCGCCCCCGACCAGGTGCGCGCCGCCGCCCAGCGGGCTCGCGACGCTCTCGTCGTCCTGGAGGCAGGCGCCTGATGGGTCGTCTCGCGCTTCCCATTCTGGTCCTGGCGCTGCTCGCCGGGCTCGCCGGCTGCGGCCAGAAGGGGCCGCTCTACCTGCCCGACGACGCGCCGGCGGCCGACCAGCACGGCCCCCGCGACGCCGCCAACGCCCCCGACGACAGCGAGAGCTAGCATGGATCACTTCAATTACCGCGACGGCGTTCTCTATGGCGAGGAGGTCCCGCTGACCCGCATCGCCGAGCAGTTCGGAACGCCCTGCTACGTTTACTCCAAGGCCACCCTGGCCCGGCACTTCCGCGCCTATACCGAGGCCCTGGGCGGCCACCCCCACCTGATCTGCTACGCGGTGAAGGCCAACTCTAACCTCGCCGTGCTGGGCCTGCTGGCCCGCCTGGGCGCCGGCTTCGACATCGTGTCATTGGGCGAGCTGGAGCGAGTGCTGGCCGCCGGCGGCGACCCCACCAAGGTGGTCTTCTCCGGTGTCGCCAAGCAGGAAGTCGAGATGGCCAGGGCGCTGGAGGTGGGCATCAAGTGTTTCAACGTCGAGTCGCGCCCGGAACTCGAGCGCCTCGACGCGGTGGCTGCCCGTCTCGGCAAGGTGGCACCGGTGTCACTGCGGGTGAACCCGGACGTTGACGCCGGCACCCACCCCTACATCTCCACCGGGCTCAAGGACAACAAGTTCGGCATCCCGGTGGACGAGGCGCTGGCGGTCTACGAACTGGCCGCGAGCCTGCCCCACGTCAAGGTCACCGGCCTGGACTGCCATATCGGCTCTCAGCTCACCGAGCTCTCCCCCTTCCTGGACGCCCTGGATCGCCTGCTGGTGCTGCTCGAGACCCTGCGCAGTCGCGGCATCGAGGTGCAGCACCTGGATCTGGGCGGCGGCCTGGGCGTGCCCTATCGCGACGAGCATCCGCCGGCGCCCTTCGACTACGCCTCGGCGCTGCTGGAGCGCCTCTCTCGGTGGGAAGGCAGCGAGCGGCTGACCCTGCTGTTCGAGCCGGGCCGCTCGATTGCCGCCAACGCCGGGGTGCTGCTGACCCGGGTGGAGTTCCTCAAGCCCGGCGAGACGAAGAACTTCGCCATCGTCGACGCCGGCATGAACGACCTGATCCGCCCCGCCCTCTACCAGGCCTGGCAGGCGATCCTGCCGGTGGACACTCGTCGCGCTCGGGAAACCGCCACCTATGACGTGGTGGGTCCGGTGTGCGAGACCGGTGATTTCCTGGGCAAGGATCGCAACCTGGCGATCGCCGCCGGCGACCTGCTGGCAGTGCGCTCCGCCGGGGCCTACGGCTTCGTGATGGCCTCTAACTACAACAGCCGTCCGCGCCCCGCCGAGGTGATGGTGGATGGCGAGTCCGCGCATCTGGTGCGCCGGCGCGAGCGCCTGGAGGCGCTATGGGCCGACGAGGCCCTGCTGCCGGAAGAGTCCCTGCCGGAACAATCCCTGCCGGAGGATGCCAGCTGATGCTGCTGCACTTCACCAAGATGCACGGCCTGGGCAACGACTTCATGGTGATCGATCTGGTCACCCAGCGGGCCCGTCTGCAGGACGACCAGATCCGACGCCTGGCCGACCGACGCTTTGGCGTCGGCTTCGATCAGCTGCTGATCGTCGAGCCGCCCCGCAATCCGGATCTGGATTTTCGCTACCGAATCTTCAACGCCGACGGCAGCGAGGTGGAAAACTGCGGCAACGGGGCCCGCTGCTTCGCCCGCTTCGTGCGTGACCAGCGGCTGACCCACAAGCACGAGATCCATGTGGAGACCGCCGGCGGTCCGCTGGTACTGCTGGTAGAGGACGACGGCCGAGTGCGGGTCGACATGGGCGAGCCGCGTTTCGTCCCCGAGGCCTTGCCCTTCACGCCTGAGCCCCTCGATGCCGCCGAGGATCGTCCGCTGCATGCCCTGGAGGTGGACGGCGAGCGCCTCGAGATAGGGATCGTGTCCATGGGCAATCCCCATGCGGTACTGCGGGTCGACGACGTCGATCGCGCCCCGGTGGAGCGCCTGGGGCCGGCCATCGAGTCCCACCCGCGCTTTCCGAGGCGGGTCAACGCGGGATTCATGCAGGTCGTGTCCGAGCATGAGATACGCCTGCGGGTCTACGAGCGGGGCAGCGGCGAGACCCTGGCCTGCGGCACCGGGGCCTGCGCCGCGGTAGCCACCGGCATCCGCCAGGGGCTCCTGGCAAGTCCGGTCACCGTGCACCTCTCCGGCGGCGATCTGACCATCGAATGGGGAGGCCCCGGCACCTCCCTGGCCATGAGCGGCCCCGCCGAACGCGTCTATGACGGCCGCATTATCCTGATCTGAGTCCTGTAGCACCACCGCCGAGGAGTTGGTATGACACGAGCCGCCCCCGAACCGCGCAAGACCCTCGACCCGGACCGGGTGGCCGAATGGCTGGCCACTCATCCGGACTTCTTCGTCGGTCGCGAGGGGCTGCTGCAGCAGCTGCGCGTGCCGCATCCGGAGGCCCGCGGCGCTACTTCGCTGCTCGAGCGCCTGGTCCACGATCTGCGAACCCGCGCCGAGCAGGCCGAGTGGCGTCTGGAGCAGCTGCTCGAATCGGCCCGCCACAACGAGGCCCAGTACCGACGCACCCGAGAACTGGTGCTGGCGCTGCTGGAGGCCGAGGACGGCGACGCCCTGGGCCAGGCCCTGGCCACCCAGCTCTGTGAACGCTTCTCCACGCCGGCGGTGGCGCTCTGGTGCCCGGCCAGCCTGACGGATGCCGAACCCCAGCCGCCCCAGGCACCGCGTCAGGTGCTCGACGAGCACGCCGGCTCGCGCCTGTCGGCCCTCCTTGACGGCCGCACCAGCCGCTGCACCCGGATTACCCCCACCGATTGGAAGCGGCTGTTGCCCCATACCGCCGCACCGCGCCGCTCCGGCTCGTGCGCCATCACCCGGCTAACCCTGGGCGAGCCGCTGGGCTATCTGGTGCTGGCCAGCCCCGATGCCGATCACTTTCGCGCCAGCATGGACACCCTGTTCACCGAATACGTGGGCGACGTGGTGGCCCGGCTGCTCGTCCGCCACGCCGCGCGTCATGGCTGAGCCCCCCACCCCAGAAGATCCCCTGGCCGGGGAGGTCGAGGTCTTCCTGAATGGGCTTGGCCGCACCGCCAGCCCGGCCACTCTGGACGCCTACCGCCGCGACCTGACCGCCCTGCTGGGTTTCCTGGCCGAGCGAGATATCGTCGACTGGCGACAGCTGGACGCTGCCCTGCTGCGCCGCTTCCTGGGCGGCGAGCGCGCCCGGGGGCTGGCGCCGCGCAGCCTGGCTCGACGCCGCTCGGCCATCTCGCGACTGGCCGACCACCTGGTCACCCTCGGTCGACTGAACCACAACCCGGTGGCCCTGACCCGCGCCCCTCGGCAGCCGCGCCATCTGCCTCGCCCGGTGGACGTGGACCGTCTGAAGCACTTCCTGGAGATTCCCCACGACGGCTCACCCCTGGCGGTACGCGACCAGGCCATGCTCGAGCTCTTCTACTCCAGCGGCCTGCGCCTGGCCGAGCTCGCGGGGCTGGATCTTGTCGACCTCCAGCCGGAGCGTGTGCGGGTCCTGGGCAAGGGCGGCAAGCCACGCCAGGTGCCGGTGGGTCGCCACGCGCGCCGCGCGCTGGACACCTGGCTCGCCCTGCGGGATGCCCTGGCGGCGCCGGAAGAAACGGCACTGTTCGTGGGCAACCGCGGCGCGCGACTCGGCCACCGTGCCATCCAGCAACGGCTGGCGCTGATCGCCCGCCGCCGCGGGCTCGACGAGCACCTGCACCCCCACCGCCTGCGCCACTCCTTCGCCAGCCACCTGCTGGAGTCGAGTCAGGATCTGCGCGCCGTTCAGGAACTGCTGGGGCATGCCAACCTGGCTACCACCCAGGTCTACACCCGGCTGGACTGGCAGCACCTGGCGGCCAGCTACGACGCCGCCCACCCCCGTGCGCGACGCAGGCCCGCCGCGGCACCCGACGAGGAGCCATCGTGAAACTGAAGGCGATCACCTTCGACCTGGACGACACCCTGTGGGATAACGGCGGGGTGATGCAGCGCACCGAGACCGGCCACTACGCCTGGCTGGACGAGGCCCTGGCCGACTGGCTGGCGGCGCACGATGAAGAAGCGCGCCCGACAGACGAGCGCGGTCGCTTCGCCGAACGCTTTCCGCTCGAGGCCTTTACCACTCGCCGCCTGCACCTGGCAGGCGAACACCCTTTGCGCCGCGGAGACTTCACCTGGCTTCGCCGACGGGCACTGGCCGAGCTGCTGGGCGAGTATGGGCTGGTGACAGAACACGCCGAACACTGGGCCATGCGAGCCATGGAGCGCTTCATGGCGCTGAGGCATGAAGTGACGCCCCATGAGGAGGCGGAGGCCCTGCTGGAGGCATTGGGGGAGCGCTACGGGCTGGCCAGCATCACCAACGGCAACGTGGATGTCACCCGTCTGGCCCTGGGGCGCCACTTCCCGGTCATCATTGCCGCCGGCGAGTTGCTGGCGCCCAAGCCGGACCCGCGCCCCTTCCTGGCCGCCCTGTCCCGGCTCGGTGCGACACCCTCGCGGGCGCTTCACGTGGGTGACTCCTGGGCCGAGGACGCGCTGCCGGCACGGCGCCTCGGCATGCAGGCCGCGTGGATCGGCCCCGACGACCGTGTGCTGCCCCCCGGCATCCACCGGCTGGACCATGTGCGCGAGCTGCCGGAACTGATCCGCTGGCTCGAGAAACATCTCTGAAACCGTCCAAGGAGCGCCGGGGACAAGCCTAAGAGGAGGTCCTACGCCAGGGGTGAGGAGGATTCCTCCGAACGGGCTGGCCATGAATGGCCAGCACCGGACCTGCAAGCGGAGCGGGACGTGAGAGCACGGCAGGGAGTCGGTAGGCGCCCAGGGAGGGGGTCACAGCGCCTCCGGAAGGAAGGCCCCGCTAGCAGGCTTGTCCGCGGGAAGGCTCCGAAACCGAATTACTCTTCCGCGGGGCCCAATAGCCAGGTGTCCAGGCGCGCATGCGCCTCCTCGATGCCCTGCCCCTTGAGCGACGAGAAGAGCTGGATGCTGACCAGGTCCTCCCACTC
>Ga0207421_10002561_pt1 | contig 22472 bp, 17 predicted proteins | sample SodLakKL_010_SED_4_FD_187542 | JGI IMG/M metagenome (GOLD analysis project Ga0207421, IMG submission 187542) | Alkaline sediment microbial communities from Lake Tanatar, Kulunda Steppe, Russia - 8KL_010_SED (SPAdes) (version 2) | ecosystem: Environmental > Aquatic > Non-marine Saline and...
CGGCTGTCCGGTGGCGGGTGTCGGCAGCAGGGATGCTGCCGTCAAGCCTACAGGGATGTATTCACGGCGTCCCGCCGGCGGACAGCCGGGTTCGCTGCCAGGCCCCAGCGCTTCAGTGCACCCTCATTCACGCCCCCTACATCAGCCAGGGCGCTTCTTCGCGCCGGCGCGCCTCGTAGGCACGGATCTCCTGCGCATGCTGAAGGGTCAGCGCAATGTCGTCCAGCCCTTCCAGCAGGCGATGCCGCCGGTACTCGTCCAGTTCGAAGTGGAAGACCGGCCCGCCCGGCACCCGGACCTCCTTCGCCTGCAAATCCACCTGGATCCGCAGCCCGGGCTCCTGCGACACGCGCCGAAAGAGTTCATCCACCTCTTCTTCTTTCAGAACAACAGGCAACAACCCATTCTTGAAGCTGTTGTTGAAAAATATATCGGCGAAAGACGGGGCGATCACGGCCCGGAAGCCGAAGTCATCCAGCGCCCAGACGGCGTGTTCACGCGAGGACCCGCAGCCGAAATTCTTGCGCGCGAGCAGGATCGTGGCCCGGTCGAAGGGGCTCTGGTTCAGGACGAAGTCGGAGTTCTTCCGGCGCCAGGAGTTGTCCGCATCCGGCTCGCCCGGATCCAGGTAACGCCAGTCGTCGAAGGCATTCGGCCCGAACCCGGTCCGCTTGACCGACTTCAGGTACTGCTTCGGGATAATGGCGTCGGTGTCGACGTTCGCGCGATCCAGCGGCGCGGCGATGCCCTCGTGTACGGTAAATGCCTGCACGGTTCAGCCCTCCAGTTCCGCGGGATCGATGAAGTGGCCCGCCACGGCCGCTGCCGCCGCCAGCGCCGGGCTGACCAGGTGCGTGCGCCCGCCCTGCCCCTGGCGCCCCTCGAAGTTGCGGTTCGAGGTGGACGCGCAGCGTTCGCCCGGCTCAAGCCGGTCGGCGTTCATGGCCAGGCACATCGAACAGCCCGGTTCGCGCCATTCGAAACCGGCGTCGAGAAAGATCCGGTCCAGGCCCTCGGCCTCGGCCTGCTGTTTCACCAGACCCGATCCGGGAACCACCATCGCGAGCTGAATATTTTCCGCCTTGCGCCGTCCCCGTACGACCGCGGCGGCGGCGCGCAGATCCTCGATCCGGGAATTGGTGCAGGAGCCGATGAAGACCTTGTCCGGACGGATGTCCCTGATGGCCGTGCCCGCCGTCAGGCCCATGTACTGCAGCGCATTGCGCATGCCATCGGCGCGCACCGGGTCGGCCTCCTTGTCCGGATCCGGAACCTGACCAGTGATCCCGACGACCATCTCCGGCGAGGTCCCCCAGCTCACCTGGGGCTCGATCTGTGCTGCGTCAAGTTCCACCACCCGGTCGAACCGGGCATCCGGATCACTGACCAGGTCGCGCCACGCCGCCGCTGCCCGCTCGAACATCTCGCCCGAAGGGCACTGCGGCCGCCCGCGAACGTACTCGATCGTCTTTTCGTCCACGGCGACCATGCCCGCGCGGGCCCCGGCCTCGATCGCCATGTTGCAGACCGTCATGCGACCCTCGACCGACAGGCTGCGGATCGCGGAGCCGCCGAATTCGATGGCGTACCCGTTGCCCCCGGCGGTGCCGATGCGACCGATGATCGCCAGCACCACGTCCTTCGCGGTCACGCCCGGACGCAGCCCCCCCTCGACCCGCACCAGCATGCTGCGGGACTTGCCCTGCCACAGGCACTGCGTCGCCAGCACATGCTCGACCTCGGAGGTCCCGATACCGAAGGCCAGCGCACCCAGGGCACCGTGCGTGGAGGTGTGGGAATCGCCACAGACCACGGTCATGCCGGGTAGCGTCGCGCCCTGTTCGGGGCCGATCACGTGCACGATACCCTGGCGCAGGTCCTGCATCGGGAAGAACTTCAACCCAAAGGCGGCGACGTTGCTCTCGAGGGTCTCCACCTGCACCCGTGACACCGGATCCGCGATACCGGCGCCGCGGTTCTCGGTGGGAACGTTGTGGTCCGGTACCGCCAGCACGGAATCAGCACGCCAGGGCTGCCGGCCGGCCAGCCGCAACCCCTCGAAGGCCTGCGGCGAGGTCACCTCGTGCACGAGGTGCCGGTCGATGTACAGCAGCGCGTTGCCGTCGTCCTGCTCACGCACCACGTGCGCCTGCCACAACTTGTCATACAGCGTCTGTCCGGTCATGCGTCCTCCTGCCAAGCGCAATCCAGCGACGGCTCGCGGCCGCCATAACCAATGTCCGACGGGCGCCTCGGCCCGACTCCTGCCCGCATGCGCCGCCACAGCCACCTCAGTTACGGCGAAAAAACTTCAGTCCGTCCCCCGCGTTGCCCGGTGACCAGGCCGGGAGTGAGCGGCATTGTTCACTGCAGCAGACATAACAGCAAGTCGCGTTGATCGTTCCTCGGCGGACTTGGACCCGCCTGCGCCAACGGGCCGAGACGCGACATCAACCGAACCCTGGGCGTGGTGCGGTATGGCGCCCAACGTCCATCGCGCGCGGGAAGCGCGTTCATCAATCGGCTACGGGAGTCGCAAACCGCGCTCGATGGCTGACCCACACCGTGGTCACGGCGCAATGCGCTCGTTTATTGCGCCCTGCGCAAATCGGCCACGTCTCCCGCAATGCACGCGCCCGACGTCGCGACGGCCGTTAGTATCGCCTGCACCGCAGCCCCGGCGCTGTCTTCGGCGATGGCCGCACCGGCCACGCGGGCGCCGTTCACCAGGATCGCGACCGCAGCCAGAGCCCTCGCGCCGGTACTGTGCTCCAGCGCGTGTTCGTCGAACTCGACCACCTCCAGCGCCAGGCCGTAGCGGCGTTGCAGCGCGGAAACCAGGGCTGAAACGACACCGTCGCCACGGGCCGTGAGTCGCTGCACGACGCCCGACTGCTCCAGCTGCACGTCGATGTCCACCTGCCCGCCCTGCCGGTTCATCCGGTAACCCGCCAACCGCCATTCGACCGGCACGTCCAGGTAGAAGCGCTCGAACAACGCCCGGACCGTGCGCGAGTTCACCTCGGCTCCGGTGACCTCGGCCTCCGTCTGTACCTGCCGGGCGAATTCGACCGCCAGCCAGCGGGGCAGACGGATGCCGTGATCGCGTTCCAGCACGTGTGCCACGCCGCCCTTGCCGGACTGGCTGTTGATCCGCACCACGGCCTCGTAGCGGCGGCCCAGGTCGAGCGGGTCGATGGGCAGGTAGGGCACGTTCCACTTGCCACCGTGGCGCGCGCGGTGGCTGAGGCCTTTGCGAATCGCGTCCTGATGACTGCCGGAGAACGCGGTGTACACCAGTTCGCCGGCCCAGGGATGGCGGGGGTGCACTGGCAGCGCCGTGCACTCGCGATACACCTTTTCGATCCCCTCCATGTCGGACAGGTCAAGGGTGGGGTCGATGCCCTGGGAATACAGGTTCATCGCCACAGTGATCAGGTCCATGTTACCGGTGCGCTCGCCATTGCCGAACAGCGTGCCCTCGAGACGGTCGGCCCCGGCCAGCAGGCCCAGCTCGGCGGCCGCGACGCCGGTACCCCTGTCGTTATGGGTATGCAGCGACAGCACGAAGTGATCACGCATCGCGACGCGATCGCAGAACCACTCGATCTGGTCCGCAAAGGCATTGGGCGTGGTGATCTCGACCGTTGCCGGCAGGTTGATGATCACGCGCTGACCTCGATCCGGGCGCCAGATCGCGTTCACCGCGTCGACGACCTCGACCGCGTAGTCGGGCTCGGTCGCGGAATAACTCTCCGGCGAGTACTGGAACGTCCACTCGGTATCGGGATAGGCCGCCGCCGCGTCCCGGACCCAGCGCGCACCGTTCTCGGCGATTGCGCGCACCCCGGCGCAGTCCATCCCGAAGACCTGTTCCCGCTGCACCGGGTTGGTGGAGTTGTAGACGTGCACGATGGCGCGCGGCACACCGGTCAGCGCCTCGAAGGAACGGGCGATCAGGTCCGGCCGGGCCTGGGTCAGGACCTGGATGGTCACCTGCGGCGGAATGCGGCCCTCTTCGATCAGCCGCCGGGTGAAGTCGAAATCGGCTTGCGAGGCGGAGGGAAACCCGACCTCGATCTCGGTCAGGCCGATCGCGACCAGCAGATCGAAGAAGCGGAGTTTCTGCTCCACCGACATCGGCCGTTCGAGCGCCTGGTTGCCGTCACGCAGGTCCACGCTTGCGAACAGTGGGGCCCGCGTGATGCGCTGGTCCGGCCAGCGGCGGTCCGGCTTGGCGATGACGGGTACGGGCGCATACTTGCGATAGTCGAAGGTGGTGTCGCTCATGTCTCGATCCTCTGGTGCCATGGGGGCGGGTCAGGGGTCAGGTCTGCCGCCCCGATACGAGGGACCATGATATTCGGATACCGACGCAATTAGTCATCTCATTTTCTCTCTGAACGGCTATTATTGGCAGCATGTTGCGCAAATCGATTCAATGGGGACATTTCCATGAAGGATAACCGAGGCCAGACCACGCCGCATTTTCTGGACCGTACCGACCGCCGAATCCTCGAGGCACTGCAGGAGGACGCCGGCCTCTCGAACCAGGCCCTGGCAGAACGTGTTGGCCTGAGCCCCTCACCCTGCCTGCGCCGGGTGCGCGCGCTGGAAGAGGCGGGAATCATCGTCGCCCGGGTGGCATTGCTCGATGGCAGACGCCTCGGTCTGGAGCTCACGGCGTTGATTCACATCGGCATGGACCGCCACACGCCGGAGCGCTTCGCCAGCTTCGAAGAAGCGGTGGCCGGGTATCCCGAAGTGCAGCGCTGCTTCCTGATCACCGGACAGGCGGCGGATTATCTGCTGCAGGTGGTGGTTCCCGACATGGACGCCTACCAGGACTTCCTGCTGCGCCGGATCACACGGCTCGAGGGGGTCAGCAGCGTGCACTCCAGCTTCGTCCTGCGCCGGGTCGTCGACCGCTCGGCGCTGCCGCTGAACTACCTGTCCACCTGACGGCCTACCCGTCGCGGGCGGCGGCTCGGGCGGGGTCGACGTGCGTCTGGAGCCACAACTCGAGCAGGGCCAGGTGCCAGAGCTTGGAGCCCTGGATGCGGGTGAAATGGCCGTCGGGCTCGGCCAGCAGCCGCTGCACGTACTCCGGTCGGTACAGCCCGCGCTCCCGCGCCGCCCGCGAGCCGAGGATGTCGCGCATGAAGTCGAGGAACTCCCCGCGCACGTATTTCAACGCCGGGACCGGGAAGTAACCCTTGGGGCGGTCGAGCACGGCGTCGGGCAGGCGGCCGCGGGCGATCTGCTTCAGCACCTGCTTGCCACCGTCGCCCAGCTTCAGGTGGGGTGGCATCGCCGCAGCCGTTTCCACCAACTCGTGGTCCAGAAACGGCACCCGCGCTTCGAGGCCGAAGGCCATGGTCATGTTGTCCACCCGCTTGACCGGGTCATCGACGATCAGCGTGGTCACATCCAGCGCCAGCACCGCATCGATGAAGCGGTCGGCCCGATCGGTTTCCAAAGCCGCCAGTTCCCCACGCAGCCATTCGCCAGCGATATCCTTGGCTGGCGGATCGGCCAACAGTTCGCGCATCTCCGGGTCGTCACGATCGAAATAATGCCGCCGGAAACGGTCGGCCCAGTCCCCCGCGCGGTCGTCCGCCATACGCGGGTACCAGAAATAGCCGCCGAAGACCTCATCGGCACCCTGCCCCGACTGCACCACCTTCACGTGCTGGGACACCTGTTCGGAAAGCAGGTAGAAGGCCACCGCGTCCTGCCCGAACATCGGTTCCGCCATCGCCGCGACCGCCTCCGGAAGCCGCCGCAGTACCTCGGCGTTCGGAATCAGCGTCGCCTGGTGGTCGGTCGCATAGCGCTCCGCGACCGGGTCCGAATACTCGAACTCAGAGCCCTTTTCCTCCGGCTGGTCCTCGAAGCCCACGGTGAAGGTGCGCAGGTCCTGCGCCCCCTCCTCCACGGCCAGCGCGACCAGGAGGCTGGAGTCCAGACCCCCGGAGAGCAGCACGCCAACGGGAACATCGGCGACTTCGAGGCGCCGCCGCACGGCCCGTCGCAGCCCCGCCTCGATCCGCTCGCGCCACTCGCCATCGTCCAGCGGTTGGTCCGGCCGCCGGGCGGAGAGACGCCAGTAGCACTCGAGGTGCTCGTGACCATCCGCCTCGATCACCAGGAAATGCGCCGGCTGCAGCTTGCGGATGCCCCGCATCACTGTGCGTGGCGCGGGTACGACCGCGTGCAGGGAGAACAACAGGTGCAGCGACTCCGGGTCCAGGCGGGTGTCGATGCCGCCGCTGGCGAGCAATGCCTGGGTGTTGGAGGCGAAGCGGATGCCCGTTTCCGAGCGCGCGAGGTACAGGGGCTTGATCCCCATGCGGTCACGCGCCAGCAGGATCCTTTGGGTCCTCGAATCGAACAGCGCGAAGGCGAACATGCCGTGAAGACGGGCCACCATGCCCTCGCCCCACTCGGCGTAGCCGCGCAGGATGACCTCGGTGTCACCGGTGGAGAAGAAGCGGTGCCCGCGCCGCTCGAGTTCCGCCCGCAACGTGCGGAAGTTGTAGATCGCGCCATTGAACACCAACGCCAATCCGGTCTCCGGATCGAACATCGGCTGGTGCGCGCGCTGCGAGAGATCGAGGATGGAAAGCCGCCTGTGCCCCAGCGCGATCCGGCCAGAGGCCCACAGACCATCCGCGTCCGGCCCACGCCGAGCGAGTGCCGGCAGCATCCTTGCCACGGCATCCACATTGGCACGCCGATCGCCCCAGACAAACTCACCCGCGACACCGCACATGGCCACCGCTCCCCGCGTTTTCGGCAAGTGTACCGAGTCGAGCGTGGCTGTACCCGTCCAAGGTGAAAATGGCCGGGAGCGTTACGGACGGAAAACTGCGGCGGCCGAGCCTTCAGAACCTAACCAACTCGGCGATCACTATTCCGTATCTTTTTGTATTCAATGATCCCGCTAGAGTCGAACGCGGGAACCACAGCGAGCCATCGACCACCAGTCGGGCACCTCGTCCGGCTCGGGAACGCGCTCCGCGAAGGCCGCCCTGAGGGTCTCGGCCAGCGTCTCGGCGGCGATGCCGCCATGGTCGCGATCGGCAAAGGCGAGGGAGAATGGAACCACCTGAATCGCTCCCGCCTCGAGATCCAGCATTACCAGACTCCCCCGATCCAGCGACTCGCGGACCAGGCACTCGGGCAACCAGGCATAGGCGAAGCCGGCTTCGACGATTCCCATCGCGGTGTTCATGTGGTCGACGGTCCAGCGCTGCTCGGCCTCCAGCCAGCCGGCGTCGATCCCCCCCCCGGGTTCTGGCGAGGAATCCCGCACGACCACCTGCCGACTGTGTCGCAGGTCCCGCATGGACAGACCGCCCGCCTTCCTCGCCAGCGGGTGCGCGGGGTGAACCACGCAGATCATGCGCACCTGACCCAGCACCTCACTCAGGAAACGGGTGGGGATGACCGGCCCGACGAGGATGTCCAACCGCTCCGCCTCCAGCAGCGCGGGGCCACCATCGAGAACGGTCTCGTACAACTGCACGCGGGTATTCGGGAAGTACCTGGAAAACGCCTCCAACGCATCAATGACGACGGCATTCGGCACGATCTGGTCCACCGCCAGTGCCAACTCCGTCCTGGCGCCGACCGCGAGGGTAAAGGCCAGATTCTCGATCTCCTGGGCCTCATCCAGCAGGTGGCCCGCACGCCGCAGAAGGGCGATCCCCGCCGCGGTGAGCTCAGCCTTGCGGCCACGCACTTCGAGCAGGGGGACGCCGAGCTGAACCTGCAGTTTCTGCACCGCATGGTTGACGCTCGACGGGCTCTTGTGGACCAGTTCGGCGGCCTTCGCAAAACCACCCGCGTCGACCACTGCTTTCAGCATGCGCCATTGCTCCAGCGTTACCTTTGGCATACCCGCGCTCTCCGATTGGCTGCAATCCCCGGACCGAACCCGGTCGGCCGCACTTCGCGCGGCCGCGGCGTCATTCACCCGACTGTATATTCGTATGTTAATAATCTCTAATACTATACCAGAAGCGGCCATGTAAAGCCGGATCACGCGGGACGAAGCTCGCGGTCCAGTACCTGGGCCACGCGGGGATCAACCGGTGCTGCGTCCACCTCAGGGCAAATTCAGGATCAGCGTGCCGTCACGTTGCGCGAAATCCAGATGCTTCAACACACTCATCCCCAGCAGGACCTGATCGCTGCTCATCCCCGGATTGATGTGCCCCGAGACATTACCGATCACGAAGGGGCCCAGGGCGAGTTCCCGAATGCGGGTGTGGCGAATCTCCACCGTTCCATTGGCGGTCAGGGCCCTGCCCCGACCGCCCGCTTGCAGGCCGAGCCGGTCGGCCAGGTGCGCAGGCACCGAAACCTGGGTCGCCCCGGTGTCCAGCAGGAAAACCACGGGCTCGCCATTGATCGTGCCGGGCGCCAGGTAATGGCCCACATGGTTGCGGCGAAGCACCAGTTCGTTGGCAGCCCCCTGTTCGACGACGAGGTCGCGATTGGGAAACTCGCGCCGATCGAGATAGTCGTCGAAGAGCCACCACATCAGCGCGAAGGCGCCGATCCAGGCCATCGCGATGGCCGTTAGTCCGAAAGGTCCAGAGCGCCGACGGGCCCGGGACAGAGATGCCGCAGCGGGGGAATGCCGGACTCCGGTCACCGGTACCGGTTCCGATGCCTCGATGGCCTCCCTCTCGGCCCGGATCCAGGCGTCGTGCTCGCCACGCAACCGCCCATCCGACAGGGTCCGATGGGCCTCGTCGATGATCCGCCGCACCCGTTCGGCGCGCTCGCGGTCGTCCGGATGGCGTTCCGGATCCCACTTCCGGGCAAGCACACGCCAGGCGCCTTCGATGACCTCCGGGCTGGCGTCTTCCTGCACCTGCAGATTGTCGTAGTGGGTTCTAATGCGCGTCAATGCGGCGGGCCTCCCGGGCCGGTTTCACAGTACCCGGTCGATAGACCCGCGCGTCCCAACGAAGTGCCCCGGCTCTTCCGTGCGCCTGGAACGCCCCGCTCCTGCGTTGCACGGGCAGGGGCGCGATCAGAGACCGAGACGATCCCTCAGCGCCGTCTCAAGGGCATCGCGCGCCGGCTCAGCCTGACGCAGGATCTCCTCGAAGCGATAGAAATCCATCACACGCACATCACGAATGTCCGGCGTCACCATGAAATCAGGCTCCCCTTGCTTCAACTTTTCCCGCAGGATCGACGCTTGCATGATCTGGAAGGTGTTGAAGATGTTGTCCATGGACGAGGGATCGGTCTCCGAGTCCTCGGGCGTACGGACGCCAAGGACGTCCACCGCGATGACCAGGTCGCAGTCGGGCAGCAGGTCGAAGGGGACGGGATTGGTCATCCCGCCATCGACCAGGAGCCGGCCTTCATGCTTCACCGGCTTGAACAGGCCCGGCATGGCCATGCTCGCCTGCACCGCCGGCCACAGATCTCCCGATTCGAAGACCACCATCTCCCTCTTCCAGTAGTCGGTTGCGACCACCCGCAGCGGAATGCTGAGCTCGTCGAACCGGGAAATCCCGGCCGTCTCCTCGAGAAATCGGCCGAACGCCTCCGACTTGACGATGCCACCGCGCTCCAGGCTGGGTTGAAGAAAACTCAACCAGCGCATCAGGTCCTCTTGGAGCAGGGAATCCAGCCAGGTCTCGTCGCTGGACACGGTCATCTCATCCAGCAGTTCGCGGATCTCTGCGCCGGAGACCCCGGCTGCGTAGAGAGCGCCCATCACGGCCCCGATACTGGAGCCGCTGATCCGGTGCGGTCGCAGCCCGAGTTCATCGAGCAACTCGAAGACAAGCAGGTGCGCGAGGCCGCGCGCACCGCCGCTGCCCAGCGCCAGGCCGATGCGGGGGCTCCGTTCGTTGGCGAGGACCGAGGGCGCCAACGCCGAGGCCAATAGAAAACCGAGCGTCTTCCGGCGGGTCCAGGTCACGGTAGGCATCACCTTTTCACCATCAAGGGTTATTTATTGAGGAAACATATCGCGACGACGGTTCCGGCGCCAGCACCTGGCTCCTGCTCGACCCGAACGCATCGACGGCATCCCTGCCCCATCTCCCCGGCTGCTGTGTGACGCATCGGGCCGCAGTCCCGAACAGCGTCGGACAAGACCCGCCGCTTGCCAGGACCGGGCTCGTTGAGGGCATAATTGAACTTGATTCATTTTCCGGAGCATACTCAAATTTCATGAGCACCCAGGAACGCAAACGCCGCGAACGGGAGACCCGTGAACAACTCTTCATTGAAACCGCCCAGGATCTGATCCGGCGCGATGGCTTGCTGCATCTGCAGATGTCACGACTCGCCGAGGCCTGCGACTACGCAACCGGGACGCTGTACCAGCATTTTTCCTCGAAGGAGGATCTGCTGATGGCCATCGCAACGGAGGACCTGCATCGGCGGGCAACGGCGTTCGAACCGATCCCAAGCCTGCCCGCGAGCAGCCGCGAGCGCATGCTCGCGGTCGTGCTCACGGACATCGATTTCATCTCCAGCCATCCGGATCATTTTCAGTTGCTCCAGTACGTCAGCACCGAGGTCGTCTGGGCCAGCGCCTCGCTGGAGCGACAACGGGCCTTGGTCCGGGCCGGGGCACCGATCAGCGAGGCGGTTTCCCGCGTGGTGGCGGATGCGATCCATGCGGGCGATCTCGTCGGAATTCCATTCTTGCGACCGGTGGAGATCGCCGCCGGATTCTGGTGCCTGAACACCGGGATGCACACGCTGGCGCACACCCATGGGCTGCTCGAGGCCTACGCGGTACGGGATCCCTACGCGCTGCTGATCCATCACGGCCACGCCCTGCTCAACGGTCTTGGCTGGCAGCCCTTGGTCGATACCGGCAACACCAAGGCGGTGATCGACGCGGCCGAGCGGGTACGCGCGCTACTCGTTCGCAGCACGAATCCCGAATCTCCGGCCGCCACTTCCTGAGCCCCTTCCTCCTGCCATCGGAATCCATCATGCCCAGACGCTTCGTAGTGATGCTGCTCGCGGTCGGAATCGTGCTCGGGGGGATCTTCGGCTTCAAGGCCTTCATCGACGCCCAGATCGACGCCTTCTTCGACGAAATGCCCGCGCCCACCGCGACCATCACCGCAGCCGAGGTTCGCGTCGATCGCTGGACCCCCGAGATCCGTGCCGTCGGCACGCTGGAGGCCGTCCAGGGAGCGACCCTGACGACCGAGGTCGGAGGCATCGTGCGCGAAATCCTGTTCGAGCCGGGGACCGAGGTCAGCGCGGGCACCGTGCTGCTGCGCCTGGACACCGAGACCGACGAGGCCCAACTGGTCAGCCTGCAGGCGGCCGCGCGTCTGGCGGACCAGGAACTGCGGCGTGCCCGCCAGCTACAGCAGGAAAGGAACATCTCCGAAGCCGAAGTGCAGCGGCGGGAGAGCGAGGCCGAACAGGCCCGTGCGACGGTTGCGGCACAACAGGCACGCATCCGGCAAAAGAGCCTGCGCGCGCCCTTCGACGGCATGCTGGGGATTCGGCGCGTGAACCTCGGGCAGTTCGTTTCTCCGGGTGATCCCATCGTGGTCCTGGAATCGGTCGATCCGATCTTCGTGAACTTCACGCTGACCGAGCGCCGCCTGGGACAGATTCGCAAGGGGCAGTCGATCGCGGTCGGTGTCGACGCCTTTGCCGACAGCTTCGAAGGCGAGGTCGTCGCGATCGAGCCGCGGGTGCGCAGCGCCTCGCGCAGCTTCGAGCTGCAGGCCCTGCTCGACAACCCGGAACACCGCTTGCGTGCCGGTCAATTCGCCCGCGTGACGCTCGCACTCGGCGAACCCGACGAGGTGCTCGTGCTGCCGCAGACTGCCATACGTTTCAATCCCTTCGGAAATTCCGTGTTTGTGATTTATGAGGATAGCGAGGGCCAGTTGCGGGTGCGCGAACGATTCGTCCAGACCGGAGAACGCAGGGGCGACCTGATCCGCATCACCGAGGGCCTTGAGGCCGGCGAGCGCGTCGCAAGCAGTGGCCTGCTGAAGCTCCAGAACGAGACAGCGGTGGAGATCACCGAGGAGGCCAGACCCAGCGAAGATCCGGCACCCAGCCCGCCCAACGCCTGAACCCACCCTGACCGGGACTCCGCATGCGCTTCACGGACCTTTTCATCAACAAGCCGGTGCTGGCCACCGTGGTCAGCCTGTTCATCCTGCTCCTCGGGATGCGCGCGATCTTCGACCTCAACGTGCGCCAGTTTCCCGAGGTCAAGAATGCCGTCGTCACCGTCAGCACCAGCTACATCGGCGCCGACGCGGACCTGATCCAGGGCTTCATCACCACCCCGCTGGAACGCGAGGTGGCGGCCGCCGAGGGCATCGACTACCTGGTCTCGACGAGTGTACCCGGCATCAGCGTGATTCAGGCGTATCTGCGGCTCGATCACGACCCGAACGAGGCGCTGACCCAGATCGCCGCACAGGTGAACAAGGTCCGGGGCGATCTTCCCGCCGAAGCGGAGGACCCGGTGGTGGAGCTCTCCGTGGGCGAGAGCATCGCCGCGATGTACCTTTCCTTCTTCTCCGACCGACTCGCCAACAACCAGATCACCGACTACCTGACCCGCGTGGTCGAACCGGAACTGTCCACCATCGCGGGCGTGCAGCGTGCCGAGATCCTGGGCGGAGAGACCTTCGCGATGCGCCTGTGGCTGGATGCCGACCGGATGGCCGCCTACGGCGTCACCGGCCGCGACGTTCGCGCGGCATTGCAGGCCAACAACGTGCTCGCCGCGGTGGGGCGAACCCGCGGGCAGATGGTCAATATCGATCTCACTGCAGCCACTGACCTGAACCGGCCCGAGGAATTCGAGCGCCTGATCGTGCGCGACGACGACGGGGCGCTGGTGCGCATCGAGGACATCGCCACCGTCGAACTCGGTTCCGAGAACTACGACACCTCCGTGCGTTTCAACGGCCAGACCGCCACCTTCATCGGCATCGAGCTGTCCCCCGACGCCAATGCCCTCGACGTGATCGCCGCGGTGCGCGAGACCTTTCGCGATCGGGTGCGGCCGCAACTGCCGGAGGGACTGAACGCGGAGATCGTCTACGATTCCACGGATTACATCGAGAGCGCGATCGACGAGGTGATCCTGACCATCGGTCTCGCGCTCGGCATCGTGCTGCTGGTGATCTTCCTGTTCCTGGGCTCGTTGCGCAGCGTGCTGATCCCGGCGGTCGCGATCCCGCTGGCTTTGGTCGGCACCTTCCTGCTGATGCTGCTGATGGGCTTCTCCATCAACCTGCTGACCCTGCTCGCCATGGTCCTCGCGATCGGCATCGTCGTCGACGACGCGATCATCATGCTGGAGAACGTGCATCGGCATATCGAGGACGGGATGCAGCCCTACGACGCGGCCATCCAGGGCGCGCGCGAGCTGGCGTGGCCGATCGTCGCCATGTCCACGACGTTGATCGCGGTATTCCTGCCGATTGGTTTCGTCGGCGGGCTGACCGGAACCCTGTTCGTCGAGTTCGCCTTCACCCTGGCCGGCGCGGTGCTGATCTCGGGTGTCGTCGCCCTGACGCTGTCGCCGATGATGTGCTCGAAAATCCTCCGCGGGCACGAGGAAGGACGCTCGGGCGGCCGGCTGGAACGCTGGCTGGACGCCCGCTTCAATGGGCTGCAGCAGCGCTACCGGCGGCGCCTGCACGGCGCCCTGAACGAGCGCTTCACGCTGCTGGCCTTCGGCCTGATCGTGCTGGTGTCCTGTTACTTCCTCTTCATCAGCAGCGACACCGAACTGGAGCCGCCGGAGGACCAGGGCTTCGTGTTCTCGATCATGGAGGGCGATGCCTACCTGGGGCTGGATCAGCTCGAACGCAACACGCGGCTGATCGACGCCTTCGCCGACGGGATTCCCGAGTTGCAGAACACCTTCATCGTCAACGGCTTCGGCGGTGGCGCCACGCCCAGCACCAACGCGGCCATCGGCGGATTCGTAATGGTCCCCTGGGATCAGCGCGAGCGCGCTACCAGCGCCATCCTGGAACAGGACCTGCAGCCGCGCCTGGACAGGATCCCGGCGCTGAGCATCTTCGCCATCGAACCGCCCTCCTTGCCCAGCCCGGGCGGGGGCGGAGCGCCGGTGAGCGTGGTCATCGGGTCCACCGGACCGATCGAGAACCTGGGCGAACTCGCCGACGAAATCATCTCCCGCGCCATGGCGACCGGACGCTTCATCTTCATGGACTCCGATCTCGACTTCGACAAGCCGCGGGTGGACCTGAACATCGACCGCGACAAGGCCGCGCAGATGGGGATCGACATGGCCACCCTGACCGCCGACCTCGCCCCCCTGCTTTCGGGCGGCTTCACCGGCCGGTTCGCGCTGGACAACCGCAGCTACCGTGTCATCCCCCAGGTGCAGCGCAGCGAACGTCTGAACCCCGACCAGCTCGGCGAGCTGTACACCCGTACCCGCGAGGGCGAGCCGGTACCGCTGTCGAACATCGTGACCCTCGAGGAGACGGTGGTGCCGCGCAGCCTGCAGCGCTTTCAGCAGCTGAACGCGGTGACCCTGTCCGGCGTACCACGACCGGGCGTCACCCTGGGCGAGGCGCTGGGTGTGGTCGAAGAAATCGCCGCGGAGGTGCTTCCCATGGGGTACAGCGTGGATTACTCGGGCCAGTCCCGGCAGCTGAAGGCCGAGGGGGCACAGTTCGTGGTCACCTTCTTCTTCGCGTTGATCGTGATCTATCTGGTGCTCGCCGCCCAGTTCGAGTCGTTCCGCGATCCGTTGATCATGCTGATGACCGTGCCGATGTCCATCGCCGGGGCACTGGTCTTCATCAGTCTCGGCTTCACCTCGCTGAACATTTATACCCAGGTGGGCCTCGTGACCCTGATCGGGCTCATCGCCAAGCACGGGATCCTGATCGTCGAGTTCGCGAACCAGTTGCAGGCGCGGGGAAGATCCGTGCGTGAGGCGATCGAGGAGGCGGCCAGCCTGCGCCTGCGCCCCATTCTGATGACCACCACCGCCACCGTGATCGCCATGGTGCCGCTGTTGATCGCCACCGGCGCCGGCGCCGGGTCGCGTTTCGCAATGGGGCTCGTGATCGCCAGCGGCATGACCATCGGCACGCTGTTCACCCTGTTCGTGGTACCCGCGGTCTATCTGTACCTGGCACGGGATCGCAGCGCGCAACCCCGCCACGCAATCGCCGCCAACGCCGGCCCGAACTGATGCCGATGCCCATCGGCTTCACTCAGCCATTCCAACCACAGCCAAATTGGGTGATAATCCATCACCGAGACCGGGGGCTCCTCCGGTCGACCCTCAAGGACCGCGACCGCCGGCCGCATCTCATAGACGATTAGCAATCTATACCATCTAAACTATCTATTTGTTATCGGCTATCGGTCTTTCTACTCTCACTAACCGAATTCCACGACACTCACCAACCGAATTCTACAACGCGCAGGAGACAACCAATGGCCGGGAAGAAATACGACGCGGGTGTGAAGGACTACCGCGAAACCTATTGGATGCCGGACTACGTTCCGCTGGAAACCGATCTCCTGGCGGTATTCAAGATCACCCCCCAACCCGGCGTCGATCGCGAAGAGGCCGCCGCGGCCGTGGCCGCCGAGTCGTCCACCGGCACCTGGACTACGGTCTGGACCGACCTGCTGACGGACATGGACTACTACAAGGGCCGCGCCTACCGCATCGAGGACGTGCCCGGTGACGACACCTGCTATTACGCGTTCGTCGCCTACCCGATCGACCTGTTCGAGGAAGGCTCGGTGGTCAACGTGTTCACCTCGCTGGTGGGCAACGTGTTCGGCTTCAAGGCCGTGCGCGCCCTGCGTCTGGAAGACGTGCGCTTCCCGATCGCCTACGTGAAGACCTGCGGCGGTCCTCCGATGGGCATCCAGGTCGAACGCGACGTGATGAACAAGTACGGCCGTCCGCTGCTGGGCTGCACCATCAAGCCGAAGCTTGGCCTGTCCGGCAAGAACTACGGTCGCGCCGTGTACGAGTGCCTGCGTGGCGGCCTCGACTTCACCAAGGACGACGAGAACATCAACAGCCAGCCGTTCATGCGCTGGCGCCAGCGCTTCGACTTCGTCCAGGAGGCCATTCTGAAGGCCGAGGGCGAGACCGGCGAGCGCAAGGGACACTACCTGAACGTGACCGCGCCGACCCCGGAAGAGATGTACAAGCGGGCCGAGTACGCCAAGGAAATCGGCGCGCCGATCATCATGCACGACTACATCACCGGCGGTTTCTGCGCCAATACGGGTCTGGCCAACTGGTGCCGCGACAACGGCATGCTGCTGCACATCCACCGTGCGATGCACGCGGTCATCGACCGCAACCCGCACCACGGTATCCACTTCCGCGTGCTGACCAAGATCCTGCGCCTGTCCGGTGGCGACCATCTGCACACCGGCACCGTGGTCGGCAAGCTTGAGGGCGACCGTGCCTCGACGCTGGGCTGGATCGACCTGCTCCGCGAGTCGTTCGTCCCCGAAGACCGTTCGCGCGGCATCTTCTTCGACCAGGACTGGGGCTCCATGCCCGGCGCCTTCGCGGTCGCCTCCGGCGGCATCCATGTCTGGCACATGCCGGCACTGGTCGCCATCTTCGGCGACGACTCCGTACTGCAGTTCGGCGGCGGCACCCTGGGTCACCCCTGGGGCAACGCGGCCGGCGCGGCCGCCAACCGCGTGGCGCTGGAAGCCTGCGTCCAGGCGCGGAACGAAGGCCGTCAGATCGAGCGCGAGGGCAAGGAAATCCTCACCGCCGCCGCCCAGCACAGCCCCGAACTGAAGATCGCCATGGAGACGTGGAAAGAGATCAAGTTCGAGTTCGATACCGTCGACAAGCTGGACATCTCGCACAAGTAATGGCGCCTTGGCGTCTGGCTCCACCGGGTGGCGACAGGAACCCCCGTGTGGACCGGACCGGGCTAAACCGCTCAATAGAGGAAGACCGATATGGCCGTTCAAGTTTACAAGTCCTCGATGAAGTACGAGACCTTCTCCTACCTGCCCCCGATGACCGCTGAGCAGATCCGGCAGCAGATCACCTACTGCATCAGCCAGGGTTGGAACCCGGCCGTGGAGCACACGGAAAAGGACAACTCCATGAGCAACTACTGGTACATGTGGAAGCTGCCCCTGTTCGGCGAACAGTCCGTCGATGCGGTCCTGCAGGAACTGGAATCCTGTCATCGCGAGTTCCCCGGGCACCTGGTGCGCTTCATTGCCTATGACAACTATGCACAGAGCCAGGGTATGGCGTTCGTGGTGTACCGCTAATCCGTTACGGCATGCCAACGGGTGGCTTCTGGCCACCCGTGGATCACCGTTTCGCAAGTTGTTTGCCGTGGTGGCGGCCGCCAGGCACCGCGACTCCCGCAGACGCCAACCGATCGAGGTACGTGATGCCACAAGCCAACGAGAGCACGGCCAGCGCCACCCTTTCCGGGCGTGAACTGGCCCGGAAACGCCGCAAGGCGATGGCCTTGCATGGCAAGTCCGCCTTCGTCAAGACCGCGGCCCACCGGCAGGGGACATCGTCCCAGCGGGCACCGGCCGCGGTTACCAGCCCGGCAACCCGCAGCAGCGCCGCCGAGCACGCTAGCCGGGCCGCGGCCGAGGTGCGTCAGCCCCCCCCGCTCTCTCCGGGCCGGGAGGCTGCACGCGCCCGCCGTGAGGCGCTCAGCGTGGCCGGCAAGGCGGCGCTGAAGCCCACCTCGAGCCGTCCCAGCGGCCGGATGCGGCCCACACCCGAGAGTGTGCACCTGACGAAGCCCGCCGCTGCGAAGAGCCCCGCCACTGCGAAGAGCGCGGATTGCGATTGCAGTGGCGAGCCCTGTGACTGTCACGACCAGGACAGCCGCCCGGCCGTTGCGGCCGGCCCCACCTCCCTGGCGTCCTCGGCTCCGGCCTCCGACAAGAAGCCGATGAACCCTCTTCCCAAGGGCCGGGCGCTCGCCCGCGCGCGGCGGGATGCGCTCTCGCAAAGCGGCAAGGCAGGGTTGGTGCGCGCCGCGCACATGGCTCGCGTCGCGGCCGCGATGCCGGATCAGGATTGGCAGGCCGCGATTTCCAACGGCGCCAGCGGGCGCCAGATCGCGATGCAGCGCCGCAAGGTCCAGTCGGTGGCAGGCCGGGCCGCGACCGCCAAGTCGTCGACAAAGTCTCGGCCGAGCGGGCGCAAGCGCGCCCGCCTCGAGGTACCCGCACCGCCCAAGGTGGAGAAGGGGCATACCCTTTCCGGACAGACCGTGACCGGGACCATGGTCGAGCGCAGCAACAAGCAGACCGGGAACGAACCCGGCGCCTGCCGCGCGATCACCGGAACCGAATACATTGGGGCCGAGTTGTACGACCGCGACTGTCCCACGCGTCCCGCGCCCGCTCCGACCAAGGTGGGCGTGAGCAGCACCGCGCGCGAACACAAGGTGACCGGAACCGAGGTCGGGCGCTCGATGCGGGTGACCGGTGACGAGATCGGTGCCTGCAAGGGCATTACCGGTACCGAATACCTCGCGTCCGAACGCTTCGAGGAATTCTGCTCGACGCGACCCGCGCCCAGCCCTGCCAAGATCGGCTCCACCGACACGGCAAAGGGCAAGCCCGTGACCGGCACCATGGTCGATCGCTCTTCCCACGTCACCGGCAACGAGCAGGGTGGCGCCCGCGCGGTGACCGGCACCGGTTACACGCTTCCTGCGACGCCGGCTCCGGTTCCCGAGAAGGTCGCCGTGACCCACACCGCAGGGGGCAGGACCGTGACCGGGACCACCGTCGGAAGCAGTTCCCGGGTCACCGGGGACGAACCGGGTTCCTGCCGCGGCATCACGGGAACGGAGTATCTGTCGGCAGAACAGTTCAAGACGGAGTGCAACACCACGCCCCCCGCCACCCCGCACAAGGTCAGCGTGATGCTCTCGCGCGGACAGCAGCCGGTCTCCGGCACGGAGGTGGGCCGCTCGGCGAACGTCACCGGGAACGAGGCCGGCTCCTGCCGCGAGATCTCGGGTAACCAGTACTTCACCGCGGCCGACTTTGGCGACCTGTGCACTGTGAACGGTCCGCGCAAGGTGGGGACCATGCACACCCTTGCCGGTGGTTCCGTCACGGGCACGGAGGTCCATCGCAACCCAAAAATGTCCGGTGACGACAAGGGTGGGTGCATGCCCGTCACCGGTACCGATTATGTGGGTGCAGAACAGCTTCAGGCTGTATGCACCGACAGCACCCCAGTTGCAGCAATCGACAAGATCGCAACCGACAAGACCTGGCGCGGCCAGTCCATCACCGGCAGCCCGATCGGCCGTGCTCCCAAGGTCACGGGCGATGAGTCGGGGGGTTGCTCGCCGATCAGCGGTACGCCCTACATCGGCCGCAGTCAGTACGGCGAGTTCTGCGAGACGCCGGACCTGACCGCTCAGGAAGCCGTTATCCCCTCCAGCACCCTGATCTCCGCGACCGCGGTCACCGGCAATCGGCCGGGGGCTGGCGGTTCGGTGATGACGGGCGACGAGCGCGGGGCCTGCGAACCCGTCAGCGGCACCCCGTATGTCGGAGCCGACAACGTCGTATCCCAGTGCATGACCAGCGGCCGCTTTGTCTCCCGCACCCAGCAGTGGGACGAACCCGCACGTCCGGCGCCTCCGGCGGACTTCAGCATCCACTCGCCCGCTCGGACCGCATGGGACCGACGGGCGGCGGATGAGATCACCGGATCGGCCTTCAGCAACGAGCGCATCACCGGGCCGGCCAGCAAGGCGACCGGACTCATCACGGGAACCCCGGAGTTTCGTCATCGGGACTCGGTGAGCCTGCAGGCAGAAGAGCAGGAGAGTATCGCTGCCGCGCGTCGGCTGACCGGCGAAGGCAGCGAATCGGGAAGGAAGATCACCGGGGATTCCTGGGACGCGTCGACCCGCGTGACCGGCACCGAAGGTCCCTCCAGCCTCGCGCGGAACATGTCGATGCGCGGGCAGCCGCGCGGTGAAGGCGCCAACGCGCGGCGCTTCCGCGAGGTCGAACAACCACCTGCTCCGGAGAGCCGAATCACGGGTTCTGCGGGCAACTTCGGCAAGGGTCCGCTGGTGACACTTTCCGGCGGCGCGCGCGGCTGAGGCTCAACGGGTGAACACGCGCAAACGTCTCGCGGCCATGCGGAGGGCTGGGGCGCTGCCACCACAGGTGGCGGCCCCGGCCAATCCCGCGTGCGTGATTGCGCCCGACCAGCCCTGCCAGCATGCGCTCGTGGACCGCGAACTCAACCGCCAGCTGTACGATTACGAGCAGCGCGTACGGGGCCACTTCACGGCGATCGTGGACACCCTGAAGATTCTCTCCGACTGCCGCCACACCCTCGACTTCGTGGAACAGGCGCAGCAGATCGCGCTGGAACGCCTTGGCTTTGAACTGCCCAATGAATTGCTGGACGATGCCTGGGTTTCCGGGCTGAATCTGCGCGCCCTGCATGCCTACTGCACCTTCAGCAGCTTCAAGATCTGTGTCGACCGGGCACACATCGATCAACGGCCCCTGTGTGAACGCTCGCTGCTCGATGCCGGCTTCATCCAGTCCTGCGGCTATCACACCCTGGACATCAGCCCCTGTGCAGACGGCCGCCTTCAGGGACTGGTGCCCTTCGTGCTGCGCATGGCGCCGAACGAGGCCGTCTACGTCAAGGCCTATGCGGGCGCGCTGTTCGACATCGAAGCGGATGTGGCCGACTGGACCCATCGTGAACTGAGCCGCCTTACCGGGGGCATTCCCGGTGGCGAGGACGCCAACTACCTGAAGGTCGCGGTCTATCACTTCAGCACGTCGAACCCGAATCACGAGGGCTGTGCCGCGCATGGCAGCAACGATCACCTGGCCACCGAACTCGCGCTCGAAAGGCTGAACGAACTGCGCGCTGCGGTCGAGAACACCTTTGGCCTGGGCGCCGCACCGGAGATTCTCTTGGTTGGAGTCGACACCGACATCGATGCCATTCGCGTGCACCTGCCGGATGGCAACGGCGACATCAGCCCTCACCGTTACGTGGAAAGCTTCCGGCTCTACCAGGAAACGCTCGGCATGAGCGCTGGGGATGCACGCGCCCACATCGACCGCGCGATCGCGCAGATGGAGCACGCGGAGGGTTGGGCCCGGGGCTCCGGTACCACCCCGCCGGGGATGCGTCGTCTGATCCAGCACCTGCTCGAGGCCAACCTCTCGCAGATCGAGTACGTGATCCAGCACCACGGCGGCCGCTACCAGGTGATCGGACACAACGAGCGCTTCATCTGCGTTGGCGAGGCCATGAGCGAGTTGCAGTTGCGCAACAAGTTCTACTTCGCCCACCTCGATACCGTGGAAGAAGGCGCGAACGACATGGACGTGGGCATCCGGATCTTTACCGGCCTGAACATCCACCATGGCCTTGGGGTTCCCGTTCTGATCCATTTCCACTACTCGTCGCATGTACCCGGGGCACGGGAACGCGCTGTGACCCATTGCCGGCGTGTCAAGGCCGCGATCGAGTCGCGCTATCCGAAGCTTTACGAAAGCCATCTGCTGTTTTGTCAGATGGCTGTCAGCGACATCCACGGCAGCGAGCGCTGCACCTTCGTGGACGACGAAACCGAGATGGTCGGACATTAATGAAAGAGCTTGGTGAGACGGCACAATGAAGATCATGCGGGTTGAAAAAACACTGGTTTCGACCAACCGCATCGATGGCTTCGGTCATCGCCCCCTGCTGGTCGTGCAGGAAAAGGAAGGCGGCTCCCGCAGCGTCGCGGTCGATGCGGTGGGCTGCATCCCCGGCGACTGGGTGATCTGCGTGGGCTCATCGGCAGCGCGCGAGGCGGCGGGAAGCAAGGAGTTCCCCTCCGATCTGACCATCGTCGGCATCATCGACCATTGGACCGGAGAGACCGCCTGATGGAGATCATGCGCGTCAAGGATGACTTGGTCTGCACGCGTCGCGTGCCCGGCCTGCAGGCCTCGTCGCTGCGGATCCTGCAGAACCAGAGCGGAAGCCTGTTCGTGGCCACCGATCCGGTGGGAGTCCCGCCCGGCAAGTGGGTATTCACTGCCAGTGGCAGCGCGGCGCGATGGGCGATGCCGGATGCCAAGGTCATGACGGATCTGACGATCTGCGGAATTATCGACCACTGGGAAGAATGACGATCGGTTGGAAAGGATGAGACGGAACAAGGTAGGTGGCATGAGGGTGCGGCAGGCAAGGTCGTTTTGAATGCGGTTTCCCTGGCAGTTGATTTGGGCAGTACAAGTCGCTTTTTTTAACGTTTTCTTTAATGAGGAGTAATGAAATGGCTGAACGTATGGGTATTGCCCTTGGCATGATCGAGACCCGTGGTCTGGTTCCCGCGATTGAAGCAGCGGACGCCATGACCAAGGCCGCCGAAGTCCGGCTGATCGGCCGCCAGTTCGTCGGCGGCGGCTAC
>Ga0207421_10002563_pt1 | contig 22455 bp, 19 predicted proteins | sample SodLakKL_010_SED_4_FD_187542 | JGI IMG/M metagenome (GOLD analysis project Ga0207421, IMG submission 187542) | Alkaline sediment microbial communities from Lake Tanatar, Kulunda Steppe, Russia - 8KL_010_SED (SPAdes) (version 2) | ecosystem: Environmental > Aquatic > Non-marine Saline and...
TAATTTACTGTTGACATCCTATTGAAGGTAAAATAAAATTGAATATAAATTAAAATTGTAATTGTTACAGATTCACAAACAACATGATAGGAATAGGGGGAAATGATCATCAAAGATATTCAAGATCTTCTAGAAACAAAAGGAATAAAACCGTCTATTACCAGGGTAAAAATTATGGATTACTTGCAAAAACACAGGACTCACCCCACCGTTGATGAAATTTACAGAAACCTGGTGCAGGAAATTCCTACCCTTTCCAAAACTACCGTTTATAATTCGCTGGAATTGTTTGTGGAAAACCAGTTAGCGCAAGTTTTGAATGTGGGTGATAACGAGAGAAGGTATGATGCAGATATAAGTGACCATGGGCATTTTAAATGCCTCTACTGTGGTAAGGTTTATGATTTTGGAATTGATTTCGAAAATGTAAGAGTTGAAGGACTGGAAGGGTTCCAGGTATACGATAAAAATGTTTATTGCCGGGGTGTTTGTCCGCATTGCAAAGCAAATGAAAAAAGAAGTAACTAACGGTGAATATTTGGAAAGGAGGTGTGTGTATAGGCATAGATAAAAACTGGTAATAAAGCTCGCGAAAATGTAAGTTAAAAACTTTTTAGAGGTTAAAGAAAATTTAGGTTTGAAACTTTAGCGTTTGCAAATAATTATTAGAAGAGGTGATAAGCATGACTGAAAGACTGCAAGTTTATAAGTGCAACATTTGTGGGAACATAGTAGAGGTTTTGCACTCTGGCAAAGGAGAACTGGTATGCTGTGGCGAGGCCATGCAGTTGATGACCGAAAATACTGTAGATGCGGCTAAAGAAAAGCATGTGCCGGTGATAGAAAAAGAAGACGGCAAGGTAGTGGTTAAGGTTGGCAGCAATCCTCATCCCATGGAAGAAAAACATTATATAGAATGGGTAGAAATAATTTCAGGGGGCAAAGTTTATCGCCGCTTTCTGTCTCCGGGAGAGGAGCCGGAAGCAGTATTTACCGGGCTTGAAGACACTGGAGAGGTTAGCGCAAGGGAATACTGCAACTTGCATGGATTGTGGAAAGGATAAGTTTGAATTAAGGAAAGATGTTTAAGTAAGTTTGGGGTATTTTAGGATTTAAGAAAGGATAGAGGATGGTGATAATATATGAGTGCAGTGGAAATTAAGCCGGGCATATACTGGGTGGGAGCAGTAGATTGGAACCTGAGGTATTTCCATGGCTATTTGACTCCCAGGGGCACTTCCTACAACTCTTACTTGATTGTGGACGATAAAGTAACCCTGGTGGACACTGTTAAAGATTACCTTTGGGACGATATGCTCAGCAACATAAAAGAAATAATAGATCCTTCCCGGATAGATTATCTGGTAGTTAACCACGTGGAAATGGACCATTCCGGAAGTGTGCCGGAAATTATGAAAGTAGCACCCAATGCCCGGATAGTTACTTCCACAAAAGGGCAAAAAGGGTTGGAGCGCCATTTTAAGCCTACAGTGGAATGGGATTACCACATTGTAGAGTCAGGGTCCAAATTGTCTACCGGAAAATATACTTTAAACTTTGTGCAAACTCCCATGGTCCACTGGCCTGATTCAATGGTGACTTACATACCCGAGGCAAGCTTGCTTCTTCCCAATGATGCTTTTGGCCAGCATATAGCTTCCTACCAGCGGTTTGATGATGAAATAGGCTGGGACACTTTGCATGAAGAAGCGGCCAAATATTATGCTAACATAGTCCTTCCCTATGGGAAGCAAGTAAGCAAAGCCCTGGAAGCTCTTTCCGGGTTGGACATTGATATGATAGCTCCTAGCCATGGAGTGATCTGGCGCCGGTACCTTGGTGATCTTCTGGAAGCATACAAGCAGTGGGCTTCTCATCAGACTCAAAAGAAAGTGCTCATTGTATATGACACCATGTGGGGGTCCACCCAAAATATTGCCCTGGCATTGAAGGATGGACTGGAGCAAGCTGGTTTGCCTGTAGTAATCCGGTTTTTACAGACCAGCCATATATCCGAGATTATGACTGATGTGCTTACCTCTAAAGCCATATTAATAGGTTCTCCTACTTTGAATAACGGCATGCTGCCGACAGTGAGCGCATTTTTAACATATTTAAAGGGCTTGCGCCCTCAAGACCGGATTGGCATGGCGTTTGGTTCCTACGGTTGGGGAGGCCAGGGAGCCAAAGAGGTTTCGGAGGCAATTACTTCCTTTGGTTGGGAACAGCCCCAGGAGTACGTAAACATAGCTTATGTGCCTGATGAAGAAGAACTGTCTGAAGTTCGCAGCAAAGGCAAAGATTTGGGAGATAGGATCTTGTCTGAGTAAATATGAATTAATTTAAAAGGGAGGAATGTTCATGGGTTGTGAAATGAATCAAGACAGCAAAGAAAAGAAATCCGCTGGTTCGGTGGAAGAGGCAGTTGAAGTTAGGCCGGATAGAGCACCAAGTCGAATCATGGTAGGTAAACCTGCCCCTGATTTTACTGCAGACGCTTTTGTGGAAGGTGGCTTTAAAAAAATCACCCTTTCTGACTATAAGGGAAAATGGGTAGTGTTGTGCTTCTACCCCGGAGATTTTACCTTTGTTTGACCGACGGAACTGGCAGCAGTTGCTGCCCGGTATAATGAATTAAAGGAACTGGATGCGGAAGTTTTTTCTTGCAGCGTGGACAGCAAATTTACTCACAAGATATGGCAAGAGCAAGAACTGTCCAAGATGGTAGACGGTGGAGTACCTTTCCCCATGCTTTCAGATACTGGCGGAAACGTGGGAAGTCTTTATGGAGTATATGATCCAGATGAAGGCGTGAATGTTCGCGGCCGGTTCATCATTGATCCCGATGGCGTTGTTCAGGCTATGGAAGTGCTTACACCTCCAGTAGGCCGCAATTTTGAGGAGTTAATCCGTCAATTGAAGGCGTTCCAGCATGTGCGGGAGAAAGGTGAACCCACTCCGGCAGGTTGGCAGCCCGGTAAGAAAACCCTTCAACCAGGCCCTGATCTTGTGGGTAAGGTTTGGGAAGTGTGGAAAATAGGAGACTAAATCATTAAGGTGGGAAAGAGGGGGTATCATCCGGGAATGAAACATCATTTGTTCCTCTTTCTCGCCTTAATTTTTGTGATTATGTTATACAAAATAAGAGGTTCAAAGGTGCTTAAATTCATAAATGGAACTTATGATGTAAGAAAAAAAAGATAAATTTGGAAAAAGAAAAATATATTTTACAGTATTGAAAAAGAATGGCTAAAGTTATAATATGAAGTTAATCAAAAAGGAAATTAAGAAAGGGGGATTATTAGATGGATAAGTATGAATGCACCGTATGTGGTTACATTTATGACCCGGCCGAAGGCGATTCTGATGGAGGGGTAGCTGCCGGCACATCGTTTGAAGATTTACCGGAAGATTGGGTTTGCCCTGTTTGTGGAGCAGGCAAGGATGAATTTGAAAAAGAAAGCTAAGAACTGGCAAAAGTACTTAACTTGTGTGACAAGTGAGTTAAGGACAGGGGGGGGTAAGATGCGTGGTAAATCAGTATTACAGGTTTTAAATATTCTGGGCTTTTTAGGCGTGGTAGCTGTTAATTATGCAGCCAACGCAGTGCCCATAGGTGGCGTGGATACAGGGGAAGTGGCAGACATGTACCCCAATCTTTTTACTCCCGCCGGCTTCACCTTTTCCATCTGGGGAGTAATCTATCTATTACTGCTGGGGTTTGCCATCTATCAAGCCCGAGATCTTTTCAGCTCCCAAAAAATTGAGATGCCATTTATGAACAGCATTGGCTATCTCTTTTTTATTACATGCCTGTTAAATATAGGGTGGATCTTTACCTGGCATTACCTGCTTCCGGGACTATCCTTAATAATTATGATTCTCTTCCTGTTGACTCTAATAAAAATTTACGTGAATCTGGGGGTAGGTTTTCAGCAAGTTAATCGCGGGGAATCTATCCTGGTGTATTTGCCTTTCAGAATTTATTTAGGATGGATTACCATTGCAACCATAGCTAATGTTACTGCCTGGCTTGTGCATATTGGCTGGGACGGGTTTGGAATCCCCGGAGACATCTGGACTGTGGTGGTAATAGCAGCAGCTGTGGTTATTACCATGGCATTTCTTAAATTGCGCCATGATGTGGTTATTGGCCTGGTTTCAATCTGGTCTCTGTTTGGGATCTTGATGAAACGGTTGGATACCGAACCCGTGGAGATGACTGTAGTGATTGCTGTGGTAATAGCTTTAGCTATTATCGGGATATACACGGCTATTACTGCAGCCAGGAGCTTGATGACCGAAACAAAATAGTTAAACCAATATCCTGCTGGCATTGGCCTTCGCAAACCTAAAGTAGCAATTTAAAACAACTAATGATAGGTTATAATGCCAGCATTTTTATTGGCCCGGCAGGGCTTAAGCCTTATTAGATATTAATCGGCGGGGTTATCAGTCTGGATACATAGAATCAATGATATTTTTATACCTGTCCTCTATTATTTTTCTTCTAATATTATTAGTAGGTGTTAACTCGCCATTGTTTTCTGAGAAATAATGGTCTAAGAGTTTGAATTCTTTGATGTGTTCATGCTTGGAGAACTTTGAATTTACATTTTTAACCCTCTTCCGGATGAATTGTATCACCTCAGGGTGTTTTATTAACTCCGAATTATTCCGGTATTTTAAGTTTCTCTCCCGGGCCCAGTTTCCCAGTTCTTCAAAATTGGGCACTATCAAGGCAGAAATATATTTGCGGCTTTCACCCACTATAGCAACTTGTTCGATGTAAGGATCAGTTTTAAATTCGTTCTCAATAGGTTGGGGAGCCACAAATTTACCACCGCTGGTTTTGAGCAAATCTTTTTTTCTGTCCGTAATAATCAGGTAGCCTTCTTGATCAATAAAGCCAATGTCGCCGGTTTTGAAAAAACCGTCTTCTGTAAATGCTTTTTTATTGGCTTCGGGGTTGTTCCAGTACCCTTCCATTACTTGCGGTCCATGAACTAAAATCTCTCCATCTTCTGCGATTTTTTCTTCTACCCCGGGAAGCGTTTTTCCCACAGTCCCTATTTTATTATATGTAAGTGTATTCACGTTAATTATAGGGCTGGTTTCGGTTAGTCCATAACCCTGGTAAATGTTTATTCCCAGTCCTCCGAAAAATTGAATTATTTCCGGCTTGATTGGCCCCCCTCCGGTGGAGCAAAAACGCAATCGATCCAAGCCTGCCTTGTATTTGATTTTGTTAAAAATTGGTTGATAAAACTTCATTTGATATTTAAGCATAGGAGGGATATTTTCGTTTTGTTCTTCCAATAAAAAAATGTGGGTGGCTGTTTTTATTCCCCGGTGAAATAAATTTTGTGTAGTCCGAGAAGATTCTTGAACAATCTCATAAATTTTTAAGTACATTTTTTCCCACAGGCGAGGTACCGAGTTCATAACAGTAGGGCGAAAATTTAATAATCCCCACTCGAGCTCTTTGTCTTCCATCGAATCCAGCACCCCAAGGTATCCCGGAACAAAAATACATCCCATTAAATCTGCAGAAAGCCCATATGAATGGCAAAGAGGCAAGTGCCCCATCCAAAGATCATCATCTCTAAAGCCCATTCTTTTAATTACCCATTTTTGAGTCATCAAGTTGCGATTGCTGAGCATAACTCCTTTAGGCCTGCCGGTGGTTCCTGCTGTATATAGAAGTGCTACTATATCTTCTGGTGCAGCAGTGTGAGGATGTTTTGAATCCAAAGAATTCATGCCAGGATTTTTTCTTCCATATTCCAGAAGTTCGTCAAAACTTAAAACCATTTCGTGAGGTCTTTCAGGCATGGGATCCATTACGAAAATATTTTTAAGGTTTTCCAGGTCATCTTTGATTGCCAGAACTTGCTCAACTTGCTCTTGGTCGCCGCAAAAGCAAAATTTAGCTCCCGAGTCATAGAGAAACCACCACATATCTTCATTAGTGCTGGTAGGATAAACAGGCACCATCATTCCCCGCCTGAGCAGGGTGGCCAATCCCGCAAATATCCACCGGGGACGATTGGGTGCGAAGATAACATTTCTGTCAAATTCGTTGAACCCCAGGGCAGATAACCCCTGCTCAAGTTTTTTTACTATTTCTGTGGTATCTTGCCAGGTATATTCATGAATCAAATCTGTTTTAATGCCCTTTTTATCATACCTGGACCGCAAAAATAATTTATGGGGGTGCAGTTCCATATTTTTTAAAATTGTGCCCACTATGGTTTCTCTATTATAAGCAACCATATTTTCCTCCTCTTTAGGGTAAAAAACACCCTTAGGTCATGCAGGTTAAGAAAAAAAAGAAAAAATAACCTGCATGTTCCTTTGGTTTATAGGGAGTCATCAGAGTTACGCTTCCCTAACTTTTTTTATTCTATCTTAGCACTCATACCAGTAATAGGCAAGAACTATCAGGTGGCGGTTGCCGGATTATAGCTAAAATTATTAACGAAATAAAGGAAATTATTCCGAAGTATACATTTCATCTATTAAGTCTTTGTATTTGTCTTCTACAATTCTTCTCTTCAATTTTTGAGTAGGTGTTAATTCGCCGGTTTCTTCTGTAAATGGCTTATCGATAATCTTGTATTTTTTTATTTGTTCATGCCTAGCCAGCTTTGCGTTAACCAGGTCAATCCTTTCCTGAATTAATTTTATTACTTCAGGGTTTTGAACCAATTCATTGTTATCTTTAAATTTAATGCCTTTTTCCTCGGCCCATTCTTTGAGAGTTTCAAATTCAGGAACTACCAGGGCCGAAATGTAATTACGGCTTTCACCTACCACCGCTACCTGCTCAACATAAGGATCGGTTTTAAATTCGTTTTCGATGGGCTGTGGGGCTACATATTTGCCACCGCTTGTTTTGAGCAGTTCTTTTTTCCGATCGGTAATAACCAGATAACCGTCTTCATCGAAATACCCCACATCGCCCGTTCGGTAGAATCCATCTTCCGTAAAAGATTCTGCGTTGGCTTCCGGATTGTTCCAGTATCCTTTCATAACTTGAGTTCCCCTAACCAGAATCTCTCCATCTTCATCAATCTTTTCTTCTACTCCCGCCAGAGGCTTCCCCACGGTTCCTATTTTATTATATGTCAATGTATTGGCGTTAATAACCGGGCTGGTTTCAGTAAGTCCATAACCCTGGTAGATATGAATACCGAGGCCACCAAAAAATTTGATCAATTCCGGGTTTATGGGGCCTCCTCCTGTAGAGCAGAAGCGAAGTCGATTAAGGCCGGCTTTCTTCTTAACCAGGTTAAACAAAGGTTGGCATAAGGCATGTTTGTATCTTAACGAAGCAGGAACTTTTTGATTCTTATTTTCCATCTGGTAAATCTGGCTGCCTATTTCTGTGCCCCACTTGAAGAAATTCTGGATAGGTTTGGGTCTTTCTTTAAGCAAGCTTTGGATCCTCAAATACATTTTTTCCCATAAGCGGGGGACGGAATTCATTACCGTAGGTTGGAAAGTTTGCAGTCCCCACCTAATTTCATCAGTATCAAGCGAATCCAGTATTCCCAAAGTTCCGGGAACATAACTTCCCCCTAGCAGATCTGCTGAAAGGCCGTAAGAGTGACACATGGGCAAGTGTGCCATCCAAAGGTCGTCCTGGCGGAATCCCATTTCCTTAACAACTGTAATTTGGCTTAGCAGATTACTGTTGGCCAGCATAACTCCCTTTGGTCTTCCGGTAGTTCCGGAAGTATACATTAGAGTTACCATATCCTCGCCTTCTCCAGAGTTAACCAGCTTATCTATTTCTGCTTCCTTATCCTGGTGTTGCCTTCCCAATTCTAAAAGTTCTTCAAAACTCATGACTATATCATCAGGTTTTTCTTCTATGGGGTCCATCATAATTACTTTTTCTAGGGTTTCCAGGCGATCTTTAACTGACAGCACCTCATCAAGATGTTGCTTTGACCCGCAAAAACAAAACTTGGCACCCGAATCGTAAAGTATCCACCAGATATCTTCCGTTTTGCTGGTGGGGTAAATCGGAACCATAGCACCTCTCATCAACATGGGGGCAATAGATGCAAATATCCAGCGGGGGCGGTTAGGAGCAAAAACTGCCGAGCGATCGAATTCCCGAAATCCCATGGCGTAAAGTCCTTGCGCAACTTCTCTAATAACTTTTATAGCTTCTTTCCAAGTGTAACTGTGAATCTCATTTGTTCTTCTTCCTAGTTTGTCGTACCTGGACATTAAGTAATTTTTTTCTGCATGATTTTGTGAGTTATTCAGGCAAATGCCTGCTACTGTGTTGTTTGGGTAATTTTTCATGAATAATTCCCTCCCTAAGAAATTAATATAATAGTTAGATATATTAATATATGTTTAAAAGATATTCTCTTGATGAACCATACTAATACTTTTTCCTTTTTATTCTATTCAGCTAAATGAAAAATATATTGGCAACATATTTACTTGAGTTTGTTTTCTCAATATTTTAGCACTTTTCAATATTTAAAGCAAGATTTATATAAATCGCAAAAAAATGGTAATTCTTCAGTGGGGGGAGGGGTGTAGATCACAGATATGAGGTCGATGTAAAAATCCCTCCACATAAAAGCGAAGGGATTGTAGCAGTGAAATGTCTTCTGTTAGGTATTTGTTATTTGTTAAGTTCTTCAATAACTTTTTCCTTAATTTTGCCCTGGAAGGGTTTGGCAACCAGGGGAAGGTTCATGGAAATATCTACTACCTCATCTTTTATGATAAAAGATCCTGAAACCTTAATCCCGTTGTATTCTCCCGAAAAGTGGCATTCGTTTTCATTCTTCCAATCCACGTTAGCTCCAAATTTTTGGACTCCTTTGTTTACCTTTTTTTTGATTTCTTCCTGGGAAATAGTATAAGGTGACTGAAAATTAAACTTTGGCATATTTTGTTCCTCCTTGTTATAGGGTATGTTACTGTTATTAAGTTACAGGTAGAATGGTTTTTATGAGCTATTTGGTAAATAATATTTTTAGACAGCTCCCATTTAATTAGATGCAGTAAGAACCTTCTTCCTGTAACTTGAACCTGAATAGGTGCATACAATAATCTATCCTAATTAATTATTCTATGTTGTAAAGTTAAATCCTTTCCAGGTAATATTGACATTTGTTTTGCAGTTGTGTTTTTATTAAAGTGGTAGTTTTAAATATTGATTTGTAAAATTTCAAGTTTATAAAAGGTAAGGTTTCATATTTTCAGCACAGGAGGGAGTAAATTGAAAAATAGAGGGTGTTTTACAGCTTTGGTTACCCCTTTTCAAGCCAATGGAGCCATTGACTGGGAAGGATTGAAAAAAAATGTGCAGTATCAAATAAGCGAAGGAATTAAAGGGTTGGTTCCCACGGGAACTACAGGAGAATCGCCTACTCTTTCTCCATTAGAGCATAGCAACGTAATTTCTCAGGTAGCTGGAATGGCCGGCGACGAAATTTTTGTTCTGGCGGGAACCGGTTCCAATTGCACCGAAGAAATGCTCCAATATGGTGAGTCAGCCCAGACGGCAGGAAGCAATGGCCTTTTAATGGTGGATTGCTATTATAATGGACCTTCTTCCATAGAATTGCGTGATGAGTATTATACTCCTGCAGCCGAAAAATTTCCCCATCTAGAAATATGCCCTTACGTAATACCGGGCCGCACCGGCTGCGCTCTGCTGCCGGAAGATTTAAAAGTGTTGGCCGAAAAATATCCCCATGTAAGTGCGGTTAAAGAAGCTACCGGCGACCTGGAAAGGATGAAGGAAACCAGGAGGATAATGCCGGAGGGATTTAAAATTTTCTCCGGCGATGATGATAAGACTTTTACCATGATGAGCGACCCTGATATCAGAGCGGATGGAGTTATTTCCGTAATGGCGAATGTGGTGCCGGGAGCCCTTCAGAGAATGTGCTCGAGCATATTTAATGGAGAATTGAAAGAGGCGGAAGAAATAAAGGAAGCCCTGGATCCCATATTTGGCTTGGTAAATGTAAAATGTGGCCAGAATAAATTTAGGAATCCTGTGCCAGTAAAAACTATTATGCGCGGACTGGGTATGCCTGCCGGCAAATGCAGACGCCCACTCGGCCGTATTGTGCCCGAAGGGGTAGAAACAGTGCGAAGCGCCCTGGAGAAAGTCTGGCAGCAAAACCCGTGGATACTCAAGCCCGTGGAAGAATTTTATGGTGTGGACATTGAAGAACGCCTGAAAAATCCCGAACTATGGTAGCCCCGGAATGAAAGATTTAGACCCAGGGAGGTGAGCTATTTGGAAAGGGACAACCTCTTTAAAGAATTGGGAGTGGCTGGAGCCCTGAGCTTATTGACTGTTCTGGGGGGAGGATGGCTTCTCAAGGCTTGTTCCCCTCTTCAAGAGCCGGCCGAGAAGGAGGTCCAGGATACTTCTTATGGCCGCCTGGAAGAAGAAGGCAAATTAAAAGAACGGGTAGAAGAAGCTTATGCCATGCTGGAAAATTGCCAGTTATGCCCGCGCCGTTGTGGTGTAAATCGCCTTAATGGGCAAACGGGGTTTTGCGAAACCGGAGAAAAGGCAGTAGTTTTTAGTCATCAGGCTCATTATGGAGAAGAAATTCCGCTGGTAGGCCAAAACGGTTCCGGTACTATTTTCTTTTCAAATTGCAATTTGCGCTGTGTGTTTTGTCAGAACTATCCCATTGCTCATGAAGGGCGGGGCCAGGAAACAACTGAGGAAAATCTGGCCCAAAAAATGCTCGACCTGCAAGGGAGAGGGGCTCATAATATTAATGTGGTGACTCCCACTCACGTAATGCCCCAAATTCTGAGTGCTACCCGCAAGGCTTTGCATGAAGGGTTGCGCATACCGCTCTGTTATAATACCAGCGGGTATGAACGCGCCGATGTTGTTTCTCACCTGGAAGGAGTTGTGGATATATATTTGCCGGATCTTAAGTTCATGGATGGAGAAAAAGCCGCCCGTTACAACCTGGCGGAAGCGGAAGATTATCCTCAAAAGGCCAAAGAATCTCTTGTGGAGATGCACAGACAGGTTGGCGATCTGGTTAAGGATAGCCGCGGCATAGCCAAAAAGGGGATAATGGTAAGGCACCTGGTTATGCCCAATCGGGTTTCAAATCCCCAAAAATTTGCCTCCTGGGTGGCGGATAATTTGTCCAAAGACACCTATGTTAATATTATGTCCCAGTACCGGGTAGAGTTTAGAGCCTTTGAATACGAAGAAATATCACGTGCTATTACTTCCGAGGAATTTGTAGAAGCCATGGAATGGGCTAAAGAAGCAGGGCTTACTAATTTAGATGAGCGCTCTCTTTCCCAACTGGAAGTGCATCGCCGTCGTCTCAACTGATAAAGAACCCTATTTCCAGTGCCCGGGAATTTGAAAACCGCAAAAAGCGCACTGGCCATTGTCTTCCATGTTTTGTTCTTCTACTACAAAGCCCTTGCGGTCAATTAACTTTTCCCCGCAATCCGGGCAAAATGTGTTTTCTCCTTCATGGCCAGTTACCCGGGATAGGTAGACGTATTTTAGTCCTACCTCCAGAGCCGTGTTGCGGGCTTTTTCCATGGTGGAAACCGGCGTCCTGGGCAGGGCAGAAAGTTGGTACAGGGGATAAAAGCGTGCAAAATGCAGGGGCACATCTTCACCCAGTTCATCTCTAATCCATTCGCACATTTCTTTTATTTTTGCCGTATCATCGTTAAGAGTGGGGATAACAATGTTGGTTATTTCCAGGTGGATATTAGATTCTCGTATTAATTTCAAGTTTTCCAGGACTTTGTTTAAATCGCCTCCCACATAATCGCGGTAGAATTCTTCTGTAAAACCTTTCAGATCAACATTAATAGCATCCATTTTTTCGATTATTTTTCGCAGGGGTTCTTCCCGGATATACGCGGCAGTGTGCATAAGATTTAGCATCCCTGCGTTTTTGGCTTTTTCGGCTATGGTATCCATGTATTCGTAATATATAACTGGTTCGCCAAAAGCGAAGCTTAATGCGCTTACTGCTCCGGCCTGGGCTTGATTTAATATTTTGGCGGGAGGAAATTCGTAAGCGTATACCTCTTCTGGTTTTACCAGGGCCATGTCCCAAACCTCACAAAACTTACAGGCCAAATTACAGCCGGCTGTAGAAATAGAAAGGGCGCGGCTTCCCGGTTTAACATGGAAAAACGGTTTTCGTTCTATCGGATCTTCCTGAACCAGTGCCGGATTGCCATAAACAAGTGTGTAGCAAGAACCATCCCGGTTTTCCCTTACACGGCAAGGAGCTCTTTCGCCTTCTTCCAGTTCGCATTGACGGGGGCATAATTCACAACGCACCCGGTTATTGGATAATTCAGTATACCAGGGAGAACGCCTGGTCTTAATCAACCCTTTTTTTCCAGTGTGAATGCCCGATTCTTCTGTTAACGGGCTTTCATCATCAACTGCTTCTTCTTCAGGCGAACAACCGGTAGCAGTATAAAGGCAAAGCATGCATGCTCCGGCCGCTCCTGCCCTGAAAAGCTGGCGGCGATTTAGTTTAAGTTGGGAAGAGTTTCGGTTGACGACCATGGTTTCACCTTCCTTTTAATGGTACAAATCAATAGTACTACAAAAGCACTGAAGTTGACAATGGCAGCCATAAAGCAGCATGCCATGATTCCCAGCACAGGGGCCACTACTGCACTGGCGGCAACAGCCCCCAGGCAAGCGCCGGCTAATTCCAACCCATAAACAACTCCGGCAGTAGTTTCAGCTTTTCCATGCAAGGATTGGTGGCATGCTGCCGAAAGGGGAAAGTCAATGCCATTTATTAGCCCTGAAGTGCAGGTTATGGTTGCAAAGAGAACAAAAATAGCTGTCGGAGAAGGCAACCCCGCTGACCATGGCAAAGCAATTGCTATTGTGCCGGCTAGCAAGGCAATAATCAATTGCATCCCTGCCAGCAGTTTTAAATTGGCTTTAACTTTAATGTATCTGTTGGATAAAAAAGCTCCTGCAGCTAATCCAAACATAAACAGGGCCATGATCAAGCCCACCATCTCATAAACAAAACCGTAAATATTCTGGAATGCAAACAAAACTGCAATTTGCAAAGCCATTGTAGAAAACCCGGTTGTAAACACCGTAAACAGAATTCCCGTATTGATGGACCGGAAAAAGACTCGATCTGTTCTTTCAGGGTCGAGATTGCTGTTTTCTTGTGGGTTGGTATTAGTGTTTACACTGGAAAAGAGTTCATTCGAGTTTGGTAAGTTTCTTTGCTCCCTCAATCGCAGGAATAATACTATCAGAAGGGGGATAATTAAAAGTGGCAATATCCACCACCATTGAACCTGGAGCATAAACTGCAGAGTCTGATCATGTTGAGGCCTGGTGAGCTCATCCCAGAGCATCAAGGTGTAATAATACCCGATAGGTGAAAAGTCAGTATTGATAAAATAATTTTCTTCCACGGGAGGTAGGTCTTGTTCCTTTTCTTCTTGTTCGGCAACTGGTGGTGGGAAAATTGTTTCTACCTGCGGACCGACCAGGTGAGCATATGGGGTCCTTCCATGGGTGCGTGCAATCCAGTTTACTCTTCTTAGTTGTCCTTCTTCTAGCAAAACTTGAAAGTGTTGGGGGCTGAAATCTGGGGTGTCTATGTCGTAATTTTGGAAACGTCTCTGCATTCTATCGGGATTGAGAGTGATCTGATCGGGCTCATCACTGGCGAAAAACAACATGGTGCGCTCTCCTGCCGGCAAAACTCTTTCAAAAACACTTTTCAGAGTATGATAAATGGTGGAGTTCCGGTTGGCCACAGCGGTACCGCGCAGATCAGGTGTAGATGTGGCTTCACCAACCATGACTCCTTCTGGATTCAGAAGTTTTTTTGCTTCTTTGAAAAATTCTTTGGTATAGAACCGGTTCAGGGCTGCAGTAGCCGGATCGGGAATATCAACAATGATGAGGTCATAATTGAAATCCTGCTGGCGGTGGGCAGATTTGATAAACATGCGGCCATCAGTATGGATCAAGTTTACGCGGGGATCTTCCAAAGCTTGCCGGGTAGAGGGGGAGACGTATTTTCGAGCTGTTTCAGTAAGAGTTTCATCCATTTCAACGTAGTCGATGTTTTCTACCGGATATCTAGTTATCTCGTCCAGCAATCCCCGGAGTCCGCCTCCAATTAAGAGCACCTGTTTTGGATCTTGGTGTTGGCTCATAGCCATATGGGCAAATTCTACAGCGTCCTGCTCTTCCAAGCCCGGGGCCAGCGTTTGAGCACCGGCAGTACTGAAAACCAGGTGGCCGCTTTGAAAGAATGTAAACTGATCTCTTCTCTGAACTACTGATATAGCCCCGTGTTCTGATTGTTGGGTTTCTACCAATTCATGCTCGGGAGTAAAATTCTCCCATTGCAGGTCATAAGCTCGCTCATCAACACTACCGAGCAGGGGAAAAATTAGCAACCCCAGGATTAACAAACCCAGCCCCACCGGAGGATATAATCTTATTTCGCCGGTATTTATTGAAGAGAAGGTTGCTTTTTTCCGCTGGGCATAAATGGCGGTAGCCACCATTAACATTCCCATGAGCAAGGCAGATTCAAAAGAATTCAGGAAATGAACCAGTAAAAAAGTAAAGAGGAGTCCTCCGGCCATATTGCCGGCAGCTTCTCCAACATAGGTTTTACCGGTTCCGGATGAATCCAGGGATTTGTCGTATTCACGCCACAAGCGAGAAAGAAAAACAAATTGGGCCCCCAGCAACAAACCTACCGGGAGGAGGAGCAAAAAACAGGAAGCTGCCATTTCCGGTAGAGAAAAGTGAGCGCCGGGAGGCAATTCAAAAAAACCCCTCCAGATTCTGATCAGAAAAATAGTTGCTGGCAAAAGAACCATAATCCCCATGGAACTTTTCAAGATAAAAGAAAAAGGTCGGTTTGTTTTTTCTGCCAGGAAAGATCCCAGGCGACTACCTGCTCCAACCCATAGCATCCAGGCAGCCAGAATTAGGCCTATGGACAGCTCGTTGCCGTGGAACACCATGAGCAGCTCGCGCAACAACAATACTTGAGCCACCTGGGAAGCAATTCCCAGCATCAATACCGACCCTATATGAGGGGGTATGGGTAACGTTTTGATATCTTTATGCTTTATTGCCGGCATCCCATTTCCCTTGCTGGCGAAGTTCTTCAATAATAGGTTCTGCCATGGCTTTGAGCTGGTTTTTGTCTACTTTGGCTACCCGGGTAAGGGGAAACTCATCGCTTTCTCCCCAGATTTCAACGTGCTGAGGCCTCTTGTAAGAAGCTATCCCTTTGCAGTGTTCCATAATCTCTTCTGAGGTTAGTTCTTCTCCTTTTGCCGGGCGTACAAAAGCAACTATCCCCTCGTCGAATATCTGGTGCTTCATGCCTATTACTTCTACCTGATCTACTTTGGGGTGCTGGGCAATATATTCCTGGACCTCATCAGGGAACACCTGGTAGCCTTTCTGCTTGATAACAAACTTTTTCCGTCCTGCCAGGTAAAGAGCTTTGTAAGAACCCATATCCTTAAATTGGCCCAGGTCACCTGTATAGAGGATTCCATCAGAAGTAAGTGTTTTAGCAGTTTCCTGGGGTTGCTGGTAATAACCTAAAAATACAATAGGCCCTTCTGCGCAAATTTCGCCAACCTCTCCTTCCGGAAGGATATCGCCGGCAGTGCCGTCTTCGCGAGGAGTTTTGCGGATAGTTACCGGCGCCAGATCGTCAAAACTGCTTCCCACCTGTCCGGCCATTTCCTCTACGGTAATTCCAGGAGGAGTGAATGTATAAAAACCAGCAGTTTCAGTCATTCCCATGCCGGTGCCGAAGTTAGGTGCCATGCGGGAAAGTTCTTTTAAGAAGGCGCTGTCTACTGCCGAGCCTCCGTAAATTGCATACTGCAAACTGCTTAAATCATAATTGCTGAATTCCGGCAAATTCCACTCCATCCTGTATTGAGTAGGTATTTGTCCCAGAATGGTTACCTTATGTTTTTGGATAGCTTCCAGGCTGAGCGTGGGATCAAAGATGCGCAGGAGCACTCCTGTTCCTCCCACGTATAGGGTAGTCATGAGTTGTTCGGTAACTCCTCCTACGTGACTGGGAGGGAGATTGACCAGCATAATCAACCTGTCCAGGGAGGATGAAACGCTGCGGTTGAGAATTTCATTTTGAATTATAATATTCTCGTGGCTAATCATGGCTGGTTTGGGTTCACCGGTGGTTCCGGTAGTAAATATAATTAGGGCTGGTGTGCGGGGTTCTACTTGTGAATATGCTTTGTCCAGATTTTTAGTAAAAACGTCTTTTAATTTAAGCCCAATAAGCTTGCCCTTGTCCATCATTTCAGTGATGGATATTGCTCCTTCCATTATATCGCCGGGTTTGGGGTTAGGAGTAAACTGCACCAGATTTTCTACGTAAGGGCAGTTATCTCTGACAGCCATACCCACTTCCCTAAAATCTTTAACCGGGGTTTCACCCAGGAAGAAAAAGGCTTTTGGCTTTATCTTGTTCAGATCGCGCACTACTTCATGTTCCTGAAGCCTCATGTCTAGGGGGGCAATAATGGCGCCAATTTTAAAGCAGGCATACATGAGATAAATGTGCTCCGGGACCATTACCAGCATGGTAGCCACGCGGTCCCCTTTTTGAATCCCCATGTCCAGCAAGCGCAGGGCAAAAAAGTCAACCATCTTGTTAAACTCCTTGTAGCTAACCTTTTTGTCATCTTCATGCTGAATGAGGGCGGTTTTGTCGGGGCGTTCTTTAGCCCATTTTTCGATGTAAGCGTTTAAAGTAGGCAGTTTCCAATTTTCATTCATTTAACTTCAGCTCCTTTTAGATTAATTTATGGATGATTACTGCGTATACACTGAATGCAATATAATAATACTATATCTATACATATTGCTGCTATATATGTTAATTAAAGTTGTTCTTCAAAAAAGGAGGCCATTTTTTTCGAAACCTCTTCTTCATAACCAAGCCAAAAGTGGTCGGCCTCCTCTATTATTTGCAATAAGCCTTCACCGCTGCCTTCAATTTCGCCTTCCTGCTCAGTTATGGATGCGGCAGGAACGACCATATCTTTTCTACCGCTAATTACCAGTCGTGGCTTGGAACACTTTGTAAAGTCAGGAAGCCCTGAAGGTGACACAGCCCCCATGGCAATGATTCTTTCATCTTCCACTCCATTTATCAGAGCTATGGCTCCTCCAAAGGAATAGCCGAGAATCCCCAGGCGTTCCTGATCTACATTATCGTGTTGAGCAAGGAATGTTACTGCTGCCAGAGAATCCTCCTTTTCTCCCCGTCCATTGTCAAAACCTCCCTGGCTATTGCCTACACCGCGGAAATTGAACCTAAGGGCGTAGATGCCACGGGAAGCCAGTGTGTTACAGAGTTCTTCCACTACATTGTTGTACATGTTACCGCCGTAGAGGGGATGCGGGTGGCAGATTGCTACCCCGGGAAATTTATTGCTGCCGGGAGTTGTTTCTGCTGGTTTTGCCAGTAAGCCTTCCAGCGCTAATTTCCCGTTCTCTACGTTCTCTATTTTTACCTTTTCTTCATCTGGGTTTATCATTTTACCCTCCCATCTCTTGATAAAAACTTAACTATAGATTTACTTAAAAATTAAAACGATTTGAGGATTTGAGCTATTATTGAATGATATTATTACCAAAATCTATTAGATTCACTTTAGTATGTAAGGATAACTTCTTTTTTAATTCGGTGAATTCCTTTTTTTCCTTGCACATATAAGATTTTTAAATACCCCGATTTTATCATTGACAACCCCTTTGCTCTCATTTATTATGGCAATATACCCCCTGGGGTATATTGGGTGTGCAGAGTTATTTAATTTAAACTGAGAGGAGGAATTATCAAATGGCATCTAATGCACCTTCTTTTTACATCAAAACCAACCGCGCTTTTTCACCGGTAAGAAGGTATATTTGGATTTTAACTTTACTGATTGGTGTGGGGGGGCAATTTTGGCCTTTAATAGGGCTGCTGGTTCCCGTGATCATGGCTGCTCTTATTTTAACCAGCTTATTTAAAGGCAAATACTGGTGTGGCAATTTTTGCCCTCATGGTAGTTTTTTTGACAATTTGTTACTTCCCATAAGTCGCCATGGGAGGATTCCGGGTTTCTTGCGCTCCTTACCAGTGGTAGCTATAGTGCTTGTCTTTTTCCTGTTCAACATGGGCAGGAGGTTCTGGCATGTTTATGCTGAGATTGAACCGGGTGCAATTTGGGAACAGATGGGCCTCATCTTTTCCACTACATACCTGGTAGTGTTAATAGTTGGTGGTTTGCTGGCAGTGGCGGTTAGTAGCCGAACTTGGTGCCAGTTTTGCCCCATGGGTACCATTCAGCACATTTTCTACAAGCTGGGTAAAGCTATTGGGCTTGCTCAGAAAACTGATCACAGGGTCACCATCGAGCATCCCGAGTTATGTCATTCATGTGGCAAATGTGCGCGGGTATGCCCTATGCAGCTATATCCGTACCTTAATTTTTCGGAAAATCACATGCTGGAAGATGAAGAATGCATCCGCTGCAATACCTGTGTTAAGAATTGCCCGGCAGGAATATTGCATCTAACCACTCCGCAAGAAGCAGAAAAAATCAAAAGAAATGCTTCCCTGGATGGCTTTGCCGAAGCAGATTATTATGAAGCGCAGATTAAAGAGATTAAAGAAATAAAAGAAGATGTCCGCCAGTACACCTTTGATTTGTTAAATTCTGCGCAGATGATCTTTACTCCCGGTCAATTTGTGCTGGTGGAAATAGACAGCAACATCAAAATGTTCCGGGCTTACTCTATTTCTGCTTCTCAAGACGATCATACCGAGATAACTATTACCGTGAAAAAATTGCCGGATGGATACGGAACTAACCTCTTATTTGAAAATTTCCGAGAAGGGGACTTGGTAACCCTTAAAGGCCCTATGGGTAAGGATATTCGGATAGATCCTACCGGGAAAGAATTGATGTTCATTTCCAATGGTATAGGAGTTACCCCGTTTGTTTCGGCGGTGCAGAGTTTCTTTGATTACCGTCATTATAACTTTGATGGTAAAGTGACTTTGCTGTATGGGGCACGTTATGAAGAAGACCTGGTTTATGATGATTATTTTGAATACATGGCCCGGCAAAATGAAAATCTGGATTATTACAAAGTTCTTTCCAGGCCTCGCACAGATAAATACCCAAAGGGGTATGTAACTGATGTAATCAAGGAACTATCTCCTTCTCCGGAAACCAGGGTATATATATGTGGCACTTCTGCCATGGCCAACCAAGCCATAGAGCAATTGGTAGCAAAAGGAGTGCCTGAAAACAACATATTTTATGAAGACTTTGGGTTATAATACCCTTAATCGGGTAAGAGCCTAAAATAATACAAGGCCCTGCTCTGGCGTTTGTTTTGTTTCGATAATGAGGCAGTCCTGAATCCCTCTAACACGGAAATGCTTGGGGCGGGGCCTTGTAAAATATATGAAGGGGGATTTCCATGGAAATACCGGAATCCAGGAAAAAAGAAGTATTGAACCGTCTCTCCCGGATAGAAGGGCAGATTCGGGGAGTGCGCAAGATGATTGAATCGGATGAGCCTTGTGAGAAAGTTCTTCCCCTCTTGAGTGCAGTTAATTCAGCAGTTGAAGGTGTCACCAAGCTCAGTATAGCTTGCTTTTTCCAGGAAAGCTTGATGGAATGCCAGGAGCAAGGAGAGGCATCTGAGGAGGCTTTTGATCAACTGGTCAACCTTTTAATGAATACCAAAATTTAACGAAAAAAATTAATCCCAATAAAGGAATATGATTAAATCTATCGAATTATTTTTAAAATCTAGGGTAAATGTCATGGATATTCTAACTGGAGTGTTTTTATGCCTGAAGATATTGAAGATCTTCGTTATCTGTTCCGAACTATGAGTTTAGGTGTTGTTTTTCAACTGGCTGATGGCCGGATTACCTCTGCTAACTCTGCTGCGGAGCAGATGCTGGGTTTAACCTTGGATCAAATGCAGGGACGAACTTCCGTGGATCCGCGCTGGAGAGCTTTGCGGGAAGATGGCTCTGATTTTCCCGGAGAGGAGCATCCGGCCATGATTTCCTTGCGTACCGGCCAGGAAGTGCGGGATGTAGTGATGGGGGTTTTTAATCCGGTTTTGGATGATTACAGGTGGATTAACATCAATGCCTATCCCATGTTCCGACATGGAGAAAACAAGCCTTACAAAGTATACACTTCTTTTGAGGATATAACCGAGCGCAAGCGAATGGAAACCGAAATGACCAAAAATATGCAAGAGCTGGAGAAAGCTACCCAGCGCCTGGAATACGTTCTGGGAGTTACCGGCGCCAGCATTGACATTATTGACAAAGACTTTAACCTCCATTATACAGATGCAATTTTGCAAAACACCTATGGAAACCCGGAAGGGCGGAAATGCTACGAATATTATAAGGACAGAGATACTCCCTGTGACAGCTGTGGAGTCCCTCGGGCTCTGGAAACGGGAGAGGTTGTGGTTGCCGAGCAAGTATTGCCCAAGGAAGGGAACCGTGTCGTAGAAGTTCACTCCATCCCCTTTGAGGATGAAGAGGGGAATTGGCTGGTAGCCGAGTTTAAGGTGGACATTACCCATCGCAAGCAGATGGAAGAAGAACTGCGTAAAAGCCACGAGCAGTTTACTCTGGCTGTAAATGGAGCCCAGGAAGGCATCTGGGATTGGGATTTGCGCGATAACAGCCTTTACCTTTCTCCCAAGTGGAAAGAAATGATCGGGTATGAAGAGCATGAACTCGCTCATAGCTACGAAACTTTTGAAAGTTTACTCCATCCTGAAGACCGGCCTGCCGTTATAGATTATGTAGAACGCTATTTAAGGGGAGAAGTCTCCATTTTTCATACTGAATTTCGTTTTCAACACAAAGATGGGTCTTATCGCTGGATCTTGGCCCGAGGGGAAGCCTTGCGCGATGAGAATGGTGTTCCCTACCGGATGGCAGGATCTCATAGTGATATTACCCGCCGCAAAGAAGCTGAGGAAAAGTTGAAGCGCTTTCGGGTGGCTCTGGATAGCAGCCCTGATAGCATATTCATTATAGATCGGGAATCCATGCTGTTTGTGGATGCCAATGTGACTTCCTGCCAGCAACATGGTTATGAAATGGAGGAGTTGCTTGCCATGGGGCCTCACAGTCTCAAACCATATTATTATCGTAATCAATTGGCTGTGGAATTTGACAAGATTATTGAGGACCCCCAAAAAGTAGGCACCCTTCAAACATATCATCAGCGGAAGGATGGCACTTACTTTCCGGTAGAAGTAATATTTAACGTGTTTGAATCTTATGGCTCCACCATGTTAATTGCCAGTGTCCGGGACATAACCGAGCGGTTGCAAGTGGAGCAAAAGCTCAAGGAAGCGAAAGAGAAAGCAGAAGCAGCTAACCAGGCCAAAAGTGAGTTCTTGGCCAACATGAGCCACGAATTGCGCACCCCTATGAATGTAATTATTGGCATGTCGGAATTGTTATCGAGTATGGACTTGAACCAGGAACAACAAGAGTATGCTGACATGATCAAGGATTCTGCCAATTCACTATTGACTATTATTAATGATATACTGGACTTTTCCAAGATTGAAGCTGGAAGACTGGAGCTTAATATAAGTGCTTTTAATTTGATAAACCTGGTTGAAAACGCAGTCTCTCCTCTGGCAGTACGTGCCCATGCCAAAGGATTGGAATTGATAATGCATGTAGAAGAAGATGTTCCGCAAACTATTAAGGGAGATCCTAATCGCCTGCGCCAGGTTATGCTTAATTTGCTGGGCAACGCTATAAAATTCACGGAAGCAGGAGAAGTAGTTTTTACTGTCAAAAGGGATAGCCGGGGACAACTCCATTTTGCTATTAGCGATACGGGGCCCGGTATACCTGAGGACAAACAGGGGCAACTATTTGAAAGTTTTAGCCAGGTGGATAGTTCTTTCACCCGTAAGCATGGAGGTACCGGTCTGGGGCTAGCAATATCTCAAAAACTGGTTGAACTTATGGGAGGCGCCATAGATTTAAACAGTGCCCCGGGGAAAGGCAGTACTTTCTGGTTCACTGTTCCCCTTGAACAACCTGCAGAAGATTTTGACCGAGACGATGAAAGCATTGCTCCCACTTTAGCCGAGTTAAAAGGAATGAAAGTTTTGGTAGTAGATGATAATGAAGCCAATCGCTGGAGTATGGAAGATATGCTCTCGCGTTGGGGGTTTGTGGTGGATACTGCTTCTTCCGGACAAGAAGGGCTGGAAATATTAAAAAATGCTGCTGATCAAGGAAAACCCTTTAATTTGGCTATTTTGGATCAACAGATGCCCCATATGGATGGTTTTGAGCTGGCGGAAAAAGTTCTTCG
>Ga0207421_10002564_pt1 | contig 22454 bp, 19 predicted proteins | sample SodLakKL_010_SED_4_FD_187542 | JGI IMG/M metagenome (GOLD analysis project Ga0207421, IMG submission 187542) | Alkaline sediment microbial communities from Lake Tanatar, Kulunda Steppe, Russia - 8KL_010_SED (SPAdes) (version 2) | ecosystem: Environmental > Aquatic > Non-marine Saline and...
CCCAGCCACTGGCCGTACGGCTCGGCTGCGGCGAGCTCGGCCTTGATCTCCTCGTCGGCGACGATGCGGCCCTGCCCGGTGTCGACCAGGAACATCCGTCCGGGCTGTAGGCGTCCCTTGGTGACCACCGTGGACGGGTCGATGTCGAGCACCCCGACCTCGCTGGCCATCACGACCAGCCCCTCGTCGGTGACCCAGTACCTCGACGGTCGGAGCCCGTTGCGGTCGAGGACCGCACCGATCACGGTGCCATCGGTGAACGCGATCGAGGCCGGACCGTCCCACGGCTCCATGAGTGCGGCGTGGAAGGCGTAGAACTCCCGCCGGGCGTCGTCCATGGAGGTGTGGTTCTCCCACGCCTCGGGGATCATCATCAGCACGGCGTGGGGAAGGCTGCGGCCGCCGAGGTGGAGCAGCTCCAGGCACTCGTCGAAGCTGGCGGTGTCGCTGGCATCGGGGGTCATGATCGGCAGTGCGTGGGACAGCCGCTCACCGAACAGCTCGCTGGACAGCGTCCCCTCACGGGCGTGCATCCAGTTGCGGTTGCCCATGACGGTGTTGATCTCACCGTTGTGGGCGACCACCCGGTAGGGGTGGGCCAGCGGCCAGGACGGGAAGGTGTTGGTCGAGAAGCGCGAGTGCACCAGCGCCAGGGCGCTCTCCAGCCGCTCGTCGGTGAGGTCGAGGAAGAAGTCGCCCAGCTGCAGGCTGGTGAGCATCCCCTTGTAGACCAGCGTGCGTCCCGACAGGCTCGGGAAGTAGACCGTGTCGGCTGCGCTGTCGGTGGCCCGTTCGTCGCGGAGCGGGGCGCCGCGGCCGATCTCGTGCTCGATGCGCTTGCGCACCACGTACGCCCGCCGTTCGAGGTCCAGACCGGACAGGGGCTCGTGCCCATCGGGCGCCGCGATGAACAGGTGTCGGAAGGTCGGCTCCACGTCCCGGGCCATCGAGCCGATCGCGGTGTCGTCCACCGGGGTGTCCCGCCAGCCGACGACGCGCAGATCCTCGTCGACCACGATGCGCTCGATCGCGGCGGCGGCGCGCTCAGCACGGCCCGGCTCGCGTGGCAGGAACGCCAGACCGACCGCGTAGGTGCCCGCAGGTGGGAGTTCGAAGTCGCACACGGCCCGGAAGAACGCGTCCGGCACCTGGAGCAGGATCCCGGCACCGTCCCCGACGTTGTCCTCGGCGCCGGTCGCGCCACGGTGATCGAGGTTGCGCAGTGCCGTCAGCCCCTTGGCCACCATCCCGTGGCTGGCGCGTCCCTCGAGGTCGACGACGAAAGCCACACCGCACGCGTCGTGCTCGAAGCGAGGGTCGTACAGCCCTGAGGTGGGTGCGGGAGCCGGGTGGCGCGCGGATGTGGGTCGAGCTGGCATGGACATGTGCGCCCCTGAAGTTGACGGAGAACCGGGTGTTGCGCAACTCGCGTGCGGGGCGCCGTTGACCCACCTGAGCCGAAGGGAAAGATACTCGGACGTTCACCTGCAGCGCCAACTACCCCGGTGGCGGCCAGAGGTGCTGTCGGGCGGCGGCGCCCGCGCGGACCATGTGCCGGACGGCGTCTTCGGGTTGCCTACGATGGGGACGGCCGTGGTCCATCGACACGCGAGTGCTGGCGGACAGGACACGATGAAGGGCACACCCGAAGGATCACGCGTGACGTCAGGTCGGGCCTCCGCGCGGTCGGCGGCTTCGCCCGCGCTCGTCGCGGCCCTACGGGTGATCGCCTGGTTGGTGCCACTCGGAGTGCTCGCCCAGGCGGTGCTCGCCGGGCAGTCCACCTTCGCCGGGGCCAACCTGATCGGCCTGCATGGCGGGCTCGGCCACGGGGTCCTGCTGCTGAGCGTCATCACCGCGGGGCTGGCCTGGGTGACGCGGACCCGGACGGTCGTGGCGCTCCTCGCGACCCTGGCGGTCGCCGCTCTGATCGGCCAGACCGGCCTCGGCTACGCCGGGACTCGCACCGGCCTGAACGCCGCGTCGGCCATGCACATCCCGCTCGGTGTGCTCATCGTCGGCCTCACGACGGTCGTCGCGACCTGGCTCACGATCGACCGGCACTGAGCGCACGGCGGTCGGTCTCCAGCGCACGTGTTGTTCAGGTTCGTGGAACTCTCGCCGTCACGCCTCGCCGTGCTGCCGTACGTTGAACGGGCGCTCATCGGGGATGGGAGTCCATCCGGTCGGGAGTCCGGACGTGTGGGCGCGGTAGGTACGACCCTCGCCTGTCCGACGGTCGGGAGCCCGTCGGACAGGCGTCGGGACCACGGTGCGACCGCCCACCTCGCGGTCGCCGCAGCGTCGGCCCCATACCGGGCCGGAGAAGGGATCCGGGAGTGACCAGCGTCCAGATGAACGTCGACGGAGAGACCCACAGCGACGAGGTGGAGCCACGCCTCCTGCTCGTCCACTACCTACGCGAGTTCCTCGGCAAGACCGGGACCAACGTCGGCTGCGACACGTCGAACTGCGGGGCCTGCACGGTCCATCTCGACGGTCGGTCCGTGAAGAGCTGCACCGTGCTGGCCGTGCAGGCCGATGGCGGGGACATCGACACGATCGAAGGGCTGGCCGAGTTCAGCAGCAACGGCGACGAGGAAGCCGGATGGCACCCGCTGCAGCGGGCGTTCCACACCGAGCACGGCCTGCAGTGCGGGTACTGCACCCCGGGCATGATCATGGCCGCGAAGGATCTGCTCAGCGAGAACCCGGACCCGACCGAGGACGAGGTCCGCCACGGCCTCGAGGGCAACCTCTGCCGCTGCACCGGCTACGTCAACATCGTCAAGGCCGTCCGCACGGCCGCCGCCGAGATGCGAGGCGACAAGGTCGACACGGAGGTGGGCGCATGACGGCGCTCGACACCCCTCCGACACTGAACGTCGGCGTCACCCGGCTCCGCAAGGAGGACGCCCACCTCGTCACCGGGCGGTCCAACTGGACCGACAACATCACGTTGACCGGCTTGCTGCATGTGGCGCTCGTCCGCTCCCCGATGGCGCACGCGAAGGTCAGCAACGTCGACGTCTCCGCGGCGCTCGAGCAGCCGGGTGTGGTCGCTGCCTTCACCGGCGCTGACCTCGCCGACAACTGGGCCGGCGGACTGCCGTGCGCCTGGCCGGTCACCCCCGACATGAAGAGCCCGACCCACCTGCCCCTGGCGACCGACGAGGTCCGCTACGTCGGTGACGCGGTCGCGGTCGTCGTGGCACGCACCAGGCCCCAGGCGGTCGACGCCACCGAGCACGTCGTCGTCGACTACGAACCGCTGCCCGCCGTGGTCGACATGGAGGCCGCCCTGGCCGACGGTTCACCGCTGGCCGACACCAGCCTGGACACGAACAAGAGCTTCACCTGGCAGAAGATCGACGGTGAGATCGACGACGCCTTCGACGGCGCGGCGCACGTCACGACCCGCCGCTTCATCAACCAGCGGCTGATCCCCACCGCCATCGAGCCCCGTTCCGTGGTGTGCGCACCACCGCGCGAGACCCGCGAGACCACGCTGTGGTCGGCCACCCAGGTGCCCCACATCCTGCGCCTGATGCTGGCGCTGACCTGCGGCGTCCCGGAACATGAGCTGCGCGTGGTGGCGCCCGATGTCGGTGGCGGCTTCGGCTCCAAGCTCAACGTCTACGCCGAGGAGGCGATCTGCCTGGTCCTCGCCCGCAAGCTCGGCAAGCCCGTGAAGTGGACCGAGACCCGCTCTGAGGGCTACCAGGCCACGATCCACGGTCGCGATCAGATCCAGGACGTCTCGCTCGCCTTCAACGAGGACAACACCATCCGCGGCATGCGGGTTGAACTGCACGCCGACATGGGCGCCTACCTGCAGTTGGTCACTCCCGGGATCCCGATCCTGGGCGCGTTCATGTTCAACTCCATCTACAAGATGGACGCGTTGAGCTTCACCTGCCACGGGGTGTTTACCAACAAGACGCCGACCGACGCGTACCGCGGCGCCGGGCGACCGGAGGCCACCTACGCGATCGAGCGTCTGATCGACGAGGCCGCCAACGAACTGGGCGTCGAACCCTTCGAGCTGCGCGAGAGGAACTGGATCAAGCACGAGGAGTTCCCCTACACCACGATCGCCGGCATCGAGTACGACTCCGGCAACTACGAGGCGGCGACCGCCAAGGCCAGGGAGATCTTCGGCTACGACGATCTGCGTGCCGAACAGGCGCAGCGCCGCGGGTCCGGTGACCCGGTCCAGCTCGGGATCGGCATCTCGACGTTCACGGAGATGTGCGGCCTGGCGCCGTCACGGGTGCTCGGCTCCCTGTCGTACGGCGCCGGTGGCTGGGAGCACGCCAGCGTCCGGATGCTGCCGTCGGGCAAGGTGGAGGTGATCACCGGGACCTCGCCCCACGGGCAGGGCCACGTCACCTCGTGGTCGCAGATCGCCGCGGATGCCCTGGGCGTTGCCTACGAGGACGTCGAGGTACGCCACGGCGACACGAACGTGGCGCACAAGGGCATGGACACCTACGGCTCACGGTCGCTGGTGGTCGGTGGCTACGCCGTCCAGGTCGCCTGCGACAAGGTGGTCGCCAAGGCCAAGAAGGTCGCGGCGCACCTGCTGGAGGCCGCGGAGGACGACATCGAGTTCTCCGGTGGCACCTTCAGCGTGTCGGGCTCCCCGGACGCGAACACCACGATCCAGGACATCAGCCTGGCGGTCTTCGCCGCGCACGACTACCCGGAGGACATGGAGCCATCTTTGGACTCGGACGCGACCGTGGACCCGGAGAACTTCTCCTACCCCCACGGCACGCACCTGTGTGCCACCGAGGTCGACACGGAGACCGGCCGCGTCACGATCCGCAGGTACGTGGCGGTCGACGATGTCGGCAAGGTCATCAACCCGCAGATCGTCGACGGCCAGGTGCATGGCGGCCTGGCCCAGGGCATCGCGCAGGCGCTCTACGAGGAAGCGGTCTACGACAGCGAAGGCAACCTGACGACCGGGTCGCTGCTGGACTACTACGTGCCGTCGGCCGCCGATCTGCCGCACTTCGAGACCGACCGGACCGAGACGCCCGCGACCAGCAACCCGCTGGGGGTCAAGGGGGTCGGTGAGGCCGGCACGATCGCCTCGACACCCGCGGTGATCAACGCGGTGGTCGATGCGTTGCGCCACCTCGGCGTCAACGACATGCCGATGCCGGCGTCTCCACGCAACGTGTGGGAAGCATTGCAGGCTGCGAACAACGGAGGTGCCGCATGATCCCGGCGACGTTCGACTACATCCGGGCCGGCTCGGTCGAGGAAGCGGTGGCCGCCCTCACCGAGCACGGTGACGAGGCCAAGCTGCTCGCCGGCGGCCACAGCCTGCTGCCGCTGATGAAGCTGCGCCTGGCATCCCCGGAGGTCCTCATCGACCTCGGGCGTGTCGACGCGCTGCGTGGCGTCTGCGAACTGGACGACGGCCGGCTGTCGATCGGGGCGATGACCGCGCACCAGGACGTGATCGACAACGACCTCGTCAGGCAGCACTGCGGGGTCCTGGCCGACGTGACCCGGCAGGTTGGTGATGCGCAGGTTCGTCACCGCGGCACGATCGGCGGTGCACTGGCCCACGGCGACGCGGCCAGCGATCTGCCCGCGGCCCTCCTGGCGCTCGACGGCACCGTCGTCGTCCAGGGCCCGTCCGGGCAGCGCGAGATCGCCGCCGCCGACCTGTTCGTTGACTACCTCGCCACCTCGATCAGCGACGACGAGGTCATCACCGAGGTCCGCGTCCCCAAGTTCGACGGCAGCTGGGGCTGGAACTACCAGAAGTTCAGCCGGGTCGCGCAGGCCTGGGCGATCGTCGGCTCGCTGGGCCTCGTCAAGCGGTCCAACGGCAACGTCGAGGAAGCACGGGTCGGCCTGACCCACATGGGCACGGTCCCGCTGCGGGCGACCGCGGTGGAACAGGCTTTGGCCGGCGCCGCGATCGATGGCATCGCCGATGCGGCGGAGCACGCCGCGGAGGGAACGAGCGCACCGACGGACCTCAACGCCACCTCGGAGTTCCGCGAGCACCTGGCACGGGTGCTCACCAAGCGGGCCCTGCAGGCCGCGGCCGGGTGAGTGACCGTTCGTCCGAGGATGACCAGGGGCGTGGGTTGACCCCGCCCCCGGCGCCGCCCCCCGCGCCCACCCCGCCCCCGGCACCGGCCGATCGGCTCCCCGACGGGATCACCGATCCCGCCGGGTTGGCCGTTCGGCTGGAGGAGCACGGCTACCTCGCCGATGACGGGTTGGCGACGGCGGCCTACCTCGCGCTGGTGCTGCGGCGGCCGCTGTTCCTCGAAGGTGATGCGGGGGTCGGCAAGACCGCGATCGCGCAGGTGCTTGCCGATGTCATCGCCGCGCCGTTGATCCGCCTGCAGTGCTACGAGGGCATCGACGCCTCACAGGCCCTGTACGACTGGAACTTCCCCCGGCAGGTGCTCCACCTGCGCAGTGCGGAAGCGGCCGGGCGCAGCGCAGCGGTGGATCCGGACCTGGATGCGCGGTCGGCGGCGGCCGAGTTGGAAGCCGAGCTCTACGACCGGCGGTTCCTCGTGGCCCGGCCGATCCTGCAGGCGCTCGAGCAGAGCCCGTCGGTCCTGCTGATCGATGAGGTCGACCGCGCCGATGACGAGTTCGAGGCCCTGCTGCTCGAGGTGCTCAGCGAGTTCACGATCAGCATCCCGGAACTGGGGACGATCCGGCCGACCACCCCGCCGCTGGTGATCCTGACCTCCAACCGCACCCGGGAGGTCCACGACGCGCTGAAGCGTCGCTGCTACTACCACTGGGTCGACCACCCGGGCTTCGACCGCGAGGTCGCGATCGTGCGGTCCCGGATGCCGGGCGTCGGGGAGGAGCTGGCCCGCGAGGTGGTGACCGCGGTGCAGCTCCTGCGTGAACAGGACCTGCTGAAGCCACCCGGCGTGGCCGAGACGCTGGACTGGACCGAGGCACTGGTCGCGCTCGGCGCGGACCACCTCGACGCGGATGTGGCGACCCGGACACTCGGATCGGTGCTGAAGTTCCGGGAGGACCAGGAGCGGGCGCGGCAGATGGACATGGGCCCGATGGTCGCCCGGGCCGTCGTGGGCGGCGCGTGACCGACGGGCACGCAGACCGTCCGCCCGATCAGCCGCTGGCCGAGGCCGACCTGACCGGTTCCGCGGTCGGGTTCGCGCACACGCTGCGGGCCGCCGGCGTCGACGCTTCTCCGGACCGGGTGCACGCGTTCCTGGAGGCCCTGACCGAACTGCCGGCCACCAACCGGTCCGCCGTCTACTGGGCCGGACGGCTGACGCTCTGCGCCGATCCAGACGATCTGGACCGGTACGACCGGGTGTTCGCGGCGTTCTTCGACGGGGTCACCGCGCACGCGCGCTCGACGACACGGCGACAGGTGCGGCTGGGTGCGGACGCGATCAGCTCCACCCCCGCGCCGGGTGGGAGTCCCGATGATGACGGGCCGACCCTGCAGACGATCACCCGCAACGCCTCCGCGATCGAGCAGTTGCGCGAGCGGGACATCGCCGATCTGGACGCACAGGAGCGGCGTGAGTTGGATCGGCTGCTCGCGACGTTCGCGCTGCCCGGCGAGCAGCGCCGGACGCGGCGACGCAGCCCCGCCGGACGGGGATCGGTCGACCGCCGCCGGACGATCCGCGCGATGCTGGCTGCTGGTGGTGAGGCCGGCCCGTTGGCGTTCGACGCGCCGCGCACCCGACCGCGTCCGGTGGTGCTGCTCGTGGATGTCAGCGGATCGATGTCCGGGTACGCCGATGCCCTGCTGCGGTTCGCCCACGCCGCTGCCCGGCGCACGTCGGGGCGTACGGAGGTCTTCACGCTCGGGACCCGTCTGACACGGGTCACGGAGGAGCTCAGCCACCGCGATCCGGACACGGCGATGCGCGCCGTGTCGAGCGCGATCCCCGACTGGGAGGGCGGCACGCGGCTGGGTGTCACGCTCAAGGACTTCCTCGACCGGTGGGGACAGCGCGGCACTGCCCGTGGCGCGGTCGTCGTGGTGCTCTCCGACGGCTGGGAGACCGGCGACGTCGCCGACCTGGGCGCGCAGATGCAGCGGCTGTCACGCCTGGCGCACCGGGTGGTCTGGGCCAACCCGCGCGTGGCGCGTCCCGGGTTCGCGCCGACGGCGGGCGGGATGGCCGCATCCCTGCCCTGGTGTGACCAGTTGGTCGAGGGCCATTCGCTGGCGGCGCTGGAGGCGCTGGCCCGGACGGTCGCGGGTGCGACCGCGGAGACCTCGCGCGGGAGCCGTCGGCGTCGTATGGTTGCCGGTGGAGCCACCGCGGCCGGCCAGCTGGTCGGCGCCGGATCGGCCGGCACAGCATCGGTCGCGGCAGGAGCGGTCGCAGCAGGAACGGACCATCCGCCCGACGCGACGATCCCAGGAGGAACCCCACGTGCGTGAGGAGTTGCCCACGCTGCGCCGCTGGCAGACCGCCGGTGCGCGGATCGGCCTGGCGACCGTGAGCTCGACCTCGAAGTCGGCTCCGCGCGGCGCCGGGGCGACCCTTGCGCTGCACCCGGATGGCGACGTACTCGGCAGCGTGTCCGGCGGGTGCGTGGAGGGCGCGGTCGTGGAGGTCGCGACGGAGGTCCTGGAGACCGGTGTGCCGCAGCGTGTGTCGTACGGCATCTCGGATGATGAGGCGTTCGCCGTCGGGTTGACCTGCGGTGGCACGATCGAGGTGTTCGTCCGCCCCGTGACCTCCGATGTGCTGGACCTGGACGATCTGGGTGCGCGCATCGACGCTGAGGAGCCTGTCGCGGTCGCGACCGTCATCGAGCACCCGGGCGATCACGATGCGGTCGGGCGCAGCATCGTCGTGGGGGAGGACCGTGTCGACGGTTCGGTCCCCGACGACCGGTTGACCCACGCCATCGTCGAGGGCGCCCGCGGGATGCTGGCCCAGGGCGCGACCGGACTGCGCCACTACGGCCCGCACGGTGAGCGCCGGATGGACGAGGTCACGGTCCTGATCGAATCGTTCGCGCCGCGACCGCGGATGCTGGTGTTCGGGGCGATCGACTTCGCGGGTGCGGTCGCCTCGGTCGGGTCGTTCCTCGGGTACCACGTCACCGTCTGCGACGCCCGCGCCCGGTTCGCGACCCCGGCCCGGTTCCCCGACGCCGACGAGGTCGTCGTCGAGTGGCCGCACCGCTACCTCGAAGCCGCTGCGATCGACGTCCGCACCGCGATCTGCGTCCTGACCCACGATCCCAAGTTCGACGTCCCCGTCCTCAAGGTGGCGCTGCAGACCGACGCCGGGTACATCGGGGTCATGGGGTCACGCCGGACGCACGACGATCGGTTGGCCCGCCTGCGTGAGGAGGGCGTCGACGACGATGCGCTCGCCCGCCTACGATCGCCGATCGGGCTGGACCTCGGGGGACGGACCCCGCAGGAGACCGCCATCGCCATCGCGGCCGAGTTGATCATGTTGCGCCAGGGCGGCAGTGGCGCTGCCCTGCGGCAGACCGATGGACCTATCCACCACGACCAGCAGGAGATCGCCCCATGGAGTTCGTGAACGAGTTCACCGTGCCGACCGACATCGACACCACCTGGAGGACGTTGATCGACCTGGAGAAGGTCGCGCCGTGTCTGCCGGGTGCCACGCTCGAGGAGGTGGACGGCGACGTCTACACCGGTCGGGTCAAGGTCAAGGTCGGACCCATCACCGTGAGCTACCGCGGGACCGCTGAACTCATCGACGTTGACGAGGAGGCCAAGACCGCGCGCATCGACGCCAAGGGCAAGGAGACGCGCGGCGCCGGGACCGCCAACGCCGACGTGTCCGCCAAGCTGACGGAGACCGACGAGGGCACGCTGGTACACGTCGTGACCGATCTGACCGTCACGGGGAAGCCCGCGCAGTTCGGTCGCGGGGTGATGGGCGAGGTCGGGACCAAGATCATCGACCAGTTCTCGGAGCGCCTCGAGGAGCTGGTGCTCAGCGACGGCGGCGCTGCTGGCGGGGAGGCGGTGGCCAGTGGCGCTGCGGCGGTCGGCGCCGAGGCATCAGCGGAGGGTGCGGTGTCTCCGGCGGAGCCCGCCGTTGCCGCTCCGGCGGCGACCGGACCGCGCAAGATCGCCCCCGACCCATCCCGCGAGAACGAGGCGCTCGACCTCATGGAGGTCGCGGGCGCCGCCACGATCAAGCGTGCCGTGCCGCTGGTGGCCGGGCTGGCGCTCGTCGCCGGCTTGATCTGGTGGCTCACGCGCCGGTGATGGGGCGACGAGGTGGTCAGTCCGATCCCGTGTCGCCGTGGCCGGCCGGGTGCTGTTGGGTATCGCCGCCCAACAGGTCGAGCGCGTGCGGCAGCAGACCGAGCACGGCCTCCAGGCTCTCGGTCGCTCCCCGTGGGCTGCCCGGCAGGTCGATGATGAGGGTTCGTCCGCGGACGCCACAGACCCCACGCGACAGATCCGCCATCGGCGTCTTCGAACGCCCGCTGGTACGCATCGCCTCGGCCAGCCCCGGCGCCTCACGCTCGATCACGTCGCGGGTCGCCTCAGGCGTCACATCCCGGGGCCCGAACCCCGTGCCGCCGGTGATCGCGATCAGACCAGGGTCGGCGGCCGCCAGTTCGCGCAGCGCGGCGGCGATCACCTCGCGATCGTCGGAGACGGCTCGGCGGTTGGCGACCGTGAAGCCGTTGGCCTCCAGCAGCGCTGTGACCGCGGCTCCAGAATCGTCGGTGCGATGACCGTAGGCGACGCCATCACTGGCGGTGACGACCGCGGCCGTTCGGCGGCGGTCGAGCACGGGGTCGGTTTCCAGGCGGGACAACGTCACGAGCACCTCTCCGGCCGGGAACGACGAGACCGTGCGGATCGTGACCGGCATCGACAACCCGATCAGCCTACGCGTGATGTGGTGGCCGTGATCCTGGCGGCCGGAGCGGCCACCCGGTTCGGTGCAACGAAGGCGCTCGCCGAGCTTGATGGGCGACCCCTGCTGCACCACGTGCTGGACGCTGCCCGCGCTGCCGACATCAACCGGACCGTTGTCGTCGTGGGCCATGACGCCGAAGCGGTCACCGCTGCGGTGGCCGACCATGATGATGTCGAGGTCGTCGACAACCCGGAGCACGCGACGGGTCAGTCGTCGTCGGTCCGGTCCGGCCTGGCGGCGGTGCAGGATGATCCCGACGCGCGCGTTGCGGTGATGCTGCTCGCCGATCAGCCAGGCATCTCGCCGGCGTCGATCCGCCAGGTCGTCGCGGCGTTGGAGGATGGCCCGGACGCGGCGCGGGCGAGTTACCAGGACCGTCCCGGCCACCCGGTCGCCCTCCACCGTCGGGTGTGGTCCCGCGTGGTGGGCGAGGTTGCGGGCGACGCCGGCGCCCGGGACCTGCTCGATGACCTGGACGTGGCCCACGTCCTGGTGGCGGGTATGAGCCCTCCGGACATCGACACGCCCGAGGATCTGGACCGCCAGGCGACGGGTGAGCGGCCGACCGGTGACGGGGCCCACCAGTAGGCTGCGAGCGCGCCCACGAACCAGGCGGACCATGACGATCCAGGGACTCACGCATCTGCGGTCCGGCAAGGTCCGCGACCTGTACGACATCGATGCCGACCACCTGTTGCTGGTCGCGTCGGATCGCGTGTCGACCTACGACGTGATCCATCCGACACCGATCCCGGACAAGGGACGGGTGCTGACCGGCATCGCCGCGTTCTGGTTCGACCGCTTGGACCCGATCGTGCCCAACCACCTCGTCTCCACCTCCGTGGCGGATCTGCCGGCTGAGCTGTCCGACCAGCGGGACGAGCTGGCTGGACGCTTCATGCTGTGCCGCAAGGTCGAGGTGGTGCCGTTCGAGTGCGTGGTGCGCGGCTACCTGGCCGGATCCGGTTGGCGGGAGTACCAACAGGGCGGTCGGGTCTGCGGCGTGCCGCTGCGTGAGGGCCTGCGGGAGGCGGACCGACTCGACGAGCCGATCTTCACGCCCGCCACCAAGGCCGAGGACGGCGACCACGATGAGAACGTCAGCTTCGAGGTGATGGCGTCGGGGGTCGGCGAGGACCTGGCGGCCCAGCTGCGTGAGTTGTCCCTGGAGCTGTACGCCGCCGGCGCGGAGCACGCGGCCGCACAGGGCATCATCCTCGCCGACACCAAGTTCGAGTTCGGGCTGCGCGATGGGCAGATCGTGCTGGCTGACGAGGTGCTGACGCCGGATTCGTCACGCTACTGGCCCGCTGACACCTGGCAGCCGGGTACCAACCCGCCGAGCTTCGACAAACAGTTCGTCCGCGACTACGCCACCTCGACCGGGTGGGACCGGACGCCACCCGCGCCGGAGCTCCCCCCCGACGTCGTGGCGCAGACCCGGGCCAAGTACCTGGAGGCGTTCGAGCGCATCACCGGGCGGACCTTCGACGACTGGATGACGACCCTGTGAGTGAACTGCTGCTCTTCCCCTGCTCCCACGCGGAGGACGACCCGGAACGCGCGATCGTGCCGTTCATCGCCGCTGCGACCGCCGCCGTCAGCGGGCAACGGGCGGTGGTGGTCTGCACGGTCGAAGCGGCCAACCTCGGCATCCCGGGCGTGGTCGACCGCATCGAGGTCGACGGGATGCCACCGTTGGCCGACCTTGCCCGGCAGCTGGTCGCTGGGGGTGGCGAGATCTGGCTCTGCAGCGCGTGTGCGACCAAGCGGGGGATCACCGGGGACCAGGAACTGCTCGCGGGCGCGACGATCGTCGGCGCGGCGCGGATCGTCGAGGCGTTGACCGAGGGGCGGGCGATCACCCTGGCCTGATCGGTCCTGACGGACGGGACCGATGCGGTTCAGTTGGTCGCTGAGCCGGCGAGGTCGGTGGTGTCGTAGTCCGCGCCGAGCGGCACCGCGTAGACGATGTCGATGTTCTCGTAGGAGCCGGTGTTCGGGTCGAACGGCCCACCGCAGGTATCGATGACGAGCCCGGGCGGTCCGTCGAAGCGGAAGACCTGCTCCATCGGGTAGGAGCCCTTCACGATCCGCTCGCGATGGACGACCTCCCACTGGGTCGTGCTGCCGTCCTCGTGGTTCACCTCGATCAGATCGCCGGGCTCGCTCCGGCGCAGGTCGAACAGCACGCCTCGACCCTGGGTCCGGGAGTCGATGTGGCTGGTCATGAAGGCGTTGCCGTCCTCGCCGGGCCGCGGGCCGCGGTTGTACCAACCGACCTGGTGGACGTCGTCGGGGATCTCGACCGCGCGGTTCTCGTCGAGTCCCACCTCGACGACCTCAGCGCCGTCCACGTCGATGGAGGGGATCGACACGCTGACCGGCTTGGGGGCCCGTGTCCGTGTCTGCGTCGCGGTCTCGTCGTCGGCGACTTCACCGGTGGCGCTGTTGTCCTCATCGGCGTCGCGATCAGCTTCCAAGGTGGGTGGTTCCGGGGCTGCATCAACCTCGTCGTCGCCGTCATCGGTCGGTTCAACGACCATGGCGTCGGGGAGCTCGCCGGCGCTCGGAGTGGGCTGGCTCAGGAACCAGACGGCCGGGGCGCCGAGAAGCAGCAGGGCGCCGAGCGCGAGGCTGATCCATCGGGTGCGAGCGGTCATGGTGACGTCCTGCCGTGTGCGAGCGTCTGGCTGGCTGGATGGCGTGTGAGGGTACGGCCGTGGGGGAGGCCGAAGCCTCCCCCACGTGTACTGCGTTGTTACCTACCGGCTCAGTTGTTGCGCTTGCGCGCGACGACCGGAGCAGCGATCGACAGGGCGCCGAGTGCCATCAGAGCCACGACCCAGACGGGCATCGCGGTGGAGGCCAGGCCGGCCTCGCCCGGTGAGTGCTCCTCATCGGGAGCCTCCATCTCCTCAGCGGCGGTCACATCGACGACCTCGACCACGAGCTGGATGGTCTCATCGTCAGGCGAGCCGACCGCGAAGGCGAGCACGCGCTGGTTCTCGGGGATGGTCACGTCGCCGGCCTCGAGGGCGAGCTCGGTGGAACCGGCGGCGGCGACGCCGACCTCCGGCAGCTCAGTACCTGCAGGAGCATCGATCTGCGCGGCGTTGCCGTTGGTGAGGTCGTCAGCCTGGATCTCGCCACCGGCCACGATCGCCACGGCGGGGAAGGCAGCGGTGTGGAAGGCGGAGATGCCCTCGGCGTCGTTGACGGAGAACTGTGTGGCCGTGGGCTCACCGTCCTCGGTGAGGTGGGCGACGACGGCGTACTTCCCGCCCTCGGAGAAGGTCAGATCGACGGGGCCGATGGCGGCTTCACCGTCTGCCTCGACGGCGATGGAGTAGGTCCCGGCCGGAACCTCGGTGGTGGCGACGTCGGTGAAGTCGACGTCTTCGAGCAGCGGGTCGCCGTCAGCGGTGATGTCGACACCGTCGACGCCGGGGACACCGTGAACGATGGTCACCTGGGCGTTGACGTGGCCGTCGGCCATGGCGGCCGATGCGGGGATGACGGCGAGGGCCGCAGCCATCGCGCCGATGAGGAACTTCTTGTTCATGAGCGTCGCTCTCCTTCGTAGGTCGTAATGTGTACCGTAGATGCCGTTCGGGTGTCCTGGGCCCCTTAGATGGGCCGCACGCGAGATCTGGTGGAGCACCCAACCGGACTCCGGCGCGTGCCGAAGCATCCGCCTTCCGACGTTCTGATGACTTTCCGGGGCAAGCGCGGACATCGTGAAGACGTTCACGACCTGCCCGTTGGTGCGAGGCGCCCAGAAACAGGCGCGCAGAGCGCGCGCGATGTTCGGTCACACGTGGCGGCGTTGCCGTCATCGGACGCCGCGAGGCGCGGCAGCGATGCTTCGTTCAGGCATCGCGATAGGGTCCGTGGACCGACGCGTGACGGCCCGTCGGGTCGCGGCGTGACGGCCGCGCCAAAGCGGCGCGACGATGGAGGTTGTCCGATGCCCGATGTGCTCCTCGACCCGCAACTCCTGGCGATCCTGACGATCGCTGGCCTCGTCGTGTCGCTGCTGCTCGCGGTTCTGCTGTTCGTGGTGGCGCGGCGCCTGGCCGCGCTCCGTCGTGAACACGCCCAGGCGTTCCCGGACAGTGCTGAGGACGTTGTCGCCGTGCTCAGCCGGCATACGACACAGCTCGCCACGGTCCGCGAGGATCTCGGCACGGTCCATGCCAACACCGAACGACTGCGTGACCTGTTGCGCGCCACGACGTCGCGGGTCGGGATCGTGCGGTACGACGCGTTCGAGGACATGGGTGGGGCGCTGTCGTTCTCCGCAGCACTCCTCGATGAACATGGCTCGGGGCTCGTGATCTCCGCGATCAACGGCCGGTCGGAGACCAGGTCCTACGGCAAGCCGATCGTCCGGGGCGAGAGTGAGCACCACCTGTCCCAGGAGGAGCGGGCCGCGATCGATGCTGCTATCGAAGGGCGACCACCCTCCACCATCCACCCCGAGCCCCGCCGGAAGCGGCGCGCGTCGTGATGGACAGCGCCACGACCCGGCGGATCGCCTACCTCGGTCCACCGGGGACCTTCACCGAGTCCGCTGCCCGCCTGCTGGACGGCTCCGATGACGCTGGTGCGCTGACCCCGTTCGGTGACGTGACCGAGGTCCTGCGGGCCGTCAGCGATGGGACCGCCGATCTGGGTGTCGTCCCGATCGAGAACACCCTGGAGGGGTCCGTCACTGCGACGCTGGACGCACTGGCCTTCGACACCGACCTGCTCATCCAGGGTGAGCTCGAGCTGCCGATCACCCTGGTCGCCGCCACCCGGTCGGGGGTGAGCCTCGACGACGTGACCCACGTCTACTCGCACCCCGTCCCGATCGCCGGTTGTCGCCGGTGGTTGACCTCCACCCTGCCGGAGGCCGAGCGTGTCCCGGTCGCCTCCACCTCCCGCGCGGCGCAGTTGGTCGCCGAGTCCGATGGCCCCGACCTGGCGATCGCCAACGCGTTGGCGGCCGACCTGTTCGGGCTGCAGATCGTCGCCCGCGACATCAGCGACCGCCCCGGGAACTCCACCCGCTTCGTCGTCGTCGGCCATCACATCCCGCCGGCGACCGGTTGGGACAAGACCTCCGTGGTCGTCTTCATCGAGACCAACCGGCCCGGCGCCCTGTTGCAGTTGCTGGAGATCTTCGCGGAGCGTGACCTGAACCTCACGAAGATCGAATCCCGCCCGACCAAGGCGGATCTCGGCGAGTACTGCTTCTTCCTCGACATCGAGGGCCACCTGTCGGGCGAGCGCGTCGGGGATGCGCTGGCCGCGGTCAAACGCACCCAGCGGGACGTCAAGATCCTGGGGTCCTACCGACGCTCCGGGGCCCGGCAGACCGACGAGGCCGATCGGATCCGCACCGACGATGCGGCCTACCGCGACGCGGCCGCCTGGTTGGAGGCGTGGCGCGAACGTGTGGGCGACGGCGCCTAGGCGTTAGCCTCGTGGGATGATCGATCTGCGCCTGCTCCGTGAGGACCCCGACGGGGTCGCTGCCGCCCTGTCCCGTCGTGGGCTCGACCCTGCGGACCTGGCCAACGTCCGGGATCTCGATGAGCGCCGTCGCGCGCTGGTCGCCGAGGTGGACACGGCCCGGTCCGAGCAGAAGAACGCCTCCAGGACGATCGGTCAGGCCGCGCCCGACGAGCGCCAGACGATGATCGATGCTGCCTCGAGGTTGAAGGAACGGGTCGGGGAACTGGAACAGGACCTCGCCACGGTCGAGGCGGAGTTCAACGCCGCAGCGGCGCGCATCCCGAACCTGCCGCACCCCGACGCGCCCGACGGTGTCGAAGGTGACGGCGTGGTGCTGCGCACCTTCGGGGACCGGCCAGACTTCGACTTCGAGCCGCGCGATCACGTCGAGTTGCTGGAGTCCGCGGACGCGATCGACCTCGTCCGGGGCGCCAAGGTCTCCGGGGCCCGGTTCGCCTACCTCAAGGGTGACGGCGCGATGCTGGAGTTCGCACTGGTCCGCTACGCCATCGACGTCGCGATGCGCCACGGCCACATCCCGGTGATCCCGCCGGTGCTGGTCAAGGAGCCGGCGATGTACGGCACCGGCTTCCTGCCGACCGACGCGCAACAGATCTTCACGACCCACGATGAGGAGTTCTACCTGGCCGGTACCTCCGAGGTGCCGCTCGCCGCGCTGCACATGGACGAGATCTTCGATCCCGGCGACCTGCCGCTGCGCTACGTCGGGTACTCGCCGTGTTTCCGGCGCGAAGCCGGCGCGCACGGCAAGGACACACGCGGGATCCTGCGCGTCCACCAGTTCGAGAAGGTCGAGATGTTCTCGTTCGTCCACCCGGATGATTCCGGCGACGAGCACGAGCGCATCCTCAGCATCGAGGAGGAGATCTTCGCCGGCCTGGAGATCCACGCCCAGGTCGTCGACATCCCGGTCGGTGACCTGGGAGCATCTGCCGCGCGCAAGTTCGACCTGGAGGCCTGGATGCCCGGTCAACAGGCATACCGTGAGATCACCTCCTGCTCCAACACCACCGACTACCAGGCGCGGCGTCTGAAGGCGCGGATGAAGGTCGTCGATGGGGACAACCTGTTCGTCCACACGCTCAACGGCACCGCGATCGCGGTGCAGCGGGCGATCATCGCGCTGGTGGAGCAGCACCAGCGGGCCGACGGTTCGGTCGCGGTTCCCGGGGCATTGCAGCCCTACCTCGGCCGCGAGGTGCTGCTCGCTCGTTGACCCGTCGCCTCACCTTGCGTCGCCTTGCCTCGTCGCGATGCGTTGCGGTGTCGCGGACCGGCACGGTGCCAGTAGCCTGCAAGGCGCTCCGGCAACGGAGCCTGGAGGGTTGGCAGAGCGGACGAATGCAACGGTCTTGAAAACCGTCGTGCGGCGTGAGCCGTACCGTGGGTTCGAATCCCACACCCTCCGCGCTCGAGCCGCGTCATCGGTCCCGTCCAGCCGCGGCTCGCCTCACTGCGGCCGTCGTCTCCGGAAGCTTCTGGACGAGGGGCCAGGGCCGACGTCACGAAGGGGAACCCCGCGTGGGTGAGGTGGTCGTCGCCGGCATGCTGCTGGTCGCAGCCCTCACCATCGCTGCGTCGATCGTCGTGCCGAAGCCGCTGCGAACGCTGACAAACGTGTTGCTGATCGGTGGCGCGACCACGGTGTCCTGGCTGGCCGGCGTGAGCCCGGCTGAGGTCGTGCTGATCGGGGTGCTGCTCACCCTGCTCGCGATCACCTCGATGGTGTTGGAGCAGGAGGTCCGTTCGGCCCGGGCCGAACAGCGGCACGCGCAGGAGGCGGCGGCACGTCGGTCGGCGTTGCTGGCCGCGGCACGGGACATCGCTGATCTGGATGTCGAGGAGGCGGCGGCGGTGGCGCTCCGCTCGTTGCGACGACTGGGCTTCGACGGAGCCGGGGTCGCGATCGTCCGGGATGGGATCGTCATGCCCGTGCGGCTCGACAACCTTCCGGCGACGGCGGGTCCACTGCCGGTGACCGAGGGCGTCGCCGGCCGGGCGGTCCGGCAACGGCAGACCCTCGACGTCACCGACTACCAGCAGGACCCTGATCGGCTCCCGGGCCGCGACCGCATCGGGGCGATGGTCGTGACGCCGATCGTCAGCCAGGACGACGTCGTCGGTGTGATCGTCGGATCTTCGGAGACGGTTGGTCCGCCGAGCGCGTCGCAACATGAGGCGATCGAGGTCATCGCCGGCCACCTGGGTGCGGCCTTCGACAACCGACGTCGTGTCGAGAACCAGCGACTGCTCCTGCAGCGCATGGACCGCCTGGACACCATGCGGACCGCCTTCGTCGACCAGGTGTCCGACGAGCTCCGCGACCCTCTCACGGTGGTGCGCAGTGCCGGTCACACGCTGGGTGCGCACGGCAGTTCCCTCTCCCCGGAGGCCCGCAGCGGCCTCATCGACCGTCTCTGCGGGCAGGCCGGGCGCCTGCAGCAGATCGTCGACGTCGTCCTCGACTTCTCACGTTTCCAGGCAACACATCGGGTCTCCCGGCAACACTGGGTCGACCTGCAGACCGTGGTGGCGCCCTTCCGCGACCACCTGGAGGTGGCCGCCAGCGACCCGGGGGACCGTGACCTGGACGTGAGGATCCACGTCGACGGAGAACTGCTGCGCTACGCGTTGGCGCTTCTCCTCGAGGAGGCACAGGGGCCGCTGACCCTGACCATCGACGCGCAGGAGGTCGTCCTCACGGTCGACGATGGTGTTCAGGTCCGGAGCCCGCTCACGAGATCGCTGATCGAGCAACTGATCCTGGAAGCCGGAGCCACCCTGGAGGCGACCGACCCGGCCACCATCCAGCTCCCGCGTTTCGACCTGGCCCAGGATGTACGGGTATGACGGCGCCGTCCGAAGGATCCCTCCAGCCAGTCAGTGCGCAACCGGGGCCGCTCGTCTCCGGTCGGAGTGTCGTGTGGCTCGGCCCGCTCGCGGTGGTCGCGCTGGCGTCCTACGCGGCTGTGGTCGGCATCACCAACCTGATCGCCTACCTGATCCTCGCCGTCATCGCGATCCTCGTGACCGCGGTCCTTGCGGTGCTGCCGTCCCGGTGGTTCGCGACGATCGGGTGGGCACAGCGGGTTGCCGAGCCGGGGATCATCGCCGCCTCCGCATCGACGCCGGTCCTGCTGTTCGCCTTCGTGGCGTTCGTGCTCGACGGACCGGTCCTGCCGGTCGGGCTGGTGGTGGCGATGCAGATCCTGGCCGCCGCCTACACCCTTCCGCGTCCCCTGCGCCTCCCGTTCCAGTGCTGGGCGGTTGCGGCCTACCTCAGCGGGCTCTGGGTGCGCGACGTGCGGTCCGGGACCGTCTGGACCCTGCAGGTACTCGGTCTCGTCGCGGTGATCCTCCTCACGCTGCGGGCGGTGGAGCGACAGGAGCATCTGGCCGCCACAGCTCAGCGCAGCAGAGAGCAGGCCGCCGCGTTGGATGAACTCCTGACGAGCGTCCTGCGGGTGAACTCGTTGGACCCGCAGGCGGTGCTGACGGCGGTCGTGGATGGGCTGGAGGCGGTGGGCTTCGCGCTGGTCGAGATCCGACGGGCGGATGCGGACAACAACGTTGCACGGCTCATCGCGGGTGCCCGGACAGGTTCCGAGCCGATCCAGCAGGAGCTTCCGCTGGATCGGGGGCTGCTCGGGGAGGTGCTCGATCGACGTGAGCCGATCATCATCGACGAGGTTGACCAGGACCCGCGTGTCCATGATCACGGCCGGGGGTTCCGCGGCGCGATGGTGGTGCCGCTTCCGCTCGGTGACGGCGGTCAGGGCGTGCTCTCCGCCGTGTCGACCGACGGGCCGGTGACACCGCTGCAACGCGAAGCGGTGGAGCGCCTGGTCGACCACGCGCAGACGGCGCTGCGACGGGCAACCGCCTTCGAAGCCGATTCCAAGGTCGTGGAGGATCTCCGGCGATTGGAAGAACGCACGCAGGATTTCGTCAGCACCACGTCCCACGAGCTGCGGACACCTTTGACGGTCATCGCTGGTCTCGGCCAGACGCTCCAGCGTCACTGGGAGGATCTGGATGCCGGTCGGCGTGCTGATCTGCTCCAGCGGGTGGAGGCCAACGCTGACCGACTGTCGGTCATGGTCCGGTCGCTGTTGGATACCTCGGCACTGGATCGGGGTGAGCTCGATCTGGCGCCCGGTCCGTTGCCGCTCCGGGCGACGATCCTGCGGCTGCTGGATCGTCTGGCCACGGTGACGGCAGCACATCCGATCACGGTGATGATCGACGAGGACATCCGCGTCCTCGTGGACGGGTCACTGTTCGAGCACGTGATCGAGAGCCTGCTGACGAACGTGGCCAAGCACACGCCGCAGGGCACGTCGGTGATCATCGGCGCCGACGATGACGGGACCCGGGCGCACATCTACGTGGAGGACCATGGGCCCGGGATCGATCCCGAGGACCTGCCCCACGTGCTCGACCGCTTCTACCGGGGCGGTGCGCCGACCCGGCGTGAGACCGGTGGCCTGGGGCTCGGCCTGGCCCTCGCGCAACAGATCGTCCATGCGCACGGCAGCGAGCTGGCCGTCGACAGCGACCCCGAGGTCGGGACGACCTTCCGCTTCACGGTGCCGCTCGCCTGAGTGGTGTCGCTTCCCTGGCTGGTCGCGCTGACTGGTGGCGTGGTGCCTCAGGTGCTGGGGTCGCGTTCGCTGACCGGTTTGGGGTCAGCTACCTCGAGGCTGCGCGTGTCGCCGTTGTCTGTCTGGTCGTCCGGCGTTGCCGCGGCCGTCGCCGGGGTCGGATCGTCGCCCCGGCGACGGGGGCTGCCGCCACTGTGCGTCAGCTGACTGTTGAGTTGTGCGCCCAGCAGGACCGCGAAGCCGGTGAGCCACAACCACAACAACAGCACGATCGGGCCGGCGAGCGATCCGTACACGCTGTCAGCGTCGAGGATCCAGGTGCCGTACAGGCGCAGGCCACCGCTGCCGAGCAGCCAGACGGCGGTCGCGGTTGCCGCACCCGGAAGCTCGTGCCGCAAGCGGGTGCGGCCGGGGACGCCGACGTGGTAGAGCAGCGCGATGGTCAGGGTCCCGAGGACGACCACCACCGGCCAGTACAGCTGTCGCCAGGCGTCGGCGAACAGCTCCAGCTCGATGTCCGCCCACTCGACGATCTGGTCGCCGAGGTTCGGACCGGCGATCAGCAGCGGCAGCAACACGATGCCGATGAGCAACGCGGCGAGGGTGATGGCGAACCCGAGGAGGCGGTCCTGCCAGCCCTTGCGGTGGCCCTCGCGGTCGTTGACGATCGCCAGGGTGGCGAGGATGACCTTCATCGCTCGGGACGCGGTCCAGATCGCGGCGAGAAAGGATCCGGAGATGAGTCCGAGTCCACCACCTTCGAGCAGTTGCTCGAGTACCGGACGGACCACCGTGTTGATGGTCTGGTCGGTCAACGCGATGCGTGATACCTCGACGGCCCGGTTGAGGAACTGCTGCTGCCAGTCGCCGCCGTCGATCGTACCGCCGATCACCCCCGCCGCCGCGATGATGGCCAGCAGCAGCGCCGGGGTGGAAAGCAGGACCCAGAAGGCGATCTCTGCCGCCAGTCCCGGGAGTCGATCCGCGATGACGCGGTCGATGGTGCGAGCGACCACCTCCACCGGCCGCTTGAGGACAGGCGGTGAGCGGTCGATGAGGGTCTTGGTCAGGGGATGCACATCGAGCAGGGTACGGCGGGTGGCGATGGTCCGGCGGGTCGGGCCTGCCAGCTCGGGCCTTACCGCCGTCGCGGGGCGACGGGCATGGCTGGTACGCTTCGCCGCCGCGCGCGAGGTGATGCACCGCGTTCGCGTGTGCCTGGAGGCTTCGCCTAGTCTGGCCTATGGCGCGGGACTGCTAATCCCGTTGGGTCGTTTACGGCCCTCGAGGGTTCGAATCCCTCAGCCTCCGCTGCAACGAGCAACAACCTGCGCTGGTAGCTCAGTCCGGATAGAGCACCTGACTACGGATCAGGCGGCCGGGGGTTCGAATCCCTCCC
>Ga0207421_10002565_pt1 | contig 22434 bp, 19 predicted proteins | sample SodLakKL_010_SED_4_FD_187542 | JGI IMG/M metagenome (GOLD analysis project Ga0207421, IMG submission 187542) | Alkaline sediment microbial communities from Lake Tanatar, Kulunda Steppe, Russia - 8KL_010_SED (SPAdes) (version 2) | ecosystem: Environmental > Aquatic > Non-marine Saline and...
ACCATCTGGTGGGATTCGGGCTGGATTACCAGCTCGTTTAGTACCGAGTTTTCCGGCTGTGAGGCCGCATAGTAGACGGCTTTGGCAACTTCTTGGGGTGTGAGCATCATCTCTTTTTTTACGCGCATTTCCACCTTTGGATTGTCCCAGAAATCGGTGGCTACACCGCCCAGATAGAGCAGGGAGAATTTGATCTCTGCACGGCGGAACTCCTCAACCAGCGCTTTAGCCATTCCGGTAACGGCATATTTGGATGCCGAGTAGACTGAGGTGTTCTTCATCACCGCCTTGCCGAGAATTCCCGGAAAGAGGATAACCCGTCCTTTCTTGGCTGTGGCCATGTAGCGTGCAACGGTTTGGGTTACTAAAAATGTGCCGTAGACGTTCACATCAAACACCTCTTTGGCATCTTCAGGCTTAATATCGAGAAGCGGCTGTATCAGTCCGGTACCAAATGCATTCACGAGCACATCTATACCACCAAGAGTGTCATTCACCTCTCTTGCCATATCGGATACGGAAGCTAAATCGGTCACATCTACCCCGATTGCGTAGGCCTCTCCGCCATTGTCGTTAATCTCTTTGGCCTTCTCTTCGGCCTTTTTCTTGTTGCGTGCGGCCAGAACTACTTTAGCGCCGGCTTTTGTGAAGAGGTCTGCCGATGCCTGTCCAATTCCGCCTGAGCCGCCTACGATGAGTACTACTTTGTCTTCCATTACTATGAGATTGTTTAATTCAATTTATTGATGATCCAATTCTGAAGACTTAAGGAAATGTACGGGTAATTCGTTCGGTGGTTTGATGTTTGATTACTACAAACTAAAGCCATAATCAAAATCGCACCAATCATCCCCCATTGCCCTCTTCTCACATAGTGATCCCTATGGGAGAAGCTATCGTGTGGATACATTTTTTAAAATGCAAATTAGCGGGCAGCAGGAGTTTTGTAAAGCGTTGTTTAAGCTAGTCCCCATTGCAGGGAGATCTCTCCACGCGTTCCCCGCCAGAAGGCGGGTCACTTGGTCGAGATGACAGCCACGTTTTATAATAAGAAGACCGGCGTATAAGAATCCCAACTACTCTGCATTCAGTCTCACGCCGGCACGCAATGAATGCATTGTCACTGTAAGTATCTCCTTTTTCTATATCAAAATCTGTCCACACACGACAGCTTCTATGGGGGACACTCCTTAGTTAAAATTGCAGTCGTTACTGCCCCATCGCCTTCGGGATGGCCGATTCGTAGACCTCGCGGAGCTGCTCAACGGGGATTTTCACATCCGAATCGATCACCAGCTCTGTACCGTTCACCAGTCCCAGTTTCACGGCATTCACGCCCGAACCGGATACAGCCTTCTCAAACTCCTGCAGTTTTTCCTGCCCAACGGTAACCAGTATGCCCGACTGCGCTTCACTGTAGAGCACTTCATGAAGATCCTCGCCAAGTGATTTAACGGAGATACCGGCTCCTTTTCCTGAGTAGATTGCCATTTCAGAGATTGCCGCTGCAAGGCCGCCATCCGAAAGATCGTGAGCTGCATTCACAGCCTGGCTTTGAATCAGGCTTAACACCAGATTTTGCAGCTTCACCTCCAGTTTCAGGTCGATATCAGGAGCGTCTCCGGTAGTAAGTCCATGTATTGTACTCAGGTATTCAGTTCCGCCAAGCCCGCTTCTCGGTGCGCCAAGGTAGAAAATCACATCCCCTTCATTTTTAAAAACCGGCGTCATGAGATGTTTTTCAACATCTTCCACAATTCCCAGCATTCCTATGACCGGTGTGGGGAAAATTGCGGCTTTTGGATTTTCATTGTAAAAACTCACGTTGCCACCGGTTACCGGGGTATTGAGAGCGCGACAGGCGTCTCCCATTCCGCCCAGGGCTTCCTTAAAAGTATAATAGACTTCCGGCTTGTATGGATTTCCAAAGTTTAGGCAGTTCGTTATGGCAACAGGTCTCGCGCCACTGCACACCACATTCCGGGCCGATTCAGCCACCGCGATCTGCCCGCCTTTACGCGGGTTCAGGTAGACATACCTGCCGTTGCAATCCGTTTTCGCGGCAAGCCCTTTATTGGTTCCTTTTATCCGGATTACCCCTGAGTCGGATGCCCCGGGTCCATTCACCGTATTGGTTCTGACCATGGTGTCGTACTGCTCAAAAACCCAGCGCTTTGACGATATATTGGGAGAACTGAGAAGCTTTTTCAAAATCTCATGGTGATCAGATGGATGCTCGATTGAACGTATCTCAAAAGATTGAACCTCATCAAGATATGCGGGGCGTTTTGATTCACGCACATATTGTGGTGCCCCGCCTCCCAGTACCAGCGAATCGGCCGGCATTTCGGCTTTAACCTCGCCATCTTTCCAATAGGTAACTTTATCGCCTTCCACCACTTCACCAATCACAACGGCATGAAGGTCCCATTTGTCATATACATCGATAATTTTCTGCTCATGGCCTTTTTTGGCAACAATCAACATTCTCTCCTGGCTTTCGCTCAGCAGGAGCTCATAGGCGGTCATCCCCTCTTCGCGGGCCGGAACCTTATCCAGATTAACTCTCATCCCCTGGCCCCCTTTGGCGGTCATCTCTGATGTGGAGCATGCAATTCCGGCAGCACCCATATCCTGCATGCCTACTACAACACCTGTCTTCAGCGCCTCGAGGCTTGCCTCAAGCAGTAATTTTTCTGTAAACGGATCTCCAACCTGTACGCTTGGCCTTTTGGCTTCACTCTCTTCACTGATCTCTTCTGAGGCAAACGTTGCTCCGTGAATACCATCACGCCCTGTACTCGCTCCCACAATCAGAACCGGATTCCCGATGCCCTCCGCAATTGCGGAAGCTGTTTCACCAACCTTAACAAGTCCAATACTCATGGCATTTACGAGTGGGTTACCCTCATAGGCCTCGTCAAAATAGATCTCGCCGCCAATCATCGGTATTCCGAATGAGTTTCCGTAATCGGAGATCCCCCTCACCACACCGTCCAGAAGATATCGTACACGGGGATTATCCATCGACCCGAATCGAAGTGAGTTCAATGAGGCCAGCGGGCGGGCTCCCATCGTAAAAATATCTCTGTGGATTCCTCCCACACCGGTTGCAGCTCCCTGGTACGGCTCAACTGCAGAGGGGTGATTGTGACTCTCTACCTTAAATGCACAGGCAAGGCCATCGCCAATATCCACCAGGCCGGCATTCTCTTCTCCGGCCTCTACCAGAAGCTGTTTGCCTTCTCGCGGCAGTTTTTTGATCTCAAGAATTGAGTTTTTATACGAGCAGTGTTCACTCCACATCACCGAATAGACACCCAGTTCTGTAAACGTGGGGACACGTCCAAGGTAGTTCTTCACCATTTCATACTCTTCTTCGCTGAGTCCGTGTTCGAGTATCAGTTCGAGGGTTACTTCGGGTTCCTTTATTGCAGATTGAGACATATTTTTTGGTAAAATGTTGGTAAAAAACAAGTGGGTATAAAAGTACAAAAAGTTGAACTTCAATACTTTGATTTATGGAGGGATTTGGCCATTTGGATTGATAAAATCTCAAAACAAGAACTTCTATGAAATGACAACTGCTTTTCTACCCCATTTTGGATATTTTAATGCATTGTTCAATAAATACACACAACGATTACTTTATGGATTCAGTCTATTTCGACCATGCTGCTACCACCCCCGTTGACAAGGAGGTTCTGGATGCCATGCTGCCATTCTTTACAAAGCTATATGGCAATGCCAACTCCGCGCATCAGTTTGGCCGTGACTGTAAAGTGGCTATTGAAGATTCACGCGAACTGATAGCCAAACTGATAGGTGCGGAACCTTCAGAAATTATTTTTACAAGCGGTGGCACAGAAAGCAATAATGCCATACTTAAAGGGGTGTTCTGCGCACTGAGCAAAGCCGGAAAAACCGAGATTATTACCTCACCCATAGAGCATCATGCCGTGATCCACCCGGCTGAGGCTCTCAAAAGAGACGGTGCAGTGATAACATACCTTCAACCGGACAGCAACGGAGTGATCCATCCCGAACAGGTACGGGAAGCGATCAGCGATAAAACCGCCATCGTTAGCCTGATGCATGTGAACAACGAGATTGGGGCCATTAATCCGGTTAAGGAGATCGCTGCTGTTTGCAGAGAGATGAACGTACCATATCACTCCGACTCTGTTCAAAGCGTTGGCAAAATCCCTGTAAACGTAAAAGAGATCGGCCTTGACTCGCTCAGTATCAGTGCACACAAGATTTACGGGCCAAAAGGCATTGGTGTACTCTACATAAAAAACGGAACTCCATGGATACCCTGGCTGCAGGGAGGTTCACAGGAACGGCGTCGGCGTGGCGGCACGTTAAATGTAGCCGGTATCGTTGGAATGGCCAAAGCGCTGGAATTGAGTATCAAAGAGCTTGATTCTTACACAAAACACTATAAAGAGCTTCGCGATGCAGCGATTACAGGGTTAAACAAGCGGTTTGAGGGCAAGTACATTATAAATGGGCCGGCTGAAGCCGGTGTGCCTCACATTCTCAATATCGGCTTTAAACCGGGCGACAAAAACGCACTCGACGGAGAGATGCTCCTGCTCAATCTCGATATTGAAGGAATCTGTGTTTCTAATGGATCGGCCTGTACTTCAGGAGCTATGGAGCCTTCGCACGTTTTAGAAGGCATAGGTACAGATCACGCAATTGGGAGCTCCAGTATCAGGATCAGTTTTGGCAAACAGAATACCGTGGAAGAGGTAAACTTCTTCATCGAAAAACTCGACGGTATCCTGGAACGGATGATGGCAACGGTATCATGAATATTTGTGTGTATTGCGGCTCATCAAACGGAAACAACAAAAAGATTCTTGACCTGGCGCAAAAATTTGGCCGGTTAATGACTGAAAGAGGGCATAACCTGGTCTATGGTGGCTCTTCTCTTGGCATAATGGGTATTATTGCAGATTCAGTAATGCTGAACGGCGGCGAGGTAGTTGGGGTGATCCCGGAAAATCTGTTCAGTAAAGAGGTTGCCCATACAGGCATAACACGCCTCATTACGGTAAAAGACATGCACCAGCGCAAGTCGAATATGGCTGAACTCTCAGACGCATTTGTAGCCTTTCCCGGAGGTTTTGGCACAATGGAGGAGCTCTTTGAAATTATCACCTGGAACCAGATTGGCCTGATCAACAAACCTGTTACAGTGATGAATATTGATGGATTTTACGACTCTTTAATCCGAATGATTGACCATGCCGTTGGTGTTGGGTTTATCAAACCTGGAAACCGCACAATTTTACAAACAGCGCAAACGCTGGAAGAGTGCCTCGATCTTTGTGAGAAAAGCTATTAAAAGCCTGTAAAATCCTTTATGATCACCCAATCCATGCTCTTTTTCTCCCTCTTGCTACCGACGTTTTTGAGCGGCTCGCTTCCTTCCGATTTTGATGGCAATCCGCAACTCAAACATCCGTTTAAACCCTGCCCCGACTCCCCCAACTGCGTAATCCATTCAGTTGAGTTTGACATGGATGCGAAAACACTTTTTTCAGCTGCGTCAACAGTTTTGGAGGGGATGCATCCATATAAATTAAACGCAGATTCACATTCACTTCAAATAGAAGCTGTATTTCGAATTCCGGTTTTCAGATTTAAAGACGACCTGGAAATAGTAATTGATTCCAAACCCTCAGGCAGTATCTTTCACATCAGAAGTGCAAGTCGCGTGGGGTATTCCGACCTTGGCGTAAACCGCAGGCGGGTCCATCGAATTTTGAATGGTATAAAAAACAATCTTTAACTTAATCTTACTCTCGTGCCTAAACTAACGATCAATATTGGTGTTCTCTTAATTATTCTTGGCATCTTTTCTTACATCTTAACAGGCGCTGCAAGTGCAACAGCTCTTATTCCATCATTTTTTGGGTTGGCGTTTATCGGCCTTGGTGCTCTTGGCAAAAAGAATGAATCGATGAGAAAACACGCTATGCACGCTGCTCTGCTTCTGGCTATTTTAGGACTTGGCGGTTCATTTGGTGGCTTAATTAATATGATTGGTATGATTGGAGGTGAAGCTCCGGAACGCTTGGGCGCTTCTATTGGCCAGGCGGTGATGGCATTGATCTGCATCTTTTTTATCGTAGCCGGCGTGAAATCATTTATCGATGCCCGGAAAAAACCGGCTGCAGATACCGCCTTTGAAGACGGCGCCAATAACTGATTGAGTCCAGGCATGGTATTCATGCCTCTTTAAAGGCAATTCACCACGCTCTGGTCAGACGGCAGTTAGTCTAATAGCACGGTCTATCGCTCAGGTTCGGGGGCATCACCAGACATGGTATTTCTGTTTTTATACATTGCCAAAAACTCCCAAAGACAGGCATAACCTCTTTATTTCTATCCTCCCGAGTCAGAAATACCATGTCTATGGCGCAAGGATATATATCTTTAGCAGGATTCGAATCAATCCCCGTCCTCCGAGAAGATATCCTCAATCAGGTGCCCATATTTATCTTCGATAACTCGGCGTTTCACCTTCATTGTTGGTGTAAGCTCTCCTGTTTCCACGGTGAATTCTTTTGGAATAAGCCTGAAATCCCTGATCTTTTCGTGAGACGCCAGATCTTTAGAAAATGTGCGAATCTCTTTTTTGAATAGATTTTTAATGGATTCATTCTCAACCAGCTCTTCGATGCTGTCGTAGGCAATCTGGTTCTCTTTGGCGTGTTTTTCAATAGCTTCAAAATCGGGCACGATCAGTGCAGCCATATAGCTCTTCTTCTCTCCCACTACAACCAGCTGATCGATCCATTGGCTGGTTTTAAAGAGATCCTCAATCGGCCCCGGATAGATATTCTTTCCGCCGGCATTTACAATCATATGCTTGATGCGATCCGTAATCTGCAACCGCCCGTTTATAAACCTGCCCACATCTCCGGTATGAAGCCATCCGTCTTCATCAATCATCTCCCGGGTTTCCTCTTCATTTTTCCAGTACCCTTTCATGGTATTGGGACCGCGGTTCAGTATTTCACCGGGTTCTGAGGTAAGATCACTTGGGTAATCTTCACCGCTTAACTGTGCGATGATCTTATTATCCTCGAGACGCTGAATACCCACCGTCACCCCATTGATCACTTTGCCTACGGTTCCCATCTCCTCTTCACCATAGCGGTTGCAGGTCATCACAGGCGAGGTTTCGGTAAGGCCATAACCTTCGATTATATTCAGGCCGGCCGACATGAAAAAGGTTCCGATTTCTGCCGGCAGGGCAGCTCCGCCTGATACAAAAAACCGGATTCGCCCGCCTGTACGCAGCCTCAGCTTATCGAATACCAATTTATCAGCAAATGTTTTCTGGATGCTTACAAGGCCTCTCTCTCCCTGCCAGTGTCTTTTACCGATGCTGAGAGCCCAATCAAAAATTGCTTTCTGTATCGCCCCACCCTCCTTAACATTTTTCATCACAAGGCTATAGATTTTCTCAAACAGCCTGGGCACGCTCACCACAATTGTGGGATTTATTTCCTGCATGTTCTTGGCAACGGTATCCACACTCTCGGCAAAAAAGATCTCTGCCCCACCGGCCATCATTGCATAGTAACCGCCGGTTCTTTCGAATGAGTGGCAAAGAGGAAGAAAAGAGAGGCACCGGTCCTGATCACTAATCGTAATTGCCTCATGGGCCGCCTTCACATTACTGACAATATTTCTGTGGGTTAGCATGGCCCCTTTCGGCTTGCCGGTTGTGCCTGAAGTATAGATAAGAGTGGCAATATCTTCAGGCTTTACCGTCAAGGCCCGTTTTTTGAGATCTTCTGCATGTTTTGATTCTGCCTTAAGCCCTCTTGCGCAGACGGTATCAAACAGAGTCACGTACTTCTCATCGAGATATTTCTGAACTTTGGGTTCATCGAAAGCAACCACGTGTTTCAGATCGCGACAGTTCCCAAACACCTCTATTGCCTTTTTAAGCTGAATTCCTGTTGATACAAAAAAGAGTTTTGCCTCAGAATCTTGTAAGATAAACTCACACTGTTTGGGTGGCAATGTTGTATAGAGCGAAACATTGATGGCGCCAACCATCTGAATGGCCATGTCTACAACAGCCCATTCGTAGCGGTTCTCACTCAGAATGGCTACCCTATCATCCTTTTCAATGCCAAAATCGATCAGATAGCTGGCCAGGGCCGTTACATCTTCCTTTACCGTATCCCATGTGACGGATTTATATTTAGCGTCGGGATTTGGTTTAAATGCAAAGGCTGTTTTATCAGAATTTTCGTATTTTTTCGTAAGATTTTGATAAAGATCAGTCAAAGTTTCAAAAGCGACTATCGCAGGCATAATTTTTTTGGTTTAATTATCTGGCAGACTGCAACTAAGATATAATTTTACCACAATTTTAATAGCTTTCACAAAAATCCGTTAATACCTTGTTATTACATAATTCGTTATTAAGTCTTTACGTTCATTCAATTTGTTCTAATTTTTGAGTAATTATGGCACACCCAGCACAGGAAGAGACCGTTCAATTGGTAAAGGAGATTTTCAGCACATACCTAAAGGAGAGAAATCAGCGTCAGACTCCGGAGCGTTTTATGGTTCTGGAAGAGATTTACAGAGCGGAAGGCCATTTTGATGCCGACGATATCTTTTTCAACATGAAGAATGCCGGCACCCGCGTATCGAGAGCTACAGTGTATAATACTCTCGACCTGCTCATTGAATGTGGACTTGTACAACGGCAGCAGTTTGGTAAAAACCAATACTATTATGAGCGTTCGTATGCCTACCAGCAGCACGACCATATGATCTGTAAGGAGTGTGGAGTAGTGATCGAGTTTTGTGATCCGCGTATTCTTGAAATTCAAACGCTTATGGAGAAGATCCACAATTTTAAGGTTGAAGCTCACTCTCTGCATCTGTTTGGAAGGTGTACCGACGTGAAATCCTGTGAAAAGAGGCAAGAGAGCGGAGACAAGATCAAATCTCTGAGTTCTGAAACTTAAGCCGGTTCAATGTGCCATTTAAGGTTTCCCTGTTCATTTTGTCTTGACAGCAGCACATCTATGCAGAAACCTCATTTGGATCCCCCTCTACAACCGCCACAGCAATCCATGCAAAAACACGGAGCAGAATCGGAGGTTGGTTCGCGAAGTTCCGGGCCAATGAATCGCGGGATCAATTCCGTGCCGGATATGCAATCCATGCTTTAGCGGGTTATTCCGCACATCAATTGGTCTTTCCCGCTACCCCTCGATAATACCTGAGCCTTGATCAAAATTCAGCCTCGGGGTGATTTGGCTTCGCCACCATACCCCGGGTTGCAACCCGGGGTTAATCACCTTCAACACCTTCGGTGTTGGTGATTTCGCATCACAATCCACGGCCCAAAAACAGATTACATCATGCGGCTTTTATCTAAAGGTCAACCATGTTGAGGCATCAACAACCTGTAACCGTATCCCTTGCACCTTGAACCTTGAAAAAACCGCCACAGCAATCCATGCAAAAATACGGAGCAGAAACAGAATCGGAGGTTGGTTCGCGAAGTTCCGGGCCGCAGGTTACGAGTACACCTTCGTCTCACGAATAAATTTCCTCGCGGCCCAGCGGCTTCCCCACCAGCCCATGATCAGGGCCAAAATTATAACCCCGCCAATCAGAAAGTACCATCGCCCAAAAGGCCAGGACAACACACCCAGCTGTGGCACTAAGGCCGGCATGATCCAGTCAAAAAGCATCAATATTACCACAGAAGCAAGGCTGCCTGCGATAAATCCCTGGATAACCCCCTCCACCAGAAAGGGACGCCTGATAAAAGAATTTGTGGCGCCAACCAGTTTCATGGCCCTTATAAGGTCGCGTTTTGCATAGATCGTTAAGCGAATCGTGTTAAATACTAAAATCATGGCCACAAACAGTACAAATAATCCGATGGCACTTCCGGTCAAAATCAACACCTCTGTACGTGATTCAAGCATTTGTAACAGCGCCTGATTATAGCGCACCTCATCAACGCCCCTATACGATGAGATATCCTGAACCATGGCGTCGATTTGAGAAATTTCTGAATCATCAGTAACCAGGATGCGAAATGAGGCCGGAAGAAAGTTCAAATCTGCAAGAGCTTCACCTCCCAAACCAAAATCTTGCTGGAAAATTTTCGATGCGCTATCCCGTGAAATGTATGAAAGAGAGGCAACAATCTGTTGTTGCTGAATGCGCGACTCAATTTCGCGGGTAGTTTGATCATCAATATTTTCAAGAAACACCTCTACTTCTACCTGTTGCCTCAACAGCTGCGACACTTCGTAAGCGTTATACCCAAAACGTGCCAAAACGCCCAATAAAAGAACGGCTACAAAAAGTGAAAAAATGGATGTAAATGCAGACAGCCTTGCACGGCTCAATCCGGCAAATCCTTCTTTTAAAACATATCCCAGGCTCATCTGTTTTCCTTGTTTAATTTGTGAATAATACGCGTAAACCAAATATAAATCTTCGCTCCGGCATGGGGTAACCGGTTGTTTCAAAGTAGCCCAGCTGGTTAACCCGGTCAAGTATATTTTCCCATTTCAGCAAAAGCATAAACCATCGTATCCGAGCCGACAAATCAAAGTCCAGCCTGTGATATGAAGGGTTTATAAAATCATTTGTTCCATTCTGAGTGCCCACTGTTTGAAATCGGTTCAGATTGGTTCCATGCTGCCAGCGGTTCAGCGGAGTCAGGAACTCAGCCGTCCTGAACGGGTTGGGCGAAAAAACTCCTGAAAAACCTGCCGTAACAAACGTTGCCCGGTTAAAAAGATAATTCTTCCAGTACAGATGCCCTTTAATCCAGGTTCGGTCGCCTGACGTATCCAGCAATCTGTTCACCTGATTTTGTGAATCTGAAAAATAACGCTTATACGTTGCCGATACCTCACCCTCAAAAATCCTTGAATCGAGAGATAGCCAGCCGGTTCCACTCACTTGTTCGTAGGGGTCAATGTTAACAAATGTATTCTCTGAATTTACAAAAACAGCGTTTTCTGTCTTTCTATAATCGCCGCGGAATCCTATTGAAAGCAAACTTCCCAATCCGATTTGAGCTTTAGCACCGACGGTCAGGGTCTCTTCATTTTGGAGGGATGAGTTTCCGCTGAACTCCTGCGATTGCCAGTAAACGGCCTGAATATCCGGGGCAGCAGATAATAGCCCTCCAAATAGAGAAAACTCTGTTTGAGCGCCCGGTGAAATCAGTAATCGGCCGGATAACTCCGTTGTCGTTCTGGAATCGTCCCATGCCTCCATTTTCGCATAGGCATTAATTTGGCTCCGGCTTGTAATATATTGAGTAAAATCCAGGTCAGCCCGGCCTCCAAGCCAGCCCGATTCGGTAATATTCCTTCCTGTCGCCTCATCCAGATAAAATGCTCGTCCGGTAGCTGTTAAATGGGCCGATCCCATCGAGAGGTGTTGACGCGCATACAACTCTGCCTTATCAAATTGGGTGTCGAGCGTATCCGCTGCGTAGCTGAGCGACCATTTAGAACGCTGCAAATGAACACCAAATTCTGTTCGGACATCTGCGTATTTATCAGGTCTGTAGTGAGTCTGAAAATAGATATCGCTGGACGTTTGGTTTGAGCGCGCATTGGGTCGATTTGGCTGTTCGACAAATCGGTTAAACGAAAACAGTAACGGGTTTTGGACCACATACCCGAAAGGTTCATCCCGATCCATTGCATTGTTGAGATAGGCACCCTTTAGCATCCACCTGTCGTTAAGCTGATTGTAGATCATCACAGCCGCCTGGCGGCCCTCTACATTCGACCTGTTATAGCCTCCGCCATCCCTGCGATCCCAAAATGAAAACTCTAAATTAGTCTGCTGACGAATATTCTGTGTAAATACAAAATCGAGGCTCCGGTAATCAAACTTACCCTCATCGTAGTTCAGGTAGGTTCTGGGCTGAGTGAGGTAGTAATCGATGAGCCGCGTTTGAGCCCGGTATGCAGATCCATAATCAGCCTCGCTGAATTCATGGATTTTTCTGATTGGCAATCGATTCCAGTTCACTGCACCTGTTAAAGGATCGTTCAAAATCAATCCTTCCAGTTCAAGGTTGAAATGCCGTGTTTCATAGCCGTGCAGATCCATAGCATCTATCCTGCCAATGGTTCCCAACCGATAGGTAATTGCTCCTTTCTCGCGATAAAAACGATCGAACAGGTTCACCATATTCACCCATCTCAGGGTACTGTCGGTCTCTGCAATCTTCAGGCTCTCTGCAAAGCGATAGTTCCAAACCTGAATGGTATCGAGCGCAACCTCTTCAGGCTCCTGCTCAATCTGAGTTGTATCGAGCGGCATTAATTCCGGAATGGTGTCCTGTGCTGTAGGGTCAGGCAGAGTATCAGGAAATTGCGGAATCGGCATCTGCAGGGTATCAGGGAATTGTGGAATCGGAATCTGCAGGGTATCTGCCGGAACCGGCGGTATCGTATCTCTCTCGGCCGGAGGAATGGTATCCTGCACAGAAAAGGTAAAAACCGTCCATATGGTTAATAGGTAGATCAAGAGTATTGCGGTTTCAGTTGATATGGAAATCCATCAATACCTTTAAGCTGACGCCGAATCGTTTCGAGCACCACCATTACCGTTCTCTCTTTGTTGATGAGCCGGTCGTTTGTAAATACAGCCTTTAATGCAAAATGATTGCCGTTCATCCAGAAGCCCATCCATACCGTCCCAACCGGTTTTTCTTCCGTTCCGCCTGTTGGACCCGCAATACCGGTTGTGGATACACCAATATCTGTTTCAAAATTTTCAGCAGCTGCTTTTGCCATCTGCAGCGCTACCGATTTACTAACGGCACCATACCCTTTCAATTCATTTTCTAAAACTCCAAGATGGCTCCTCTTAACCTGGTCAGCATAGGCAACAACACCCCCATGCAGGTAGCGGCTGCTGCCCGGAATATCTGTCAGGCTATTGGCAAGATGGCCACCGGTACAGCTTTCAGCAACGGCAATTGTTAAATTTCTTTCTGCCAACAACTCCCCCACTACTTCAGGCAGAGTCAGGTTCTTGCCTTCGCCATAAATCAGGCCGCCTGCCTTTTCATAGAGTGTTTGCCTGAGCTGCACCAATTTACCTTCAGCGGCTCTCTTTTCGCGGCCGCTGGAACTGATCCGTATAGTCACACCGGCTGCGCTTGGCAGATATGCCACAGCTACTCCATTTTCCTCAAATTCATCAAGGTTACCTATCTGGTCACTCAGAGTACTTTCAGGCACACCGGCCGTTTTAAAATATTGAGTTGCCCAACTATCCAGCCCCGGAAAATGCTCCTCAACTTTGGGCTTTACCCGGTTTTCCATCAGGAATTTCATTTCATACGGCACCCCGGGGAGCATGGCTAAATAGTTTTTACCCTTACTCATCCACATGCCGGGTGCTGTTCCTTTGTTGTTGAATAGAACGTTTGCCCCAACGGGAATCAGGGCCTGATCGGCATTGGATTTACTGAATGTGAAATTTCTCTTTTCAAACAGTGACTTAATATGCATAAGCACACGTTCATCCTGCATCATCTCAACCCCAAACAGATCGGCTACAGCTTTCTTGGTGATGTCGTCGTGCGTAGGGCCCAGGCCTCCTGTTACAATAGTTATAGCCGCTGTTTCCAAAGATTCATTAATTCGGCTTTGAATCAGCTTATAACTGTCCGGTATTGTAAATACCTGTTCCACGTAGAATCCCAATTCGGTTAAGAACGTACCGATCCAGGACGCATTTGTATTAATAGTGTCTCCAATTAGCAATTCATTACCAATTGAGATGATATGTGCATTTTTCATACGGAAGGAAAATAGGGTATTGCTACAGATAATTGAAGAGTATTATTCAAGGATTACAAATCATTCAATTAAAAACCGTCAACCGGCAGATTTAGTTAGCCTCTTTTCAGTAAAACTGTATTTGGTTTTTAAAACCGATTCTTATCCGGCTCAACTTATGATACAATTCATCAACGCATTCATCTCCACATCTATTATCAATATGCGGCAGATGATACATTCCGGTTCTCAGCCAATTCCTGCAGATCAATATCCACAAGCTTATTGAACATCAAACGATTTTCCTGACTCATAAATACCTTCAAATTTAAAAACCGAAAACTCTGCTTTTTCACCTACCAATTAATACTTCAACGCTTTACCTTGTGGCGTGGAGAAATTACCCAACATACTTAGTGGCTTTAGAATGGCTATGGCGCCTATTTTTCTATTGCTCTTCATACAGGAAGACATTCTGCTTAGGGGAATAAGCCTTTTGGTTTTTCTTATTGCAGCATTAACCGACTATTTTGACGGGTATTATGCGCGTAAATACGGAATCGAAACTGATTTCGGAATTTTCCTGGATCCACTGGCCGATAAATTTCTCACCTTTGCCGGTTTTGTTTGCCTGCCCTTTCTGGATCCTTCTCAATTTCCGTGGTGGGCGGTTGCACTCATCGTTCTGCGCGATATAACCATTACCGGGCTTCGAATCTATGCAAACCGCAAGGGAATCATCATGCAAACCCGCATAATGGCTAAAGCAAAAACGGCCATTCAGATGGGATTTCTCTATGTAGCCCTGCTGTTTGGATTCTTTATACTGTTTGATGGATGGCTTGGCGAAACTGTTCGCAATATATTTGATCTCAACATTTTCTTTTGGGCAATGATGGCTGTGGTTGCAATCACCGTCTACTCGGGTATTGAATATTTGGTGGTAAACAGGGATCTGTTTCAGAAAGGGCAAGATCGATGAATTTTATCAGTAAAGTGCTTGGCTCATATTTTGGGCTGGGGTTTATTCCTTTTGCTCCCGGAACGTGGGGCAGCCTTGGCGCACTATGTACCCTCTACTTTGTGATGATTGCATTCCCTTCGTATGGTGTAATTGTTTTTTTAATTACTACCTGCGCGCTCTCCCTGTTAACGGCAGACTATTTCATCAAAAATTACGGAGACGATGCATCCCAGTTCGTAATGGATGAAGCCGCAGGGCAGGCTGTGGTATTCCTTTTTACCGGATTTGCCACAATTAACGGTGACCCATTATGGATTCTTCTGCTTGGTTTTATTCTATTCAGGGCCTTTGATATCCTCAAGCCATTGGGAATTGACCGTTTGGAGAAAATCCCGGGAAAATTTGGTATATTGGCAGATGATCTTTTAGCAGGCATCTATGCTCTGGCGTGCCTGGAGCTGATAAAAGCGACCATAGATTTAATCTGACACTAAGAGATAATAATACGCGTATAAAAACAGTTTAAACCTAGAAGTTTACAGACGATAAAAAACAGGCTCTGTATGCCTGTTTTCGAGAATGATACACTACCGATATGATTGATACGAAAGACAACTACATAATAATAGATAAAGAATTTTCCCGCGAAATTGCCAAACAACTTCTCGAAATTAATGCCGTAGTATTACGGCCAAAAAATCCATTTACCTGGTCTTCAGGTTGGAATTCGCCCATTTACTGCGATAACCGATTAACATTGCGATATCCTGCCATTCGGAAAAAAATCTATAGCCATATGGTAAAGTTCATCCAGAAGGAGTATCCGCAAGTGGATGTAATTACAGGAACCGCAACTGCCGGAATTCCACACGCAGCCTGGGTAGCCGATTCACTTGATAAACCCCTTGCTTATGTTCGTGCAAAGGCTAAAGCGTACGGCCTTGGCAATCAGATTGAAGGTGGAGTAGATAAGGGCCAGTCTACCGTGGTTATAGAAGATCTTATCTCTACCGGCGGATCTGCAGTATCTGTTATTGAAGCGCTTCAGTTTATTGGAGGAAATGTAAAGGGTGTGATCTGTATTTTTACATACGGATTTGCCAAAGCCAGTGAGAAGTTTGAACGGCTCGGCATCCCCGTTTACTGTTTAACCGACTATAAAACATTGATTGATGTAGCATTGAAAGAGGGCCATATTCAAAAAAGTGATATTGAGCTTCTGAATGCATGGAGAGAAAACCCCGAAGAATGGCCAAAATAGAACCCAGTAATGCATTGCGATTTGCCGCTGCAACCTCAGCTCTTACACTGACAACCAGCCGGAAACTGATTCGCAACTTTAGATATTACCGAAGTGAAGCCCCCGGCTCAATCTCAAGCCGTGATTTGGCAAAACTGTGCCGTGATATTCGAAGAAATGCCTTCAGCCTCTATAATTTAATGGAGCACGATCCCGACTCTTCTCCCTTTTTTGTTTCTCTTGCCGGAGAGATTAACGACCAGCTTGAGGAGCTTCACAGAAAACTCCTCTTTTTTGATCCCGATCACATCAGTGACATTATCCCGTTAATCGATCGCCAAAGAACTTTTTGGAACAGGCTTACTGAAGAGGATTTTTATAACAGGGAGCTCTTGGGTTCTTTGGAAAATGAGATACCAAATACCCTTACAGAAATTGAGAATAAGATAACCCTGTTACCTGAAAACGTATCCATATAGGTATAGCACTCTTTTGAGGTGTACAAATAGAATGCGCTAAAATTTTTAAATGTTTGTTTAATTAAGCCCACCATGAATAAATACTTACTATTACTACCCTTGTCACTTTTGGTATTTACAGGATGTATAAACAGCCCCGAAACGGAACAGTATGATGATTCCGCTGATATCGCTTTTCTGGAGGAGTATGCACAACGGGATAACGTTGAGATGACAAATAGCGGACTGATGTACAGGGTTATTGAAGAGGGACAAACTGATGCTGCAACACCTGGACCCGGGAATTTTGTTTTTGTAAAATATGATGGCGCATCCGTTGATGAAAATACAAGATTTAACACAGGAGATGATTTAGACGTCCTGCTGCCCTCAGAGCTGGAAAGTTTTTCAGGCCTGGCTGAAGCTGTTCAGCTGATGCATCCGGGAGCTATCTACGAAATAGTGCTGCCCTCAAATCTTGCACTGAGTAATGGCAGGGTATTTCTTTTTGAATTTGAATTGGACTCCTTTCTGACCGATCCGGAGGAATTTTTAGATCAAAACCGGAAAAATGAAGATATCACCGTCACTGAAAGCGGGTTGCAATACCGGGTTTTGGAAGAAGGTGATGGCGAGACCCCCGCTGCAACCGACCAGGTTAGAGTAAATTACAAGGGAACATATGCAAACGGCTTTGTATTTGATCAATCGCGAGACAACCCCGCTCAGTTCGAACTCTCGGGCGTGATAACCGGTTTTTCCGAAGGCTTACAGCTTATGCAGCCAGGCGCTAAATACGAGCTCTTTTTACCGCCTTCATTAGGATATGGAAACAATCCGCCACAGGGTTCTTCCATACTGCCGGGTGTTGTACTTGTTTTTGAAGTTGAGCTGGTGGAAATTTTATAAGAATAGATACCTGACCCTGATGGTTACTTATCAGAGAGATTTCTTATCCTATATCTACAATCACAGTAATTTCGAGTTCAGCCATTTAAACAATAACAGGATCAGCTGAGGCAAAAAGAACATGCGTTTATCATTCATACTTCTTCTCATACTTATCGGTTTAATGATGGTTTCATGTGATGCTGAATCGATCACACAACCCGGAAATGCTGATAACGGGGATAAAGCCACCTCGGTTAATGTATATGGCGGATCAAATATTGACGAAGGCCAATCCATCATTCATACTTCAGACGGTGGTTTTTTAATCATCGGTACAAGCTCTTCAAATGACGGAGATTTTTCAGGACTGAACCTCGGCAACCGTGATGTTTTTGCCCTGAAACTGAACAGCTCGGGAAACTTGCAATGGCTCAGAAATTTCGGCGGGAGCAACAGTGACTGGGCCATGGATGTAATAGAAGACAGTGGCGGGAATTTTGTGATGACCGGATATACCCGTTCAAATGACGGTGACTTTGCGGGATTAAATCGTGGCGAAAATGACATTTTTCTGATTAAAATTGCACCCAATGGCAACCTGATATGGGCACGCACATACGGGGGCAGTGGTGAAGATCTCGGGTATGGACTCGCTGAAGGGCCAACCGGAGGCTACATACTTACAGGCTCCACACGCTCAACCGATCAGAGCTTTTCTGGCCGAACAAGTACCAGTAAAGATGTTTTTGTGCTATTTACCGATTTTAACGGTCAGCCCGCATGGATTGAAACATTTGGGGGAACCGGAAATGACGAGGGGCTCGATGTTGTGATTGGCCAAAATAACAGGATTGTAGTAACCGGATCGTTCGAATCTTCCAATGGCAGCTTTTCGGGAGCACAACCGGGCGGTACCAGCTTTTTCACCATCGAAACCCAGCTCAACGGAAATCTTATCGGGATAACCACATATGGTGGAGGCGGTTCCGATATTGGAAACAAAATTATAAGAACGCTTGACGGCGGTTATGCAATAGCGGGGCGATCCGACTCAGACAGCGGGCATTTTTCGGGTCTGAATCGTGGCGGTCAAGACGCCTTTATTATGAAACTTGACCCGGACCGCAATATCAATTGGGTTAATACTTTTGGCGGAAGCGGATATGATGAAGCGCATTCACTGATTCAAACTCCGGGCGGTGACTATCTGATCGCCGGTGAATCCAGTTCAAATGATCAGAACCTGAAGGATCTGAATCGTGGTGGATTGGATGCCTTCATGATCCATGTAAATCCGGATGGCACATTCAAACGGGCAAGAACCTATGGGGGCAGTAATACAGAATCTGCAAAATCGCTCATCCAGTTGCCTAACGGGAACCTTGCCTTTACCGGCTGGACAGAATCGAGTGATGGCGATTTCAGCGGTGAGCCCATCGATTCGAAAAGCATCTTTTTCTTCCTGACAGATCCCGATGGCAAAATTCAGTAGGTTATTTTATCCCTTTTCACCTCAGCTTTTCGACAGATTACTCCGGTGATGACATCAGCACATATAATTTGTATCTTTTTTCATTCAATCGGATCCGAAAATGTTTGGGTCAAACACTAACATCAATTTCTCTTTTCCAATACCGGTGCCATGAGCGAAAAACGTTTTTATATTGAAACATACGGCTGTCAGATGAATTTCGCTGACACAGAAGTGGTAAACTCTATTCTTATTGAAGATGGAATGAGTCCGGTTATGTCGGCTGAAGAAGCAGATATCATTTTTGTGAACACATGCTCCATACGCGAAAACGCAGAAACCCGGGTATGGAACCGCCTTAAAGAATTTCGATCACTCAAAAAAGAGAAAGAGCATTTGACCGTTGGAGTGATGGGTTGTATGGCCGAACGGATTAAAGATCAGATTATCGATCAGGAAAAACTGGTTGATATTGTAGTTGGCCCTGATGCTTATCGCGATATTCCAAACTTATTGAAAGAGGTCAATGATGGCAGAAAAGCCGTTAATGTTCTCCTTTCACTTGAGGAAACCTATGCTGACATCGCTCCGGTTCGAACCAGCGGGAACGGTATCACCGCATTTGTTTCCATTATGCGGGGGTGTGACAATATGTGCTCGTTTTGCGTAGTACCCTTTACCCGCGGTCGAGAACGAAGCCGGCCGATGAGCAGTATACTTAAGGAGATACAGCAGCTGAGCGAACAGGGCTACAGAGAGGTGACTCTTTTAGGCCAAAATGTAAACTCTTACAAATTTGAGGATATCGATTTTACCCGGTTGATGGACGAAGCCAGCAAGGTTGATCCTGAAATGCGGTTTCGATTTTCCTCCCCGCACCCGAAAGATTTTCCCGAGCCGTTGCTCCATCTTATTGCGGAACGGCCCAATCTATGCAACTATATTCATATACCGGCTCAGGCCGGAAGCGACACCATGCTGGAACGGATGCGACGGCCGTATACCCGCGAGCAGTATCTGGCACTAACCGGCCGGATGCGTGAAATTATTCCCGGTGTTTCGCTTTCAACAGATATTATTGCCGGTTTCTGTGACGAAACGGAAGAGGAGCATCAAGCCACAATGTCTCTTATGAAAATTGTAGAGTACGATCTGGCCTATATGTTTGCCTACTCTGAGCGCGAGCGAACATTGGCTCACCGCAAGTATGAAGATAATGTGCCTGAAAAAGTTAAAAAAAGCCGGTTAACTGAGATTATTCAGCAGCAGATGTCCATTCAGGAAAAGAATAACAGACTAGAGATCGGGCAACGTCATGTAGTGTTGGCTGAGGGTAAGAGTAAGAGATCTGATCAGCAGCTATCCGGGCGGTCCGACACCAATAAGATGGTTGTTTTTGATCGTGAAGGATATAGTAAAGGAGAGTATGTTGAGGTGGAGATCACCGATTGTACATCAGCTACACTGATCGGTAAACCACTACGAAAGGTTTCCCTTCAGGACTATTACAGGAAAGATGCCGTATTAGCTTAAAAAAATAAAAGCCCCGCTTCCACGGGGCTTTTATAGCTTCTTATTTTACGCCTGATTAAATGTGCTAAATCTTACTCCTCATCAAGGTTGATGGTGCCAAGGCCTGTAGTCACTCCGACCTCAACTTCCACACCATCAATTCTTGTAGCTGCATAGCTCTCTTCTCTCGGCTCAATAGATACGTCATACATTCCCTCTTCCAGCCCGACCAGCAGAAACTCTCCGTTCAGCGTGTCGGCAAATGTGGTTGAAAGGGTGTCACCTCCTGCAATTGCATAGACTATGGCATTGGCATCAAATGGGGTAACCACACCGCCAATATTGCCTGTAACCGCCTCATTTGAAGCTCGAATTACCGGCTTTAACAGATATCCCGGAAAAGGTGCATTCCCTGTTCTGACAACCGATCGTTTTGCATCAAAATCAAGCATTAATATATAACGGATACCTTCACGTATCTCTGCATCAACATTCAGTTTTACCCCGGTTTGAGCTCCGCTGGGTACAAACAAGCCTGACTTTTTCCCGTCAATCACAACTGAGTTTTCATCCCGGCTCAGGATGAGACGAATTTGACTGTAGAGTCCCTCTTCAAGCTCTACATCAGCAAGCACCTCAAAATTACCGTTGGTCAGCTCCAGAATGTTATACGATTGATTTGGCTCACTCACTACCTGCCAGCCATCTTCGCTATCCATTCTGTTTACCTCTACGCGTTCAACAAATATATTAACCTCTTCATAATTAACAGGCGCGTCGTGAAGACGAACCTCAAGGGTACCCATGCCCGGTGAACTGTCTAACGAACATCCTGTCATAAATACAAATGTAAGAGCAATGATGCCCGCAACTATATCGTTAATGCCTGATTTAATTTTCTTCTTCATCTTGCTTAAACTTTGTTTGTTGATTTACACAGATATGACGACCGTCAATGGAGAGGGTTACAAAATTTGTATTAACTTTTCCCAACTTAAAGGGGCAATCTCACAGTTTATTTATTGGTAATTAATGTGAGTTCGTCATAAAGAAATAAGTCTAAAAAGTCCCACCGTCGGTTTACATACCGTTCTTAATACCCCTTCAAAGGGGGAACACTCCTTAACAAACTCTTATCTCAAACTGAGGTTAATTAAATTAGAATAGCCGACGATATTGAGAATACACTCCAATAATTCAGACTCCCCGGTTTGAAAACGAAAAAAGGCCCCGCTTCTGCAGGGCCTTTTTTAATATGGGAAATTGTAAATAGGGTAAATAACCGTCTGTGGTTAAATAGCATCCAACTCGATGGTACCAAGGCCTGTCGTTTCATCCAAATCCACGCTTACACCGTCGATTTCAGTGCTTTCAAAACCCTCTTCTCTTGGCTCCACGGAAATATCATACTCTCCTTCTTCCAGTCCTACAAGCAGAAACTCTCCGTTGATCTCATCCGCAAAGGTGCTTGAAATCGTGTCGGTACCGGCAATGGCATAGACAACTGCCCTGGCGTCAAATGGTGTAACTACACCGCCAATATTTCCTGTAATGGCCTGATTTGTCGCACGAATCACCGGCTTTAAAGCATAACCGGGGGATGTGGCCTGACCGGTTTTCACTACAGAACGTAGCGCATCAAAATCAAGAAGCAGTGTATATACAATACCTTCACGAATTTCCGCATTTACGTTCAGTTTCACACCGGTTTCTGCACCGCTTGGCACAAAAAGTCCGTGGGATACTCCGTCAATCACAACGGTATTGGCATCTCTGCTCAATACCAGCCGGATCTGGGGATAAGTTCCCACTTCCAGTTCAACATTGGCAATAACTTCAAATACGCCATTTGTAAGTTCAAGCAGATTGTACGACTGGTTTGGCTCGCTGATGGTTTCCCAACCCTGATCGCCTGTGGTGTTATTCACTTCCACTCGTTCGATAAAGATGTTTACTTCATCATAATCGGCAGGCGCATCGTGCAGCCTCACCTCAAATGTTCCCATCGATGGTGAACTGTCGGTTGAACATCCCGTAAAAGCAAACATTCCGAGGGCTATCACGCC
>Ga0207421_10002566_pt1 | contig 22433 bp, 20 predicted proteins | sample SodLakKL_010_SED_4_FD_187542 | JGI IMG/M metagenome (GOLD analysis project Ga0207421, IMG submission 187542) | Alkaline sediment microbial communities from Lake Tanatar, Kulunda Steppe, Russia - 8KL_010_SED (SPAdes) (version 2) | ecosystem: Environmental > Aquatic > Non-marine Saline and...
GGGCGTTCGGTGCCGAGGTGGAACTCGTCGGCGACTTCCACGTCGACGTCGCGCTCCAGCGGGCACGGGAACTCGGCGGGCGACCCGGTTACTTCGCTCCGGCACAGTTCGAGTCCGAGTGGAACGTCGAGGAGAACCGGACCTGGCTCGGCCCGGAGATCCTGCGCCAGCTGCCGCCCGGCACCGTGCCCGACGCCCTGGTGGTCGGGGTGGGGACCGGGGGCACGCTGATCGGTGTCGGTCAGGCCTTCCGGGCAGTGAACCCGGCGGCCAGGGTGGTCGCCGTCGAACCCGACGAGTCCTGCACGATCCGGTGCGGCCAGATCGGTCGCCACCCCATCGAGGGCATCGCCGACGGTTTCGTCCCCGGCATCGTGCAGCGGCATCGCGCGTCGATCGACGAGGTGCTGGCGGTGCCCGGGCCCGAGAGCGTGACCGCGATGCGCTACCTGGCCCGCCGACACGGGATGTTCGTCGGGCCGAGCTCGGGGGCCCACCTCGTTGCCGCCACACGGTTGCGGCAACGCGACCCCTCGCTCGCGACGATCGTCACGGTGTTCTGTGACGAGGGCGAGAAGTACATCGACGACCACTTCAGGGAGGCTGCCCAGTGAGCGCACTGCCATACGATCCACAGGACCCGGATCAGCACCTGACCGACGCCGCGTCCAACCCGTCGACCGCCGAGAGCTTGCGGCGATCGCTCGATCGGGCACGGTTCGAGATCCTGCCGATCAAGGGGGTGGAGGACCAACTGCCGTACCTGCCGGCCGGTGCCGCCGTCACCGTGACGGCGTCACCCACGAAGGGCCTCGACGCGACGTTCGCCCTGTGCGAGACCCTGGCGGGCCTCGGCATCCGGGCCGTCCCGCACCTCTCGGCCCGGCTGGTACGGGATCGCGCCCACCTCGCCGATCTGCTGGCGACGATGCAGGACCTCGGGATCGAGCGCGTGTTCGTGCCCGCGGGGGACGCTCCCGAGGCGGCGGGTCCCTACCCGGATGCGGTGTCGCTGCTGCGTGAACTGGACCTGATGGGGCACCACCTGACCGACATCGGCATCACCGGTTACCCGGAGTCCCACGCGTTCATCCCCGACGACGACACGATCCGGGCGATGACCGACAAGGCGCCGTTCGCGACCCACATCGTGTCCCAGATCTGTTACGACCCCGCGGTGATCGACCGGTGGATCGGCGCCGTCCGTGCGCGGGGGATCACCCTGCCGATCTACATCGGCATCCCCGGGGCGGTCGACCGGGTCAAGCTCGCGCGGATCTCCGTCAAGGTGGGACTGGGCGATTCGATCCGGTTCCTCCGCAAGCAGGCGAGCGTCGTGTCGAAGCTCGCCACCGGCTACACCCCCGACCACCTCATCGACCGGCTCGGTCCGACGGTGGCTCGACCCGGCAACGCCGTGGTGGGCTGGCACCTGTTCACGTTCAACGATGTCGAGAAGACCGAACGCTGGCGGCAGGACCTGCTCGCCCGGATCCAAGGAGCAACATCATGACCTTCCCGAGCGACCTGACCATCGCCCGCGGGGCGAACCTGCAACCCCTGACACGCATCGCCGAGGGCATGGGCCTCCGCCCGGAACTGCTCGAGGCCTACGGCGAAGGGGTCGCGAAGATCAAGCTCGACGCCATCGAGGAGCTCGCGGATCGGCCCAAGGCCAAGTACATCCTGGTCTCGGCGATCACCCCGACGCCCCTCGGCGAGGGCAAGACGACCACGACCGTGGGCCTGGGTCAGGCGTTCGGCCACATCGGCAAGCGGGCGACGGTGGCGATCCGTCAACCCTCGATGGGGCCCACGTTCGGGATCAAGGGCGGTGCCGCCGGCGGGGGCTACAGCCAGGTCGTGCCGATGGAACTGCTCAACCTGCACCTGACCGGTGACATGCACGCGGTCACGGCCGCCCACAACCTGCTCGCCGCCATGATCGACAACCACATCCACCAGCACGACGACTTCTTCAACGTCGACCGCCACAGCATCACCTGGCGCAGGGTCATGGACGTCAACGACCGTGTGCTGCGCAACATCGTGGTCGGGCTCGGGAGCCGCGCCGACGGCGTGCTGCGCACCACGGGCTTCGACATCACCGCCGCGTCGGAGGTCATGGCGGTCCTGGCCCTGTCGACCTCGCTGCACGACATGCGCGAACGCATGGGCCGGATCGTGATCGGTGGCACCACCGACGGCAACCCCATCACGGCCGAGGACCTTCAGGCGGCGGGTGCGATGACGGTGATCATGCGGGAGGCGATCAAGCCGAACCTGATGCAGACGTTGGAGAACACGCCGGTACTGGTGCACTCGGGGCCGTTCGGCAACATCGCCCACGGCAACTCCTCGGTCGTGGCGGACCTGATCGGCATCCACAGCGGCGACTACCTGGTGACCGAGGCCGGGTTCGGTGCGGACATGGGCGCCGAACGCTTCTTCAACATCAAGTGCCGTACCTCCGGACTGACCCCGGACGCCGCGGTGCTCGTGGCGACCGTGCGGGCGTTGAAGGCCCACTCCGGACGGTTCAAGGTCGTCGCGGGCAAGCCGCTGCCCGAGGAGATGCTGGCCGAGAACCCCGACGACGTCCACGCGGGTGCGCCCAACCTCCGCAAGCAGATCGAGAACATCCGGGTGCACGGAGTCTCGCCGGTGATCGCGATCAACGCCTTCCCGACCGATCACCCGAGCGAACACGACGCCATCCGCGAGATCGCGGAGGAGATGGGCGCGCGGGTCGCGGTCTGCCGCCACTTCGGCGAGGGGGGCAAGGGGGCGATCGAGCTGGCCGAGGCGGTCGCCGAGGCCGCCGACGAGCCCAGCGAGTTCCGGCTGCTCTATCCGAGCGAGGCGAGCCTGCGCGAGAAGATCCACGCGGTGGCCACCAAGGTGTACGGCGCCGACGACGTGTCCTACGACATCGCGGCGGGACGGCAGATCGATGCCTACGAGGCCAACGGCTTCGGGAACCTGCCGGTGTGCATCGCCAAGACGCACCTGTCGATCTCGTCGGACCCGAGCCTGAAGGGAGCGCCGACGGGCTGGACCCTGCCGGTGCGTGAGGTGCGAGCGTCCGTGGGCGCCGGGTTCATCTACCCGATCTGTGGGGACATGCGGACCATGCCGGCCCTGAGCTCGAACCCGGCGGCGCACCGCATCGACATCGACGAGGACGGCGAGATCGTGGGGCTGTCCTGAGTCTCGCCGGGCTCCCGCTCGAGCAGTTCCTCTCCCGGGTCGCCGGGCGTGAGCCTGCGCCCGGCGGCGGTGCGGTGGCCGCGGTCACCCTGGCGTCGGCGGCCGCGCTCGTCGCCATGGCCGCGCGGTTCTCGCCGGAGATGGAGGGAGCCGAGCCGGTGATCACCCGTGCCGACCTCCTGCGCAGCGAGGCGCTCGCCCTGGCCGACGAGGACGCCCGTGCCTACACCGCGGTGTTGGAGGCCTACCGGCGCCCGCGCGACGACGACCGACCGGTGGCGATCCGGGCGGCGCTCGAGGTGGCCGCGGACGTCCCGCTGGCCGTCGTCGAGCACGCCCGTGAGGTCGGCGAACTCGGGCTGCGGGTGCGCCGGCAGGGCAACCCCAACCTCGGGGGGGACGCCGTGACCGCCGTGCTGTTGGCCGACGGCGCGGCGCGCAGCGCCGCACATCTGATCGCGTTGAACGAAGCGCTCGGTGGGCTCGGAACCAGCCGGACGCACCGAGCCGCGGCGTGGTGTTCCGAGCTCGGCGGGATGGCCGCGACCATCACGGAGGAGCAACCATGAGCGGTGCCACGATCATCGACGGCGCCCGGTACGCCGAAGACCTGAAACTCGAGGTCGCCGACGAGATGGCGGCGGCCGTGGCCTGCGGGGCCCGCCCCGGGCTGGCCACGGTGCTGATCGGCGGCGACGCGTCCGCGCAGGCCTACGAACGTCGCCTTCGACGTCTCGCCGACGAACTCGGGTGCCGCTACGTCTGCGAGCTCCTGCCCGCCGACGTCGAGGAGGCGGAGGCCGTCGCGACGGTCGGCAAGCTCGATGCCGATCCCCGCGTCTCGGGGATCCTGGTCCTGCGACCGCTGCCCGACCACATCGCCGAGGTTGCGCTCTACCGGGCGCTCGACCCGCTCAAGGACGTCGAATCCGTGCACCCGGTCAACGCGGGCCTGCTCGCCCTGGACCGCCCGCGCTACGTGCCGTCGACGCCGGCCTCGTGCTTCCACATCCTGGACCGCTACCTGCTCGCCAGCGGGCGCGATCCCGCCGGGTTCTACGCCCGGAGCACCATCGTGGTGGTCGGTCGTTCGGCGAACGTCGGGAAGCCGGCCCTGCACCTCGGGCTGTCCCGGCACGCGACCGTCATCTCGTGCGACGAGCACACCCACCGTGCCGGTCGGCTCCGCGAGTACACCCGGGCGGCCGACGTGTTGATCGTCGCGGCCGGCGTGCCCGGGCTGATCGACGGCGGTCACGTCCGTGACGGCGTGATCGCGATCGACGTCGGCATCAACGCCGTACCGGGGCCGAACGGGATGCGGCTCGTCGGCGACCTCGACCAGGCAAGCGTCGCCGCGCGGGCCGAGGCGCTCACGCCCGTGCCCGGGGGCGTCGGTCCCGTCACCGACGTGTGGTTGCTGCGCAACACGGTCGCGGCCGCGGTCCACGACCTGGGCAGCGACGACGCGCGCCCGACCGCTGCGGGGCGACGGCTCGCGGCGCTGCCCGTGCGACGTTCGGCGTGAGCGCCCCCGCCGAGGTCCGGGTCGCCGGGGACCTGCGGCACCCCGACGGCTACGAAGCCGCGATCGCGTCGCTGTTCGCGCGCCGTCCGGAGCGGATGGTCCCGGGCCTCGCGCGCATCCGGTCGCTGTGCCGGGGGCTCGGGGACCCGCAGACCGCCTACGAGGTCGTGCACCTCACGGGGACCAACGGCAAGACCAGCACGGCCCGCATGGTGAGCTCCCTGCTGGTCGAGCACGGTCGGAGGGTCGGGACCTACACCTCGCCGCACCTGCAGGACGTGCGGGAGCGCATCCGGATCGACGGGGTGCCGATCGAGCGCTGGCGGTTCGCGGAGGCGCTCGCACGCGTCGAGGGCCGGATCCCCGCATCCGAGGCCGAACTCGGGGGGATGGTCACGTTCTTCGAGGCCCTGACCGGTGTGGGGGCGGTGAGCTTCCGCGATGCCGGCGTCGACGTCGGGGTCGTCGAGGTCGGCATGGGAGGACGTCAGGACGCGACCAACGTCCACGACGCCGAGGTGGCCGTCATCGGGACCGTGGCGCTGGACCACCCGGAACTCGGCTCGACGATCGCCGAGGTCGCCGCGGAGAAGGCCGGGATCATCGCTGACGGTGCGGTCGTGGTGGTCGGGCCCCAGACGGCGGACGCCGACCGGGTCATCGCCGCAGAAGCGCGGGCCCGCGGTGCAGGGATCCGCAGGTCGGGCTCGGCGTTCGGGGTGGTGGTCCGTCAGCCCGTCCCCGGCGGCCAGGACCTGGTCCTGCGCGTGGGTCGTGAGCCGTTCGCCGTGCACCTCCCGTTGGTGGGCGGGCACCAGGCGGACAACGCCGCGTGCGCCCTCGCGGCCGCCGACGCGCTGTTGGCCGACCGCGGCGGGCTCCGTGCGGAGTCGGTCGCGGCGGGCTTCGCGCGGGTCGTCTCGCCCGGACGGCTGGAGTCGTTCGAACGCGGGGACCGGGCACCCGTGGTGCTGGACGGGGCGCACAACCCCGCCGGAGCCCGGTCGCTGGTCGCGGCGTTGCCCGAGGCGTTCCCGGGGCGGGGCGTCGTCGCGGTCCTGGGCGTACTCGAGGACAAGGACGTCACCGGTGTGGTCACCGCCGTGCTGGAGCTGGCCGACCACGTGGTGGTGACCGCACCACCGGTCGGACGTGGCATGCCCGCCGACACGCTGGCCGCCACGGTGAGGCGATGTGGCGGTCGAGCGACCATCGCCGGTGACGTGCAGTCGGCGATCGCGGTCGCGTCACGGTTCGCCGGCGGCTCCGGCGTGGTCGTGGTCACCGGATCGCTGTACCTCGTCGGAGCGGCGCGGGCCATCTTGGGTGGAGGGACGGACTGATGGTGGAGCCCGACGTGGGCATCGGGCCCCTCGAGCCCCGAGCCGGCTCGGGTACCGTCGTGTCCATGAGTGCATCCATCCCCCCACCGACCGCTGCGACCGGACCCACGCCGACGAACGGGCGCAGTTCGGTCGTGCGATCCGTGGATCGCGCCCTGTCGATCATGGAGATCCTCGCCCGGGACGGCTGGTCCAGCGTGACCGACATCGCCCGGGAGCTCGAGGTCCACAAGTCGACGGTGTTCCGGCTCGTCGCCACCCTCCAGCGCCGAGGCATCGTCGAACAGCACTCCTCCACCCAGAAGTACCGTCTGGGGTTCGCCATCGTGCGCCTCGCGAGCGGGGTGCGTGGCGACCCGGACCTCATCGACGTGGCGCGGCCGTCCCTCGAACGCCTGAGCGAGGAGCTCGACGAGACGGTGGACCTGGCCGTGATCGAGGAGGGCGAGGTCACCAACATCGACCAGGCCAACCTCTCGAGCTCCATCGTCGCGGTCGACTGGGTCGGTCATCGCAGTCCGATGCACGTCGCGGCGAGCGGCAAGGTCTTCCTCGCCTTCGGGGAGCCGGAGGAGACGGAGGCCTTCCTCGCAGGGCCACTCGATGCCGTCACCCCCCACACGATCACCGACCCCGACCTGCTGCGTGAAGAGTTCTCGACGATCCGCGAGCGTGGCTTCTCGATCACCCGGGGCGAGCTCGAGGAGGGTCTCAACGCCGTGGCGGCCCCGATCTACGCCAGCGACGGATCCGTCGTCGGGGTGATCGTCGTCTCCGGCCCGGAGTACCGCATGAGCGAGGACCGGCTGCCTGTCGCCGGAGCGGCCGTCTGTGAAGCGGCCGGGAGCGTCTCCCGACAACTGGGTTGGGTCACCGGTAGCGGCGCGGTCCCGGTGACCTCCGTGCCGCGCGACCACGTCTGAGCCGAGCTGCCCTGCGCCCGGCCCCCTGCGGCGATCGGGGGAACGCGCTCCGTCTGCGCGGTGGAGCCGCCCCCTCCGGCGACGACCCCTCGGCCCCCGGGTGAGCACGGGCGCGCCGGCAGCGGGGTGTGTCACCGGATCGCCACGCCGTACCCTCACCGACCTGCGGCGCGGCGGCGCCGCTCGATGACGTAGAGGGACCCTTCCGTGGCACACGAGCTCAGCACCCTGCCCTCGGGCATCACGGTCGTCACCGAGGCGATGCCCTCCGTGCGGTCGGTCACCATCGGCATGTGGGTCTCGGTCGGCTCCCGCGACGAGACGCCCGCGCAGGCGGGGTGCTCCCACTTCCTCGAACACCTGCTGTTCAAGGGCACCTCGACGCGGACCGCGCGCGACATCGCCGAGGCGCTGGACGCCGTCGGCGGGGAGATGAACGCGTTCACCTCGAAGGAGCTCACCTGCTTCTACGCGCGCGTGCTCGACGAGGACCTGCCATTGGCCTTCGAGGTGCTCGCCGACATGATCGTCGACGCACGCAACTCCGAGCAGGACGTCGAGGCCGAACGGCAGGTGGTGCTCTCGGAACTCGACATCCACTTCGACACGCCCGACGACCTCGTGCACTCCGATTTCTCGGAGCTGGTGCTCGGTACGCATCCGCTGGCGCTCGAGACCCTCGGCAGCGTCGCGTCGGTCACCGGGATGCGCCGCGACACGATCCACGACTACTACCTGGACCGCTATCGACCGGAGCAGTTGGTCGTCGCGGCCGCCGGCAACGTCGACCACGGAGCCGTGGTCGCGCTCACCGACGCCTTGCTGGGCGACCTCGGCCGGCCGGGGCGGTCCCGTCCGCCGCGCACCACCCCCGACACCTTCGGTGAGGGTCAGCTGAACGTGCGCCACCGTCCGACCGAACAGGCTCACGTCGTGCTCGGCGGGGCCGGGCTGTCCGACAGCGACGACGACCGGTGGGCGCTGCGGGTGTTGAACGTGCTGCTCGGCGGTGGGATGTCGTCGCGGTTGTTCCAGGAGATCCGCGAGACCCGTGGTCTGGCCTACACGACCTTCAGCTACGGCTCCTCCTACACCGACGGTGGGCTGTTCGGCGCCTACGTCGGCACCTCGCCCGGCAAGGTCGACGAGGTGCTGTCGGTGCTGCGCGCCGAACTCGACCGGGTCGCCGACGACGTGGGCGTGCAGGAGGTCGAGCGTGCCAAGGGGGCGCTGACGGGCGGCACGGTCATCGGTCTGGAGGACACCGGTTCGCGCATGTCACGCCTCGGCAAGCAGGTCGCGACGGGTGCGCCCATCGTCACGGTCGACGAGGCGCTCGAGCGCATCGCGGGGGTCGATCTCGATGCGGTCCGGGCCGTCGCCCGACGGGTCCTGCAGCAACCCCGCGACCTCGCCGTGGTCGGTCCCTTCGGCCCCGAGGAGCGCGAGCGGTTCGCTCCCGTGCTCGCCTGACCGGCGACGCCTACGCTCGCGGACATCGCAACGCGAGGAGGCAACAGGTGACGGTTCGAGTGGGGGTCATCGGCGCGGGCGGCCGCATGGGCTCCGAGGCCTGCCTGGCGATCACCTCGACCTCGGATCTCGAGTTGGTCGCCGCCGTCTCGCCGTCCCACGCGGGGGAGTCGCTGCGCGAGGTGGTCCCCGGTGTGGGGTCACGGCCCGCCGGAGACCTGATCGTGGGCACCGAGCTCGACATCCTCGCCGATGCGGGATGTGAGGTGGTCGTCGAACTCACCGGGCCCGCCACGGTCGGTGAACACCTCATCTGGCTGCTCGAGCACGGCATCCACGCCGTGGTCGGAGCCACGGGACTGGCGGACGCGCAGCTGTCACGGGCCCGGTCACTGGCGTCCCGAGGCGCCGCGAACGCGCTGATCGCACCGAACTTCGCGATCGGGGCGGTGCTGTTGATGAGATTCGCCGGCGAAGCCGCCAGGCACCTGCCTCACGTCGAGGTGATCGAACTCCACCACGACCACAAGGTCGACGCTCCCTCCGGAACGGCGCTGCGGACCGCGGAGCTGATCGCCGGGGCCCGCGATCACGTGCCCGCCGCACCCCACGGCGACGACGAGCACCCGGGCGCCCGCGGCAACGAACACCATGGCGTCCACGTGCACAGCATCCGGCTGCCCGGGCTGGTCGCCTCGCAGGAGGTCGTGTTCGGCGGGCAGGGCCAGACGCTCAGCCTGCGCCACGACTCGATCGACCGATCCTCGTTCATGCCCGGGGTGTTGCTCGGATGTCGCCGCGTCCACGAGCTGGACGGCCTCGTCGTGGGACTCGAACACCTGCTCTGAGCGCTGTTCGGCGCCCGGTTCGCGTGTGGTCAGCGCAGGGGGATGCGATCGAGATCCGAAGCCACGTGGATGTCGAGCTCCGGCGCTGCCGCGCGCGCCTCGGCGAGGTGCCCGGATCGGTCCGGGTACCGCTGCGAGAGATGGGTCAGGACCACCCGCCGGGCACCGGCGTCCCGTGCCAGCCCCGCCGCCTGACCGGCGGTGAGGTGCCCGGCGTCTTCCGCCAGTTGCCGTTCGGTCTCGAGGAAGGTCGCCTCGATCACCAGGAGGTCCACCGCCTCCGCCAGCTCGAGTGCGCCGTCACATCGCCGGGTGTCCATGACGAAGGCCACCGAACGGCGCGGTTTCGGGTCGCTGACCTCATCGAGGTGGACGGTACGCCCGCCGGCCACGACCTGCCCTCGGGTCGTCAGCTCGCGTCGTGCCGCGCCGTGGACGCCGGCGGCGACGAGCCGTTCCGCATCCAACCGGCGGCCGGGCGGTTCCTCGAAGCGCCATCCGAGCGTCGGGATCGCATGGGAGAGCTCCGCCGCCCGAACCTCGAGCGGTGGTGTGTCGCTGACCGGCCCGGGCTCGGTCGGATGGAGCCGAACCTCGGCCTGGTCCTCGTAGGCGCTGGCATGGCGTAACCGCTGGATGTAGGGATCGGCGGCGGTGGGATAGTGGACGTCGACCGGGTGGGTGACGCGGTCGAGCGACAGTCGCTGCAGGATGCCGGGAAGACCGAGACAGTGATCGCCGTGCGCATGGGTGATGCAGATGCGCTCGATGTTCGCGGCGGACGCCCCGGCGAGGGTCAACTGGCGCTGGGTCCCCTCGCCGGGATCGAGCAGGATGGCGTGGCCGTCGAAGCGCAGCAGGGCCCCATGATGGGCCCGCGTGCGGGTGGGGACCTGGCTGGCGGTCCCGAGCACGAGGAAGTCACGTCCCGACACCCCTGACACCTCCCTCATGCCCGTCGTCCGCGCTCGGGCTCCTGATCGCGTCCGGGCTCACGACATGCCCGACGCTACACCGGTACCGTCACGCCGCGGCCGACGGTCGGCCGGTCACAGGCGCGCGTGGGTGAGCGTGTCAGCCCGTCGGATCACGGACGCCTGGCGTTCCCGGGGTCCGGTTGCGGCGACGAAAGGTCGCGATCGTGAGCGAACAGGACCGGTACGTCGACGCCCTCCGGCGCTTCACGGGCGATCTTCGGATGTCGCAGCAGGTGTTCGCCTCGATGGAACAGCGGGGCGTGCCGATCGCGGCCGAGCACTGGCGCCTGCTGCTCGACGCGTACCTCTCGGCCCGTGATCTTCCCGGTGCCCGCCAGGTCGTCGACCGCATGGCGGCGGCGGGCATAGAGGTCCCCGCGGAGGTCCGGTGGGACGTGGCCGTCGCCGCTTCGCGAGCGGGGCGATCCGGTGACGCACTCGCAGCGCTCGACACCTTGCACGACCAGGGGATCGACCCGACGCCCAAGCACGCTCCGGCGGTGCTGGGCATCTACGTCGCCGCCGGTCGCTTCCCGGCCGGTCGTGCCGTGCTCCGCCAGATGGTCGTCCGTGGGCAGGCGGCCACCGACGAGCAGTACACGCGGTTGTTGCGCGACTGCCTCGACCGTCGCGCGATCAAGGACACGCGGACCGTCGTCGAACTGATGCTGCAGGTCGGTAGGCATCCCGACCCGGCACTGATCACCGAACTGGTCGCGATGATCGCTCGCGCCGGGCATACGGACCGGGCCCTGTCGCTGCTCGAGATGCTCCGCGAAGCCGGCGTGCGACTGTCGGGTGATGTGCACGACGAACTCCTGCTCGCGCACGCGAAGGCCGGTGACGCCGAAGCCGCCGAGGCCGCACTCGCGGCCATGCGCGAAGCCGGGACGCAACCCAACAGCTTCCACGTCAACGCGGTCCTCGAGTCACGGATCGGCAGTGGGGACGCGGACGCGGCCTGGGCCGCGGCCCTGGCGCTGCTGGAGGCGGGCCGGATCCCCTCGGGTGCCAACCTGGAGGGCCTGATCGAGGTGTCCCTGGCGGCTGGGCGTCTGCGGGACGCCAGCGGGGTGCTCGATTGGATGATGATCCTGGGTGTGCCGGTGCCGCCGCAGAAGGCGGCGGACGTGCTCAGCCGTCACCTCAAGGCCGGCGAACTGGATGTCGCACTGCCGTTGTTCGAGGAGATGACGCTCAAGGGTGTTCCCGCCGACCGTCGGGTGGCGCGGGACCTGGTCGAGGCGCTGGTCAAGGCCAAGCGGTTGGACGAGGCTGCCGCGCTCCTCGAGCGTCTGCGGGCGGCCGGGACCCTGACCCACGGCCGCCACTACGGCTCACTGCTCAACGCGCTCGTGGCGGCGAAGCGCTCCGAGGACGCGATCGCCCTGCTGAACCACATGCTGCTCAGCAAGGTCGCCCCGGCGTCCTCCGATGCGTCCACGCTCGTGAACGGGTTGATCAAGGCCGGCAAGCTCGCCGAGGCGAACGCGCTGGTGGCGGCGCTGCAGGACGGTGGTGTCAGCGTCGACGAGCCGACCTTCCGCGAGTTGCTGTGGTCCCATGCCAAACGTGGTGAGCACGAAGCCGCCAAGAGCGTGTTCGACCGAATCGTCGCCGCCGGTATCTCGGTCGACGATCGGCACCGCAAGGCCCTCGAGTGGGCCTCCGGCGAGACCAAGCGTCGACTCCCGGATGAACCGGGTATCGGTGTCAGTGGTGCCACAGCCGCTCCGGAGCCCGATGACTGGGAGGCACAGATCGCGACGAGTGGCTCCTCCGGGGCGCCCGATGGGGCCGATGAGGTCGAGCCACCGGCGGCCGCGAGTCGGCCGGACCCGGCCGGTGGGTCCGCGACGCCTGCGACCCCCGCGGACGCCTTGCCGCCGCCGACCCAGGCGCCCCCTGCCGGCACCGGCCAGCCCGCTGCGGCCACGCCACCCCCGATGCCTCCGGCCGCGTCTCCACCACCTCCGCCCGAACCGACCCCCCTACCCGCCGAGCAGGCCCCGGCCGTGCCGGTCGAGCCACCTTCGGACCTGCCGCCATCGCCGAGCCAGGGACAGCCGAGCCAGGGACAGCCGAGCGAGGAACAACCGACCGAGGAGCGGCTCACCACCGAGGTGCCCCGGCCGGCGGATGACGAGGTGCCGCCCGCGGCGCCGGAGGACGGCAGTCCCGAGGAGCGGGCCGGGCCCACCTGACCCCGGCTGACCTACGCGGTCGGTAGGTCGGGTGAACGCCCGTCAGCGAGCATCCGCGCCGACGACCTGGGTCCTGGCGAGCTCGCTGTAGAGACCTCCGGCCACCACCAGTTCGTGGTGGGTGCCACGTTCGACGATGCGTCCCTCCTCGAGTACGAGGATCACGTCGGCCTCGACGACCGTCGACAGCCGGTGGGCGATCACCAGGCTGGTGCGGCCGTGGAGCGTCTCCGCCAGGGCGGCCTGGACGAGCCGCTCGGATTCCGTGTCCAGGTGCGCGGTCGCCTCGTCGAGCACCACGATGGCCGGGTCCTTCAGCAGGACGCGGGCGATCGACAGCCGGGCCTTCTCGCCACCGGACAACCGGTAGCCGCGCTCGCCGACGACGGTGTCGTACCCGTCGGGGAGTCGGGCGATCACCCCGTGGATGCGGGCAGCGGTGGCCGCCGCGACGAGTTCCTCGTCGGTCGCGTCCGGCTTGGCGTAGCGCAGGTTGGCCTTGATCGAGTCGTGGAACAGGTGGGCGTCCTGGCTGACCACCCCCACGGCATCCGCGACCGAGTCGAGCGTGAGATCACGCACGTCGTGGCCGTCGATGGTCACGCGTCCGCTCGTGACGTCGTAGATGCGGGGCAGCAGCGAGGAGATCGTCGACTTCCCGGCGCCCGAGGGACCGACGATCGCGGCCATCGTCCCGGGCGGGAGATCGAACTGGATGTCGTGCAGGATCCAGTCCGAGGCGTCGTTGCCGTGTTCGGCCTGGGGCCCCTCCAGCGAGGCCAGGCTGGAGCCCTCCGAGGCCGGGTAGCGGAAGGACACGTTCTCGAAGGTCACGTGGCCCCGTGGTTCGATCAACTCGCGCGCGTCGTCGCGGTCGACGATCTGGACCGGCAGGTCGACCACCTCGAAGACCCGCTCGAAGCTGACCAGGGCGGTCATGAGATCGACGCGGGCATTCGAGAGCTGGGCGAGGGGTCCGTAGAGTTGCGTGACCAGGATGGCGAGCGCCACGACGTCGCCGGCCTCCAGTTCGCCGTCGATGACCAGCGTGCCGCCGATCAGGTAGACCAGGCCCGTGGCCAGCGTGCCCACGAACCCGAGCGAGGCGAACAGCGCCCGGCCGGTGATCGCCTGCTTGACACCGATCTGTGCGACGCGTTCGGCCTTGTCGTGGAACGCATCCACCTCGTGGTCCACACGACCGAACAACTTCACGAGCAGGGCGCCCGCGACGTGGAAGCGTTCGGTCATGACGGTGTTCATCTCCGCGTTGAGCCCCATGGACTCCCGCGACAACACCTGCAGGCGACGACCGACGATACGCGCCGGGATGATGAACAGGGGCAGCAGTGACACCGCGACGAGCGTCACCCGCCATTCCAGCGCGATCATGACCGCCAGGGTGACGCTGACACCGATCAGGTTGTCGACGATGCCACCGAGCGTGCCCGTCAGGGCCCGCTGCGCGCCGATCACGTCGTTGTTCAGGCGGGTGATCAACGAGCCGGTCTGGGTCCGCGTGAAGAACGCCATCGGCATCGACTGCACGTGCCGGTAGAGCATCGTGCGCAGATCGAGGATGAACTCCTCGCCGATCGATGACGACAGCCAGCGCTCGATCATCGAGATGACGCCGACGGTCACCCCGACCGCCAGCATCCCGAAGAACAACAGCAGCAACAAGCCCGTGTTCTGCTCGGGGATGGCGACGTTGAGGATCTGTCGGATCAGGAGCGCCGGGACGGCCGCGGCCGCCGAGGTGGCCACGATCAACAGCACGAACCCGAGCAGGCGTTTGCGGTACGGCTCGGTCAGCCCCCAGGCACGACGGACCACGGTCCGGTCGAGCCCACGGCTCTTGAGCTCGTCGACATCGCCCAACGGTCGCAACGGCATGCCGCCGTTTCCTCGCACCGGGGTTCCCTTCTGCGGCTGGGCTCAGCCCGTCGCTTGGTGATGATCGTCGTGTCGTGGTCGTCGTGTCGTGGTCGGGGCGCGTCACGGGGACGTCGGGAGCGGCGGTCGGACGACCGGTTAGCCTGCGACCCATGGACCTACGTTCGATTCCGTCCCCGACGGCGTCCTTGGACGAGATGCTCTTCGGACCTGCGCCGGTAGCGCGCGCCCGGGGCGCGGATCTGCCGATCCGGACCCGGTGGACCGTGACGCTGGTGGTGGCCGGTCTCGCCGCCATGGCCGGTTCGCAGGCCGCTTTGCGCATCCACCGGCTCCGCGGGCAGGGCGCCAAGGTACGTGCCCTGACGCACGACGTGGACCTTCCCGGTCGATCCCCGCCACGTGGGCTCGTGGTGATGGGTGACTCGGCAGCCGCCGGCCACGGACTACCCGCTGCCGATGCGTCCTTGGCGCGACTGGTGGGTCGGGGCCTGGTCGCAGCCGACGGGCGGGCGACGGCCGTGCGTTGTGTCGCGGTCGACGGCGCCACCACCGCCGAGGTCCTGACGACCCAACTCGACGGGGTGACGGCCGCCGAGGTCGTGCTGATCGGGATCGGGGTCAACGACGCGGTCCGGCCGGGGCGGTCGATCGACGAGGCGGCGACGGTGCTGCACGAGCTGGTGCGAGATGTCCGGGCACGGGCGGCCGATGGGGTCAGGATCGTGTTGTTGACGTGTCCCGATCTGTCGATGGCACCCGGCCTGCCGTGGCTGTTGCGCCCCGCGGTCGGACGCCGGTGCCGCGCGCTGGCGTCCGCTCAGGAGCGGGTCGCGGCCGACCTCGGCGTCGCGGTCGTGCCCGCCGGCCGGACCGTGTTGTCGGACGAGCTGTTCGGGCCCGATGGCTTCCACCCGGGTCCGGTCGGCCACGAGCGATTGGCAGAGCAGGTGCTCGAACGGCTGGGGACCGGCTGACCGGACCGATCACGAGCACCCGGGCGAGTCAGATCTTGCCCGTCCGCTCCATGACGAACAGCACGATCAACGTGCCGATGATGGCACCGATGATCCCGGATGCGCTGATGTCGAGGTTGCCCTCGAAGATCAGCGAGGCCAGCGTGCCGCCGACGAGCGAACCGGCCATGCCCAGTGCCGTGGTGGCGAGGCACCCCATCTGCTGCTTGCCCGGCATGAGGAGCCGACCGAGATACCCGGCGATGGCGCCGACGATGATGAACGCGATGATGCCCACGAGGTGGTCCTCCTCATGCCGGGGACGGCACACGTCCACGCATGGTCGGTTGCTGGATGGTGCGCAACGTGCGCCGTTGGACGTGGCGGCGTGGCGGCGCAGTACGTCCGGTCGACCACCCGCCCGCCCGGTCCGGGCCGATCTCGTGTCCGGGGTGAGGTGCGAGAGGCGGGCGTGGATAGTCTCTCGGCCCCCGACACCACCTTGCTGGGCTTCTGCCACCCCACCGTCCCGGTCTGCTCCCACCCCACCTTCCCGAGGTCCCCGTGTCCGACGCGCCGCTCAGCCCCGACGAGCGTGAACTGTTGAGCCGGTTCGTCAGCGATCCGGACGGTGACGTGTTCGCGCTGACCGGGCTGCCGGAGGTCGTGAAGGGCGCCATGTTCGCGCGGTATTCGCGCTACGGCGGCTCGCTGAAGCGGCTGTTCCTCGACGAGTTCGCCGCCGACCTCGACACCGACGACCCCGCCGCGCGGGCCGAGAAGCTCTACGACAAGGTCTTCAGCGAATACGGCGACGACTCGGTCGCGCAGGTCGGCGGAGCCCACGTCGCGCTCGAAGAGGTCTCGAACCTGATGACCAAGCGGATCGAGTGGGGGCGCCTGGCGGCCTACCTCGAGCAGTCGACCCGTTACATCGCGTACGACACCAAACCCGGCGGGCGTTACCGCTACCACCGCGACGCCGACATCATGGCCGGTCCGCACGCGCAGGCCTACGAGCGCGAGCTCGACGCGATCTTCGACATCTACGCCGAGCTGGTGCCCGAGGTGCTCGCGTGGGTGCGGCAGCGGTGGCCCAAGGACGAGTCCACCTCGAGCTTCGTGCACAACAACGCCACGAAGGCCAAGGCGCTCGATCTGCTGCGGGGCCTGTTGCCGGCGGCGACGACCTCCAACGTCGGGATGTTCGCTTCCGGTCAGTCCTACGAGGGGCTGCTGCTGCGGCTGAAGGCCGACGAGCTCGCCGAGGCCCACGTGGTCGGCGACACGCTGCTGCACGAGCTCCGAGCGGTGATCCCGTCGTTCCTCACCCGGGTCGACCGTCCCGAACGCGGTGGCGCCTGGGCGGAGCACCTCGCCCGCACGCGCGACGAGACCCGCGCGTTGGCCCGGGAGTTCGTCACCGTCGATCGGGTCCACGAGGCGGAGCTGGTCACCTTGCGTGACTGGTCACCGGTCAACCCCATCGACGCCGAGGTGGCACTGGTCACCGCGGCGCTCTATCCGCACGTGACGGTGTCCGAGCGCCAGCTGGAGGCCGAGGTACGACGTTGGCCCGCGGAGCGGCGTGCCCAGGTGCTGCGAGCCTACGTCGGGGAGCGGGCCAACCGCCGCCACAAGCCCGGACGCGGGTTCGAACGGGTCTGGTACCGGTTCGATGTCCTGGGCGACTACGGCGGCTTCCGGGACCTGCAACGACACCGCATGCTCACCATCGAATGGCAGGACCTCACGACCGCGCACGGCTACGAGACCCCGCCGGAGCTGGCGGAAGCCGGGGTGGTCGACCGCTGGCACGAAGCGCTGCAACGCTCGGATGCGCTGTACCGGCTGCTGGCCCCGGACCACCCGGTCCAGGCCCAGTACGCCGTGTGTTTCGCCTACCGCGTGCGCTACGTCATGCAGCTCAACGCGCGGGCCGCCATGCAGATGCTGGAGCTCCGTTCCACCCCCCAGGGCCACCCGCAGTACCGCAAGGTGGTCCAGGAGATGCACCGGCTGATCGGCGAGGTGGCCGGCCATCGCGCGGTCGCGGACACCATGGTCCACGTCGATCACGGCACCGGCGAGTTGGAACGCCTGGAATCCGAGCGCGCCGCCGAGCACCGGCGGACCGCTCGTGCCGCCACGAAGGCCGGATCGAGCACGCAGGAGAACGGTTCGTGAACGAGCGCGTGCGCGGCATCCTGCTCGGTCTCGGGGTGGGCATCGGCCCGCTGTTGCTGCTCGATCTGGCCCGGATCCTGCGGGACGCGGTGGCCACCGACGGGGGCGAGACCAGCGTCTGGTGGCCGATCGCGTGTTACCTCGGCGCGGGACTGGTGGCTGCCGCCGGGATCGCGGCCGGGCGGCGGGACCGGCTCGTCCCGGCGATCGGGGCCCTGGTGGTGCTGCTCGTGGCGTTGCCGACGGTCCCGTCCGCCCTCGCGGCACGCATCCCGGCACTGCCGGTGGTACCGGCGACCACGCCCTCGCAGGCGATCGCGTTCGTGCTGATCGGGGCCTACCTCTACGCCGCGATCCAGGGGCCTCGCGGCTGAGGAGAGGCGCGTCGACCGCGCCCGTGGACGCGGTCGACAAGGAGCTGACGAGCACTCGAACCGCTCCGGGTGCCAGCTCACGGCCGGGAGGTCCCGACGGTCTAGGAGATGTCCGGGTCGCTCGTCTCGATGACCGCGACCTCGCTGGCCAGGGCGAAGAAGGTGGGGGCCCAGAGCCCGACGAAGATGCCCAGGCGCTCGGCGTGTGCGGCGTCGCCGGAGCCCTTGGCCGTGCGCCAGGTCGCGATACTGCCGAAGATCGAGACGAAGCCGAGGATCTGCAGTACCTCGCTGGTGATACCGAGCTTGTGCATGCGCTTGATGAGCATCTGACGACTCCGTGATCGGGGATGGACGTTCCGCGTGGTTCGGAGCGGGGACGTCCAGGGACCATGTCGAGGGACCAGCTCACGGGACGAGGGGATCTCGCCGCCGGCTGCGAGCCGCGGCCCCGGGCGGGATCCGCCGCCGTGGCTCACTCGACGGTGAAGGTGATCCGGTCCCGCACGAAGGGCGCCAGCGGCACGCCGTCACCACGCACGAACTCGACGGTGAGCTCGTAGGTGCCCGGGGCCGGGTCGAGGTCGAAGGTGAGCTGTTCGCACGGGTCGGCCACCGTGCAGTCCGGCGGGTGGTCGACCTCCACCAGCTGCTGCTGGGTGAGGCGATCGTCCTCGCGGACCTCTTCGATCGCCACCGACACCGTGCCGGCCTCCTCAGGATCCTCGGGGAGCTCATCGAGTGGCACGCGGCCGGGGCCGAAGCTGCCTCCGGTGACCTCCACGGTGACGGCGACCGGACCGTCGACGCTCCCACCGTCGACCGGCTCCACGATCATGATCGTCGAGTCGTCGCTGAGGGGGAGCAGTTCCGCCGGGGGATGCAGCGCGATGGTCAGCGGCGCGTGGAGCACCACGGCACCGACGCCGGCCAGGGCGATGGCGCCCATCGGCAGTGGCGCGGGGAACCGCAGATCGAGCCCCGTCAGAGCACCGAGGCTCAGCGCGAGCAGCGAGACCACGGCCAGCGGCAACGCCCAACCGATGCCGTCGGAGACCATCTCGTGGGCGATCGTGCCGAGGCTGCTGACGATCGCGGTCGCGGCGAGTGGGACCACCAGATCGTCGGCGCGCTCGATCCGGAGCTTGCCGAGCCCGGCGGCAACCAGGAACCCGGTCAGCACCACCCCCGCGACCACCACCATCGACTGCCAGGTCGACCCGGGGCCGGCGTGCGCGAGCAGGACGGCGAGGGTCACGGCAGCGTGGTCGGATCGTCGGCGGTGGCGATGTCGAGGCGAACCGCCGGGATGGCCAGCTCACGCGCCCGCTGCACGACCGGGAGGTGGTCGGGGTGGACGCGGTAACGCTCCAGCGCGTCGTGGTCCGCGAAGGCGGTGATCAACCCGGTCATGCCCGGGTCCTCGACGTCGCGGGCCACCCGCAGCCACGCGACGTCCTCCAGGGCGGTGAGCCCGGCGAGATCGTGCTCGAGCGAGGCGCGCGTCGCCTCGTCGAGTTCGCTCATGTCGAACCGGACGATGTGCCAGATCATCGGGGATCCTTCGCTGCCGTCGGTCGGGGGCCGGGGTTGGTGGACGAGGGCCGGGTTCGTGGTCGGGGCCCGAGGAGACCCGGCGTCAGACGAACGTGCCCGGACCGGTCGGCCGGTCGCGCCCGCCCGTTAGGATACGACTCGCGCTGAGACTTCCTGCGTCAGCGCGCCCGCGCCCGGAGGCCGCCACCCATCATGTCGAGCGAGACCACATCGGATGTCACCGGCGTGCTTCGTGCCGCGGACGGCGTCGAACCCGATGCCGACCATGCGCCGCGCCCACCGGCGGGGATAGGCCGGGTGGTGACCGCGATGGTCACCCCGTTCACCCCGGAACGGGAACTCGATCTGGATGCGGCCCAGGTCATCGCCGACCACCTCGTGCGCAACGGGAGTGACACGGTGTTGGTCAACGGCACCACGGGCGAGTCCCCCACGTTGGAGGGGGATGAGAAGTGGCAGTTGCTGCGGGTGGTCCAGGAGGCGGTCGGCGACCGTGTCCACGTCATCATCGGTACGGGATCCAACAGTACGGCGCGAACCGTCGCGCACACGATCCAGGCCGAGCAGGCGGGAGCCGACGCCGCCCTCGTGGTGACCCCGTACTACAACCGTCCCGATCAGCGGGGCCTGCTCCAACACTTCCGCTCGGTCGCCGAGGCGGTCGAGTTGCCGGTCGTGCTCTACGACATCCCGGGTCGGACCGGCCGCGAGATCGACGTCGCCACCTTCGCCGAGCTCTCCCGGGTCCCCAACATCGTCGGGGTCAAGGACGCCGCCAACAACCTCGGCAAGTCGGGTGACGTGGCCACGGCGACGGCGGGAGCCCCCGGCGGTTTCGTGCAGTGGTCGGGGGCCGACGAGATCAATCTGCCTCTGCTCTCGCTCGGCGCGGTGGGCATCATCTCGGTCGCCGCCCACCTGGCCGGCCCGGAGTTGGCCGCCATGGTCGCTGCCGCGAACACCGACCCGATCCGCGCCCGTGCGCTGCACCTGGCCTGTATGCCGCTGCATCGCGCGTTGTTCGCCGAATCCTCTCCGGCGCCCCTCAAGGGCGCCCTGAACGCGTTGGGTCTGCCCGCCGGGCCGGTCCGTCCACCACTGTCCGAAGCGTCCGAAGGAGCCGTTCAAGCGGTCCTCGCGGCGCTCGAATCCCTCGAGGCCTCCAGATGAGTCAGTCCCCCCCGGTCGAGATCGCCTTCCTCGGTGGTCTCGGCGAGATCGGCCGAAACATGGCCACCATCAAGGTCGATGGTCGCCTGGCGATCGTCGACGTCGGTGTCCTGTTCCCGGATGCGGAGCACCTGGGCGTCGATCTGATCCTGCCGGACTGGAGGTGGATCAAGAACCGGGCCAACGACGTCGAGGCGGTGTTCCTCACCCACGGGCATCTCGACCACATCGGCGCTCTGCCCTACCTGCTCCGTGACCTCGATCGGTCCGACGTGCCCGTCTACGGCACCCGGCTCACCCTCGCCTTCGTCGAGGCGGTCCTCGAGGAGTGGCCCGACATCCCGAAGCCCGATCTTCACATGATCGAACCCGGCGACGTCGTCGAGCAGGGCCCCTTCAACGTCGAGGCCGTCCAGGTCAGTCACTCGATCCCGGACGGTGTCGCCTATGCCTTCCGGACCCCGCACGGCCTGATCCTGCACACCGGCGACTTCAAGCTCGACCAGAGCCCGCTCGACGGCCGTCCGACCGACCTGGCGCACTTCGCCCGGCTCGGTGACGAGGGTGTGGACCTGTTGCTGGCCGACTCGACCGGTGCGGACACCCCGGGGCACGTCGCGCCCGAACGCACCATCGGCGCCACGATCCGCCAGCACATCGCCGACGCCGACGGTCTGGTGGTCGTCGCGTCCTTCGCCTCGCACGTCCACCGCATCCAGCAGGTGCTGGACGCCGCCGTGGCCGTCGGACGCCGCCCGGTGTTCGTCGGTCGTTCGATGATCCGCAACATGGCCATCGCGGAGGAACTCGGTTACCTCGACTTCGACGGCAAGACGGCGGTCGAGCCCAAGGACGTCGACCGCTACGACCGCTCCGAGCTGATCGTGGTCTCCACCGGCTCGCAGGGCGAGCCCTTCAGCGCGCTGTCGCTGATGGGGGCCGGCGAGCACCGCACCCTCGATGTCGGCGAGGGCGACCTCGTGATCCTGGCCTCGAGCCTGATCCCGGGCAACGAGCAGGCCGTGTTCCGCTCGATCAACAACCTGTCGCGCCGCGGTTGCACGGTGATCCACAAGGGGGTCGCACACGTGCACGTCTCCGGGCACGCCAGCGCCGAGGACCTGGTGCTGTTCCACAACATCGTCGAGGCGGAGAACGTCGTGCCGGTCCACGGTGAGCACCGGCACCTGCGCGCGCATGCCGACATCGCCAAGGACACCGGGGCACTACCCGAGAAGGTGTTCATCTGCGAGGACGGCGATTCGCTCATGCTCGAGGACGGACGCATCACCCGCGGTGAGGGCGTGCCGACCAGTCACGTCTACATCGACGGTTTGCTCGACGACGTCGGTCCGGCCCTGCTGCGCGACCGGCAACGCATCGGCGAGGACGGCATCTGCATCGCGATCGTCACCATCGACACCCATGGCCGGAAGGTCGCCGGCGACACGATCGTCACCCAGAAGGGTGTGGTGTTCACCGAACGGGCCGAGGACATCCTCGAGGCGGCGCGCAAGGCCGTGGACGCGGAACTCGACCGGCTGAACACCGCGAAGTTCGAGGATCTCGCCGCGGTCCAGCGCCATGTCGTGCAGGCCCTCGGCCGGTTCTGGAAGTCGGAGACGGGGCGACGCCCGTTCATCCTGCCGGTCGTTCAGGACCTGTAGGCGGACCCGACGCCCGGACGGGGTGCGCTTGCTGACCTGTTCGGTGGAGGCCGCGAGCCCGGTCCTTCAGGGCCGGGATAGGCCGCCGCACCGGGTCTGTGGGTCGGTGCGACGGCCGTG
>Ga0207421_10002567_pt1 | contig 22432 bp, 23 predicted proteins | sample SodLakKL_010_SED_4_FD_187542 | JGI IMG/M metagenome (GOLD analysis project Ga0207421, IMG submission 187542) | Alkaline sediment microbial communities from Lake Tanatar, Kulunda Steppe, Russia - 8KL_010_SED (SPAdes) (version 2) | ecosystem: Environmental > Aquatic > Non-marine Saline and...
CTGTTAAAGCTTCTATAAGGAGGCATGGTTGTGAACTTAAATGGCAAAGTGGCGCTGGTAACCGGAGGTTCCAGGGGAATTGGAAAAGCCATAGTTACGGCGCTGGCTGATGCAGGAGCAAAAGTTGTCATCAATTATCAACGGGATACAGAAGCAGCAGAAGCAACATTAAGTGAAGTACAGGATATGGGCGGAGAGGGATTAATATATCAAGCCGACATAACATCCCTGGAAGAATGTGAAAATTTGGTTAAAGCAACTCTTGATCATTTTGGCAGAATTGATATACTAGTGAATAATGCCGGAGTCCGGCGTGATAACCTTTTGGCTTTACTAAAAGAAGAAGATTGGGATGTAGTCATTGATACAAATTTAAAAGGGGTTTTTAATTGCTGTAAAGCGGCGTTGCGCCCTCTTTTGAAGCAAAAAAGTGGTGGACGGATCATTAATATCGCCTCCATTGCCGGACTGGAAGGCAACAGCGGCCAATCAAACTACGCCGCTGCCAAAGCCGGAGTGGTTGCTTTTACTAAATCCATGGCTAAAGAAATTGGACGACGGGGAATTACAGTGAATGCTATTGCTCCTGGGTTTATCGAAACAGACATGACAGATGAACTTCCAGATAACTTGAAAGCAGAGGCAAAAGAAAGAATCGCTCTTGGGAAATTCGGAACACCGGATGATGTAGCAGAAGCTGTAGTTTTTTTAGCCGGGGGGGCAGGCTATATAACTGGCACGGTTATCTCTATTGATGGTGGTTTATCGCTTTAAAGGTTATTAGTTTAATAAGTATGGATTGAACTACGTTGGAGGGAGGTGGAACGGGAATGGATATTTTTTCCAAGGTGAGGTCGTTAATCGTTGAGCAGCTTGATGTGGATGAGGAAAAAGTTACAACGGAAACAACTTTTGAAGACATCGATGCAGATTCACTGGATGTTGTCGAACTGGTGATGGCGCTGGAAGAAGAATTTGACCTGGAAATTGCTGATGAAGAAGTAGAAAACATCAAGACCGTAGGCGACATTGTCAGTTACATAGAGGGGAAAACTGCCTCTTAAGATAATAAAAGGGAGTTCTGCTTGTGGGCAGGACTCCTGAATTGGTTTTATACTTGTGTTTTCAGGCGAGGTGAAGTGAGTGTATAAAAGAGTGGTTGTCACTGGGATTGGGGCCGTTACCCCTATAGGAACAGGGAAAGATGCCTTTTGGGAAAATATGTATAAGGGAGAAAATGGTGTAAAGGTGATCGACCATTTGCGGGACTTCCCAACCTATATGGCGGCAACAGTTGATGACTTCGAACCCCAGGATTTCATGGAAAAAAGAGATGTGAAAAAAATGGACCGGTTTACCCATTTCGCTCAGGCAGCTGCTCAAATGGCTATTGATGATGCGAAAATGGATCTTACCAAAGAAGATAAGGAACGGGTTGGAGTTATTGTTGGTTCGGGTATCGGAGGGCTGGACACCATTGAAAAACAGTTTAAAATACTCCTGGATAAAGGGCCACGTAGGGTAAGCCCTTTTCTTGTCCCCATGCTGATTGCCAATATGGCTTCAGGTTATATTTCCATCGCTCACGGTTTGAGGGGGCCAAATACCACACTGGTTACTGCTTGTGCCAGCGGGTCCCATTCCATCGGTGAAGCGTACCGTATTTTACAACGCGGTGAAGCGGATATCATGATCGCTGGTGGGGCGGAAGCGCCAATAACATCCATCTCCTTTGCTGGTTTCTGTGCTGCCCGGGCCATGTCCACAAGAAATGATCAACCGGAAAAGGCCTCCAGGCCCTTTGATCTTCAAAGAGACGGTTTTGTCATGGGCGAAGGAGCTGGTGTTATTATCCTGGAAACGGAAGAACATGCTTTGAATAGAAATGCACCTATTTATGCAGAAATTGTTGGCTATGGAATGTCGGGGGATGCCCACCATGTTACAGCTCCTGACCCGGAAGGCCAAGGCGCCTATTTATGTATGCAGAGAGCCTTAAATGATGGCAATCTTTCACCCGATTCTGTTGATTATATCAACACTCATGGAACCTCTACAGAATATAACGACAAAATTGAGACATTGGCGATAAAACGTTTGTTTAAAGACCAAGCTTATAAAATGGCGCTAAGTTCTACAAAATCGATGATTGGCCACCTTCTGGGGGCTGCCGGGGGTGTAGAGCTTGTTGCCACTTTGCTTAGCCTGCAAAAAGGGGTTGTCCTGCCTACGATTAACTATGAAGAACCGGATCCGGAATGTGACCTGGACTATACACCGAATAAGCCCCGGGAAAGAGAAATCAATGTTGCCATGTCCAACTCCTTTGGTTTTGGAGGTACAAACGCCTGTCTTGTAGTCAAAAAATTTAATCAGGAGGCCAGCGGTGCCTGAAACAGGAATAGATATACTGCTCAGTAACCTTAATTGGCGGGCTAAAAACAAAATGTATTATGAGGAAGCGTTAACCCATTCTTCATATGCATATGAATCCGGTCTGGGCAAGAGTAATGAGCGCCTGGAGTTTTTAGGCGATGCGGTCCTTGAGCTTGTAATTTCGGAATACTTATTTAAGAGTTTTCCAGACTACCCCGAAGGAAAGTTAACACAAATAAGGCACAGGGTGGTGAACGAAGCATCCCTGGCAGAAATTGCCAGGGAGATCAACCTGGGCTCTTTCATGAGGCTGGGTAAAGGGGAATTATTAAGTGGCGGTCCTGAAAAAAATTCTTTACTGGCGGATGCATTGGAAGCATTGATTGGAGCTCTTTTTGTTGACCTGGGTTATAACGAGTCAAGAAAACTGCTCCTGGCGCTATTCCGCCAGACCCTGGATGATGTGGTTCAAGGAATTCTTCCTCTTTCCGATTACAAGACCCTGCTGCAGGAGTTATGCCAGTCCAGTCTTGGAAAAGTGCCTTTTTACCGCATTGCTTCCGAATCAGGCCCTCCTCATGACCGGAACTTTGAAGCGGAAGTCCTTCTGGATAAGCAGGTGATTGGCCGGGGACGGGGAAAGAGTAAAAAAGAGGCGGAGCAATCCGCTGCACAAAAAGCCTGCAAGTGGTTTCAAGAAAATGTTGCAAAATAAGAAAGAAACCTGCTGGGAACGGCAGGTTACTTTTTGGAACTTGTTGAAAATCGGGCAGATATTGCTTTTCGGATGGTGAAAACATGCTATTGAAGCGTATTGACATTATGGGTTTTAAATCATTCCCGGAAAAAACAGAAATAAAATTGTCACCCGGGATTACTGTGATTATCGGTCCCAACGGTTGCGGCAAAAGCAACCTGGTGGATTCCATCCGTTGGGTATTGGGTGAGCAGAGCGTCAAACTGATGCGTGGGAATAAAATGGAAGAGTTGATTTTCAGTGGGACTGCTACAAGAAAACCCCTTAATTTTGCCGATGTTTCTGTTGTCTTTGAGGAAGTAGACAAGTTTCTGCCCGTAGAATACCAGGAAATTTCCGTTTCTCGCCGCATGTATCGCTCCGGTGAAGGGGAGTACCATCTGAATAAAAAACCATGCCGGTTGAAAGATATCAATGAACTGTTTTTAGATACGGGAATTGGCATGGAGACGTATTCCCTCATCGGGCAGGGCCGGGTGGAGCAGTTGATCAATGCCCGGCCTGAAGAACACAGGGAGCTATTTGAAGAAGCGGCGAAAATACATAAATATAAACAAAGAAAAAAAGAAGCCCGGGGCAAGTTGGATGAGATGCACAGAAACTTGATCCGGGTGGATGACCTGCTTGCCGAATACCAGGGGCAGACAGAGCACCTTTCAGAGGAAGCGGATCGTGCCAGGGAATATAAACAGTTACAGGATCAATGCAAGTTTTTAGACAAGCAGATCTTGCTTAAACAGTGGGCTGAAAATAAAGCTGCCTATGATAAAATGGAAGCAGAAGTCAACCGGATCAATCATACTCTTCAGGAAAAGTCAGCAGCAATTCACCAGCTCACGGAAAAGATGAAACAATCTGAACTCCAGGAGCTAGATGCTTTAAACCAACTGGAAGAGGCCAAAAGGCATTACCAGGAGCAAAAGGAAACTCTTGATTCCCTGCAAAACCAGGTTTACCTGGCGAGGCAGCAGATCAAATACAATATGGAAAAAATCACTTATAAAGAAGAATCATACCAGGAAGTCCAGGGCCGGATTAACGGATTAAATGAGACCATCCAAAACAATCAGCAGGATTTAAATACGGTCCAGGAAGAGCAGAAACAGTTGGGGGAGCAGGCTTCTAAATTAACGGAACGGCTGAACAATATGCAGCGGGGGCAAAGTTTGGCCCAGGTGGAATCTTTGCGTGAATCCCTGGCCGGAGAAAATCAAAAAATGGCGGTTTTGCAGCAAAAGCTGCAAGATTATGAGCAGCGGCTGGAAGAAATCCAGCAGCAAAAACAGGAAACAGAAAAGTTAATTCATGCTCAAGAACAAGTAGCAAAAGAGCTGGCAGAAAAAAAGGGGCAAAGTTTGGAGCAGTTGCAGAAACTGGAACAGGATAAATTCGAACTTCAAACAAGACAAGAACAGCTGGAAAGCCAGTGGAATAAAAACAATGCGGTCTTGAGCAAAAAAAGGGAATTGCTAAGGAACCTTGGCCGGGAAATAGAAAAAAAGAAAGGTCGCTTCAGGTTCTTAAAGGAAAGTGAAGAGGGTTTCAGTTTTTTTTCAGATGGTGTAAAGGCGGTAATGCAGTGGGCCTCCAGCAACTCCCTGCAGGAAGGTATTTATGGACCTTTTATTCAGTTAATTCAAGTTTCACCTCAATATGAAAAAGCAATAGAAGTAGCCTTGGGTGCCTCGACACAATTTATTGTTGTCGCTGATGAAGGGTATGCACGGCGTGCCATTGAACACTTGAAAATGAAGCAGGCAGGAAAAGCGACATTTTTGCCCCTGGATATGCTTAAAGTTTCAAGAAGGGAAATTCCTTCCCGGTCAATGGAAGGCCTGGTTGATCGGGCCAGCCAGCTGGTTCAGACAGCTTCTCAATACAAAAAGGCTGTTGATTACCTGTTAGGTGGAACTTTGATCGCAAAAAATCTTGAATGTGCAGTGAACATGGCTAAAGGCCTGAGCGGCTGGAGGGTTGTCACCCTGGACGGCGAAATGATCACACCAGGAGGGGCAATTTCTGGAGGCGTTTCCAGCCGGCAAAGTGCTGGGTTCCTGGCCAGCAAAAGGGAGCGTCAAAACCTGGAGCAGGAGTTAAACAAGCTGGACCAGCGAGAAAAAAATGAACTGAAGCAAGTTCAGGAATTGGAAGGCTCGATCAAAGAAGTAGAGTCGAGCCTGAATATAGTAAAACAGGAAATTGCAGACCTGGCAGGAAAAGAAAACAACATCCACTATAACCTGGAACATCTTGAGGCGGATTTGAAACGAGAGACTGAAGCGGTGGATGCTGCCCGTAAAGATAAAGAGAACCTGGAGCAGCGCTGGGATCACCTGGTAAAGGAAAAAGCAGCCCGGGAAGAAGAGCTTGCTGCCTGTGATAGTTCAATCGATTCCTTTAAGGAACAGATCAAGGAATTAAATCAAAAAGTTAAGCGTGAGGATGAAGAATACAAGAAGACGGAGGAAGAACGGGTTGAAGTAAGAGTGCGTTTCTCCGCCTTCCAGGAGAAAGAGAGCTCACTGCAGGATATGCTCCAAAAACAAAAGCAGGAAAAAGAACGCCTGGCTGAACTCTCCAATTCACTGAAACAAGAAAAACGCGGTCTGGAAGAAGAACTGGAAAAAAATCAGACCCGGGAACAATCTCTATTACACCAATTGGAACAGGAAAAGGAGAAAAGCGCCACCCTGGAAACAAAGGTGGAAGGGTTAGAGCAGTCGGCCAAAAAGCAGAAGTTGGAGAAGGAAGAAGCTCAATCCCTGTTAGAAAAGGAAAAAAGATCACTGGAACGGTTTCAAAAGCGTTCTCAGAGTCTGGAGATCGAGATTGTCCGTTACAGGGAAGCTATCCGTTACTTAACCGAGCAACTACTGGAAAAATACCGGGTCGATCCAAGAAAGGATTTATCTCAGAAACAAGAAGCTGAAATATCCCGGGCGGAATTAGAGAAGGAAAAACAGAAACTGGAAAATGAAATGGATGCCATGGGAGAGGTGGATCTTAGTGTTATCGAGGAATATGAAAAACTCCAACAGCGAATCCACTTTTTAACTGAACAAAGAAAAGACCTGGTCGAAGGAGAAAAAGGCGTAAAAAGTGTTCTCAATGAACTGGACCAATACATGGAAAAACAGTTCATGGAAGCGCTTCAGGCTATAGAAAGAAACTTTAAAGAAATTTTTAAAAAACTATTTGGTGGCGGCCAGGCAATGTTGAAACTGACCGACCCCGACAATGTCCTGGAGTCAGGTATTGAGATTGTCGCGCAACCACCAGGGAAAAAACTACAAACAATTTCCCTTCTTTCTGGTGGAGAAAAAGCATTGACAGCTATTGGCCTGTTATTTGCCATTTTGCAGTATAAACCGGTTCCATTTTGCGTTCTGGATGAAATAGATTCTTCCCTGGACGAAAATAACCTGAATAGTTTTTTGCAGTTTCTAAAAGATTATTCCAACGAAACCCAATTCGTTGTCATTACTCACCGCAGAAGGACCATGGAGGAAGCAGATGTTTTGTATGGTGTAACCATGGAAGAGCAGGGAATCTCCAAGATTGTTTCGATTAATTTATCACAAAAAGCCGGGTAAGGAGAGTATTGGCCATGCTGGAGCAGTTTAAAAAAGGACTGAGCAAAACCAGGGAAGCGTTTAAGGGAAAACTGGATAATTTGTTTAAAGGAAAAGAAATAAACCAGGATTTTTTTGATGAACTGGAAGAAGTGTTAATTACAGCTGATGTAGGGGTGGAGACCTCCTTAAAATTGACGGAAGAACTGGAAGGGCGCCTGAAAGAGAAAAAGGTCAAAGATCGTGCTGGAGCCCGTGAGGAATTAAAAGGGTTGCTGGTGGAATTGCTGGAACAAGACAGCGATCCAGAGATCAATTTTTCCCCGGTTCCTCCTTCAGTTTGCCTGGTGCTGGGTGTTAACGGGGTGGGGAAGACAACTACTATTGCCAAAATGGCCTATTATTACTCCCAACAGGGCAAAAAAGTGCTCCTGGCCGCGGGTGACACCTTTCGTGCAGCTGCAATAGAGCAGCTTACAGAATGGTCTAAAGCCACCGAAGTTGATTTGATCAAACATCATGCTGGAGGGGATCCATCCGCTGTAATCTTTGATGCCGTGAATGCAGCCGTAGCAAGGCAGACTGACCTTTTACTATGCGATACAGCTGGCAGGTTGCACACCAAATCAAACCTGCTGGACGAAATAAAAAAGATGAACAGAACCATTGGTAAAGTGCTGCCTGAAGCTCCCCACGAGACTTTGATCGTCATTGATGCGACTACAGGTCATAACGGGATTGCCCAGGCTAGGTTGTTCCAGGAGGCAGTCCCGATAAGCGGCATTATTCTTACAAAGCTGGATGGGACGGCCCGGGGAGGCATCATCATAGCTGTAAAGGATTTAACCGGTATCCCGGTTAAACTTATTGGTACCGGTGAGAAAAAAGAGGATCTGCAGCCCTTTGATGCTGCTGCATTTGTAGATGCTCTTTTGGCATAATTAAGAAGGAAAAACTTGAAAGGTATTTACTTTATCGGATTTATCGTGTATAACTATTAGGGGAGCAGGGCCTCGCAGGCTCTGGCTTAACTTTTCTAAAACAAAGGAGGGAAACCCGGGGTATCCGGGTAAACCAGGTTGATTTTTAGCGGTCTCTCTGAAAAACTTCAAGATACATTTAATAAACTAAAGAAAAAAGGCAAGCTTAATGAAAAAGATGTTGAGTCGGCTTTGCGGGAGGTCAGGATGGCGCTCCTGGAGGCGGACGTCAATTATAAGGTTGTCAAAAATTTTACTTCAACCCTCTCTGAAAGGGCTGTTGGCGCAGAAGTGTTAAAAAGCCTGACTCCTGGCCAGCAGGTGATCAAGATTGTCCACGAAGAGCTGGTCAATCTTATGGGAGAAAGTCAAAGTAAAATTGTTAGCCCTGATAACCCTCCCAAGACATTAATGCTTGTCGGGTTGCAAGGTTCCGGTAAAACGACGACAGCTGCCAAGTTGGCTTTGCACTTGAAGAAAATGGGCCACCGGCCTTTACTGGCGGCCGCGGATATTTATCGGCCTGCAGCCATTGATCAGCTTCATGTACTGGGCAAAGATGCCGATGTCCCGGTATTTAGTCAAGGGCAGGAGAAGCCGGATAAAATAGTAGCAGCAGCCCATAAAACCGCCAAACAAGAAGGAAATGATTATTTAATCGTTGATACAGCGGGTAGACTGCATATCAACGAAGAACTTATGTCTGAACTGGAACTGTTGAAGAAAAAATTTGACCCGGGGGAGATTTTACTGGTAGTCGATTCTATGACAGGCCAGGATGCAGTCAATGTAGCCAAATCTTTTAACGAGCAGTTGGGACTTACCGGTGTTATATTGACCAAGTTGGATGGCGATACCAGGGGCGGTGCAGCTTTGTCTGTCAGGGCTGTTGCCGACTGTCCAATAAAATATGTGGGTACCGGAGAAAAACTGGATTCTTTTGAACCATTTTTTCCCGAAAGGATGGCTTCAAGGATCCTGGGGATGGGGGATATGCTTTCCCTGATAGAAAAGGCCCAGGGTGTAGTAGATGAAGAAAAGACCCGCGAACTGGAAAAAAAGATGCGCAGCCAGTCTTTAACCCTGGAGGATTTTTTAGAGCAGCTGCAGCAAGTCAAACAAATGGGCCCCCTGGAAAACCTGGTAGAGATGATTCCGGGTTTAAACAAAGCTGCAGGAAAAGGCCTGGGGAACCTGAGCTTGGATGAAAAGCAGTTGGCCCGCGTGGAAGCAATTATCAACTCCATGACCCGGGAAGAGCGTCAAAAACCTGAAATTATCAACAGCAGCCGCAGGAAACGAATTGCCAGCGGTAGCGGGACTACAGTCCAGGATGTGAACCGGATTTTAAAACAGTTTGAACAGATGAAGAAGTTGATGAAGCAGATGGGTTCCATGGAGAAAGGGAAAGGAAAGAAAAAGAAAGGGTTTTTCCCTTTTTAATAGCACATTACATTAATAACACAATACTCAGGAGGTGTATAGCTGATGTCTGTACGGATTCGTTTAAAAAGAATGGGAGCAAAAAAACGTCCCTTTTATCGGGTGGTTGTTGCCAGCACGAATTCTCCCCGTGATGGGCGTTTTATCGAAGAAATCGGGTACTATAACCCTACAACTGATCCCAAAACGATTAAGATCGACCAGGAGAAAGCTGAAAAGTGGCTCTCCAAGGGCGCTCAACCTTCAGAAACAGTCAAAACTTTGTTAGCGCAAGCTGGCCTGCAAAGCAAATAAATGCTAGGGGAGTGGTAACAGGTGAAGGAAATGGTTGAATACCTGGCAAAGGCCCTTGTCGATTATCCTGATCAGGTTGATGTAAGGCAGGTTGAAGGTGAGCGTTCCATCATTCTTGAGCTGCGGGTGGCATCGGAAGATATGGGAAAGGTAATTGGAAAACAGGGTCGGATCGCCAAGGCCATCCGTACTGTGGTCAATGCCGCTGCAGTAAAAGAGAATAAAAAGGTAATGGTGGAAATTATCCAGTAAGGAGCAGAGTAATGACGTCTCACATGGTGATTGTTGGAAAAATCCTGGCTCCCTTTGGAGTAAAAGGCGAAGTTAAGGTTTTACCATATTCTGACCACCTGGAGCGTTGTTACCTGTTGAGAAACGTTAAAATTGAAGGGGCCGGTATTTCTGAATACAGGGAAGTTGAGCAGGCAAGTATCCATAAGAATATATGGCTCCTTCGATTTGCAGATTGCCACACGCGCGATGAAGCTCTGCGGATGAAAAATGCGCTGGTAAAAATAGACCCTTCCGAAAGGCTGCCTTTGCCTGAAGGAAGCTATTATTTTGACCAGGTTATTGGTTTGGATGTGTATACTGTGGAAGGAGTTTACCTGGGCCGACTAGAAGATGTGCTCCAACCAGGAGGTAATGACGTTTACCAGATTATAAACGTTCATGATCAATCTCAAGTCCTGATTCCAGCTTTAAAAGAAGTGGTGAAAGAAGTTGACCTGGAAAAAGAAATAATGATTATTGAACCGCTACCTGGTCTGCTGGAATGATCAACTCTCAGCAGTATGTCCGAAACAACAGGACAGAAACTCTGCTTGTAACAGCACAGGCAAGCGCAGAACCGGGATTCATGATGTAAGGTGTGAAGAGCTTTGAATGTTGATATTGTGTCAGCCTTTCCCAGGATGTTTGAGAGTGTTTTCGGGGAAAGTATTATTAAGCGGACGATAGAAAAAGAACTGGTTGCCATCAGGATTTGGGATTTAAGGGATTTCACCTCGGATAAGCATCGGCAAGTGGATGACTGTCCTTTTGGCGGTGGGCCCGGTATGGTAATGAAGCCGGAACCGTTTTTCCAAGCTGTAGAGTTCATCCAGGATGGGAATAAACACCTGACAAACCGGAGAACTCTATTAATGTCGCCCCAGGGGGCGACTTTTTCCCAGCAAAAAGCGGTTCAATTGAGCAAGGTGGAACACCTGGTTATTTTATGCGGACATTATGAAGGGGTCGATGAAAGGGTGCGGTTGTCCCTGGTGGACGAGGAAATATCCATCGGTGATTACGTTTTAACCGGGGGGGAACTGGCTGCCATGGTCCTGGTTGATGCTGTAATTCGCTTGCTCCCCGGTGCCTTAAAAGATGCCTCACTGGAAGAAGAATCATTTTCCAGCGGTTTGCTGGAGTACCCCCAGTACACACGCCCCCGGGAATATCGAAACATGAAAGTCCCTGACATCTTGCTTTCTGGGGACCATGAAAAAATTCGAAAGTGGAGAGAGCAAATGTCGCTGCAAAAAACCCGGGAAAGAAGGCCTGACTTGCTATCCAGGCAGGACGGCTATACAGAATAAAGCGGCGATTCTATCTCCAGGGCTAAGCCTGAAATGGCGGCAATACTATCAATTGCTATCATGATTAAAAATGTTGTTTATAACAATCTTCTGTGGTATATTTTAGAGATAGGATGATAAACTGGCACGGAAGTGGAAGTTGAAATATAAGAAAGGAGTTAGCTGCTATGGATTTAGTGAAACAAGTAGAAAGTGAATATATGAAAGAAGAGGTTCCCTCTTTTGCAGTGGGAGATACGGTAAAAGTTCATTTTAAAGTTATCGAAGGAAACCGTGAAAGAATTCAGGTCTTTGAAGGTGTTGTGATCAAGAAAAAAGGTGGAGGTATTGGAGAAACATTTACGGTGCGCCGGGTTTCTTATGGTGTTGGGATTGAGCGGGTTTTTCCTCTTCATTCACCCAAAATTGACAAGATCCAGGTGGCTCGCTGGGGAGATGTCAGGCGTTCGAAGTTGTACTTCTTAAGGCAGCTAAGGGGTAAGGCGGCCCGGATCAAGGAAAAGAAAAAATAGTTGAGAGCAGATCTTCCAGGTTATTTTGGTTTACGGAGCGTTGTCTATGGAGAATGATTTTTTCAACACAGAAAATGATGCCTATAAAGAGCAGTCCAGTCAAAAGAACATGAAAAAAGAAGTGGGCGAATGGGTCCGCTCTATTGTGTTGGCCATCGTTATTGCGGTGGTCATACGCATGTTTTTTTTCGAAACGTTTCTTGTGGACGGGACATCTATGTTTCCTACACTACAGCATAATGAACGCCTGGTAGTCAATAAAGCGGTTTACTATTTCAGGGAACCCCAGGAGGGCGAAATCATTGTTTTTAATTATCAACCAAGGCCTCGCCGGGACTTCATTAAGCGTGTAGTGGCTACGGAGGGGGACACTGTTGAAATTCGAGACGGGGATCTTCTTGTTAACGATCAAGTGGTTGAAGAACCTTATATCAAAAAGAATTCCATGAGGGACTTTGGCCCCGTCGAAATACCTGAGGAGCACCTCTTTGTTTTGGGTGATAACCGCAATAACAGCATGGATAGCCGCGACAAGGAAGTAGGTGCTGTTTCCCTGGAGCAGGTTAGAGGAAAAGCGCTTGTAGTCTTTTGGCCGCCCTTCGAAGTCAGGGCTTTGGGGGAAGAATCATGAGTGGAGAACGCCCTTCCGGTGTGATGCTCAAAGAAGAGAAACGTCTGTTACAGCACCTCAAGCATGTAGACTTGGTGGTGGAAGCCCTGGATGCACGCCTGCCAAAAACAAGCAGGAACTACCGGTTTTTAAATGCTCTTGCAAGTAAAAAGAGAGTGGTTTTGTTAAATAAAGCAGATCTGGCGGATCAAGATGTTACGGGTCAATGGATTAACTTTCTGGGAAAAGAACATTGGCCCGTTTTGGCGTTTTCCAGCAAAACCAATCGTGATCTAAAGCGCTTTGAGTCCCTGCTTATGAAGCAGCGTCCCCAAAATATGAAATTTAAGCGCCCTTTACGGTTAATTGTTGTGGGCATCCCCAACGTGGGAAAATCATCGGTCATAAACCGCCTGGCACATAAACTGGCTGCGAGAACAGGCAATACACCCGGTGTTACACGGGGGCCTCAGTGGATCCGCTTGAGAGCAGGCTGGGAGATGCTCGATACTCCAGGCTTGCTTTCACCAAACCTGGACCCTGAAAAAGCTTCCCCTGGGCTGGCTGTTATTGGGGCCATTAGTCCCCGGGCTTATGATCATGAAACAGTTGCCCAATGGCTGTTGGATTGCCTGCTCCAAAAGGAGCGATACCGCAAGTTATTGCAGGATTATTATGGGCTGGAACCTGCTGGGCCCGATGAAGGCACAGAAACTTACCTAAAGCGCATTGGACAATCCCGGAGACTGCTGGGTCCGGGAGGGGATGTTAGTAAGGAAAAATCATCCCAGGTTTTATTAAAAGATTTTCGGAAAGGAGCGCTGGGGCGCATAACCCTGGAAAGCCCTGGAGATGTAGATGAATAGTCACAGCCGAACCAACTTTTCGTCATGGACAGTCAAAGAAATAGAACAATATTTACTGGAGAACCCTGTAATTGACAGCACAGTCATCAGTCAATTACAGAGTGATCCCAGGAAAGGTGTCCGGGAACGGGTAGCCCGTTACTTTAAACGTCGAAATAATGACCTGAAAGGCCTGGAACGTTTAAACAGGTTAACCCGGAAAGAAAGACTGCTTGAGGAGCAAGGCTTTGCCTGTATAGCCGGTGTTGATGAAGCCGGAAGAGGTCCCTTGGCCGGCCCTGTAGTTGCAGCTGCTGTTATTCTCAAAGAAAAGCCCTATGGTTTATTTAAGTATGTTGACGATTCGAAAAAACTATCCCCGAAAAAAAGAAAAGAGTTGTATGAAACGATAATAAAACATGCTCTTGCAGTAAATACTGCAGTAATCGGAACAGAGAGAATCGACCAGGTGAACATCTTTCAAGCTTCCCTGGAAGCAATGCACCAATCAATTATCGGCCTTTCTGTTTCCCCTGATTTTATCCTGACGGATGGTTTTAAAATCCCGGAGTTGAGTATTGCACAAGAGGCGATCAAAGGTGGCGACTCCCTATGTTTATCTATTTCTGCAGCCTCTATTATTGCCAAAGTAACCAGGGATAAAATAATGGAAGAATACGGTTATTGCTACCAGGGTTATGGTTTTGAGCAAAATAAGGGGTATCCCACAGCAGAACACAAAAGAGCGATTAAAGAATTGGGGCCCACACCAATACATAGACGCAGCTTTTCCCTGGATTAGTGGGGTGAAGGCTTCTTGGAAAAGAAAACCGGAGCAAAAGGCTATAAAAAAAGGATTGGGAAAGCGGGAGAAAAGGTCGCCAGGTTGTTTTTGGAACAGGAATGCGGTTGGAAAATTATTGAGCAAAATTTCTCCTGCTCCCTGGGTGAAATAGACCTGGTTGCCCAGGATGGCAGTACGGTTGTTTTTGTGGAAGTCCGCTCCACAGGAACTGCTAATTTTGATTTGGTCGAGGAATCTATCAACTGGCAGAAGCAAAAAAAGATAAAACAACTGGCTTTGTTTTATCTAAAAAAACAGAAGAACCTTGCTGTTCTTTCCTCTCGTTTTGATGTTCTGCTGGTACAGATCAATCCTGAAACAATGGAAAAACAACGGATCCATTGGATCAAGGACGCTTTTTAGAAATCCGGTGGGAATCCTCGGGATCTATTGACCACGTGAGGATATCATCCTTAAAGTTCTTTGTAACTGCTCAGCGCTATTTGTAAGCGAAGCTGTGGGGACAGTTTTCGCGCTTCCGGAGCGCAGCGGAGGACCGACAGGGAAAGCGCGAGAACCGTCCCCCTGCTTTGCGGCGTGTTGTGGAATCATATAAGGGCTGAGCAGTTACAGTTCTTTTAGATCTGTGGCAATGGCATTTAAATGCCAGAGTATATCCTCAAACGCATCCAGCATTTGTAAGAAAACAGAGGAGGCTTGAGCGGGACAGATGCCCTGGCTTAGCCTTTCTTCATGCTCGATGGCGTAACGCCGCGAAATAAGCTCGTACTTGTTGGTTTCCTTAAATATATAGCGAAACAGAACAGGGTTCATGTTGACCAACAAGTCATTCAGGTAGCTATAGATGGCTTTTACCCCCTGGAACAGCTCTTCCATTTCCATGGCTGCAGTATGGGTAAAACGAATATCGTTCTTGTTTTTAATCCGGGTGAAGTTAATCAGTTTTTCATGATCAAATTTAAGTTTCTGCATGTGAACTAACAGGGAATACAGCAAAGCGTATTCTTCCCGTGTGATATCATCCAGTTCCTTTAATTTTTGGGAAAGGGTATTAACAAGCTGGGCGATTTCCCGGTTCTTCTCTTCGGCGCTGCTCAATGCTTCTTCATTGCGATTAATATACCCTTCAAATGTGTCGTGCATGATTTCATTGGCGCTGGTTGATATATCTTTAAGTAGGTTTACAACATCAACATCATGAAATATCTTGGCCATAAAGCCTCACCTCCCTAAAAAATTATATCATAAAACGGGATATTTTTAAACCTTGTTTGGACAGGACAGGCATTACAGGAACTATCTTGGAAAGGGGATAGGATGAATGCTTTCAAAAGTGACAACCTGCACTCTGATAGGCGTGGAAGGGCATGAGGTTTTTGTGGAGACGGATATTGCCAACGGCCTGCCCAATTTTAACCTGGTTGGTTTGGCGGCTCCTTCCATTAAAGAAGCCAGGGAGCGGGTACGGGCAGCAATTAAAAATAGCGGGTTTGAATTTCCAGCCAAAAGAATTACAGTGAACCTGGCCCCGGCTGATTTAAAAAAGGATGGCTCATCTTTTGACCTGGCTATCGCAGCGGGTATCCTGGCTGCAACGGGACAGGTTCCGCTAACCTCCCTGCAGGGTAAAATCTTTGCCGGTGAACTGTCCCTTGATGGGCAGTTGCGCAACATCCCCGGTGTTCTTGCCATGGCATTGTCTTTAAAAGAAAACCAGGGCCAGGGGAACTCCTATTTTTTTGTCCCCAGGGACAATGCCCCGGAAGCCTCCATTGTTAAAGGAGCACAAGCTGTTGGGGTGTCCAGCTTAAGGGAGCTGGCAGGTCTATTAAGGGGTGAAACTGAATTATCAGCATCTTCGGGGCGAATGGATCCCCCGGATGCCTCAGCAGCAGAACAGATGCAGGTAGACTTTCAGGAAGTAAAAGGACATCTTACTGTAAAAAGGGCTTTGGAAATAGCTGCAGCCGGGGGACACAACGTTCTGCTGACCGGGCCTCCCGGGACCGGAAAAACAATGCTGGCAAGAAGAATCCCTACCATCCTCCCGGCCATGACCATGGATGAATGCTTGGAAGTCACCCGGATCCACAGTGTAGCCGGGCTGGTCAAACCCCAACAACCCCTGCTAACTAGCAGGCCATTTCGCTCTCCTCACCATTCGGCTACTGCAGCCAGTATCCTTGGAGGCGGTCGAATTCCAAAACCGGGAGAAGTGAGCCTGGCCCACCGGGGCGTATTATTCCTGGATGAATTTCCTGAATACCCCAGGGAAGTATTGGAAGGGCTCCGGCAGCCCCTGGAGGACGGTCAGGTACATATTGCCCGCTCTGAGCTAACAGTTTCTTTCCCCTGCCAGTTTATGCTGGTGGCATCGAGCAACCCGTGTTACTGCGGTTTTTTCGGGCATCCCAGAAAAGCTTGCAGCTGTTCCGAATCCCAACTGCGGCGCTATCAGCTCAAATCTTCCGGGCCTCTCATGGACCGGATTGATCTGCACATCGAAGTTCCTCCCATGGAATACAGCGAACTGGAGCAGGCTGGAGAAGGTGAAAGCTCTGCTGCCATCAGGACCAGGGTTGAACAGGCGCGAGAGAAACAACGCGAAAGGTTTAGACATATCCAGGTTGACTGCAACGCTAATATTTCCCACCGTTACCTGAAACAACACTGCTGGTTAAGCGTTGAAGCCCAGGCCATTCTGCGCCGGGCCTTCGATTCACTATCTCTGTCCATGAGGGCTCATGACCGGGTAATTAAAGTGGCCCAGACTATTGCCGATTTGGAGTCAGAAAAAGAGATCACCGCCTCACACATTGCAGAGGCGATTCAATACCGAAATATGGATAGAAATTAAGAAATTAATGGGGTCAGGGCTTGAAATATAAGTTTAGGATGAAAAACCGTGTCTTGCTGCTGTCGTCCGGGCGACTGGGTAACCCTGTGGAAGGCGCTAAGGTTCCCTCAGGGTCCCCGGGCGGCCTTCCCGGTTTAACTCCCGTCCGGGTCGTTCCCGGCGGCCGACGTCCTGTCGGCCGGGACCGCCCGAGAACCTTCGGTCACCAAGCGCCTTTGGCCACAGAGACCAACGTCGCCGGACAAATGCGCCATCTCCCCGGTTAAGAGGGCGGAGTGTTGAAAACCAGCCCTTCGGCCGCAAGCAAGGTTTTTCATCTCCTGTTGTGGCCCGTAAGGGACGTGGCGGTCAGCATGAAAATGACAGCGTTGGCGCATGCCGGACCAGCCGGTTTAGGTTTGCTGCAGGCAATTTAAGCTGCCCTACTCGGTCCTCCGGGGATCGTTTCCCGGTATGAAGACAAACAGTGATTTCAAGATCAGCCCCCATTTTTGAACATTTTTGAACATTTTTGAAAAAGAAAGAGGAATTTTATATGGCTTATCGAATTAAAAGAAAACGCTGACCTGTAAAAATAAAAGGCAGCTATGTTTTTACCATCAAAAGTCAGTATATTTTAACATGCTTGAATTATCTATTAGAGGGGGGAGACAAGCCGGGGAAGAATTGTTAATATCTTTCCGGGTGGTTTAATTATGGAAAAGGTTAATAATAACAGTAATGACGCCCAAGGGAATATCATGGACACTTTGATTTCGGTAGCGCCAGTGATCCAACAGGCGATTTTCCTGGACAATGTTATAGTTATTACAGATCGGGAAAAGTATATTCACATACTTAGTGGAAAAGAGATCAATCTTGACGATCTGGTGGGTAAATTTTTAGATGAAAAGGAAATTATGTACAGGGCGGTCAACCAGGGAAAGATCATCACTGCTGAAGTTCCCAAAAAATATTATGGCACTCCTTTTAAAGCTTCAGGTGTTCCTATCAGAGACCAGAACAACCAGATTGTCGGCGGCTTTGGTATTGGCATTTCCCTGGTGAGCCAGAAAATATTGACAGAAACAACGAATACTTTTTTATCAACGACTCAGCAGGTTACGGCTACAGCCCAAGAACTGGCCGGTACAGCCGAAGAGTTGGCAGGTGAGATGGAAACTCTTAGTTCTCTGGAAGGAGAAGTTATGTCCCATGTCAACAAAACAGATACAATTTTGGCTTTAATTAATAAAGTCGCTTCCAATTCCAACCTTTTAGGTTTAAACGCCTCCATTGAAGCGGCCAGGGCGGGGGAACACGGCAGGGGGTTCAATGTGGTGGCCGAAGAAATTCGCAAAATGGCCGACAGCAGTACTCAATCGGTTGGGGAAATTCAAGAAATACTGGATGCTACAAAAGAGAAAGTGACCAAAATGGCTGAAGAAATTGAAAAGATAAAGGAAATAAGCCAGCATCAGGCAGCAGCAACGGAAGAGATCTCTGCTTCCATGCAGGAAATGGCCAGTTCCGTTGATAAGCTTGAACAAGTTTCCCAAATTCTATAATTGTGTCGCTTAAATTGGGCCAAACATCTTTCAGCCGTCCTTTGGCCCCACCGAGTACAGGCGGCAAGGCCTCAGCCCTGGAAAACTGCTAATGTCAATCCTCGCAGTTTGAGGATCTTTACTGCTGTACAGGTTTCGGTTAAATATCACATCTTATATTAAGGAGAGGAACATTTCATGGACTATTGCCAGGAGATCATGGAAAAATACAGTAAAGATCTTTTTCCCCAAAGCCTGGGTATTGAAATAATATACCTTTCCCCTGGAAGCTGCCAGGTGCAAATGGTAGTCAAAGATGAAATGACCAATTTTCATCAAATTACCCATGGAGGTGCCCTTTTCACCCTGGCGGATACGGCCTTTGGATTAGCCTCCAACTCCAGGGGGCCTGCCGTTGCCCTGCAGGTCAGCGTCAACTTTATGACTTCTTCCAGGGGAGGGCAGACCCTGGTGGCCACCGCCAGGGAAGAGCACCTGACGAGATCAACAGGGATTTATAATGTGGATGTGCAAGATGAAAGGGGGGAGGCTATTATGCTTTTTCGTGGTGTGGTTTATAGGTTCAAGGGAAAAAATAATATATTTTGAATCAGGCAAACTTTTTATCCTTTCCCATCAGACTGGCTGAAAGTTTACGGCGAAAGTCCGTGGAAGTATCTTAACGGTAAACAATACATATGTAGTCCTTAATTAGCCTTGCGTTAAAAGCGGGCTTTTTTGCTGCAGGCTTCCTTTTACACTTTCCAGCGGGCCCAGAAAGTGATAACATAGAACTGGTTTAAACCCGTTTAAAATATTTCCCGGGCAAGCGCAAATTACGACGAATAACTCTAATTTGGAGGGGCTTTGCATGAAAACCGAGCAATCCCAGGCGATTAAAGGAAACCGCATAATTATCAGTGTGATCGGGCCGGACCGGGTTGGGATCATTGCTGGAGTGGCCAATGTTTTGGCTGATAACGAGATCAATATTTTGGATATCAGCCAGACGACCCTGCAGGAATACCTGGCTATGGTCTTGATAGCAGATATGGCCAAAAGCCGGATCGACTTGGATACATTGAAGGAAGAGTTACATACAAAGGGCAAGGAATTGGGTGTTCGTATCGACGCACAGCATGAAGAAGTTTTTAATTTTATGCACCGGATTTAATGCCATGGAGGAAAAAAATGCTAACCATTCAAGAGATTTTGGAAACCATCAAGATGGTACAGGAAGAAAACCTGGATATTCGGACAATTACCATGGGGATCAGTTTAAGGGACTGCAGCCACACTGACCCTGAGGTCTCCTGCCAGAAAATATATGACAAGGTGACGCGGATGGCTGACGGGCTGGTGGATGTGGGGGAAAAAATTGCCCGGGAGTACGGGCTTCCCATTGTGAACAAGCGCATTTCCGTTACCCCGGTTTCCATGGTTGCTGAATCCAGCAGTACGGATTCGTACCTTCCTTTTGCCCAGGCCCTGGATCGGGCGGCCCGGGAGGTGGGTGTCAACTACATTGGCGGATTCTCCGCCCTGGTCCATAAAGGGCTTACCCGGGGCGATGAACTGTTGATCCGCTCAATTCCCCAAGCCCTGGCCGAGACTCAGCGAGTCTGTGCCTCGGTTAATGTGGCAACAACCAGGTCTGGTATCAATATGGACGCAGTTTCCCGGATGGGTCAGGCCATTAAAGAGCTGGCACAATTAACAGCCTCGGATAACGGAATCGGCTGTACAAAGCTGGTGGTCTTTGCCAATGTACCCGAAGATAATCCTTTTATGGCCGGCGCGTTTCACGGGGTGGGTGAGCCGGAATCTGTGATCAATGTGGGGGTCAGCGGTCCCGGCGTGGTAAAACGCACCGTGGAAGAATTGCCGGGTGCTGACCTGGGGACACTGTCTGAAGCAATCAAAAAGACTGCTTTTAAAATAACCCGCATGGGTGAACTGGTTGGACGTGCAGCAGCAGAAAGGCTGGGTGTTCCCTTTGGTATTGTGGATCTTTCCCTGGCACCAACCCCTGCGGTGGGTGACAGTGTGGCAGAAATTTTAGAATCCATGGGGCTGGAGCGCTGCGGCGCTCATGGCAGCACGGCAGCCCTGGCCTTGTTAAATGATGCCGTGAAAAAAGGTGGGGCCATGGCTTCTTCCTCTATAGGGGGACTTTCCGGTGCCTTTATTCCTGTAAGCGAAGATGCAGGAATGATCCGTGCCGTTGAGGAGCAGGCCCTGGGTATTGATAAACTGGAAGCAATGACCTGTGTCTGTTCAGTGGGACTTGATATGCTGGCCATACCCGGCGACACTCCAACGGAAACCATTTCAGCCATTATTGCCGATGAAGCAGCCATTGGCGTAATGAACCAAAAAACAACCGGTGCGCGTATTATTCCTGTGCCAGGCAAGAAAGTTGGCGAGTATGTTGAGTTCGGGGGGCTTTTGGGACGGACTCCCATCATCCCGGTAAACCCTTTTTCCTCCTCAGGGTTTGTGAACCGTGGGGGACGGATCCCGGCACCGGTCCACAGCTTGACCAATTAGGGCATAAAATGAGGTGGCTTTATTGGGAAATAAAGGAAAAAGACAGCTGGAGATAGTAAACCAGATCCTGGAATTGTTAAAGGAATACCAGGCAGCTCGAAGGGAAGGCGGTATTAAAGGCCTTTCCGACGGCTTTATGTTCCAGTTCCAAAAGGAGTTGAATCAACTGGCTGAGGAGCTGGAAAGAAGACAGTTAAGCCTGCCTGATAGCCTATGCTGCAAATTGTGCGGGCAGAATATCTTTTGTATACCCAATCTTCCTACCACCATTGGGGGAGTAGGGACGATGAAACCGGGAAAAGTTTCGGAATGGTATGGATCCCGGTCTCTTTCTAAAGAAGGGCTCTGCCGGGAATGCGAAGATCAGGTGGCAGAGCAGATCCACCATAAAGGATGCCTGATTAACCAGTATATTGAAGATATGCAGGGTGAACAGGAACGGGTCCAGCAGATCAAGCTGTGCAGGTTAATCCTGGAAAATGCTGAATATCTGCAGGAACTGGAAAAGAAATCGATTCCCACCATCGAGCCTTCTCCTTCCGAATTAATCCAAGAATATCGTGAAGTTTTGCAGTCCCTGGAGAGCCCTTCCTCTTAATAATAATTTTCATATTTGCATTCCAAAAGCTGGTAGCAGTGGAGGGGGAGCTCCTGTATGAACTGGGATGGACCACCTGTGAACCGTTCCCAGCCCCTGAAGTTTTCTTCAGATGCAGTCAGGTAAAGATGGTCCTTGGCCCGGGTGGCCGCAACATAAAACAGCCTTCGTTCCTCTTCTATGTTTTTTAACCCCATGGGGGATGGAAACTGACCTTCGTTGTTCCCGATTAGAAAAACGGTGTTCCATTCTTTCCCTTTGGCGCTGTGGATTGTGGACAGAGTTAAATAATCTTTTCCTGGCTGCTCGTCTTTGACACTATCCAGGATCAAAGATTCTTCCAGGGTTAGGGACTCCAGGAAGTCACCCAAGTTAGCGCACCTTTGTCCATAAGCAGCCAGGCGTTCAATGCCCAGGCTCCGTTCGGTATAATCGTCAGGATATTTTTCCAGTAAAATCTTTTGATAAGAGCTGGCCATAATGATCCGGATCAGCTCGGGGACATTGCTGCTATCTGCCTGGCATAATTTTCCCAGCGACTGGGTGAACTGCCCCCAGCCCTGCTTACCCCGCTTGGGGGTGATTTTTTCATCTAAAACAGCTTCCAGGGGGTTGGGGAACGCGCGCATTTTCTGCCACAGTGCCCGGAATGTTGCCTCGCCGATGCCTTCGTGCAGCAGGGCAACCCGCTGCCAGGACAGTTCATCCCGGGGGTTTTCCAAAAGCTTCAGCCAGCATAAAACATCCTTGATATGGGCCCTTTGCAGAAATTTTAATCCGCCAAAGGTCATGTAGGGGATGTTCCGTTTCATCAGGGCCATTTCCACATCTTGTGACAAAAACGAGCTCCGGTATAAAACAGCGATATCAGTTAAATTCTCCCCGTTGTCATAGTGCTCCAGGATTTTATCGGCGACCAAATCCGCTTCCTGGATATTGTTTCGAGCCAGGAAAAACCAGGGTTTTTCACCAGCTTCCCGCCGGGTGTACAGTTCTTTTTCGAGCTGCTGCCTGTTATGCTGGATGGAAAAATTGGCCAGCTGGAGGATTTCCGGGATGCTTCGGTAATTCTGAACCAGCTTAATTACTGCGCACCCTGGCTTTTTCTGGGGCAGGTTGAGGAT
>Ga0207421_10002569_pt1 | contig 22423 bp, 17 predicted proteins | sample SodLakKL_010_SED_4_FD_187542 | JGI IMG/M metagenome (GOLD analysis project Ga0207421, IMG submission 187542) | Alkaline sediment microbial communities from Lake Tanatar, Kulunda Steppe, Russia - 8KL_010_SED (SPAdes) (version 2) | ecosystem: Environmental > Aquatic > Non-marine Saline and...
CCTTCTTCGCCGATCGTGAAAACCTCACTACCGCAGCAGCTCTCTTCTTCCGGTAAAAATGCAAAATCAACGCCGGCTTTGTTCAACAACCGGACAATATTCCTGGCCACAGCCTGGACTCGTGGATCATAAGCAATCGTGCAGCAGACAAAAAAGAGGTTCTCCACAGGCTCGCCGGGCTCGGCAATCTTTACATCAAGGCCTTCCATCCAATCAGTACGCATAGCCCGTGACTTCTCCCAGGGGTTCCCCTCAAGAAGCACACTCTGTAAAGCATCGCGGACAGTCGGCTCAACTTTTCCACTTTCCACGATTATAGTCCGCAAACCAATTAATACTTCCAGCGGTTTTAAACCCTTGGGGCAGCGGACCGCACAAGTATGACATGCTGTGCAATCCCATATTTCCGCCAATCTGGACAACTCCTCGAGTTTATCTTCATCGTAAGCGTTATTCACAAACTGGCGCACGTTCAAATCAGCCCGTACTGTGACCGGACAGCCACCGGTACAACGGCCGCATTGTATACAACCCAGCAGATCATATTTTTCGGTGAAAGTCTGGCTTTCGCTGCTCATTATCATACCCCGCATCATTTAATGATTGTCTTGCTAGATCCTTCCCGGCAAATCGTTAGAAGCTACCTCCTGGACATCGACCTGAAATAAATATACAGTATCACCCCCGATTATTAAATGTTGCGTTCAAACCTTTTAAGTTGAATAGTTAGACAGTTTTAATAAAACGGTTCATTATTATTAGATTTCGCCGTTTACTTCAAAATCTCCTGCAAGGGTTTTTAATTATTTTATATTTTCCATGGACAACTATTAAACCCTTTTAGAATATATACTTGTGGGTTAATCCAGGCTAGTAAATCTTGATACTTCCGGCCGGCCCGTCAGTAATTTTGCCTACCACATACCCTTCTCCGCCTCCTTGTTTCAGGGCAGAAAGGTAACCTTCTTCTTTTTCCCCGGGCAGAGCGACCAACAAGCCACCCGAGGTCTGGGGATCAGCTAAGATGATCAAAGCATCTGCTTCCTCTTTTGCATGACCGGTCCAGTCAATGTGCGGCCGGATATAATTCAGGTTGCGGTAAGCTCCGGCGGGAATCATACCCATCGCAACCATATCTTTAACAAACGGGTAGAGAGGAACTTTTTTATGGTCAATTGCAGCTTCAGCCTGACTGGACATCAACATCTCCTGTAAATGACCCAAAAAACTAAATCCGGTTATATCAGTAGCAGCAGATACTCCGAGCTGCAGCATTGCCCTGGCAGCAGGAGCATTTAGAGCAGCCATCCCTTTTTCAACCTCTTCAGCATCTTTTGAGGGTATCATCTCGCCCTTTATTGCGGTGGCAATAATGCCTGTACCCAGTGGTTTGGTTAAAACTAAGCTGTCACCGGGTTTTGCTCCGCTACCAGTTACTGCTTGTTCAGGGTTGACCAATCCGGTAACTGCAAGCCCGTATTTAGGCTCGGGATCTTCGACACTGTGTCCTCCAACCACCACTGCTTCTGCTTCAATTATTTTATCATAACCGCCGCGCAGGATTGACTCCATTATCTCGAGCGGATGACAGGAAGCTGGGAAACAAATAATGTTTAGAGCAGTGAGTGGTTTGGCGCCCATGGCATATAGGTCACTTAATGAATTTGCAGCTGCGATCTGGCCAAAAAGATAGGGATCATCAACGATTGGAGTAAAAAAATCCACCGACTGAACTAAAGCCTGGGTGTCTGATATGCGATACAGTCCGGCATCTGCGAAATGCTGATCACGGTTTAAATAGTTTGGATCATCGAGAACGGGTAATTGACGCAGAACCTGCGCCAGGGCTTCAGGCCCGATTTTCGCCGCTCAGCCGGCACTGGTAGTCATCGCAGTAAGGCGTATTTCCTTACCTTCCATTACCTCACATCCTTTCTTCCTTAAAGCTCAGGTTACAAGTTGTTTCTAATCAAGAGCAAGCTTCACAGCCACACGGTGATCTTCAACCCGTCTGGTCATCTTTTTCTGGTCGAAATGCTCTAGCAAAGCCTGGGCATACTTCCGGGAAGTTCCCGCCAGGTCACGGAACTGAGCCAGGGTGAGGGTTTCCTGGCCGGCAAAGTGCCGGCGTAACAGTTCAACCGCTTCCTGGTAAGCTTCGCTGTGAAAATATAGTTCCTCACTGATCTTTACCAGGACATTCATACTTTGCAGGTAACTAAAGATTTCATCCCGGCGATTCTGATCTGCTCCAGTTTTTTGAAGAGCCTCCTTCGTTGATGGTGGTTGCAGCCATCCTGAACGGTAAAGAGCAGCCAGGTTATCAATTTGTTCTTTATCTTTTGGGGAAGGCTCGGGTTTTAAACCATGCAAGCTGACCAGATCACTTCTGGCTGTGATCAGTTCCCTGCTCTGCAGCTGTTCCAACAAGGTATCGTATTCACGCTGCTGGAAGGCACGGGGCAGCAGGCCGCGCAGGCTGGCCCGGGAAATGCCGGGCGACAGCGGGTATTTTTGATGGTAGCTTTCCAGTTCAGTAAGCAATTTATGTTCAAATTCTTTCAGCTTATAAGTTAAAATATAGGCATTGCCCAGTTTTTGGACCAACCCCCGTTCTAAGTCTTCTTTAAGAGCTGCATCGATCTTATCCTGATCCAGGCGGGTTTCCTTTATCAATCGGACATTGTCAGCTGTGATTAATTCATCGAGTTTACTGCGCAGAAAAGCAGAGTCACCACCGGCAGTGGGATCCTGCTTAAGTTCCTCCAGGTGAGAGATCACCCCAGAACGAAAGCGGCGGTGCCGGGGCGGATAAGGATCCAGGACCAGCCCTCCCCCAATAGTAGTCATTGGTGAATAAGAGCGGATTACAAAAGGATCGCCTCGTTCTGCAACTAACGGGCGTTCCAGACGACACTGCACCAGGGTATTTTCTCCGGGACTCAGTTCATCACGATCAAGGAGAAGCAGTCTGGCTACGCTGCGATCTGTGCCCAGGAAAAAATGAACCGGGTCTAAATTTTTAAGTCGTCGTGGAGCCCGGGCTAGAAGCTCAGCAGAAACATCGATCAGCGAGGTTTCCTGGTAATAACCGGGGCTGCTTACTACACTGCCCCGCAACACCTCTTCTTTATCCAGGCCGGAGAGATTGAGAGCAACCCTGCTGCCGGCTTTTGCTTCTTTAACATCCTGGTCATGAACCTGGATATTGCGCACCCTGGCTTCCAGTCCAGGAGGCACGACAGCAACAGTTTCTCCAATCCGCACCGATCCCTGGACCAGAGTTCCGGTGATCACAGTGCCAAACCCGGCAATCACAAACGAACGGTCGATGGGCAGACGCAGGGGACCGGAGGCACTACGTGGTTCTAAATTAAGAGTCATATCATCAATTAGTCTTTTTAGTTCTTCAATGCCCTGTCCTTCGAGAGCAGAAACAGCCTGAAACGGGGCGTTTTCGAGAAATGTGCCCTGCAGTTCTTCCCGAATTTCATCTTTAACAAGTTCACGCCATTCTTCATCGGCGAGATCAATCTTCGTGATTACTACTATGCCGTTTTTTATACCGAGTATTTGTAGGATATCAAGGTGTTCCCTGGTCTGAGGCATGACCCCTTCAGAAGCATCAACGACAAGCATGACCAGGTCCATTCCAGCTGCTCCGGCCAGCATGTTATGAATAAACCGTTCATGACCGGGCACATCAACAACTCCGGCAATTCTGCCACTGGGCAATTTAAAAGGGGCAAAGCCAAGATCAATGGAGATGCCGCGTTTTTTTTCTTCTTTCAAACGGTCAGTATCAACACCGGTTAGAGCTGAAATCAGCACTGTTTTTCCGTGGTCAACATGTCCGGCTGTGCCAATAATTAGTTGCTCCAAATTTATTAGCTCCTTAATTAATTTGGTCTTAAGGCTTCATTAAGGTTATTCTTCTATAATAATGTCTGATTATTTGTTTATATTTGAACGAATGGATTATTGACCATTCAAAACTTTACGGATCGCTTCCACAAGTTCATCTTCCTGGTTTTCGAAGATCGTGCGGGGGTCAAAAAGCAGGGTGTCCTGCTGGAGACGCAGGATGACCGGCTGATCGCCCCTCCACAACTGTTCAGCAAATTCTGTAGGGTGAATTTTCCCGTCAGCGGGCTTGATGGTAACCAGGTAAGTAGGCAGCTCTGCTGAGGGTAACGCTCCGCCTCCGACTTTGGAAAACCCTTCAGTTACCCCGACCTGGTCGCTTCCAAATATCTCTGCAAACCTCTCAGCCAGGGCATAGGCCCTTTGCTGCAGGGTATCCGAATCGATGGTTAGCATCCTCCAGACCGGGATCTCATTAACTGCTGTTTCTTCATCTAAATAAAGTCTTAAAGTTGCTTCCAGGGAAGCAATTGTGAATTTATCAATGCGCAGGGCTCTGGCCAACTGGTTACTGCGTATATCTGAAATAAGATCTTTGCGGCCCACTATAATGCCTGACTGAGGGCCACCCAGCATTTTATCCCCACTGAAAGTAACCAGATCTGCTCCCGCAGAAATGCTGTCCTGAACCAGCGGTTCAGCCGGAAGATTATATTTTTCCAGATCAAAAAGGACACCACTACCCAGATCTTCAAGAAGCAAAAGACCTTTTCTATGGGCCAAAGCAGCTAAATCGGCTGTGCCAACTTCTGCTGTAAAACCAACCATGTAGTAGTTGCTGGTGTGAACTTTCAAAAAAGCGGCGGTATCTTCATTAACTGCTGCTTCGTAATCACGCAGGTGCGTTTTATTAGTTGTTCCTACTTCCGCTAAACGGGCCCCGCTGGAAATCATGATCTCGGGAATTCGGAATGAACCACCGATCTCAACCAGCTGACCGCGGGAAACAACCACTTCCCGGCCGCCGGCAATCGTATTTAAGGCTAGGAAAACAGCTGCTGCGTTGTTGTTAAGAACCAGTGCCGCTTCAGCTCCGGTTAGATCACAAATCAGCTCTTCAAGGTGTTCCTGGCGAGAACCGCGCCTGCCTGTTTTTAAGGAAAGTTCGAGATTATTGTAGCTTGCGGCAATATCAGATATAGCCTCAACAGCTGCCCGGGCTAACGGAACACGACCCAGGTTGGTATGAATAACCACGCCAGTAGCGTTGATCACCGATTTGAGGTTCATTCCAGCATAATTTTCAGCCAGTGCGGCTGCTTCTGCTGCCAGGACATGCGGAGAGAGATTAATCTGCCCGGAAAGCTGATCTGAAGCTGAAGAACTGGCAATTCGCTTTCGATATGAGTTGATTGTGTCCTTCACCGCCTGCAGCACTAGGCGGCGCGGCAGATTCTGCAGGCTTTCTTCCAATACTGCTTCCTTTAGCAGGCGGTCAACAGCCGGCAGCTCGCGTAACAAGTTTTGGCTATAATTCACTTAAGTATTACCTCTTTTCTATATCAAGCAGGTCTGTTGATCTAAATATGCTTCATCAAAGATCTATATTTTTAAATGATTGATTTGCCCTCGATTAGACATTGCCTGCCATGATATATTATATCAACTAATTCAGTCCTTTGACAACTTAAGCGTATAACCCAGTTTAAGATTGAGAGGCAATGTTTGCAGGTAATTACCGGCACAAAAACCGAGCAGACGGCAGCGTTCCATATCGATTACCCCTTTTTGATCGATTATTTCTTCCAACAGGTAAGTAGTATAGACCCGCCCGATAAATAAAGTATGGCTTTCCAGCTTAAGGGTGTGCTCCACTTTGCATTCCATACTGATCGGACACTCTTCGATCATGGGGGCATATTTAAGGGTGCCCATAAATGCAGTAAGGTTGTAGTGCTCAAACTTATCAATATCCTTTCCGCTTAAAGTGCCGCAACCGTCAGTTAGATCAACCTGTTCGGTAGTGGGAAGATTAACGGTAAACTCACCGGAGTCACGTACAAGGTCATGCGAATAGCGGTTAGGCCTGATGGACACGGAAATCATGGGTGGAGAAGAATTAACTACACCGACCCAGGCCAGGGTGATAATATTCTTTTCAGATTCATTGCCACAGCCAATTAAAGCCGGGGGAACTGGTCCCAGGGCAAGTTGGGCCGGTTTTTGAAGCTTAGTCATGAACTATTCCTCCTTTGAATTATATATTTTTCGCCTTCGCAGGCCAATTCAGCTTCAGGATAATATTTTTTTGCTTCAACCAGTGAAACAGCCTGATCTTTTTCCGGATGGTGATGGGTTAACAAGAGTCTTTTCGCTCCTGCCCCGGCAGCCAGCTTAGCGGCCTGGGAGGCGCTCAGGTGGTTAGGTAAACCTTTTTGTAAATCCTGGTCCTGGTAATTAGCTTCGCAAAGAAAAAGATCTGCATCACCGGCCAGCTTCTCCAGGCTGCGGTTATATTCTGTGTCTCCGGAATAGACAAGTGTTCCTTCTCTAGAATTTATCCGCAAAGCCATAGAAGGAATCGCATGCAGGCCAAGCCTGTTTTGAATTGAAAACGGCCCAATCTGCAGACTGACCCCTTCCTGCAGGGCTTTTACCTCGTAACAATCCTTATAGGGGAGACGGTCAAATTCTGAAACCGGTTCAGTGGGGGCATAAAGTTGAAGCGGCCTGCTGCGCAAACCTTCTTTTAAAGCTATGACTAATCCGTAGCGCATAATCATGATATCTGAAACGTGATCGGGATGAAGATGAGATAGAATGACTGCATCCAGCTTTTGATAATCCAAATGCTCCTGCAGGCGACTTAAAACACCGTTACCGCAGTCGATTAAGAGATTAAAGTCACTTTCTTGCAGCAAGTAGCCAGAACAGGCCCCTCCGCCCGGAGGAAAAGGACCGTAACATCCTAAAACAGTTAACTTCAAAATAAACACTCCGCCCTTTGTAGTTAATAATAACGCTCAGATTTTGAATTAATCTCTTTTTAAGCTTATCATATGTGCTCAAAATCAGCATTACCTGATCTATCTTTTTTTACACTATCCGCTGATCGAAAACTCCCTGACCTTGCCACAGCTAATCTTTTCTTTCAGAGCCTCTTTTACTTCACTTTTAGCGCTAAAATAGATGATCTGCCAACCGGAATCGCTAATTTCTGCCAGCATCTCAAGCAGGATTGTCAGTCGATTATAATCAGCTTTAATAAAGGGATCATCGAGTATAAAGAAACCTTTTCCACCTTCAAGCAATTTTTCACCCAGGGCCATCCTGATTGAAAAGTAGAGTTGATCGTAAGCTCCGCCGGACAATTGTGATGCGTCGAGCTCGTTTCCATCAGCGCAGATCACTTTAATTTGGGTGCTGCTACTGTCAAATATCACTTCCCGATAGCGACCAGAAGTTATTTTACTGAAATGTTTGCTAACCGGACTGGCAGCTCCAAAAAGAGCAGTTACTTTTTGTTCCTCTTCTGCGGATAATTGATCAAACACTTCAAGCGCTGTTAAGGCGCACTTTCTCTTATCTTCCCGGACCTTAATCCAGTGTTCAATTCTTTTATAGGCATTTTCCAAATCAACAGTAGTCTGGCACGGCAGATAGCTATCATTTGCGGGACTGAGCAATTCATTGATATCTTTTTCGAGATCGCGCAGCTGCTCAGTACGCTCCTTTAGATTCTCAGCTAATTCCTGCCTGGTATTCTCCAGACTGTCAACTTGATCCCGAAGCCTGGGAACGACCGTTTCGTCGTATTTCAGATCCACTGCTTCATGCGCATAAATCTTCAAACTTTTAACCTGGTCATGCCAATAATCTAATATCGCATCTTCGGAAGACAGGTCACCAGGTTTCTCTAGATCTCTTTCGAGAATGCTTTTTTGTTTCTCAATCTCACTTATTAAATCTTGTTTCCTTTTCAGGGCAATTCTGTAATGATCGAGTGTGTCCTTCGAAGTCTCCTGCCTGATCCTGTCAATCTTATTTTTTTCGTCCCTGATCCTAAACTGCCTTTCAATAAATTCATCTTTAAGACGGTTTTCCTCTTTTTGCTGCCATTCTAAATCTCTTTCTGCTTCTCTTTCTGATTCAGCACTGACTTCAAATGCCTTGTCTAAACGACCAGCAGCAGCCCGGACAGCATGAATATCTTCAGCAGGAATTTCTCTTTTCTCAGCTTCAGTACATACTTTAGCTTCGATTTCAGTCAAGGCTCTCTTCTTACGAAGAAAGTTAAAATAAAACCAGCTAAATGTTAAGGTGAAGACGAATGATCCGGCAAGGAAGATCAATAGCCACCAGGAAGGCTGCCTGATTGATCCGACCATAGAAATAAGAAAGATCAGGATTGAGGTGACACCGGCCATCCTGAAATACTGATTGTCCAACAGGGCTTTCTCCCCCTGTATTGAAGAGTATTTTTGATCATATTCAGTAAGAGCAGGTTCAATGTTTGCAGCACTGAGTTTTTTGGTTTGCTCAATAGATTTATATTCATGCTTTTTCTTTTTAAGCCGATCAGTTGCTTGTTGTAAATCAATTTTCTGTTTAACAATGTTATTTTTCAAACGTTTCTGCTCATCTTCAAAAAGCTCTAAATTTGTTGCTGCACGCTGCCAGGTTTCATATTCCTGTTGGTTAAACTGTTTGAGAGTATTTATATCTCTGGAGGCATTTTGCAGTTTTTCCAGGGCCGCTTTTAGTTTCTCATAGCGTTCTCTATTATAAGCTAAGCTGTACTGGTGCAGCAAATCACTTACGTGTTTCTTCTGAGCATTAAGGCGGGCTAACTCTTCTTCAAAACGTCCAAATTCTTCTGCTTCGAGCTCAGCCATCAAAGCCTCGATTCTTTCGAGCAGGCTTTGTGCTTTATTGTATTTATCCTTTAGTTTATAAGGGGTTGTGTTTAAGAAATCCCCACCGGCAGTAATACAGCCCAGTCCGTGGAGTTCCTTTTTGATTTTATCAATTTCTTCGCTGCGCATCCCCGTCAGGCGGTCGGTAACAGTGCGGTAAAAATCACTTTCTCCGGTTATAGTCAGATCGCTGTCTCGGATTAAAAATATATTCTTGAATTCTAAGGCGCTGATCTCCAGAAGATCTTTAATTGAACCGCTTTCAGGTAATTTAAGCTCTTTTTGCTCAACCTGTTTGTTTGAAGCATCTTTAACAGATGCCTCTTCGATAACCAGATGGCCATCCGGGTTTTCTGCAACTCTTTTAACACCTTCTAGCTTACACAATTCTTTGGCACTAAAGAGCATCTTAAGTATGGCGTCGATGGTGAGAGTTTTCCCTTCCTCGTTATGATCATAGAAAAGGTTAAACTTACCAAGTTCCTTTTTTCCGCTGTCGGGTAATGGCCCGTAACGCCTGATCGCAAACTCTTTTAAGAGCATTACTTCACCACCCTGAAAGCATGCACTACCATCTCTTTAACTTGTTTTTTATGTTCTGCAAGGTAATCTGCACTCTCCAACCTGCTGCTGAACTGCTTATATAGATCATCTTCAAGGACGTGCTGCACATCAAAAGCATCAAATACCGGATCAACAGTACAATACCGGTTCGTTTTATTGATTATTTCTGCAACCAGTTCATTTTCGCGCTTACCGAGGCTTGAACCATTAAAAAGCCCTTCTACTCTTAAAATCACTTCAGCTTTTGGGTGCAAGGCAGCAAGCTTTTCATCTAGTTCAGCTATTGGATCTGTAGATGTAAAGGGATCGAGGGTAATGACTAATTTTTCATAATGAAATGTGTCGAGAACTACTTCTTTCGGAACCTCTCCAACTTTTACCAGGTTAGCCATCCGCTGCCCGGACTCCCGCCTGGTCACAGCCACCGGGGAACCGGGATAAGTAAATAAGCCTCCACCGGGAATCTTCCAGGTGGCATAGCGGGAATGGAAATGTCCGGCCATAACATACTGCACCGGCAAAAGCTCAAAATATGAAAGCCAGGCCGGCATATAGCGTCGGTCCCCTTCATTTCCCATATCCTGGCGCGAAAAGAAAGCATCAAGCAATTCTCCATGAAAGAGCAGTATGTTATAACGGTCTTTGTGCATCCTTGTAGACATCTGACGCAAGCGGCTGATCAGGCGATCTCCGCTTAACTGCTCGTAGGGCAGGCCCCAGAAGTGCACATCTCCGAGACAAAATGGTTCTTCCCAGTTATTGACAACTGTTACGTTCTCTCCATAATAGAGCCCACTTCGATATGCTTTGTGATCATGATTTCCGGGAAGGATAATAGTCTGGAATTGATCACTACTGATCATTGTACGCAACTTATTGCGTAGAGTCTCAGCTGCGACATCCTGATCAAAAAGATCACCTGCTATAACCAGGACAGCAACCTTTTCCTGCCGGGCTAAATCTACTATTTCCTGAAGGGCATGCCAACGCCCTAAAGTTTCTTCAGTTAAATGCAAGTCAGCTGTATGCAAAATTTTCACCGGTCAGCCTCCTTTATATCCATGACTGGAGAAAATAGCAATCTAGCTGACTCCGCTGCTAAACACCCAATTACTTTTTAAATTTTGCAAAGATCCGATCACCATAATACGAGAGCAGGATCAAAGCCACTCCTAAAGTGCTCATCCCGGCAATAACCTGTTGGAATCGGAGCATCGCCGTTTCTAAATATAGTTCCTGATAATCTCCGACATCGGCCAGGATGTTCTCTATGGAGAACATAAATATAATGCTAACAAATACGGTCAAAATCAAAGTGAGTACTCCAGGGGCCATAAATACTTTAAATCTATGATCAATAAAATATAAAAAGATCAGTAAAAATCCGAGACCTGCTAAGCTAAGCCAAAACACATTGTGAATAACCATTGGTTGTAATGTAGCAGTGATTAGCTGAACATCGGAATACGGAGGAGTCGCTTCAGTAACGATGACCCGCACAGTATCCTCAGCTTTTATACCAAAAAGAGAATATGTCAAAAAAGTAAGTAATATGGTGATTGAGAAAACAAACCCAATCATTACTTTCAACCCTATTCGAAGACTTTGTCTCATATTATTCCTCCTTGTCTGCAAAATACTTTTCTGCAGTTTCATATTTGATGAATACTGCTCTTTTTTCTGATTTTCAACTATATGTTCTTTGAATTTGCAATTGAGCTTTTAACTTGCAGTTTAACTTGTTTTGTTGTTAAATAAAATATATTCTCCTTATTGGTTTAAAAATCCTGCACCTGTTTTTATTTTTTTATTTCATTATTAAATTAACAATACCGCAATCAGCACTTGCACCATCCGGCCAGGTAAGTGCCCGGCGTAAGCATAGTCTGGGCCCGATCAGGACCGACGGAGACCAGTTCAATCGGAACTCCCGACGCTTCCTCGATTGCTTGGAGATATTGCTTCGCAGCATATGGCAGATCGGCTCTATAGCGGACCCACGAGATATCTTCATCCCAACCTGGGAAGACTTCGTAAATTGGTTTGCACTCCTGCAGTTCATCCATGCTCGAAGGAAATTCGCTGATCCTTTGACCACAGCATTCGTAACTTACCGCCATTTTTATGGTTTCCATTCCACTCAAAACATCGAGCTTGGTAATAGCCAGTCCGGTCAATCCGTTAATTCGTGCCGCATAGCGGGCAATAACTGCATCAAACCATCCACAACGCCTGGGCCGTCCGGTAGTTGTGCCATATTCACTGCCTTGCTCCCTGAGCAAATTACCGGCTTCTCCCTCTTCTTCAGTGGGGAAAGGACCTCCTCCCACCCTGGTCGTATAGGCTTTTAAAACTCCTAAGATCTGTCCTGCACTGCGAGGACCCAAACCGGTACCAGATCCGGCTGCAGCAGCGACAGTTGAAGAAGAAGTTACGAAAGGATAAGTGCCGTGATCAATATCAAGCAAAGCGCCCTGTGCTCCTTCAAACAAAACCTTTTTTCCTTCGGCCATTTTTTCAGCCAGAAGAACCGATGTATCAGTTATTAAAGGAGCCAGGCGTTCAATGGCCGGACGATAAAGCTCCATTAACTCTTCTAGATCATATCCGGAATGATCATAAGCATTATGTAATAAATGATTTTGTAAAGGCAGGAGCTGAGAGAGTCGGCTGTAAAATATATCAGGGCTGGTCATATCAAACGCCCTCAAACCCCGCCGCAATGCCTTATCAGCGTAAGCCGGGCCGATACCCCGCCCGGTAGTGCCGATCTTATTTTCACCCAACAAGGTTTCATTTGCCACATCAAAAACCTTATGGTACGGCATAATCAGGTGCGCTTTACTGCTAATCCGCAGGTTGGCGGTACTAATGCCCCGTTTCTCCAACTCTTCGAGTTCATCCACCAGGACCAACGGGTTTATAACCATCCCATTACCGAGCAAGCTTATAGTGCCGGAATTAATTATACCTGAGGGTATATGATGCAGTTTAAAAATATTAGCACCGTAAACTACCGTGTGCCCTGCATTGTCACCACCCTGGAATCGGACTACAATATCCGCCTGAGCTGCCAGGTGATCTATCACTTTCCCCTTACCTTCGTCTCCCCATTGTGCTCCGACAACAACCAGGCTGTTAGTTTTATTCATTTTCATTCCCCCGGGTTCATGCAATAATCAAACCACTACCTTTACCTTAACTATAATCTAAATAACCTTTAAGGTAAATACTTAGACATTTTCTAAACGGAAAATCATTGCTGCAGCTTTTCATCAAATAGCCGGTTAAGCTCTGCCGGATCTGCTCTTCCTCCGGTTAAAGCCATCACTTTACCAACCAGGAAGCCAAGTGCTTTCTTTTTTCCCTGGCGATAACTATCCGCTGCTTCAGGATTTTCTGAAATGACCTGCTCAACCAGCGGAAGCAGATTTTCCTGTCCTGAAATACGTCCCAGGCCCCGCTCAGAAACCAGTTTTTGCGGGCTGACACCTTTTTGAACTGCTTTTGAAAGAAGTTCCTTAGCTACCGGACGATTGATTTTGCCATCATCCAACATTAATAGCAGCTCCACTAACAACTTTGAATCAAACTCTTCTGTTTTCCTGCCATGTTCGCGAAGCTGATAGAGCAGATCTCCCTGCACCCAGTTAACCAGGTTCCGGTGATCACTGTAATGCCGGGCTGCTTTTTCGAAAATATCACCTAATCCCCGGTTTACGGTAAGTAAAAATGCTTCATTAGGATCAAGTTGATATTGTTCTTTAAAACGTGAGCGCCGCTGTTGAGGTAATTCAGGCAGGGAGTCGACCAGATTTTCTATAAAAGAGGCTTCCAGGCTGAGCGGCAGCAAGTCCGGCTCGGGGAAATAGCGATAATCAGAAGAACCCTCTTTGCCCCGCATGGGAATGGTTCGCTTTTGCCCTTCATCCCAGTGGCAGGTCTCCTGGGTAACGATTCCTCCAGCAGACAGGACAGCTTCCTGTCTTTTAACTTCATAGTCAAGGGCCATTTCAACTGCCCGGAAAGAGTTCATGTTTTTCACTTCAGCTTTAGTGCCAAGTTGAGCGGAACCGGCAGGACGTAGCGATATGTTAGCATCACAGCGCAGCGATCCTTCCTCCATCTTACAATCAGAAGCACCAGAATAAAACAAAACAGTGCGTAACTCTTCTAAAAAAATACGGGCTTCCCGGCCGGAATGGATTTCCGGAGCGGTAACTATCTCTAAGAGGGGAATACCGGCCCGGTTATAATCAACTAATGAATAATCTGCATCGCGTATTGAATCACCGGCATGCATCAGTTTGCCGGCTTCTTCTTCAAGGTGAATTCTTTCCAGGCTGATAGTGCGCATATTCTCATCTACTTCAATTTCAAGGTAACCGGCTTTAGCCAAAGGTCGGTCATACTGCGATACCTGATATGCTTTAGGCAAATCAGGATAGAAGTAGTTTTTTCGATCAAAACGGCTCTGCTTCTGAATATTGCTGTTCAGGGCCAGGGCCGCTGTAACGGACAGTTCGACAGCCCGCCGGTTAAAGACAGGTAGACTGCCGGGCAAGCCCAGGCAAACCGGGCAGCAATTGGTATTGGGTTCCCGGCCAAATGCCGTGCTGCAGCTACAAAATAATTTAGACTGGGTGAGAAGCTCAAGATGAATTTCGAGACCGATAATTACTTCATGTTTCATGCTTATGACGCTCCTCCTTCAAAAAACTTCAAATCAGGACGCTTTTGCTGTCCTTCATAATTTAGCTCCAAAAAACGGGCCACTTTTAACAAAAGCCTTTCCTGCAGCGGAGAAGCTGTTAACTGTAGACCCATAGGCAGACCACCAGAATGAAACCCACTGGGCACAGCAAGCGATGGCACCCCGGCCAGGGAATCAGTAATGTTACATACATCAGAAAGATACATCTGCACAGGATCATCAGTTTTTTCACCAATTTTAAAAGCAGGAGTCGGAGAGGAAGGGCCCATCAGCAAATCGAAGTTTTTAAAAACAGTTTCATAGTCACGTCGGATCATCGTCCTCACTTTCATGGCCTGCAGATAATAAGCATCGTAATAACCGGCACTAAGTGCATATGTGCCGATCATGATTCGTCTTTTAACTTCAGGACCAAACCCTTCACCTCTGGTCCGGCTAAACATTTCCTCTATATTTTCTCCTCCGGCACAATAACCATATCGCACACCATCATAACGACCCAGGTTTGAACTCGCTTCAGAGGGAGCAATCAGGTAATAAGCTTCCAACCCGTAATTAGTCATCGGCAGTGATACCTCTTCAACCATAGCGCCATTATTCTCAAGCACTGCTGCTATCTTATGCACCGCACCGGTTACCTCCGGGTCGAACCCTTCAGTTACATCCTGCCTGATCATTCCAATCCGCAGGTTTTTGACATCTGGATCAAGAGAAGCTTTAAAATTAGGATCTTTGCCCGGAAGTGATGTCGAATCAAGAGGATCGTAGCCGGAGATTAAATCCATCAATAGAGCACTGTCAAGTGCGCCGTGAGTAAGCGGGCCAATTTGATCAAGCGATGAAGCAAAGGCAATCAGGCCGTAACGGGATACCCGGCCATAAGTAGGCCGCAGGCCGGTCACACCGCAAAGGGAAGCGGGTTGACGAATTGAGCCTCCTGTATCAGAACCAAGGGCCAGCGGAGCCATTCCAGAAGATACAGCTGCAGCTGAGCCGCCGCTTGAACCACCAGGCACTCTGCTAAAATCCCAAGGATTACGAGTAGGGAAAAATGCAGAGTTTTCAGTGGAAGAACCCATCGCAAACTCATCAAGATTAGTTTTACCCAGGATAGGCAGGCCGGCTTTTCGTAAAGCCCCTACTACAGTCGCATCATAGGGAGGAACATAGTTTTCAAGCATGCGCGAAGCGCAGGTAGTGTGCAGTCCTTCTGTACAAATATTATCTTTGACTGCAATCGGGACGCCGGCCAAAGGCTGCAGTTCTTCTCCGTTCATTCTCCTGTTGTCGATTTCAGTGGCAGTATCAAGGGCCATAACGGGGGTGTGGGTGATAAAGGCTTTCAAATGAGGATCAAGTCGTTCAATGCGATCCATAAAACTTTGCACTACATCAACCGAACTAACCTCTTTATTTTTTAGTAATTGGCTCAGTCCGGCTGCAGAATGCTCATATAATTTCATGGGAATCCTCTTTTCCAGCTAATTATTATCTTTAAAAATATGCTGTATTTACTCTTCTAACTGCTCTTGAACAGTAATTTTCGGGACGCGCACAAAGTTATTTTCACAGCGGGGTGTATTCTGTAAAACCCTGCTCAGAGGCAATGATGGTTCAGTTACATCATCTCTCAGCACTGCCGGAAGGTTGAGGACATGGGAGGTAGGTTCAACACCACTTGTGTCGAGTTCCTGAATCCGGCGGGCTGTCTGCAGAATATCACTTAACTGATCGGCCATCCTCTCTTTTTCTTTAGGCTCAAGGGACAACCGGGCCAGATGGGCCACGTAATCCACTTCTTTACTAAAATCAATATTCATCTTGGTATCCCCCGCTATTTATGTCCATTTAAATTCATAACTCTGAGATCAATAAAGCACGATAACATTTATTTTAACCTCTCCATATTGAGCAGTCAAGCTATAGAAATGGTTGGCAGGTTTAGTATTGCCTGTAAGTTTAGTCTTGTCTATAAATGGTATAATAAAAATATGGTGGGCTATGATTCTGATGATATGTCAAATATAATATACCTAAAAACTTTAAGGAGGTTTTTATTGTGGCTGAACTGACCTTTTTTGGCCATGCCAGTTTTCTACTTAAAGAAGAAGGCAAAGAAATACTTTTGTTCGATCCGTTTCTCACCGATAATCCTTCAACTACGGTAAAGCCCGAAGATTTAAAGGTTGATTACATCTTAATTTCACATGGCCACGCCGACCATCTCGGAGATGCCTATAAGATTGCCGGTAATACTGATGCCCTGATTATTTCAACTGCAGAAATTGCCAGTCAAGCCCAGGGTGAGGGATTAAATGCCCATGCGCAACACCTCGGGGGGCGGCACGCTTATCCTTTTGGATCAGTTAAGTTGACTCTGGCTTTTCATGGCTCCGGAATTGCCGGTGGACATGCCTGTGGTTTTGTGGTCGATTATTACGGAAAGAAGATCTACTTTGCCGGTGACACAGCACTCTTCGGTGATATGAAGCTGATCGGAGAGCTCGATGCACTGGATCTTGCCCTGCTGCCGATTGGTGACAACTTCACAATGGGTCTGGATGATGCCGTAATGGCCTCATCATTTCTGGGAGCAAAAGAAGTACTTCCCTATCATTACAATACCTGGCCTCTGATTGAAGCTGACCCGGAGGAATTCAAACAAAAAGTTGAACAGAAAACAAAGAGTCAGGTCATAATTCTTGAACCTGGACAAAGCTACAAGTTCTAGTCGGTCAACCTTTTAGAAGCAAACATTATAAATATTACACCAGATTAATTTAAAGATTGGGCGGAAGACAGGTAACCTAATATGACTAACCGGGAAGGCAAAGCGGTAAGTGCTCTAAGCTGCAAAGCAGCAAGCAAAAATTTCGATGTTGCAGTTATCGGCGCCGGTCCGGCAGGCTCTCTTACTGCAGCCCTGGTCGCAGAAGCAGGCTTATCAGCCGTGATCCTGGAACAAAAAAAGCTGCCCCGTTCAAAGCCTTGTGGGGGTTTTCTATCTGCAAGGGCCCTGGCTCTTCTTCCAAAAGATCTGATCCTCCCGTCCGAGTTAGCTGAACCAGTCCATCAAATCAGGGTTACCAGGGGACGCAGAACTTTCGATTATTCGACAGGAGATAATTTGGGCTTGCTGATTAAAAGAGAATATTTCGATCATCTCCTGGCTCGTTATGCCTGCCATAAAGGAGCTATACTTTTAGAAAACAGCACTCTGCGCAAATTAACAGAGCTTAATGGAAATAATGAGAGCTTTCCTTTGTACCTTATAGAAACTAATAATCCTAAAGAAATACCAATTACTGCACGTTACGTGGTCGGAGCAGATGGAGCGATGAGCCGCTTAGCGATTCTTTCAGGTTTTAAAGAAAGCCAGCGAGATAGAACCGGCTGGGGCTTGATGAAATATGTCCGTCCGGAAGCAGAAGATGAAGAACAGGGCCTGCTGAAATTTTATCCCCTGCCTTTTTTAGGGGGTATGGGCTGGTCATTTCACGGATCCGGCTGGATAAACCAGGGGGTCGGCGGTTTGGCCAGCCGGCGGATCCTCAAAAAAGCTTATGATCGCCTTTTCCCCGCTGATGTAAAAAAAGAGGGGGCTTTTCCCACAAGCTGGCCGCTCCCATTTCTCGGACCTTTAAAAATAGCCGGTCGGGACAACCTGCTCCTGGTTGGGGATGCCGCCGGTTTGATCGAACCTTTCTCCGGAGAAGGCCTCTATAACACTTTTAAAAGCTCTATCCTGGCCTCAAACGCTTTACTCCGTGCTGAGCGAGAAGGGAAACCGGCCGGAGAGATCTATAATAAACTTTATAGGGTATGTTTTAGAAAAACTTTCGGTGCAGCCCTGGTTGGAACAGTAGTGCTGCACTGCCGGGCTGTGATATGCCCTGCTTCACTGCCCCGCCTAATTGCCAAACTGATGGAAAATAAATTATGGTTCAACCGCGGATTCAGCTCAGCAGACGGATAATGCTGGGTTCCGGTTTTATAGCTGAAATATCCATCACCTTGTTTAATGCTCTGTGAAAAGCTTTTTCATTGACTTCATGAGTCACCAGAACTATTTCAGCCATGCTGCCAACCCGCCGTTTTTGAATGATCATGTCAAGGCTTACCCCCTCATCACTAAAAGCATTAGCAAGGGCGGCAAAAACACCTGCCCTGTCTTCAGCCAGAAAGCGCAGGTAAAACCGAACTTCCAGATCATCAATGGGCACAAAATCAGTTTCCTTCAATTTGCTTTCAATCACCCCATTGGCAATTTCAAAGCGGATACACCGGGCCGCTTCGACAACATCGGCCAGAACAGCTGTAGCGGTAGGCAGCGGGCCAGCCCCGGGCCCGTAAAACATAACTTCCCGCACTGCTTCAGCTTCAACAAAAACAGCATTAAGTTCATTTAGAACTGAAGCAAGGGGGTGTTCCAGGGGGACAAGAGTCGGGTGCACCCTCAAAGCAAGCCCTCCAGGGAGATCTTCACCAATTGCCAAAAGCTTTATAGTGTAGCCAATCTCCCGGGCATAAGCAATATCTTCATAAGTTACCCCCCTGATACCCTGCACTGATATATGCTCTAAATCTGCTTTTTTACCAAAGGCAAGATTAGCCATAATAACCAATTTATAAGCAGCATCTAAGCCTTCAACATCGTTAGTTGGATCTGGTTCGGCAAAACCAAACTTCTGGGCCTCCGACAAGGCATCTTCCAGGCTCAATTCATCCTGGGCCATACGCGTGAAAATATAGTTGGTGGTTCCGTTCACAATCCCAACCAGGCGTTGGACCCGGTCAGCAACAAGACTATATTTAAGGGGACGGATCAGAGGGATGCCGCCACCGACGCTAGCTTCATAAAATATGTTTCGATTATTTTCACTGGCCAGGGCAAGTAGTTCTTCCCCGTGAGTAGCCATCAGATCTTTGTTAGCTGTGACCACATATTTACCGTTCTCAAGTGCTTTGGTAATAAAACTACGCGCTGGTTCCAGGCCACCGATCAACTCAATAACGATATCAATATCAGGATCCTCCAAAACATCATTCGCTTCGGTGGTTAGCTTGCTTTTATCCAGTTTAAGAGCCTGCAATCTTGCAGCATCCCGATCTGCCACTCGCCCGAGGGCTAATTTAAAACCTATTTTCTCGTTGATAGAGCTGCCATTACGTTTTAAAAGATCGACCACACCTCCACCGATTGTCCCTGTTCCTACCAGACCAACCTTTACTAGATCTTTTCCCATTGTTTTACCTGTCTCCTTTGATTTATTGTTTTCCATAGTTTATTCATAGATTTTTTCATCTACCATTTCAGCCTCGGGGGCATCAAGTTCTATATCCCGGCTTTTAAAACCTTCTTTCTCCAATTCCCTGTAATATTCATGCTGAATGATCAAATCCATAATTTCATTGGTCCCGGTCCAAATCATAATCAGGCGAACGTCACGCAGCATTTTTTCAATCGGATAAACATTAGTATAACCGATCCCACCCATTATCTGCATTGAATTGTTAACTACCTGCCAGGCATTTTCAGTGGCTACCTTTTTTGCTTCAGAAACAAGCCTTCTTGTTTTTCCAGGCGAGTCACCGGCATCCACTGAACGGGCAGCGAGATAAACAATACCTCTTGCTGTATCAAGGCAGGTAACATTATCAGCAACTTTAAAGCTAACTGCCTGGAAGCTTTTAATCTCAGTACCAAATGCCTTCCGGCGGGTACTATAGCGGGCGGCCACCTCATGTGCTGCTCGACCCATCCCGATTGCTCCACCGGCGCTGGTCATTCGCTCGGGAATCATCATCTGGTAGAACATCTCTTTGCCATTGTTTTCTTTACCGATCAAATTTTCTTTTGGAACACGCACATCATTAAAGACCAACCGGCCGGTTCCGCCCCCGCGAGTCCCCATTAAACCGTAAAGATACTCCGCTTTTACTTCCGGACAACGATCAACCAGGAAAGCGCTGATCCCTTTGTGAGGAGGAGCATCGGGATCGGTGCGGGCATAAACCATAAAGTAATCGGCCCCTTCTGAACCAACTACAAAGCGTTTCTGTCCATTGAGTATATAATGTTCACCGTCTTTTCTGGCTGTACAGGTTGCCCCGAAAAAATCAGAGCCGCCGCGCGGTTCAGTCAAAGCCTCTGCTGTGGTCAGGCGCCCTTCAAGGGTCGGGCGTAAATACTTTTCCTTTAGATAATCAGATCCAAATTTATCGATCGCTTCACCAACAATACTGACCAGCGAGTACAAGCATCCCAATGATGTTCCTAAAACACCAACTTCTTCCAGGGCGACAATTTCAGAAGTCCAGGGCATACCTCTGCCCCCGTATTTTTCCGGAAATCTTAATCCTAACAGGCGCCGGGCGGCAGCTTTTTCCAAAAACTCACGGGGATAACGTATCTTATCTTCGTCCATATCCCACAGCAGTTGTTTATCAATATCTTCTTTCACAAAAGCACGCACTTCTTCACGAAGTTCTTTCTCTTGAGCTGTCATCAAACAATCCAGCATGTCGATACCCTCCAATAAATTTTATCAATAAGGTTTTACCTTGAAAATAAAATTATTCTTGCTCTTGTGCTCTTTTATTTTTCCTAAATAGCTAAAGGCTTCTTTATAGTAAGCCATAACATCACCAGCCATATGCCCGCGGCCTTCCGGGACCATATCTCCGGCCAGGCCATGAATAAATGCCCCCGCTCCAGCAGCATTTTCTGCGCTAACTCCCTGGGCGATAAGCGATGCGATCATGCCTGTTAAGAGGTCACCTGAACCAGCCGTGGCAAGTGAAGGCCCCCCGGTTGGATTAATAAATGCCCGACCTTCAGGAGTGGCAATTATAGTGTTGTGTCCTTTCAGTAATAAAATACAGTTCCATATCCGGGCATACTTAAGAACAATTGACAGACGATTTTTTTGAATATCTGAAACAGAAGCATTGATCAGGCGCGCCATTTCCCCGGGATGGGGAGTTAAAACAGGAGGGAATTTTGCTTCTTTAAACAGTTCCAATCTTCCCTTCAGACCATCAAGCGCTCCGGCGTCAAGAATGAGGGGTACCTGGATATTCTTAATCAGAATTTCGAGCAGGGCAGCAGTTTCACTGCCAGGTTTTAAGCCCGGACCAACAGCAAGCGCCTGACATGAGTTTAATTTTTCTAAAATCGGACCAACTGCAGAAGAACTTATTACCCCTGGTTCGGATTCGGGTAATGCAATAGTAATTACTTCAGCAAGCTTAGCATCAATTACTGCACACAATCCTTGCGGTGCTGCCAGGTAAACCAGGCCTGCACCGCTTTTCAACGCTGATTCGCCAGCCAGGGCAGCAGCACCACTCATACCTGGTGAACCGGCAATTATGGTCAAGCTTCCTAAACTGCCCTTATGTGATAAATATGGGCGGGCGGGGAGTAAGTTTGCGACCTGTTCAGCAGTGAGCAGGTCGACAGGTTCATCTTCGACCAGAAATGAAGGTATGTTAATCTGAGCAACATGGATTTCTCCTGCTTGATCCGCTCCCTGATAGTTTAATAAGCCGAGCTTTGGAAAAGCAAAGGTTACTGTCCAGTCTGCGCAAATAGCACAGCCCATCACTGCTCCACTGTCAGCATTTAAACCGGAAGGAATGTCAACCGACAGCACAGGTGTTTCGCTGCTGTTAACACTTTCAATTATCCCGGCCAGCAGACCTTCTACATCCCGGTCAGTCCCGATACCCAAAAGAGCATCAACTATCAAGTCTGTCCTGTTAATTGCTTCCCGGAAATTTTCCAGTCCCGCATGATCCAAAATACGGTGGACCGGAAAACCAACCTGATCAAGATAATGCTCATTTATACCTGCATCACCTTTGTACTTACCAGCTTTAACTGTACTCCATAGAGAAACCGTAATCCCCGCATTCTGCAATAACCTGGCGATAACCAGGCCGTCTCCTCCATTATTACCAGGACCGGCAAGCACAACAACCTTTTTTACCGACGGCTGCTCAGACAATAATAATTCGACTACCCGCATGCCTGCGGTTTCCATTAATAATGCCCCGGGCATTCCGATCTCTTCAATAGTTTGCCGGTCTGCTTCCTTCATCGCAGCGCTGCTCAATATTTTCACTATTGCAAAACCACCTTTCACCTGCTATTAAAGCCCACCTGGTGGTGAATTCAAATCAAATCGTCAAAAATTTTGTATCAAGATCTATCTGATCGGGTCAAGTATTAATTCGATAGATATCCATTTTTGTCCTTCTTCAACGATAAAATGTAAAAGAAAAGCTTGCTTTTTATCAGATCTGATGATAATATTCTAGTGCCTTAGAGGAAAGAAAGGAGGTATTTGGTTTTGCCTAA
>Ga0207421_10002573_pt1 | contig 22388 bp, 17 predicted proteins | sample SodLakKL_010_SED_4_FD_187542 | JGI IMG/M metagenome (GOLD analysis project Ga0207421, IMG submission 187542) | Alkaline sediment microbial communities from Lake Tanatar, Kulunda Steppe, Russia - 8KL_010_SED (SPAdes) (version 2) | ecosystem: Environmental > Aquatic > Non-marine Saline and...
GCAGAGTTTCGCACTTATTAACTAAAAACTAAGTAACCATGTTAATATTTAACCGATAATAAAAACATAAACAACCAAATAATTACTTAAATTAGCATCTCAAAGCAAATAATAAAATTAATAAAAGATGGCACGATATAAACGTATATTGTTAAAGTTAAGTGGTGAATCATTGCGGGGTGACAGCCCAAACGGTATAGACCCGAAAGTTCTTGATGGTTTTGCGCAAGAAATATTGCCTTTATATCAGGCCGGTGTTCAGGTGGCAATAGTTATAGGTGGTGGCAATGTTTTCAGAGGCATAGAAGGTTATAAAAAGGGTTTTGACCGGGTTCAGGGAGATTATATGGGCATGTTGGCAACTGTAATTAACGGAATGGCTCTACAGTCGGCATTTGAGCAACACAATATGCCGACCCGTGTTTTGTCCGGAATTGAAGTAGATCCGGTTTGTGAGAAAATGAGCCGTAGAAGAGCCATTGAAATTCTTGACCAAGGCAAAATGATAGTGATAGCCGGAGGCACCGGCAACCCGTTTTTCACTACTGACACAGCTGCAGCACTGAGAGCTGTGGAAATAGAAGCAGATGTTATACTTAAAGGAACACGGGTGGATGGGGTATATTCTGATGACCCTGAAAAAAACAAGGATGCCTTCAAATTTGACACTATAACTTTTGATGATGCATACAAGAAAAAACTCAAGATCATGGACTTGACAGCCTTCACTTTATGCCATGAAAACAACCTGCCTATTATAGTCTTTAATATGACAAAAGAAAACAACTTGTCAAAAATTATACTTAAAGGGGAAACAGTTGGCACAATAGTTAAAAACTGAAATAAAATACAATAAGGATATGCCAATAAAATTAAATAAAATTGCAGTATATTCTGTAAAAGTTTTAAATTTGTCTTTATGGTTTTAAAACTATGCTTATATTTGCTAGTATGCAGTTATAAGCAGATTGTTTTTCTTAAGCATTTAAATGGATTATTTGGATTTAATTTATACAAACCATAAATTATATAAATTATGAGTGAAGATCTTGAAATTTTAAGAGAGGAAGCTGAAGAAAAGATGAATAATGCTATTTCGCATCTTAGCCGGGAGTTAACTAAGTTTAGGGCAGGAAAAGCCAATCCCCAGATGGTTGAGGGTGTTATGGTTGAGTATTACGGTACTATGGCGCCACTTTCGCAAGTTTCCAACATAAATACTCCTGATCCGCGAACTATTGTCATCCAGCCATGGGAAAAGAGTATGCTTGGGGTTATTGAAAAAGCTATATTAGCTGCAAATCTTGGATTTAATCCGCAAAACGATGGATCCGTTATACGTATAAATGTGCCTCAATTAACTGAGGAAAGAAGAAAGGATCTTGTGAAAAAAGTTCGTTCTGAAGGAGAGTCGGCCAAAGTAAGCGTTCGTAATGTTAGAAGGGAGGTAATTGATTCTGCCAAGAAGTTAGAAAAAGAGGGAGTGCCTGAAGATGATGTAAAAGCTTTTGAAAAAGATGTTCAGGACCTAACCGACAAATTTACTGAAAAGGTTGACAAATTGCTTAAAGCCAAAGAAGAAGACATAATGAGCATTTAATTTATAAAATATATGCTTTTCGTTTTCTTTTTTTACAAATAAGGTGTACAATCAGGTTGACCTTTTTGCGGGGCAACCTTTTTTCTTTTTATGAACTAATATCTGTGTTTTCCAATTTGTGAGTGTTTTAAAGCATAAGTAACATAAAATTTTCATATGAAGGTTAAAATAGTAAACGATTCCAATAATCCCATACCCACATACGAAACCGGGATGTCAGCAGGCATGGATTTGCGTGCGAGTTTAAATGAGAGGGTAATGTTAAAACCGCTTGAAAGATGTTTAATATCTACAGGTTTGTATATTGAACTTCCTGTTGGTTTTGAAGCCCAGGTGCGTCCAAGGAGCGGATTGGCAAATAAGCATGGAATATCAGTGCTCAATGCCCCGGGCACCATTGATGCAGATTACAGGGGAGAAGTTAAAGTAATTTTAATCAATCTTTCCAAAGAGGATTATATTGTTAACAATGGTGACCGTATTGCTCAAATGGTTATATCAAAACACGAAAGGATAGAGTTAGAACAGGCAGAAAGTCTTAATCATACTCAACGAGGAGGCGGGGGGTTTGGCCATACCGGAACAAAATAATATTTTATTGAAATTTATGGAGATTTACAATACTTATTAAATTATAAGAATTTTTATTATTCCATTCTTTTCCAAACAGAAAAACTTTGCCCAACTTTCAAAATAGCGCTTAAAAAAACTCTAATAAAGATAATATACAAAAACAAAAAGATGTTGAAAAAATAAATTCATTGTAAAAAACGTACTATAATTGAGCTTTTTGTTATATTGAAATCACTGTTTTTTTAATTGCCGGGTTTTTTGATATAATCATCAGTTTATCAAATATTGACGATTATTTGGGATGAAACAGGCCAGTTAACATTTTTTGCAAAAATTAATTAGATCAAACGGCTCAGTTTTAATAACTTTAATCTTTTGTGTAACTCATAATGGACAATCTTTACATATAACAACATATTAAAAAAATGATTTACTACATACTGAAAAATAAACATAATTTTTAATGTCATGAAGAATTCTTTAAAAACATATATTTTATTCCACCTTGTTATAATTATAATGGTTGGTTTTAGTGGATGTAAGACCGTAGAAGAAGTTTCGGAGGATAAGCCCGGGCCGCCAAAAACAGAAATAACGGAAGAGGATAGACAAAAAAGCACTGTTTTGCTTATTGAAGCTTCAAAAGAAAAGATTTTAGGCAACTTATCGAAAGCAGCTTCACTATATTCGGAGGCTTTAGATCACGATCCTCAAAATGATGCAGCAGCTTTTGAATTAGCAAAAATTCATTCACAAACAGAACATTACGGTGATGCTTTGAAATATGCTGAAAAAGCCACAGAGCTGGAGCCTCAAAACCAGCACTATTTAAGACTACTGGCTGACTTGCATGTGGTAAACGGTCAAGAAGATGAAGCTGTAAAAGTTTATGAAAAACTTGCCGGCATGTTTCCCGAGGATGTGTCACTGCAGTATGATTTAATCAGGAATTATATGCAGCTTGGTAAAGACGAAAAAGTGGTTGAGGTATTCGATCATATAGAAACCTTACTTGGGTTTTCAGAGGAGTTGAGTTCAGAGAAAATCCAGTTGTACCTTGAGATGGAATTATACGAACAGGCAATTAAAGAGGCAAAAAAACTTATTTCTCATTTTCCTGAAGAGCCTATATACCGTGAATATCTCGCCGAAGTATATAACCGTAGTGGTCAATCAGAAAAAGCAATAAGCGTATATAAAGAAATACTTGAGGAAGACCCGGAAAATGCCGTAGCCCGGCTTCAACTTGCCGAGCATTACAGACGGCAAGGAGAAATACAAAAATCTTTTAAAGAACTGGAGGAGGCTTTTAGAAATCCTCAAATTGAAAAAGAAGATAAAACACGTATAATGTATGGTTTTTATAGTGTTGCTGAAGATGACCCTGAATATTTGGAACAAACATATAAGTTAATGGATATTTTAACAGAGAGGTATCCTGAAGAGGTAGATATGTTTACCATGTATGGCGATTTTCTTTTTAGAGAAGATGATTATGAGGGTGCACGTGAAATGTTAAAAAAATCTGTGGAGATCGACCCTGATCAATATCCTGTCTGGGAACAATTGTTATATATTGGAACGCAACTTGAGGATTATGAGTTTATTGTAGAATATTCTGAAAAAGCCCTGGATTATTTTATAGAACAACCCAACCTATATTATTTTAGGGGTATTGGATATTTTCAACTCGAAAATTATGAAAATGCCGTTGAGGCATTTGAAAATGGTGTTGATGTTATTGTGGACAATAAAGACCTCAAAGGACAGTTGTATACAATGATGGGAGATTCCTATCACGAACTTGAAAAGTATCAGGAATCTGAGGAAGCTTTTGAAAAAGCGCTGGAAATTGACCCGGAAAACACCTTTGCTTTGAATAATTACAGCTATTATCTTGCTTTACGTGATGAAAACCTGGAGTTAGCAAAAGAAATGTCGAAGAAAGCTAATGAGTTGGACGATAACAACTCTGCTTATTTGGATACTTATGGTTGGATAAATTATAAAATGGGAGAATATGAAGAAGCTGAACAATGGATAAGAAAGGCAATTGAGCACTCCGGTGATGAAAGCGCTACTATACTCGAGCATTACGGTGACGTGCTTTATAAATTGGGTGAAGAAGATGAGGCACTAGAATATTGGCAAAAAGCCAAAGAAGTGGGCAATGGTTCAGAGTATTTGGATAAGAAAATAAAAGAGGAAAGGTTATATGAGTAAACATAAAAGGATTTTAAGCAAAATTGTGTTGTTTTTGTTGGGCCCATTAATAGTGATAATGGTTGATGGATGCCAGCCTATAAAAGAAATGAGTCCTACAACTGTGATACCTGATTATACGCCCGAGAGGGTATTAGAAAACTTAAAAAAAAATCAATCCGAATTTGATTGGTTTGAGGCAAGGTTTACCGGGGATGTATGGTTTGCCGGTGACAACCAAAATATTAGCGGAACAATAAGAATAAAAAAAGATGAAACCATTTATTTTTCTTTGGCCCCGGTACTTGGTATTGAAGTGGCCCGTGCAATTGTAACCCCGGATACTGTCAAGTTTTTGAATAGACTAGAGTCCAGTTATTACGTTGGGCATATTGGTTTTATAAACTCTATATTACGAACATCTTTAGATTATGATATGCTACAGGGGTTGTTAATGGGTAATGACTTTTCTGAATACGAATCAGATTCTTTTGTTACTTCAGAGGAAAATGGCTTAATTAAGCTTCATGATCCTGAACGGCATCAAGTACGGAGTCCCGGCAGTGGTCAAACCTTTGTTCTTGATCATAGTATGTGGGTTGATTCGGAGACTTTCAAAATAAAGAAAAATACGATTACCGAAATAACAGAAGAGCGTTCTGTTAAAGCCGAATACAATGACTTTAAGAATATTGAGGGAGAAACGATACCAACAAAAATTGATTTTTTGATCTCGGATGGTAATTATAATGCTGACTTGTCATTGCAATATTTAAGAGTTTCACTTAATGAACCTCAGGAAATGAATTTTTCTGTGCCATCAAGATATGATCCTATAGATTTCAAATAAACACATAGTTATATTTATGGTTTGGGGAAGAATTCATTGTTGTCTATTTAAAAGTAAACTAATATTGTTGTTATTTTTAACAAGCAGCGTGGTTTGTGTTTTTGGACAAACACGCGGGGAGCTTGAAGAGGAACGCCGAAAAATTGAGGAGGAGATGGAACTTACCAGTCAGCTCCTTGAAGAGACAAAAGAATCAGCCGAAACCAACCTTAATCAGCTAGTTATATTAAACAATCAAATAAGTAGAAGAGAAGAGCTTTTAGAAAATATTGAAAACAAAATTAGTGTTATAAACCATCAAATAGAAAATTTCACACAAGATATTGACAAGTTAAATGAAGAGCTTGAAGATTTGAAGGATTCGTATGCCGAAATGATCCGGCATGCATATAAGAATCGCAATGCGGATCACAGGCTGATGTTTATATTTTCAGCTGAAGACTTTAATCAGGCTTATATGCGCATGAAATACCTGCAGCAATATGCTCATCACAGAAAGTTGCAGGCCGAGAAGATTGAAGAAGCATCTTCTGAGCTTGAAGAGCGAATTGCTGAGCTTGAAGCAAGTAAAAACGACCAACAAGATCTTTTAGCGGAGCATCGCGAAGAGTTGACCATGCTTACACAGGAAAAGCAAGAGCAAAACGAAACTTTAAATACTCTGCGTCAGAGAGAACAGGCTCTTATGGACGAGCTAAGTCAACAGCAGGAGAGGGCTCAACAATTGTCGAATGCTATAGAGGAAATCATTGAAGAGGAGCGAAGGAGGGCAGCGGAAAAGGCTGAAGCTGAAGGCACAGCCACTCCAACTAAGGCTTTTGAGTTAACCCCGGAGGAAGAAATTATTTCCGAGAACTTTCATGAAAATAAGGGAAGTCTTCCATGGCCTTCTGAAAGAGGTATTATTACACAAAGATTTGGGGAACAGCCACATCCGGTACTGCCCGGAATAAAAGTTTCCAACGATGGAATAAACATTTCTACTACAGAAGGAGCAAAAGCAAAAGCACTTTTTGAAGGTACTGTGGTTAGAGTGTTTACAACTCCTGGTGGTGATAATGCTGTAATTGTACGACATGGTGAATATTTAAGCGTTTATTCCAACCTTTCTCTTGTAATGGTTAGAAATGGCCAGAGTGTTGACAGGCAAGAGGAACTTGGTATAGTTAGTACTGACCCAAGAAACAATCAAACAGAGATACATTTGCAAATTTGGAAAGGCAACGAAAAACTAAACCCTGCTCAATGGATAGTAAGCAGATAGTTATGTTTTGTTAAAATTGTTTTATGTTATTTGTTTTTATATAGTGCTTTTTTAGTAGGTTATTTGCTTAAAAGTTATAATTTTGTTACAATAAAATTAAAAATAAACATTCAAAATCAAAAAATATGAAACCCTCATTAACAATGTGTTCACAAAAGATAATAAACTTAGCGAAGCGATCTCGTGACCGAAGGGAACAATATTACATGAGGGTTCCATGGATTTAGAACTGAGAGACTGAGAGAACTAAGAGACGAAGAGAGTTCAAATTACTAAGAATGCTTCGAGCGTTATACTGTAAATCAATTTAATAACTAAAAAACATAGAGATGAAATTATTACCATTAATAGGTATGCCAGGACCTACCGAAATAATTATAATACTTGTAATTGTTTTATTACTTTTTGGTGGTCGAAAAATTCCCGAGCTTATGCGTGGATTAGGGAAAGGAATGAAAGAGTTTAAAGATGCTCAGAATAATCCAGACGATACTGAAGAAAATAATGAAACCACTGAAAAAGATCAAACAAGCAATAATTAAGTAAGTAGTGTTTAAAAAATTTACCTGAACAATATACCGCGTGATTTTAAATATATGATGAAAGCGATTTTTAAGTTAATTGTTATCGTGTTTTTTTGTTTGCAAACATCGAGTTTGTATGGATTGTGTTTTAATAACGGTTTGAATAACGGACCTGAGAGTAATGATACGACGGAAGCTATTAATATTGAGCCTGATGATCCCGTATTAGTTATGTTAGATAGTTTGGCAAAACAGAAAGTTTTTCAAAACCTTGATTCGCGGAAAGAATCTACCACATCCCCGATAAATGATTTCTCATATGGCTTTGTACCCGAATACAGTGATTCGGTATATAAAGAGCGTTTGGAAGAGTTAAATAATTTATCACCAATAGAGCTTGAATACAATTCTCTTGTAAAAAGTTTTATTGATGTTTATAATGTACGGCGAAGAGAATTGACTGAGAGAATACTTGGACTTGCTGAGCTATATTTTCCTTATTTTGAGCAACAATTGGACAGATATGATCTTCCGCTTGAACTAAAATATATCGCTGTTATTGAGTCAGCGCTAAATCCTGTTGCCCGCTCCTGGGCCGGCGCCACCGGCATTTGGCAATTTATGTATGGTACAGGGCGATTATATGGCCTGAATGTCAACAGTTATGTGGATGACCGGTGTGATATCATTAAATCAACCCAAGCTGCTTGTGAACATTTTGCCGATCTGTATGATGTATATGATGATTGGCTTCTTGCTATTGCAGCCTATAATTCAGGTGCCGGAAATGTTAACCGTGCGATACGGCGCAGTGGAGGCGTCAAGGATTTTTGGAGTATTCGCGGCTTTCTGCCCCGCGAAACACGAAACTATGTACCCGCATTTATGGCTGTTGCTTATGTAATTGAGTATTCAGACCATCATAACCTTTACCCTACTCCCCCTCCCTTTACCAATACGGACATTGATACATTGCATATTAACAGGAAACTTAGTTTACGAAATGTTAGCAAAATCCTCGATATTCCATTGGAGCATCTTAGATATTTAAATCCCTCTTTCAGAAAGAATATTATACCCGGAAATGATGAAGATACTTATGTTTTTCGTATTCCAAGTGCATATTCAGGGCTATTTGTTTCAAATGAAGAGGAGATATACAATTATATGACTCCAGAGGAGATCCGGCAGGAGGAGTTAGCGGCCCAGTTTGAGGAAACAACGGTACATGTTGTTAGGCAAGGAGAAGTGCTAGGGTCTATAGCACGAAGATATGGCTGCACGGTAAATCAGATACAGCGTTGGAATAACTTGAGGGGAACACTTATTCGACCCGGACAAAGACTTGTGGTTAGAGCACCACAACCCGCTGAAACCAATATTTCTACAGATAATAACGTTCATGTAGTTAGAAGTGGTGAAAGCCTGGGCGTGATAGCAAATCGCTATAGGGTTACTGTTGATGAGCTTAAGAGATGGAACGACTTATCAGGATCTACAATATATTCAGGCCAGCATTTGGTTGTTAAACCTGCGGAAGGTAAAGAAGACAAAGAAACCAAAGAAAGCCGGGAAGGTGTTGCCGACAAAGCAGAGATAGAGGAGTATACCTATAAATATTACCAGATACAGGATGGTGATACCCTCAGGGATATTGCTGAAAAATATCCCGAAACAACAATTGATCAAATCCGCGAGATTAACGATTTATCAAACGATGCATTGAAACCAGGGGAAAAAATAAAAATATCTGTACAAGAGGAATAAAAACCAGAAATTATTATATAAATTATAACATGTTTTATTAAGTGATCGTTTTTTTTGAAAAGATAGTTATTATTAACGAAAAAACAAACAAATGAGTAAAATATATATATTGTTGGCAGTTATACTTTTTTTTGGTTCTTGTGAAACAGAGCCAAGAGGAAAGCCTTCTGCCTCAGGTCGTACCAGCGAAATGGTGGTGATAATGGACAATAATCAGTGGGAAGGTGAACCCGGCGAGTTAGTCAGACATACTTTTAGTGCTGCTCAACCTATGCTTCCTCAACAAGAGCCTATGTTCGACTTGCGCCCTATTAAAAGAGAGAACTTTTCCAATCTTTTTGAAACTCATCGTAATATTTTAGACGTCGTTCTTGACGAAACTCTCGAAGATTACCGGGTTGAAACAAGGGAAGATGTTTGGTCTTATCCACAGCGTGTGGTTAGAATATATGCGCCAAATGTAAATGAGCTGGACTCTGTCCTTTTAACACATGAAGAGCGTCTCATTGAACTATACCTTGAAAATGAGCGCAGACGACTTATCAATTCTTTTGAAATGATGTCAAATCCTGATGTTCGCAATAAGTTGAGGGACAGATATGAAGTAGAATTAAAGGTTCCGGAAGGTTATTTTTTAGCCAAAGAAAAAGAAAATTTTGCCTGGGTAAGGCGTGCAGGAGTTGATCAGGATTTGGAAATGGGTCTTTTGTTAACCATACTGCCATATACGGATCCCGACAAAGATTTTGATTTTGATGTTATTTGGTCTCGCCGCGATTCTATTACCAAAGAACATATTCCAGGCGAATTGCCCGACAGTTATATGACAACTTACGAAGAGGATGATTTTCCACCACTAAAACGAGAAATAGATTTTAAGGGAAGATATGCCGTTGAACTCAGAGGATTGTGGAAAATGCATGGTGACTTTATGGGAGGACCTTTTGTAAACTATACTATGGTGGATGAGGATAATGATCGCCTGATAAACCTGGATGTTTTTGTTTGGGCACCCGACTTTGACAAGCGTGATTATATCAGACAATTGGAAGCTTTGGTGTATTCTCTCGAGTTTCCTGAAGAAGAAGAGGAGGTGCATGAGGAAGAAGAACTAGCTGCTACAGAGCCTGGCGAATTATAGGCTTTTTAGTTATTACCTGGTTGAAATGAGCTCTTTATATAGCAAAATAACATCATATTTTTTTCGAAATTATTCAACCTCTGGTAGACCACCTTATTATCAATTAAAGCATAAACACGTAAAAAATGTTGTGGTTTTGCCTACCAGGCAAGATATGTTGGAAAAGCTTCCCAAAAACGCTATAGTAGCTGAAGTAGGCGTTGCCAAAGGGCGGTTTTCGGAAAAAATTCTTAAAACATCTACACCTCAAACCTTACACCTTATAGATAGCTGGAGATCTAAAGCTTTTAATAATAAAGCAGAAGCTTGTGTTAAAAATAAGTTTAAAGACCCGATAGATCAAGGTGTTGTACAAATACATCAAGGTAAATCAACAAAAATATTAAAAAGTTTTCCGGATCATCATATAGACTGGATTTACTTAGATACAGACCATACATATAATACCACGAAAGAAGAACTTGAAATTTGTAAGGTCAAAGTAAAGAAAGGTGGAATAATAGCCGGGCATGACTATACGACAAGGAACTACCGCACCGGTGATTGTTTTGGGGTGGTTGAAGCTGTTAATGAGTTTTGCTTTAAAAATGATTGGGAATTTATTTATTTGACCCATGAAACGCATCGTCATCTGAGTTTTGCTCTAAAAAAATTAAAATAAAAGGCCCGAATGTTGGCAACTACTATGGTTTATTAATTGATACACATTTGGTTAATACTTATGATCACTTTTCACTTTTTGTATCAATAATTCCCAGTTTTTTCAAGACATTCTCAAAATCTTTAAGTTGTATAGGTTTAACAAGGTATTCATCCAGTCCTTTTTGCATGTATTTTTCCCTGTCACTTTCAAAAGCATAAGCGCTTAGTCCTACTATTGGGGGAAGTTGCTTGTGCTTCTGTTTTAGTTTATTCGTAGCCGTTATACCATCCATAACCGGCATTTGAATATCCATAAGTATCAGATCATATACGCCGGGCTTGTATTTCTCAAGAGCTTCAGCTCCATTGCCGGTTACGTCAATGGTATGACCCAAATCTTCCAGCAGCAAAGAAACCACCATTTGATTAACCTTACTGTCTTCCACTAATAATATTTTCAGTGGAGATGTTTTTGATGATACATGTTTCTCTTCTTCGTATTTAGCTTTAACATCCTCCTCTTTGGCTATATTTGCGCTGAAAGTAAACCAAAAGTTACTACCTTTACCGGGTTCACTTTTTACTCCAATTTCGCCGCCAAGAATTTCGGTAAGTTCTTTGCAAATAGCCAACCCTAGTCCGGTACTTTGAATATTTTGGATTTCATCATTTTCAGTCTGGAAGAAAGGCTTGAAAAGATGCTTTTTTGCTTCAGGTTTAATACCGGCCCCGGTATCCTTCACTTCTATTTTAATAATAACAGAATTGTTATCTTCTGATTTTTCTGACAAATCTTTGGGTTCATTAAGACTTGCATCAATTGATATGGTACCTTTTTCTGTAAATTTTACAGCGTTTGAAAGAAGGTTGCTTAATATTTGATTTAAACGTTGCTTGTCCGTTTTTATGTATTTAGGTATTTTTTGACTGACACTTGTTTTTAACTCTATATCTTTTTGACATATTGAGTGGAAAAGACTGGTAACATCATCAAACATGGTCTTTGTTGCAAAAGTAACCGGTTTAAGAGATATTTGTCCGGATTCAATTTTTGAATAATCAAGTATTAAATTAATTATTTCTCTAAGTTTTTCACCCGACTGTTGTAGTATATCAATATATTGTTTTTGTTTTTCGGAGAGTTCTGTATTAGCTAGTATATCTGTGAATCCGAGTATTCCGGTCAAGGGGGTTCTTATTTCATGGCTCATATTAGCCAGGAATTTTTGTTTAAATTCAGCCGATTGTTGAGCCACTAATACTTCATTTTCCAATTTGAGGGTTTTCTTTTTTTCGGTTATATCCCTTATAACCCCTAATATGCGTGGTGCTTTGTCCTCAGTAAGATTTGTTGTACTCACTTCTATATCTTTTATTTTACCCGGTTTTGTTTTTATCTGAAATTCGTATACGTTGGATAAATTTTCGCCTTTTTCTCTTTCTGCATATCTTTGTTCTACAACTTGTTTACCTTTTTCGGTTAAAATTTCAGAAAAATCAAATTTTTCATCTAAAAGCTCCTCTTCTGAATAACCTGTTATATTACAAAACTGTTTATTGACATATTCAAAGTATCTACCATGTAAGAGGTAAATGCCATCAAAAACATTTTCCAGCAAAGTGCGGTGTTTTTTTTCTGAGGTTTTCAGGGCTCTTTCTATTTTTTTATACTCGGTGATATCATTAGAAACTCCACATATAGCTATGGGTTTTCCTTTGGAATCATTTATTAATTGCGTGCGGCAATCCATGATATGTTCGTTGCCATCTTTATCGTAATTAATAATTTCTCCGCGCCAGGTTCTGTGTTTTATTGTTTTTTCTATAATATCCTTTTGTGTTGCACCTTTAGCCTGGTTTTCACCAAATATTTGTATTTGTTGACCTATTAGCTTATCTTTAGAAAAACCAAATGTCTCTATTTGGGCTTGATTTACATAGGTTATTTTGCCTTCTAAATCAGTAATTGTAACATGGTCTGTTATTTGGTTCAATACGAGAGACTGCAGGTGGAGTTCTTCTTCTATCTCCTTGCGTTCATTAATGTCTGTATGTGTTCCTACTATACGAATAGCTTTTCCTTGACTGTTTTTTTCCATTACTTTACCACGGCTATTTAGCCATTTCCATCTACCGTCCTTGGTTTTAGCACGATATTCAATTGAAAACGACTTGTTTTCGGCAATGGAGTTTTGTATTATTCGTTCACAGTCTTCAATATCATCAGGGTGTATAAGTTTTTTCCAGTCTTCATAATTGGCTTTAAACTCATTGGGTTTATAACCCAACATCCTGTAATATTGTGGGCTGAAATATGCTTCATTCGTTTCAAGATTCCAGTTAAATATTCCATCATTTGTTGCATTAAGTGCGAAAGAGAGTCGTGTTGCGCTCTTTTGCAAAGCTTTTTCTTTTTTATATTCTTCGGTTACATCCGAAAACACCAAAACCACACCTGTAATAACACCCTCCTTGTTTCTTATTGTTGCTGTACTGTCAGTAATCTGATATTCACTGCCATCTTTAGCAATTAACAAAGTATGATTTGCAAGCCCGATTATAGAGCCGCTTTCTATAACTTTTTTTACCGGGTTTTCAACTGTTTTCCTGGTTTCGGAATTAACTATATTAAATACTGTAGTGAGTTGCTTGCCCTTTGCTTCATCCAGCGAATAGCTGCAAAGTTTTTCTGCAACTTCGTTCATATTGTCGATAAAGCCATTTTCATCAGCAGCTATTACACCGTAAACAATTGACTGAAGAGTGGTAGAATGTTTTTCTTCACTTTCCCGAAGCGCATCTTCGGCAAGTTTACGTTCTGTCATATCTTCTATTATTCCAACTCCACCGAGCAAGGGTTCATCTTGAATGACCGGTGCAAAAATTACTCTTACAGGTGTGCTTTTGTCTGCCGTTACAGAATGATAAATATCCTCATAATAGCCTGTTTGATTTTTTAAGGTTTTTTTAACTTCTGCTACTAACTTTTTGTCGGAAAGGTTGATTAAGTTTAGCCCTATAAGAGCCTCTCGTGACGAACCGATAATCTTAACAAAGAGATCATTGCAATCAACAATAATCCCATTTTCATCAAAATAAAAAAGACCTAATGGGGAGTATTCAAAAATTAACCGGTACTTTTCTTCACTTTTTTTAAGTGCGTCTTCCAAGTTTTTTTGATCTGTGATGTCTATGGCCATTTCGTACCTGGCAGTTCTGCCATCAGGCCAGGTTATAGCCTTATCAACACATCGGTACCAGCGATGATTTGATTCATTTTGAAAATCCCATATAAAAGTATTACCAAAATTTTCTCCAAGTATTTTGTCATTGGTGCAGAACGGACATGGAGTCTGACGGTTTTGCAAATGTTCATAGCATTTTTTTTGTCCCGGATGCCCAAATGCTTTCTCAAATGCACGATTTACATATAGCAGCTCATAAGTTTCCGGATCGGCAACATACACCGGGTTGGTGTTGGCATCAAAGATTGATAGAAGCCTTTCATGGTTTGCCTTTGTCTTCTCATCGACTTCTTTATCGGCTGTAATGTCAATGAAAAAAGTAACGAAATAATACTTTTTTGGTGAATATACATCTATTTTGTACCAGCGCTTAAATTCTTCAAAATATTGCTCAAATTCTTTTTTACCACCATTAACAGCTACTTCCCCATAAAAAGCTATCCAGTCAAAGCTCTCTTTTGTAATGCCCGGAATTACTTCTGTTACCTTTTTGTCTATTACATTATAAGCTTTTAATCCGGTATGTTTTTCGAATGCAGAATTTACTTCTATAAACTTATAATCAACAGGAACATTATTATCATTGAGGATTATTTTATGGTATGCATATCCAAAAGGCGCATATTTTAATATATTTTTATATTCGCTGTGATCCATTAAGTTATATTTTTATCTTATAATTTATGTTAAAGGTAAAATAAATTGCTTAAAAATAAAAAAAAACAAAAAATTTTTATAACTATTTTGTTGTTTGTTTTGAGTAAGCTCAATTTTCCCTACTGTTTTTCAAACAATAAGTCTCTTACCCTACCGCTAGAGACTTTTATGCCATCAATATTATTGTCTTTCCTTACGAATTTTATTTTCCTGAAATGCCATCTGTTTCCTTTGAAAAGGTCATCTTTTACAGGTGTTAATTCTACCTCACCGGTTCTTAGATGTTTAGCAGTAAGCTTACCGTCAACCAATTCAAAATCGTAGAATGTTTGAAGCTCCTCACTGTAATAGGTGCCGGAAAACTCCCTTAACTGATCCTCAGAATATTCGGCAGGCTCATAGTATTTATAAGCTGTTGACTCTTCGTGTTTGTCGCTTACTATCATAGTTTTGGTATCGGCAGTATCTTTAAATTCAACCTTGCGGCACTCATCCCTTATTGTGACAATAAAAGCGTTACCAGTAACAGGCATCAATGGAGTTTTACGGTTTTCGTTGATATAATATCTTAATGTATCATCTTTCAAATCGATTTTTATTGAGCTTACTTGTTCGTCATTCCAGTAATGGCCGGTAAATTTTTTAAGTTGGTTAGCGCTGAGGCTTGTTTTTTCGTACTTTTCATTTAATGGTGTAGGTTGGTCTTCGGTATAATATTCTTCCAGGTAGAGGTCTGCTATTTTTGAAGCCTTTTCTCGTGGATTGAATGCCGCATAATTACTAAACACCATTACTGCAAAATCTTGTTCGGGAAATCTGCCAAAAAATGTTCTGTAACCGGCGTCGGCACCTCCATGTTGAATTTGTTTTAATCCCCTGGTCGTATCAACGAACTGACCAAGTGCACCACCAAAGGTTTCACCGTCGTTGAGTGTGGCTTTGGTATTCATTGTTTCAATAATTTCCTGGCTGCCAACTTTTACATCTTCAAAGTTTAATGCCCACAAGGCCAGGTCTTCTACTGTGGTAAACAGGCTTGTTGCTCCGGCATTGGCATAGCTCAAAACCCTTTTTTTATATACATCATTATCCGAATAGTATGAATATGCCCTGTTTTTTACAATTTTCTCGTGGTCATCATAAAACAGGGTGTTTGACATATTAAGGGGCTTAAAAATATTTTCTTTGGTAAATTCGGCAAATGATTGCCCGGAGACTCTCGACACAATTTCTGCAAGCAAGGTGAACCCGGTGTTGGAATACAAGTATTCTTCGCCCGGTTCAAAGTTTAATTCATTCTGTCTTTTGACGAGGTTAAGGACATGATCTTTTGTTATAACATCATCTATCCGCCATCCTGCCATTGTAAGCAGATTCCACTGGTCTCTCAAACCACTTGTATGGCTCGCCAGGTGGCGGAGGGTGATGGTGTGGCCAAAGTCCGGAACCTCCGGGATATGCGTCCTGATGTCATCATCAAGGGATAATTTGCCTTTTTCTTCTAACAGCATAATAGCGAATACCGTAAATTGTTTTGATATGGAGGCTATGTGGAATATAGTAGACGGCGTGTTGGGAATGGCATATTCAAGAGTAGCGCTTCCGTAAGCGTTGCTATATTCTATTTTACCATTTTTAACCACGGCAACTGTGGCTCCAGGTTTTCCGATTGTATCCCACTCAGAAAACAGGCTGTCTATATGTGCTTCTGCTGAGGGTGGGTTTTTTGGATTCTCTATGGCTAATGATTGTACTTGAAATCCAATCATAAAAAAAACAGTTGCAATAGAAGCAACCAAAAACTTGTTTAAAAAAGGCTTCTTCATCTGTATGTTTTATAGTTATTATATTGATTAGCAATGATTTACATCCTTGCATGTTTGAACTTCAGTAATTCTATTCCACCGGAATCCTCATGTAATATTGTTCCCTTCGGTCACGAGATCGCTTTGCTAAGTTCATTATCTTTTGTGAACACTTTGTTAATGAGGGTTGCATATATTTCTCAGTTTAAAATATTTCGGGAAAAGTTTGCAGTTTATAACATCAAAGTTGCTTTTGACTGCTTATAAGTGACTCCGGAGGGACTCGAACCCCCAGCCTACAGAACCGGAATCTGTTGTTCTATCCAGTTGAACTACGGAGTCTTTCACTATGCAAAAATAATATTTTTAACGTAATGTTTGCAGGCAATTAAATATAATGCTTGAACTTAAGTTTTTGGGACTATGGTTGACTGAAAAGTTGTGTTTAAATCAGCTGTTTTTATGTATAAATATGGGAAAAGTTTTGTAATATTTTTTAAGATTTATTGTTTTTATTTCGTATTTTTGATATACTTTTCTAAAATAATGTGTAACTTTTTTTGGCTTTAAACGTCTTATAATCACAAATAAGGGTTATAGGAATAATTGAATGATTTATGACTACTGAAGATTATAATAAATGTGTTGATAGTTTTGCAGATAGTGTATATCGCTTTATACTCAAAAATATAGGAGATGAAGAAAAGGCGAAGGATGTGGTGCAGGATTCTTTTGAAAAGATGTGGGTTAAAGTTGATGAAATTAGTGCAGAAAAAGCAAAATCCTATTTGTTCACCACAGCGTATCATACTATGATTGATAGGATTAGAAAAGACAGTAAACAAGAAAGTATAGACGATAAAGCTTATAATAATCATTCATACAGTGAGCAGTATTATGGTTTGAAAGATATAATTGATGAAGCAGTAGCAAAATTACCGGAGATACAAAGATCAGTTATTTTGTTAAGAGATTATGAAGGGTATGCCTATAATGAAATCGGTGATATAACAGGGTTAAGTGAAGCACAGGTTAAAGTATATATTTTTCGGGCAAGAAAGTTTTTAAAAAATTATATTGGTAGTCTTGATGAGGTAATGTAATATGGAAATAAATAAAAATAATTACCAGGCGTTTATCCTCGATTATTACGAGGGGAACTTGTCAGAAAAACAAGCTGCCAAACTTATGTCCTTTTTGGAAAAGCACCCCGAACTGAAAAAAGAATTTGACGAGTTTGAAATTATAAAGCTTGAAGATAATAACGAAACGCCCACTTTTGAGGGTAAGGGCTTTTTAAAAAAACCTGAGCCCGAAATTGAGCTTCCAATCACAAACGAAAACTTTGAGTTATTCTGTATAGCTGAAATCGAAAACTTGCTTAATAAAGAACAAGTTGCTGAATTAGACCGGTTCGTTTCAGAAAATCCATCTTTTGATAAAATACGGAAAAAATACCTTCAAGCTCATGCTACACCTGACAAATCGATTACTTTTGAAAATAAAGAATATCTGAAAAAGCAACCGGCGCTGAAAGTTGAAAGTTTGCATATTAATGAAGATAATTATGAGGAGTATTTCTTAGCCTATATTGAAGATGAGCTTACTTTTAGGCAACAAAAGGATGTGGAAGCTTATATAAAAAATGATCCTGAACGTGCCAAAGAGTTGGCTCAATGGGAAAAAACTATTCTCAAACCCGATAATAACATAAAACTTCCCGGTAAGGCTTCGTTAAAACGCCATAAATTTGGTGCCGGCAAACAGCTTTGGTATCGTGTTTCTGCTGCTGCCGTGGTTTTGATTATCGCAAGCTTTTTCTTTATTAATGATATGGTTTTCGATCAAAAACCTGAATATATTGCACATACGGAAAGGGGCCCTCATATTATTAAACCTCAAATAGAAAGAATTGAGCCTTCCGAAAGTGAATTAACTTTAGCTTCTCATCAACCTGAAGCAACTGAAGAGGCTACCGGAAGGGGAGAAATGTTAATAACTCAACCCCAAAGAGAATATTATGTAGAAGACATTCAGCCCAGACCTTTAAATGTTCAAAGAATGGAGTTTATTCCTGCTTCACAGGTAGCACATAACAAAGTGTCACGCGATTTCTTAGCGCTTGACCAACGCACCATTTATAAAGAAGAGTCCACAAAGATAACGGAACCATTATATGTTGAAGAGGGGGGGGGTTTTAGGAATGTTGTTTTTGCTGAAATTCAGAAAAGAACAAGAACTGATTTGGATGCGATTTCAAACGAAAACTTTTCTTTTTGGGATTTGGCAGGAAATGGACTTGCAGCAATTAGTCAAATTACCGGCAGTCAGCTTAATGTTGACAAAGAACGTGATGAAGAGGGTAAAGTAACATACCTGGCTGTTGGGAACACCTTTGCAATTTCACGTGATTAAATAAATCAAAAAAAGTCGGATCTTTCAAATAATAAAGAGTTCCAACATCTACTCTGTTTGGGCAGGTTTTTTATGCTTCCATCTTTTATGTGACCAAAGCCAGTATTCGGGTGCTCTTTTTATTTCCTTTTCTAGTATTTGAGAGTGTAAAGATGAGATTGTATGTTCATCGTATTCTTTTGGATTGGAGGTTATCAGCCAGGCATGAACTTCATAATAACCTCGCTTTTTAATACGTGGAGAGCAATATATAAGGGGGTAGTCAAACATAATGGAAAGCCTTGCCGTACCTTTAAAAACCGGCGTGTCCTGGTTTAGAAATTTAACCCAATGAGCATTTGCCGGAGATGGTGTTTGGTCTGCTATTAAAGCTGTAGCTGAAACCTCCCTGCGCATAGCTGTCATTTTTCTAACTATACTATCTTTGGGATGAACTTCAATACCAAACCGTCTCCTTAAGTGCTTCATAAACCTGTCAATGACGCGGTTTTTAAGAGGCCTGTATGTTGTAACAGGTTTTTTACCGAAAGTTGGGAAAAACGATGCACCACCCCACTCCCAATTGCCATAATGAGCCAAAACCATCAACACCGACCTGTTGTTGGCCAGATAACTGTTAATTAACTCTTTTGCTTCAGGAGTATAGCTGCAACGACGCTTCAATTCCGCTTGAGAGATGCTAAGAAGCTTTATTATTTCAACACACAAATTGGACAAATGATGGTAAAACCTTCGCCTTATTTTTAATAACTCACTTTGACTTTTTTCCGGAAAAGAGTTTTCAAGATTTTTATATACAACGTTTTTTCTGTAGCCCGGAAAATAATATATTAGAAAAAATATCAGCTTACTTAGTGGGTATAAAACTTGAAAAGGGAGCCAACTTATCACATATATCAGCCCTATTAAGGGATATGATAAAAACTCTAGAATTATGTTCTTTGTTTTCAATTTGTTGATTTTCATTAATAGGGTTTAACTAATTTGTTTTCAAAATCATAAAAGGTTTTTTGATGGTTAAGCCTATGATGTTTTTAGTAAAAATAGTTGTTATAAGGATATCTTTTGCTGTGAATATTCTTTACATATTCATAAAGCGTTTTTTTGAATTCTTGAACATTTTCTTTTTTTGTTGCTGAAATAAAAAGGCAGGGGTTGCTGGACTTTGCCATCCATGTGCGTTTAAGTTCTTCAAGGTTTTTGTTTTCCTCTCCGGAAGGTGTTAAGTCATCGGCATCTTTTTCTATGAAAGTATATTTGTCAATTTTATTAAATAATAGAATAGTTTGCTTGTCTGAGGCTCCCAATTCCTGTAAAGTTTGATTAACAACACTTATTTGTTCTTCAAAATCAGGGTGCGATATATCCACAACATGGATTAATATGTCTGATTCTCTTACTTCGTCAAGTGTAGACTTAAAGGACTCAACAAGGTGGTGTGGCAATTTTCTTATAAAACCTACTGTATCGGAAAGCAAAAAGGGCAGATTTCCTATTACTATTTTTCTTACGGTGGTGTCGAGAGTAGCAAACAGTTTGTTTTCAGCAAAAACGGAGGATTTACTCAAAAGGTTCATAATAGTTGACTTGCCGACATTAGTATATCCTACCAAAGATACCCTGACCAAAGAGCCCCTGTTTGATCTTTGTGTGGCTTTCTGCTTGTCAATTTGTTCAAGCTTTTTTTTCAATAAGGCAACTTTATCTCTTACAATTCGCCTGTCTGTTTCTATCTCTTTTTCACCGGGACCACGAACACCTATACCACCTCTTTGACGTTCCAGGTGAGTCCACATCCCGGCGAGCCTGGGTAGGATATATTGATATTGGGCGAGTTCAACTTGTGTTTTGGCATGAGCTGTACGTGCGCGCCTTGCAAAAATGTCGAGTATTAAATTACTTCTGTCTATTACCCTGCAATTAAACGCTCTTTCCAGGTTGCGAAGTTGTGATGGGGAAAGCTCATCATCAAAAACTACCAAATCAATTTTGTTTTCTTTTACATAATCTATAATTTCCTCAAGTTTTCCTTTGCCTATATAATAACCAGGGTCGGGTTTTTCAAGTTTTTGTGTAAAACGTTTCAAAACAGACCCACCCGCTGTTTCAACCAAAAAATCCAGCTCATCAAGATAGTCTTTGATTTTGTATTCGTCTTTTTTGTTGAAAATAGCTCCAATTAAAACAACTTTCTCCGGGTTTTTTGCTTTTTCAATAAATTGAGTCATTAAATAATTGTAAGTCGTTAAAAAAGAGTTTTTGATTAAATGACGAAAACATGTTATTTGTTCCCAACCGTAAAGAAAAATAATGCCACACCTCCAAGAAGCACATTTAGTGCAAAGGTTTCGGTTATTCCATCAAAGCTTTTAACAGCCATGTATATTGATGGTAATAATAATAATAAGCCTGAAATGACTGTTAGGTTTGGTTTACTTAAAAAGCCACCTATAAAAAGTAATACACCAAAAACAACATATACAGCTGAAATGTAAAACTCGAAAGCGTTTAACTCAAAATCCATAAACGTGTCATAGAACTTTGTGAAAACTACCATAAGTATTGCTATACGCAAAACCCATTTGGCTACGTCATAAAAAGAAGTCCATGGTTTCATCTTAATATCTTTTAGTTATTAAATTGGTTAACAATGATTTATATTCTTGTATGTTTGAAGTTCATTAATTCTATTCCGATGGAACCCTCATGTAGTATTGTTCCCTTTGGTCACGAGATCGCTTCGCTAAGTTCATTATCTTGTATGAAAATTTTTAAAACCTATTATTTGTCTTGCTTCTTTGATGGTTTTATTTGCACTTTCCCTGGCTTTTTCTTTTCCTAATGATGCTATTTTACTTAGATAATCAGTGTCTTTGCTTAATTCTAATATTTTTTCTCTTAATGGAGTTGTAAATTTAATTATATCCTCAGCAAGTTGCTTTTTCAAATCTCCGTATCTGATAGTACAATTATTGTATGCTTCATCAAAATAATTGTAAGTGTCGGGTTCGGAGAGAACCTTCATTAATTCGAAAAGGTTTATTATTGATTGAGGGCGTGGTTGATTTGGCTCGGTAGGCCCGCTATCAGTTACAGCGCGTTTTACTTTTTTTCTGATAGTATCTGGTGGGTCTGCAAGGAATACTGCATTACCTTCATTTTCAGATTTACCCATTTTTGTGGCACCATCAAGTCCCGGAATTTTAATCAGTTCGTCATCAAAATTAAAAGCATATGGTGGTGGAAAGAACTCCGTATTATATAGTCTGTTAAAACGGTTTGCAAAAGTACGTGCCATTTCAAGATGTTGTTCCTGATCTTTGCCTACCGGCACCTTGGTAGCTTTATGTATTATTATGTCGGCTGCCATAAGTACAGGGTAAGTTAGCAGGCCTGCGTTTATATTGTCCGGCTGGTTGTGTACTTTTTCTTTAAAAGAGGTGCATCTTTCCAATTCACCCTTGTATGCATTCATGTTTAGTAAAAGATACAATTCTGCAACTTCAGGAACATCGCTCTGAATATAAAGAGCAGACGATTCCGGATCAATACCGGAGGCAATGTACTCTACCAAAACCTGTTTGACATTGTTGTGTAAATCCGCCGGGGTTGGGTGTGTTGTTAACGAGTGATAATCTGCAATAAAAAAATAGCAGTTATGCTCGTACTGCATTTTTGCAAAATTCCTGATAGCTCCAAAATA
>Ga0207421_10002574_pt1 | contig 22387 bp, 19 predicted proteins | sample SodLakKL_010_SED_4_FD_187542 | JGI IMG/M metagenome (GOLD analysis project Ga0207421, IMG submission 187542) | Alkaline sediment microbial communities from Lake Tanatar, Kulunda Steppe, Russia - 8KL_010_SED (SPAdes) (version 2) | ecosystem: Environmental > Aquatic > Non-marine Saline and...
GCCATCCATATTGGGCATCATCAGGTCGATGCATATAAGGTCATAGGGATTGCTCATCTCAAGTGAGGTTTGAACAGCCTCTATCGCTTCGTATCCGTCATTTGCTACATTACAGACAGCTACATCGCAAAGGTATGCCTGGAGCATTACTCTGGTTGAATTATCGTCATCTACGATGAGACATCGCATTTTATCTACCTCCTTACTGTAAGCTGTTGCAGCTTTGGAAACTGTCCTACAGATTATATATTTCAAACGCAATTAACGGGCTTGAGGTATTTACCAAGCATAGTTTGCAGGATTTTAAAGTCTATTGGCTTTGTCATGTAATCATTACAACCGGCCTCAAGGCATTTTTCTTTGTCGCCGGGGACGGCATACGCCGTAAGAGCGATTATGGGAATCGTACTGTCATTTTGTCTGATATGGCGAATTGCGTCATAACCGTTCATTATGGGCATTTGAATGTCCATAAAACACAGGTCAAAATTATCATCTTTTGCAAGTTCAACCGCTTCTTTGCCATTCTCGGCCATAATCACTGTAAGACCAAATTTCTCAAGGAGGGTTCTTACCAACACCTGATTTGTAAAATTATCTTCTGCCACAAGCACCTTATCGTCGAAAAATATCGGTCCGTCGGTTTCCGGGATTTCATCTGAGCTTTCTTCTGTGGTTTCCTCGGCATAAGTTAAAAATGTCTTCTGATTCTCTATATCAACACCAAGCGGCACCAGTACTGAAAAAACAGAGCCTTTGCCGACTTCGCTCTCGACGCTCAATTCCCCGTCCAGAAGTTTTATAATCTCATAAGTTATCGGCAAGCCAAGTCCCGTATTTCCGCAACCGTTGTAAGCAGGTTCCTTCGACTCGGTATGGTCGTCGAAAAGGTTTGCTTGTTCACTTTGAGGCATTCCGCAGCCGGTGTCTATAACTCGGAAATTTATGCCAGATTTACCGTGATAATCACACAGTGAGACTTTTATGTAAACATGTCCTTGTTCAGTGAATTTTAATGCGTTGGAAACAAGGTTTTTGAGGGATCGTTTTAACAGGCTCCTGTCGGTAAGTATTTTCGATGGCAGCTCACCGTACTGGATCAGTTTAAAATCCACCCCTTTGCTAATTGCATCCTGGCGAAAGGAGGACGCTAAGGTTGCCAGAATTTTTTCCAGATTTACAGGTTCTTTAGTAACTGACAACATACCTTGCTTGAGCTTGGCGAAATCTGATATATCTTTTATCAGAGCTGTCAGATGCTCACCGCTTTGCTGGATAATCTCGACGGACTCCTTATGCTTTTGGTCAATATCCTCATCCAGAAGTATTTGGCTAAATCCAATGATTGCGTTCAGCGGCATTCTGGCTTCATAACTCATCTTCTCTAAAAGTTTAACTACGGCGTCTGTTGCGTCGATGTTACTGCCATTCATACTTGGCCCCCAATCGCTAGTAATGTATTCGTAGTTTTGTGCAAAAGCATTGTATTTTATTGGCCTTACAGCTTACTATGTCAGCCCATTGGGCTCTTAAATCTGTTTCGGCCAAAACTTATCCTCATTAAAATACATTAGCGCTTTGAAATAAAAATATCCGGATAGCAGGGGTACAACACCAGCAGGGCCGATAATGTGCTGTTTTAAGCAATTTTTAAGCTATGTTGTGCGGGTGTGTGCTATGGAGTAGATAATTAGCCGGAAAACGGTTATAGGACCATAAAGATGATACTGGTCTTGCGGTTTACCGCTGGTCCTCCCGCTCAGATGCTGCCACAGTAGCGAGCGATGGTTAAGACAAAAATCGTTTGACTTGTGAAGGCGGAAAATCGTATGATATTCTCCGCGTAGGGAGATAGCGTCTGAGTGAAACACGAGTTGGAGAAATGTCTTATGGAAGGCTGGTGTATTATGTACAAATGCAAATCAATTTTTTTTAGCGGTTTAACTGCCTATTTCTTTATTTTCCTTACTGTTTTTCTGAGCGGGGCTGAGGCAGCAACCGATGCCTGGCTGACATATCTGCAGGACAATGCAGTTGACCTTGAAACGGAGGACGACTTGGCCGAGCTGGTTGATTACGCATCCAACGCCCGAATCGTGCTTCTTGGTGAATCGACCCACGGCACTGTCGAATATTACCAGTGGCGAAAACGCATAAGCCGCAAGCTCATATCCGAACATGGGTTTGATTTTATTCTCGTTGAGGGTGACTGGCCGAGCTTCTGGAATGTTAACAGTTATGTAAAAGGTCTCCAGCAGGCTCCAGCCAACAGCAGGGCGGCTCTGGCAGCTTTTCAGAGATGGCCCCAGTGGATGTGGGCCAATCCGGTAATAGAAGAACTCATTGAATGGCTCGCAAAGCATAACAGCGAACTTGATCAAGAAAATCGCGTCGGCTTTTACGGGATGGATGTTTACGCTATTATGGACTCGATAGACGCGGTGATTGAATATCTTGACGCTGACAAAGCCGAGCAGGCACGCCAAGCCTATGCCGGGCTGTTGCAATATCGTGACGACCCCCATGATTATGTGCGGGCTATTGCCGGCGGCCAACCCTCCAGCGCTGAACAGGTCGAAGCCGTTGTGGAAAAATTACGCGACCTTGAGCCTGATAAGCAAGAGTGTGCAGATAGCTATAGTCAATGGTTTAACGCAATGACCAACGCCCTTGCCGTGCGAAATGGCGAACGCCACTACCGTGCGATGCTCGAGCCGGGTTCTGAGAATTGGAACCGCCGTGTCGAACATATGAAAGAAACTCTGAATCGCCTGCTGGACTATTACGGCGAAGACTCAAAAGCGATAGTGTGGGCGCACAATACCCATATTGGAGATGCGCGAGCGACCGCTATGGCTGAGCAGGGCATGGTTAACATAGGCCAGCTCAGCAGGCAGCGTTACGGCAGGCAGCAAGTGGCCGCGGTCGGATTTGCCAAATATACAGGCAGAGTCCGAGCAGGTAGCCAGTGGGGAATGCCCGGCCAGGTAATGGATGTTCCTGAAGCGATGGAGGGCAGCTTCGGGCAGATATTCCGACAGCTTGAAAGAGATATGTGGTATGTCATTTTTGATAACTCTGAAATATCCGGCCCGCTACTCCGCCCTATGGGGCACCGAGCTATCGGCGTAACCTATAATCCGGCTAATGAACGCGGCAATTATGTTCCTACCGTTATGCCGCGGCGTTACGATGCCGTTATTTATATAGAAGATACGACCGCCCTTGACGGCCTGGATACGGACTAACTGGCATCCGCAGAGGCTGAAAACTTCCCTTACAGCCCGTGGATAGTGAAAACCAGCCTTTTGACTTCTTTGATGGCGGCTTTGACAGCGGGAATGACACTCTGTCGCTGCTGTTTGCTGATGACTATTTCCCTGTCGCGCAGGCCGCCCTGCCAGTCGGTGCTTTCAAGCATTACACCGCCCAGCCCTATGTTCATATCACGGCTTTGGTCATTTCCACAAAATACCGTCCAGGCCAAAGCCCACGCCCTGACGCTGTTTTGGACATTATAACCGCCGCCACCGGTTGCCAGAATAGGAATGTCACGCTTAAGCAGCAGCTTAATAATATCGGCGTAGATGTTATTTGTAAGAAAAAAGTGTGTCAGCGGATCACCCGCAAGTCCGTCAACTCCCAACTCCAAAACTATCACATCCGGCTTATAAGCGTCCAGAAGCGGCAGGGCGATCTTGTTAAACGCCTCGCCATACACTGTATCATAAGTGCCGCCGGGCAAGGGAACATTGACGCAATAGCCTTTACCGGCTCCGGTGCCGATTTCGTCTATAAAACCGGTTCCCGGAAAAAGCGTCCGAGGATCTTCGTGAAAAGACAATGTAAAAACATCTGAGCGGTCATAGAATTCATACTGCACGCCGTCACCGTGATGAACATCGATATCCAGATAAAAAACTCGCTTGCCTTGCTCGGCAAAAATGTGACACGCCAGCCCTACATCATTTATATAGCAAAATCCAGCAGACCTTTCAGGGTGGGCATGATGGAAACCGCCTGATGGATTAAAGGCTATTTTTGTCTTATTATCTAAGATATGCTTTGCACCTGTCAGTGTTGCCCCTGCCGCCAGAGTCGCGTGTTCATACATCCCACGAAAAATCGGACAGTCCCCCGTCCCAATACCCATTCGTAAAGCCTCGAGATCCCACTTTCCATTCTCTGCCCGTTGCAGAGCGTGTAAATATCTGGCGGTGTGAAATTTTTTCAGAGTTAGTCTGGCAGCAGGTTTTGGTTTCACAACGCCGTAACCGGTTCCGCTTAGCAGCCCCATAGATTGCAGGCTCTTTAGAAGCTTAGCCGCACGATGAGAATCAAATGGGCATTCTGCCGGATAGCTATGACTCTCCAGATCGGCAGAATGAATAAAAATGGCTTTCTTTTCACACAAATCAGATCCTGCAAATAAATACCGAAATAGTAATCATCATGTCATTTGCTATGTTGATCTTGGTCAGTTAAATCGTAACGAATATTATACACTTCACCGTCAAACTCGGTATTTATATGATATCCTGAATTGTAGAAAACCGCCAGCATCGCTTTATTGGTCGGAAGTACTTTTGCGTAAAACTGTCTTACGCCGCGCTTTCGAGCAATTCTGGTCAGATAACGCAGCAACAGTGCCCCCATACCTTTCTTCTGCCATTCATCCTGAACAACAAACGCAACCTCGGCCGAGTTCTTCTCAGGATCAAGGAAATACTGCGCGATAGCAACGACCTCCTGCCCTCCAATCCCCGGAACGGTTCCCACGATGGCGATATTTTTTGCATAATCTACATTAACAATTTTCTGGACATCCTGGCGCGGAAACCGCATGGTACTTGTCATATATCTGGTCTTTACAGAACGCTCACTAAGGGAATAGAGCATATCCGAAACAGCAGGTTCATCAACGGGCTTGACCGGCCTGAACAGGATTTCCGTTCCGTCACGGAGAGTGTCGTATTTCTCCAGTTCTACAGGATAACGAACTTTTTCGCTCTCAAATACAATCTGGTCTTCATATAGGTATTTTCGTTCTTTGGCGGCGTGGGTCAGTTGAGGACGGAATTTCGGATGAGCAATTTGGATAAGTTCCATCACTCTTTCTCGAATAGTCTTGCCGTGAAGATATGCCACGCCGTATTCCGTTACTACATAATGCACATCCCCGCGAGTTGTAACCACCCCCGCGCCCTCTGTAAGATGCGGGACAATCCTCGAAACAGCCCCGTTTTTCGCAGTTGAAGGCATCGCGATGATTGCTTTACCTCCTCTGCTGCGTGCGCAGCCGCGAATAAAATCGACCTGGCCGCCTATTCCACTGTAAAATTCATACCCCAGCGAATCGGCACAAACCTGTCCAGTCAGGTCTATCTCAAGACCCAGATTTATGCCAACCATCTTTTCGTTTTGAGAGATAGTATAAGGGTCGTTAACATATTCGGTTGGATAAAACTCAAAGAAAGGATTGTTGTCGATATAATCATAAAGTCGCTTTGTTCCAAGGCAAAAACTGGCTACAATTTTCCCCCTGTTAAGTGACTTTTTCGCACAGGTAACCGCCCCTGATTCGACAAGATCGATTATCCAGTCTCCAAACATTTCCGTATGAATGCCCAGGTCTTTTTTATCATACAGAAACGGAGCCAGCGCCTGCGGAACTCTGCCGATGCCGCATTCAATTGTGCTGCCGTCATCAACGAGAGTAGCGATATTTCGACCTATATCACTAATAACATCATCCGACTCTGCATCGGGAACTTCGACGATGGGCTCGTCTTTGGGAACGAGCATATCGATATTGCTGACATGAAGAAAGCTGTCCCCGAATGTTCGCGGCATATTGCTGTTGACCTGTGCGATGACATATCCGGCGTTACTGACAGCTGATTTTACTATATCGACAGAAACACCCAGGCTGCATAATCCATTCGCATCCGGCGGGCTTACGCTGATAAGCGCTATATCAATCGGTATCCTGCCGCTTTCAAATTCGCTTGGAATCTCTGACAGGAATATCGGCGTATAATCACCTATTCCCTGTTGAAGGGTGTGCCTGACATTGTCGGCTACAAAGAAGCTATTCATTTTGAATTTTTCACTCAATTTCACATCGGCGTAAGGAGCATCACCGACAGTCAAAAGGTGCACAATATGGGCGTCATATATGTTCTCGCTGTAATCAACAAGTGTTTGCACAAGGTGTTGAGGCTGAGCGCATCCCGTACCGATGAAAATACTGTCACCGGGCTTAATTACTTTCATAGCCACGGCTGCTTTTTTAACTTTATCTTTATATTTTTGCTGCCAATCAAACTGCTGCATTATTATTCTCCTGGTACTCAGTCTTTTTCAACACTCATACGGGCATCGACCGCTATCGGAGTTGTTCCGGGCGGGCCAATCATATAAGGATTGATATCCATTTCTTTAATTTGCGGAAATTCGGTCACAAGCTGGCTTAGTCTTTGCAAGCCCTCTGCAAGAACTTCGATGTCAACTCCCTCCTGCCCTCGAACGCCGCGAAGCATCCGGTAGGTCTTTGTGCTGGCGAGCATCTGCCTGGCTTCGTCAGCGGTTAAAGGGGCAAGATAAAAAGCCACATCCTGAAGCACCTCAACCATCGTACCTCCCATACCAAACATCATCAAAGGCCCGAATTGAGGATCCCGATGCATTCCCAGGATAACCTCCTTACCGCTGGTGCACATTTCCTGAACGAGTACGCCAAGTATATCGGCATCCGGCATCTTCTGAGGAATCCGGTACATCATAAGGTCGAATACATCCATCACCTCACGCCGGTTTTTAAGACCCACTCGCACACCGCCGACATCAGATTTGTGAATAATATCCGGTGACCATATTTTCATAACGACCGGATAGCCGAGCTGACTTGCGATATTGCCAGCCTGCTCAGCTGTATTTGCTATAGACCCTTTCGGCGTAACAAAACCATAAGCCTCGAGTACTTCCTTGGATTCAGTTTCGCCAATCTCTCTACTTTGCTGCCTCAGATGCCGGTCGATAATGTTTTCAACCTTGCGCCTGTTGACCGGAAACAGCCTGACAACTCTTTTGGGCCTGGCCTTCCATCGTACATAATCACACACTGCCCGTATCGCCCGTACCGCCGACTCCGGCGAATCGTAATGGGGAACCTTGCCTTTTTCCAGAACTGCCAAACCATCGGCAACCTTATCCGCTCCAAGGAAACAGGCAGTTACCATTTTAGTAGGATTCTCACGGGAGACTCTTACGATTGCCTCTGCCGTTTTCTCTGCTTCGGTCATCGCTTGCGGAGTCAACAGAACAAGCACTATATCAACATTATCGTCTGCTAGCACATTTTTCAAAGCCGCCTCATAGCGATCCGAAAGCGCGTCACCCAGAACATCTATCGGGTTATAAAAGTTCGCCGCCGCCGGCAGAACCTCTTTTAACTTGTCCACGGTTTCATCGCCAAGCTGAGCGAATTTCAGTCCCGCGTCTTCTGCAGCGTCCGCTGCCATAATACCAGGCCCTCCGGCATTGGTTACGACCGCTATGCGTCTATCACTCGGTAATGGCTGATAAGCAAACAACTGGGCAAAATCGAACTGATGCTTGATTGAGTCACACCGAACAATCCCCGCACGGGTAAACATCGCCTCGTAGGCTGTTTCGCTGCCGGCAAGACTGCCGGTATGAGAGGAAGCGGCCTGAGCGCCAGCTGCCGTGCTGCCGGATTTCATCAAGAGAATGGGCTTTTCTTTTGATATTATTTCAGCTTCACGAACAAAAGAATTACCGTTAGTTATATTTTCCAGATATCCGGCGATCACCTTTGTTTCCGGGTCTGCTGCAAAGGACTTGAGCAGGTCAAGCTCATTTACATCGGCCTTGTTGCCAATGCTGACCAGCTTGCTGAAACCTATTCCATGAGCGTTAGCCATATCAAGAATCGCAGCTAAAAGCGCCCCGGACTGTGATAGATACGCGGTCGGCCCAGCTTCGGGCATACTGCCGCCAAAGCTGGCGTTGACCTTATTAGCAGGAGCTATAGCTCCAAGGCAGTTGGGTCCAATTATGCGTACGCCGCCCTGACGGGCTATCTGGAGAATATCCTGTTCGAGTTGCCTGCCTTTTTCACCGACTTCTTTGAACCCCGCCGTGATTATAATGACCGACTTCGTGCCGACATTAACGCATTCACGCATCACAGCCGGAACCGCCGCAGCGGGAATGATGATAACCACTAATTCCGGAGTTTTCCCGATTGACTTCAAATCGGGATAGCATTTTAGCCCCTCAATCTGTTCGGCCTTTTTGTTGACAGGGTAAATTTTGCCCTCGTAGCCGGAATTTATCATGTTGGTCAGAATTTCGTAACCGACCTTGCCCTTTTTGGCCGATGCTCCGACAATCGCTACCGATGACGGATTAAAGAATTTTTCAAGACTCATTTCGTGGTAGTATCCTTTCTGAAATCTACATATAATAACAAGGGCAAATAAGTATAACCCAAAAAATTCCGTCTTGCAATTCTTTTAAAAACTTATATCTGTGGTTTTCTTGCATGACAATGATTAGCCGCCGGGCTGTATAAAATGACATTTTTGCTTGACAATAATGGCTGGAAACCGTAAAAAGAAGCTTTTCAAATATTCGGGCCTCGGGCCCACCCAAATTTTGATGGAGAAAACTATGGAGCAGAAAATCTACCTGAATCAAAGTGATATACCCCGTCAATGGTACAATCTGGCGGCGGATTTGCCAAATCCCGTACCGATGCCGTTAGGCCCTGACGGAAAACCGGTTTCGCCGGACGCTTTGGCGCCGGTATTTCCGATGAACCTTATAGAGCAGGAAATGAGCACCGAAAGGTGGATAGACATTCCCGAAGGCATTCTTGATATCCTTTATCGCTGGCGACCGGCCCCGCTTCGCAGAGCCGTAAACCTGGAAAAACACCTCGAAACACCGGCCAAAATTTACTACAAAGATGAATCAGTATCGCCTCCCGGCAGCCATAAGCCAAATACCTCAGTTGCGCAGGCCTGGTATAATAAACAATTTGGCATAAATAAGCTTACAACCGAAACCGGAGCCGGCCAATGGGGCTGTGCACTGGCTTTCGCCTGCAAAATGCTCGATATGGAATGCAAAGTCTATATGGTGCGAATAAGCTTCGACCAGAAACCTTTTCGCAAGATTATGATGAAAGTGTGGGGCGCCGATTGCTTCCCAAGTCCCAGCGAAAACACCACCGTGGGCAAAAAGCTGCTCGAAGAACAGCCCGATACTCCCGGCAGCCTCGGAATGGCTATAAGCGAAGCCATAGAGACGGCCGTCGGCGACAAAACCGGAAAAACACGATACTCACTTGGAAGTGTTCTCAACCATGTAATGCTCCACCAGACCATAATAGGCCTCGAAGCCAAAAAACAGCTCGCTTCGGTCGGAATTAAAAAGCCTGATATCGTAATCGGCTGTGCCGGCGGCGGATCGAATTTTGCCGGACTGGCCTTTCCGTTTATGGCCGACATAATAAACGGAGAGCAAATAGAGATTTACCCGACCGAACCGACTGCCTGTCCGACTCTAACACGCGGGCCTTATGCGTATGACTTCGGCGATGTGGCCGGAACAACCCCATTACTGGCGATGCACACACTCGGACACGCTTTCGTCCCACCGCCGATACACGCCGGCGGACTAAGATACCACGGAATGGCCCCGATGGTAAGCCAGGCGATTAAAGACGGACTGGCAAAACCAAAATCCCTGCACCAACTGGAGTGCTACCGGGCCGCTCTGACATGGGCACAAACAGAGGGCTTCATTTGCGCACCGGAAACAAGCCACGCCATCGCCTGTGCAATCAACGAAGCCAAAAAAGCAAAAGAAGAAGGAAAAGAAAAGGTCATTCTCTTTAACTACAGCGGCCACGGCCTGATGGACCTGACCGGCTATGATGCTTACCTGTCCGGCAAACTAACTGACTACGAGTTGCCGCAGGAAGACCTCGATAAGTTCACCTCAGTCCTGAACGACCTGCCGAAACCATAATCACCAATCGCAAAGGTTTCAGCAAACAGACCCCAAAGACCCCGAACCGATAAAGTTCGGGGTCTTCTTTTCAGCTTTACTGCCGGGTCAATCTTTTTCGGTCTTTTCGTTTTGCCCTGACGCATAGAATCTATCCACTATTCTTCGCCCGAATATCGCATAACCCAATACGCAAAGCAGCCCCACCGCCAGTATGTTCTTTACAATCTCGGGCAGTTCAAAATGCTCCGGCCCTGCAACACTAAAATCTCCTGCCACCCAGATATAATCGAACAAAAGCCCGCTGGCCAGCGAGCAAATCGCCACACTGACCAGATATGTCACCAATGTTCGCGTCCCCATCGCCCGCCATATCATAACGACCGAAGCAGCATTGGTAGCCGGGCCGGTCATTAAAAACACTATCGCCGCCCCCGGAGTCAAACCCCTTAGCATCATCGCCGCCGCTATCGGTATCGACGCCGTCGCACACACATAAACCGGCACCCCAAGTGCCATCATCACAACCATCGAAAAGACGCCCGTCCCAAGATACTCGGCAAAAAACCCCTCCGGTATCACCGCAGAGATACCCGCTGCAAGCAACAGCCCTATCAGCAAATCACGCCCTATATCCGCAGGCAAACTGACAAACCCATACCGCAACCCACGAACTATACTGTTTTGCCCGCTCTGGCAGCACGGATCATTACATTCAGCCACTGTGCCGGCATCTTCTGCTTCGCCGCCGCCGAACAAACTCACAGCGCCGCCGCCAAAAATGCCCGTAACAAACGCCGCCAAAGGCCTGAATACCGCGAACAATGGACCAAGAAGACTCAGCGTGACCAAAATACTGTCAACACCCGTCTGCGGCGTCGAAAGAAGAAAAGATATCGTAGAACCCTTCCCCGCTCCGTGACGATACAATGACATCGACACCGGTATCACACCGCACGAACACATCGGAAGCGGAACCCCGAAAATCGACGCCTTGACCAACGGCCACATACCGCGCCCGCCAAGATGCCGCTCCACCATCTGCTGCGTTACCAAAACCGACAATATACCCGCGACCAGAAATCCGAAAAGCAGATAAGGCGCCATCTCCGCCAGCACTGCCCAGAAATCCCTCAGCCCCTGGGCTGCATACTCAAATATAACTTCCATCTCAGACTTTATATTCTATCCTGCCGAAACCCCAAAAAAATCGTCTCGGCGTTGCTAGCTCATAACTTTTTCCGCCGGCAGTTCAACCTCCCTGCTTAGCTGCTTTTGCGACTCAAAACGGTAGTCTTTCCCGTCCCTGACAACAACCTTATTATTATCTACAATAATTTTCAGCGGTTGTTCCGGCTTTCGCCGCAAAATCACATTCGCAAGCAAAAAAGCCTTCTCAAGCCCGTCCCCAACTCCAAAATTCGCCACCTCGTCCGGCTGAGCAAGCCGACCGCCCTCATATATCGAAAAATTCTGCAACTGCCCCAGCCAATCATAAACCCCCTGGATATCCATATCTTTTGTCATCTCGATACTCACTGGGTTTCGCTCCATCGCCGCCGCCACAAAAGGCCGCCAGTCACAACGCAGCATATCCCGATATGCGTAAAAAGCCAGGTCAGCCACAACATTACTTTCCCGCTGATTCTCCAGATACTCGATTATCTGCTCCCTGCTGTCGTCCACGCCGATTTTTATCTGCGAACCGCCTACATACTTCTTATCACTGCTTGGCAATCTCGGCTCAATATGCAGAAAATCCCACAAATCCTCAACAAGCTCCTCTGCCTTATCACCTATCACCTGGCCAAGCGCTCGCTCCAACTGCCGCCGATCCTGCTGTTTACTCATATCGGGCTTTTGCTTTTGGATATACTCTTCCAGATGGTCGCACCGCACCCTGTTACGCCACGAATAAACCTGCCAGTCTTCATCTAAAACCTCATCCAGCAACTTCTCATGCGTCGTATCGCCCAGCTTATTATTACTGCTGTGTTCATAGCTGAAAAGCGTCTCCGCCTTGGCAAATCTCGGCTTACCGTGACAGTCCTTACAAACCTGAAAATACTTTTGATACTGCGTCCTGCTGCGAAGGAAACTGGCAAAAGATGTAATATCCAGCTTTGCCCGCAGATAAGAGCCCAGCCTGCGATTAAAATGCTCATATCTGCCTTTATCTATCGTCGCCTCATCATAAAGACAATGCACATACCCCGACGAATGCGTAACAATCGTAACCTGTTCATTCCGCAGAGCCCGCTGAGCCTTGTCGGAAATCTCCGTCCCGTTAAACCACATACTCTTGGTAACAACCCGCCGATTATTACTCAGCACCCCGTCCTTAATATCGATAAAGTTCTGCGAATGCAGCGGCGTAAGCAGCATATAAATATCCTCAAGCGGCACACCCGCCACGATAAACGCCGCCGCCGCATACAAAACCGCCAGAGAAACACATTCACCTGCCCCTTTTTCGTAGTTGGCCTTATACTTAAAAGCGTCCATCGCCTCGACCGTCTCGGTCTTCCAGTACGGAATTACACCCTCATCATAAGCGTCCAGCCCGAACTGTCGCCGGATATCCACATCAAAATAATACCTGTCGCCCGTATAGCCGAAAAGGGCGTTACTGGCCGCTATCTGTTCCTGACTGATATATGGCGAAAACCGCCCAAGCTCTCTGTCCTTGCCCGTAAGGCCCCAGGTCTCCAGATCCAGGTTAAAATCATACTCATCCATAATAAACTGCCGAAGCCGAGTCAGCCGCCGCCAGACGCTCTTACTCCTGAGCTTCTTGAAAGTGCCGTTCTCGCGCCAACGCCAGACATTCGGGCTCATTATATCCGCAAGCACCAGAGCATACATAAGCTCGGGAAATACGAATATCTCCATATCCGACATTGTTATCGCCGATGTATATTTCTCAAAATTCTTATCATCCATACCGTTGCCTCTTGCTTCCCATTGAAAACTAACTGCTCAAAACTCGTAACTCAATATTACCATACCGCCTGCCGCCGTGCCACAAGCAAAGCCTAAAACCCAAAAAAGTAACCCACTAAATCACCCGCGGCCAACCCGCCTCAGCCACTTTTAACTTTTTACTCCCAACTTTTCACTTAAAACAGCTGGCCGACTTTTTCAGGCGGGCGTTCTAATAAGCTCCCCTCCTTTACAAGGAGGGGTGGCCGCGAAGCGGCCGGGGTGGTTAAATTATCCAGACACTAACCAACCTGTAACCCCGAATGCCGAAAATTGTCATCCCGCACTGCAAAAGTTGTCATGCCGGACTCGATCCGGCATCTACAAAGCCTCAGGCAGGAAACCCTGTAGGGTGGTGTTGTCCACGCGCATAGAAACTAAAAAATGATAACCAGAGGCGCAGCCGCCTCCTCTTTAACTCCTCACCTGCCAAGGGGAGGTGGCCGCAAGGCCGGAGGGGTATCTTTTCACCCGGGACAATAGCCGCCTCAACGATCTGAATTCTGATTTCTGACTTCTAAGCGCCAGCGCACCCGAGAGCTTTATGGCGAAAAGTTTTCCTTGCCAACACAGGTTTCCACCATATATTCTTGGTAGGGTAAGTACGGCTATTATTGCCTCCCATAGTTGATCTTATGAAATAAATGATTTGTTTTTACTGTTCTACCCAGACGGAATAATTATTGTTAGCTGCATTAGATAATACAATCTGTTCCTAGGAATATTGTTGAGCTATTCGCTAAGGAGTTTGCCGGGAATCAGATCGGATTCTCCGCTAGGGAGATTACATAGTATTTTACTAAATACTCTAATCAGGTCAAACCATTTGATCATTACGACATGAGACCAACTCGAAAACAATTATTTATCGAGAGTGTGTATCCAGACCAAAAACTTAAAATGGCTCTGCTACATAAACAGTATTCTGCCCGCCTATAGCTGTTCCGTAAGTCTCGGTTCCAGTAATAATAAACAGCCGCCTTGGATTTATACTACTTTCATCGGGAATATCACGAAAATCATAATTTCTAAATAAAATTAAATCGCCGCGATATGTGTCAGTTCTGCGCGTAATTGCTCGCCGATAAACTCTCAATAATGCCTTAGTAGATGTCTTGCGTTGAAAAAGTTGAACGGACCGCCTGTCACTTGATACATATGCAACAGAGCCAATAGCGAAATTATCTTCCCAGTTTTCGTTAATTCTTGATTGACTTGATGGGATTATCCGGCGTGTCAATGCTGGGATTTCAACGTCTGCCTGCTTAGCTAAGTGTATCTGCAAATAAGCAGCACGTTTCAATTCCAAATAGAAGTTTTCAGTTACTTTTATTTGCGCATCAAGCAATTCTATCCAATCGGGAGCTGTCATTCCGCTTGGCCACTCTGTATCAACTTGCGGCAAATCAAGCCCTGCAATAGGGCTTGGTTTGTTGGGGTCAATTTCCTCTGTCAGAGCATGTATAGCACTGGCAACTTCCATTATATGCTGGTTAACGGCTTCTGCTTGCTTAACCAGCTGATCAACTTCTGCACGCCAGCTACGAGGCCGGGCGACACCTACTGAGACAGCCGTCAACACTAATAATAAGACTATTCGTTTCATTTTTACCCTCCTTTTCTTATAAATTACATTTATTCAGCAACACAAGCCGTCCACACAGCTTATTTTTGCTGGAAGTCTTTCTATGCTCTTTTCATCTCAATCACCCAAAAATCAGGGCTTTATTATTTAAGACTACTATAATCGGCAACATATTTCAAGAAAAAAAGCCATTTATCTGCGTAATCAGCGAAATCATCGTCAAAAAAATAATCAGCCGCGGCCAAGCCGCATCAACCACTTTTTACTTTCTACTTTTTACTTTTCAAACCTCTGTTACGATAACAGTAATATTGTCAGCCCCTCCGGCCTGATTAGCTTCATCGACCAGCTTTTGTGCAGTCGTCCGGCAATTGTCCCCGCCCGAAAGTATCTGCTCGATAAGCTCCTCGCCGACCATATCCGTCAGCCCGTCCGAACAGAGCAGCAGCCTGTCTGCTGCCTGGAATTTCTCAACCGCCGCGTAAGGCCGAAGCGGCTCGGCGTCCATCCCGATATACCGAGTAATCCCCGCCAGTCCCGGATCAATCATCTCCACAGGAATACTCGCCCACTGCTGGCCGAGCGTCTCTGCCGCGGCCGAATGTTCCTGGCTGACCATTTCCATCTGCCCGCCTCTTAAAATATAAATCCTGCTGTCGCCGGCGTTGGCCACATACACCCTGCCCTCATCGAGCATTGCCATCGCCAGCGTCGTCCCCATACCTGTCGAGCCGTTACCGTTTGCCGCCTCTTCGACGAGCTCGTCGTTAAGCTCGATTATCTTCTCTTTAAGCATCTTCAATACCGCTTTATCATCATCCTGGCCGATCTGCTCAAGTCCCTGCGCTATCTTGTGCGGCAGTCGTTCAACCACCAGTTCCGCCGCGACCTCTCCGGCAGGATGACCGCCCATACCGTCACTGACTATAAAAAGACCCAGCTTTTCATCGACGACCCATCTGTCCTCATTGCCGTCTCGCACCTTGCCTTTGTCACTGATACCGCCCCATTGAAAATCCAACTTTGCCCGGCTGTTCGTTTTTTTCGCCATCTGATTGTCCCTGTATCCTGATATCCTGAAATTATTACCTTTTACTTTTTGCTTTTTGCTTTTGACTTTTTTACAAGCTTTCTCGGCTTTGCCTTTCGCAGCGCTTCGAGCATTTTACCGGCGTTGGCGTAGCGTTTTTTCGGCTCGACCGCAAGAGCTTTTACCACAAAATTCAGAAAAACGCCCGTGGTCTTTTCCTTGACACGCTGCTCACCCTTGAAAGGCCGCTTAAAAGGCCACTTCGGCAGCACACCCGTCAAATACTCATACAGTATCAACCCGACTGAAAAACAGTCACTGCGATAATCAGGCCGACCGTAGGCCTGCTCCGGCGACACATATCCCGGCGTGCCGTATTCCTCCATCGTCTCCATTCTGCCTTTTTTCTGTTTGCTTATTCCGAAATCTCCCAGTGCGGCCCTGTCAGACTCGAACAAAAATATATTGCCCGGCGTGACATCGCAATGCACAACCCGGTGCTTATGTGCATAAGCAAGCCCTGCCAGCACCTGTTCCATTATCGAGACTATCCGCCGAGCCGACATCGGCTTACTGCAATCGTCAAGCGTTTTCGTCGAAAGCTCCGTGGCAAGCACAGCCCTGCCCTGAATGATGTCGGCGTTTTTGACCGGCAGGATATGCTGATGCCGCAGCTTGGACACCAATCTTATCTCTCGCAAAAGGGCGGTGTTTTCGGCGCCCTCGATGTTCTCAGGCGGTATTTTAAGCGCGACTTTCACTCCCTCGACCGTATCCCGCGCGCGCCAGACTTCGCAACTGCCGCCGATGCCGAGGCGTTTGTCCAGCTTATATTTGCCCAGTTTCGTGCCGCGGCGAAGCTTGTCGGCGGTTGTCTTGGTTTTGTGTTTTGCAGCCATCGGCCCCTGAACGCCCAAAAGAAAACTTTGTGAAAATGCCGTTAAAAACAGACATCTTACTCACTATCGGGCGGTCAGACAAGCATATTCAATCCGCCGGCGGCATAATGCCAGTGTGACGGCTCGGCGGCGGTGGACGGCATAGGATTGAGCGAATCCTCAATCGGCTCGGTGTAGCCAAAGCCGCTTCTTTGGCCGCTGGTGTGATCCTGAAACGGGTTTTGACCCTGTGCGAAATGCTCGCGAAAGCTCTGCTGCTGTTCAGCCATGCCGCGTTCGGAAAGCACCACTTCGATGCGTTTAATCTGCACGCCGGCCTGGTTCATGTTGCGGATAATTTCCGGCAGAGCGCGTTCAATTTCATACCGCGTCTGCGCTCTGTCCACTTCCAGCATGCCGGAAAGTTGATCCGCGTTTTCGTTGAGTTTTATCGAGACTTTTCCAAGTTCCGGGGGGTTCAGGCGGATTTGAATTTCGTTTTTTCCCTGGGCGATTGAGGAATTGATGGATTCCTGGAGCTGGGAAGTGATGTTTTTGGTAAGTTCGGGGCTGAAATTGGTAGTTTGTGGTGCTTTTTGGGTAGTTTGGGGTATGTTTGGGTCTGTTTCGGTCGTTGTCGGCATCGGCTGGAAATCGGGGGTTGAGTCGGTCTTTATGTCAATTTTTTCGGGATTTGGAGAGGAAATCGCCAATTTGAGCAGGTTTTGGGGGTCATTTTCGGTAGTTTTTGGGCTTGTTTCGGTAACTTCCGGTAGTTTTTCGAACTTTTTAGCAAAGTTTTGCGCGCTTTTTGAGCGGTTATTTTCGGTGTTTTCGGATTTTTCGGCCTGTGTTTTGTCCGGCTCGAGGTGAACCTTGCTTGAGAGTTCAGGGTCTTTGGTATCCTTAATTTCGGTAATTGGCAAACCTTTGTCGGCAGGCAGCGTCTGCTTTTCAGATGGGCTTGAGTCTTGCTGTCTGGCAGCTTCGGCCAATGCCTTATCGAGGATGTCCTGTGCCTTGTCGGTCTGGTGCGATGGTTCGGATTGGGCAGCATCGGCCAATGCGGATTTTTCCTCGGCGGTGAGGTTTTGAGCTAACGGGTTTTCCTCGGTGGTGGCTTGTTTCAGGAGTTTGCCGAGGGTTTCTATGTTATCGAGAAGAGATTGTGTTTTGTCTGTCTCGGCGGTGGTTTTGAGGTGGGTCAGCAGGTCTTTTACCTCAGTGGTGAGCGTTTCGGACAGTTCTTTGATGGCGGCGGGGTTGTTTTTTGAGAGGTCTTTATTTTCGGCAGTGAGTTTTTGGAGAGATTCGGCGAGTTTTTCGAGAGTCTGCCGGAGGTTATCGATTTTTTCATCGGGCGCGGATGAATCGGTTAGCTTCGTGGTTATTTTCTCTAACAGTTCAATGGCCGATTCCAGAGCGGCGAAACCTTCGGCTGTTTCGGTGTTTTCTTTGGTTTTGCAGTTTTCGGCAGTTTTGGTTTTATCGGTTATATTTTTGGATTCGGTCTTTTTTGGATCGGGATTGGTTTGGTCGGGTTTTTCCGTCGGCTGGAGTTTCTTTGTCAGGACATCTTCGAATTTTTCGGCCGGTTTGGCATCCGGGTCGGCGTTTGGCGCGAAATCGCTTTGCGCGGCGGCGATTTGCTCGGCTGAGATTGAGTGATCGCGCACCTCGAGGGCGGCGGGTTTGCCCATCGCCATCGAGCCGGTGAGTATGTCTGCTATTGTCGAGACTGTCTGCATAATTTGCCCTTAGAATACACGCTATATTGGGCAACGGCTGTGCCAGGGCAGCGACTCGAGCAGATATCTGGCCGTAAGCTCTGTAACAGCAAGTGTTTAGCTATAAGAAAAATTTCGATACTCCGGTTCAGGCGTTTTACGGACAAGCCGCGGATGCGGAAATTTCCCAATAGAGCGGAAATACTTTCCGCTTTGGCAGCGGATTTGACAGGAGAGCCGATCCGGGTGGGGTGAGCCGAATGTGATAAAATGGACTATTTGCTATCAGGCCTCAGGTGAACAAGAGAATTATCAGAGCGTCAGGCTTGACATATAATTTTTTGGTGGTATAATAGCAATAAAGTAGAAAAAATTTGTGCAGGATTGAGTTTTTATAGTGCAGGTGGTTGTTATTTTGGGAAAAGCAGACGCATATTCATTAATCTTTGAACTTTACGCCGTTATTTGGGCGCAAAGTCCATAGTGCGCCGGCCCAGGTGCATGGATGTCTCAAAGGCCGGCGAGAGTCGGCCTTTTTTATGCGCGTAATTTCCCAAAATCTATTAAGCGGCACTGTGGCAATAAAAGAAAGCATAACTGAAGAGAACGATGAAATAAGGAAGCGATAATGATTAGCCGGCTACCAAGGCGTGAAAGTAATTTACTGATTAACAATTATTTCTTTTAACCGGAAAGGATATCAAGATGGTCGTCTGCGATTTCACAAGTGGAAAGAATCAGTATAAGCAAATCGTTTGGCGTTGTACATCATCCCGCATATTAGCCTATCTCTGGCATAATGCTTCACAAAACCCGTGTTCCTTTTTTTCGGGTTATTCCCCTCCGTTTTTCTCTGCCTAAGCATATTCTCAGCTTCAAAGGCAGGTACGATCTTTTGTCTTAACAGTATCTGTCGTTGTTTAGTAGCAACATCATGTTCTCAGGAGTATTATTATGCAGCATCAGTCTGTTTATATAACTGATTACGACATGAAACGGCTTCGAAGCTTTTTAGGCAAAAACAGGAATTGGCTGCCGGAAGAGGCGGAACTTTTGCGTAAGCTTAAACACCGGCTCGATACGGCCGTGGTCATTGCTCAAAAAGAGGCTCCGCCGTATCTGGTTACAATGCATTCTCATGTCGGTATTACCGATTCAGAGGAACAAGAGGAAAAGGATTTCTGGCTGGTTTATCCTGATGAAGCAATGTTTGGTGAAAATCAACTTTCAATTATATCCGAGCTTGCGGTGTCTGTTTTAGGCACAAAGGTCGGAGATAGAGTTTTTGTGACCAACGGTGAAGTCGTGAAAGTATGGCGAGTTGCTTTTCTATACTATCAGCCGGAAGCAAGCGAACATTACAAATTGTAACAGAAAGGGATAGTCATGCAGAAAACACAAACAATTTACATAACGGAATATGATTTCGAAAGACTCCAGGAAATGCTCAGAACAGCCAGGCATTCAGGCTATACGCAGGATTGCGTTGAGAAACTTAAAGAAGAGATTGAAAGAGCTCGTATAGTTTCTTCAGAAAAAATACCTGGCGATTTAGTGACTATGAACAGCCGGATTGTGCTTGAAGATGAGCAGACATATCAGGAATTTACTTTTCAGGTTGTGTTTCCCTCGGACTCAGATGTGGATGCAGGGAAAATTTCTATATTGGCTCCGGTGGGCAGGGCCATACTGGGATATAAGGTTGGCGACACCGTGGAATGGAAGGCGCCGCGCGGGATGAGAAGATTAAAAATTACAAAGATGTTATATCAACCCGAATCTGAAGGTGACATGTATCAGTAAGATAGATGTAGATATTGTGAGGATATAACAATGGCTGAATGGGATATAGAGATAGTTGTTTATGACATTAACCGCAAGTTACGATTCACGGCTGCTGCCGCGGATTTGTGTGCAGCTAAACAGAAAGTTATTCAGGAATTCAGAAAATACTCGACACTGAATAAGAAACTTTATCTTGAAGCTACACAGCGGCAGGGAGTTTATACAATAGTGTCAGATATGGATGATGCCGGCCAGGCGCAGCTAAGACTGATGAGTGAATATTAGAGAAAAGCGTGATAATTATGTTTAACAAGGATAACAAAAGAGTCATAACCGAACACGATTCGGCTATACTCAAAAAGCTGTATTATGACGCGGCAAATTCGAACCGCGGTATCGGCATATGGTTAAGCAGGTTGAATTCTCTGCTTAAAAACGCGGATGTAGTGTCTTACGGGAAAATCAGCCCGGACAGGGTTACTATAAACTCTGAATTTGCTCTGCAAGACAACATCAGTTGTGAGGTTGTGATAATTGTTCTTGTTTTGCCTATCGGCGCTTTTAAAAAAGTCGAGGGTGAGTTTGACGAATTTAAGGTGCCGGTTTTGAGTCCGCTTGGTATTTCCGTATTGGGGCGCAAGGTGGGTGATACAATCGCCGGGCGTATACATATTGGCGAGATGATTTATCAGCCTGAAGCCGAAGGTCGCCTGAATGACAATTCTCTTCGTGCATGAATTTACACAGTATTTTTATGACTGATTTTGATGGTGATGATTTGAGGGATAAAATGATGGAACAAGAAAATAAATGTCAGGATTGTCGCTGGTACATAAGAGAAAATGACCATGATGGGAAATGCTATCTGGATCCGCCGCAAATATGCTATCCGCCGGGGCGGGCGTCCGAATGTTTACCTAAGTATGTCCGTCCTCAGGTAAAGTCAAGTGACTTCTGCAGATATTGGGAGGATGTTTTGGGGTGCAGTTGAGCTTAAATAGTTAATTGAGAACTCTGTAGGATTTCTATGAAGTGGGTATGTCGTCCCTGAATATTTGGATGTGATATTAGCTTATAGGAGATTTGATATGGCACTTTGGTCAAAGAGGCATTTATATACAGAGGAAAATGTTAAAGCATTTGCCCCTTCGAGCGGGGGCGTATATCGGCTTTTCTATAAGAACGCCGGAGACACCGTTGTTTTTTATATAGGGCTAAGCGATAACCTGAAAAACAGTCTTTTAGGACATTTGGCTCTTGGTAGAGATAATGGTGACATAAAAAGGTATTTTCAATGCTACAACTGTTTTTTTCGATTTATTAAGAGCAGCGGTTCAGACAGAGAGAGGATACAGCAGCGAGAAATTATACGTTACAGTCCGCCTTGCAATAATCAATAGGCGGCAGTAACAGAAGTCATAGCCGGTGATAAGGCTTATAAATCAGGAGAATTACAATGACGCGATTAGAAAAAATAATAAGAAAAACTCGTTGCACCATTTTTCTATTAATTGTGGCATTGGGTTTGTTTGAAACGATTATTTTTCGAACAAAATCCAAGGGTAACGGTGTTACTGAGATATTGACAGCGGGTCATCTTTACGGTTTTGGAACTAGCGCGACAAGAATAGATTTGGCTCCTATTGTCGGGGAAACGCTGTTTATTCTAAATGAAAATGAACCTGTAGTAATTGAAAAGATCGACTTAAATGAAATTTCATACTGCACTTTTAGCGGTAAGTCCGGCCGCAGGTTGGCAATTACTGCTTTAGAAAAAAATAATATCTATGGTATCACCATAACAAATCTCGAAACCGGTATGCCTTGTTCTATAGAAGTATATCCTGAAAGTAAAAATTTATTTTACGAGTATATGCCTGAAGATAGGAAGGAATACTACAATGTCAATTAAAACCAAGCCAATTCAATTCTTCGAACGATTCCACTGGGCTACTTTATATCAGCTTTGCCCTGAGTGCGGGGAGCAAATGTCTGAGGTGTATAAATCGTGCGAGCGGCACTCGATTTTTATCTGGTATGAATGCCCTCAGGACCAATGCCGGGGCCAATGGCTCCAAAGATACTCACGAGATGATTTCTAAATGACGCTCGCTGTATCAATTTTTGTGAGAAGCTCAAGCCTGGAACTGAAGCTAAGTTAAAAACAGCCATTGTGCAAGTGTTGGAGCATGTGACACCGCAGGGCGTTAACGGGTGGTTTGAATCCTGCGGCTATTCGTGTTAAAACCTGAAATGCTCTAATAAAAAAAGCAAGCCCCGTGGGAACAACGGGACTCGCTTGCTCAAGGCCGGAAAAGGCCATGGTATTTAATGAAAATTTGCTGATTTCTACAGGACT
>Ga0207421_10002575_pt1 | contig 22385 bp, 18 predicted proteins | sample SodLakKL_010_SED_4_FD_187542 | JGI IMG/M metagenome (GOLD analysis project Ga0207421, IMG submission 187542) | Alkaline sediment microbial communities from Lake Tanatar, Kulunda Steppe, Russia - 8KL_010_SED (SPAdes) (version 2) | ecosystem: Environmental > Aquatic > Non-marine Saline and...
TATAAGAACCATCACTCTGACGGTCATATTGAGCAAAAACAAGGTTCCATACTTCCACATATCGGTCACAGTCGCAGCCAACCCTGCAATCATCACGGCCGCAGCCCGTATCCTCCCCCCTGTCATATAATATTTCCGAGCAGGGACCGCATGGTCCCGTTTCGCCCATTGTCCAAAAATTATCCTTATCTCCCAACCGGTATATCCTCTCCCGGGGAACATAGTTTTCCCATATTTTATAGGCTTCATCATCTTCCTTGTATACGGTAGGATAAAGTTTCTCGCGGGGAATTGAAAGAATTTCAGTCAGAAACTCCCAGCTCCAGCTGATTGCTTCTTCCTTAAAATACCCCCCAAAGGAAAAGTTTCCGTACATCTCAAAAAATGTAAGATGCCTGGCCGTCTTCCCTACTTCTTCAATATCCGATGTTCTTAAACATTTCTGAAGGGATGCAGCCCTTTTTATGCTGCCGCTGTCTCCCAGAAGCTGTTTTTTAAATTGAACCATGCCGGCGGTTGTAAAAAGCATAGTCGGATCATCCGGAACAAGGCCAATCGAAGAAAACCATTTATGCCCTTTTTTTTCAAAATAATTCTTGAATTTTTCCCTTACCTCAATGTCTTTCATGTTATTTTTATTAATACATCCTTCTGACAAGCATATCCACCACTACCCGAACAGCATAATCTATCTCAAAACCTGAATAACTGTGGTTATGAGCCCACATTACACGACCGGTATTTCCATCGATCAACCTCGCACTAATCCCTACGCGGGCATCCTGTATAAAAGCTTCAGATATTACTTTCCCGTCTTCGTCACGGAAGTACACCCTGTCTTTCGTATCTGGTTCATATCTGGTAACTGTACCGGCAATAATTGCGTCCACATCATAAGCATCCGCCAAAGCGCGGTAGTCCTGTTCTGACTCTCTTGAGGGGCGCTGAACTACCACCACATCATACCCCATCCCCAAAAATTTCCTGACAAACTCATCGGTTACTGCCGAGCCGCTTTCCCAGTGCGAACCGTATGATTTAAACTCCATTACACCTATTTTTTCGTACCTGGCCATATCAAAACCTTCACGCACAGCAGGACGCCTTGGACAACCTGTAAAAACAACAACAATAAAAAATAATAATAAGTGAAATTTTTTCATACTTACTCCATTTTCTCCTGCATGTACTCTATCCGCATAAGAACTCTATCCGCTTTATCCGTTTCCGGCTCAAGCTCGAGGTACTTTTTGAAATATCTTTCTGCGGCGGAAATATCCCCCTCTTTTTCCTTAACCATCCCCAGAAGATAGTAAACCTGCCCATATTCCTCGCTTACTTCCTCCGCCTGCCGGAGCATTTCTTTTGCCGAGTTATAATCCTGCTTTGTTAAATACATAATACCGTGCGCACAAAGTGCCTCCGGTCTTTGCGGTTCTTTTTCCACAAGCCTTTGAAAAATCTCTTCGGCTTTGTTATATTGCCCATTGTTCACAGCCTTTATACCGTCTTTTAGCATATCATCATAACCCGCATAATCCGCGCTGATATGCGAAAAAGACAATAACATAATTGATATAAACAAAAATATCTTCATATTATTCACCTCATTATACTACCGCCATTTTCATCAAAAAACCTTTTTAATACCGTATTTACGGTATCCCAGGAAAACCCTCTTCTTTTAAGCAAAGCCGAAATTCTTCTGCGGGCAGTTTTATAGGGAAGTTTTCTATAACCCTCTGCCTTTGATTCAAATGCTTTAAATGCCATATCAATTTCATCGAAAGGCTTCCGCTCATCAGCCATTTGAAAAGCCTTTTCTATAACTGAACTCTCCACCCCCCTTTTTTTTAATTCATTCCGAACAGCTATTTTTCCTTTAGGCCTTCCTTTCCTTCTTGATTCAATCCACCACAATGCAAATTCTGCATCATCTAAATAACCGGCTTTTTTTAAAGCTTCAACCGCTTCGCTGGCCATTTCCTCCTGGAACCCCTTTAACTCTAATTTCATACTTACCTCTTGACACGACCTTTTCCTGTATGAAATTAATACCAGTCCATGCTCATATGCTCTGAAAAATTCCTGAGCCCTGGTTATTTTATCAATATCAGCCTGAGAAAGAATAATTCCCGGAATAATATTAAAATCCTCAGCCACTTTCCGGTTAACATCAAAAGCGTATACGCCATCAATATATACCGCATACTCTTTATTATTCACCCCGGCAGCTTTTACCCCTGTAACTTTCATTTAAGTGAGTCGAGAACCTTTCCTATAAGGCTCTTATGAGTTCCTTTCCAGAATATTTTTTTACAGGCAGGACATACGGAAAAATCTTCATGACTGCAATAAACATATTCTGGGACAGAATTCTTAACCTCTTTTTTATCAACACCGATTAATAAACGGTTACATTCACTGCATCTTGTAAATATCTTTTCGCTGTCAATTGAAATACCGTATTTTTGAATGACACTTTTTAACTGCTTCCTGAAATCCTGACTTTCCAAAAGAAAGAGATCAAAGGCCCTCTTCTTGCTGAGTTTTGTATTTCTAGTCAAAACAACCCTTCTTTCTTTCAAAGACCTGTATATTATTTCCCCCCCCTCACTCTCTCTGCAGTAGCTTACATCCTCACCAAGCAGGCGCAGCCACCTGCAAAGACGACCGAGCATAAAATCTGCTATAAACTTTCTTTCCACACTTTGCTTATATTATGAATATTCCCAATAGCTTTTACGATTATAACAACCGCAATTTTAAAAATCAAATAAAATAAAACGGACTGGAAATCCAAAAACTACTTAACCGATATGTTATTTTTCAGAGTCAGAATCCGTCTCTCTCCCCATTATTTTTTCCAGGGATATTCTCGCCCTGTTCTTAACCTGTTTATCAGGATCATCCAGAAGCTTTTCCAGGGCTGTGCTTGTTGAAGCTCCCCCTATTTCCCCAAGAGCCCACGCTGCCGAAAGCCTCATCCATTTATCTTTGCTTTCAGCCATATCTCCGAGCACTGCCATTGCTTTTTCAGAATCATATTTATGATACGCCACCGCCGCATTTGCCCTTGTCCGGTTATCAGAGTCATTAAGAAATGGCTTAAGAAGCTCAGGGGCTCTTTCGCTTCCGGAAAATATTTCAGATATTACTTCTACGCTGTCAGCGCGGGCCCTGCTGCGGGTATCAATTCCGGTAACCGCCTTCCTTCCGTCAGGTGAATCCTGCAGAACAAACTTCTTTGTGCTGCCGCCCCTGGAAAGACGCTCTACTATCCTGAATATTTTTTCCCAGTTCTTTTCAAGCTCATCCGCTCTCTGATAGGATTTTCCGTACTCTGAAAGCTTTTTAGATAATTTCTCGGCATTCTCCGCATATGAAGAACGAAGATTCATTATCTGTCTTTTTTCATCAGCAAGATTCTTTAGAAGCTTGGCGCTTCCCCTTTTATACATCATAAAAAGAAAAAAGCTGCTTCCGGCGCCTGAAAGTATTACGAAAAACAGTATAAGTATAATATTCCTGCCTGAAAGTCCGGCGTCTGATAAATCTGCCCTGGTTGCATAAATACTTTCTATTATGTCACCTCTTTCTTTTCTCAGGCGATCCACCTCATCCAGGAGATCGTAATTAACATCCGAAGTATTTTCAATACGCTCTTCCAGCTCTCTTATCCTGGAAGTCAATTCGCTTATTCTTCTCCTGTATCGCTCTTCTTCGGCGGGATCCATCGCTTTTGTTTTTTCGGGCTCGGAAGGGGGTTCCGTTTCAATATCTTCTCCTATTATGCTTTCAATTTTCTGTTTGTTTTCTTGAACAATGTCTGAGTCAGACATATGCTCGAGTGCTTTTTGAATATAGACCATCACTTCCTTAGCCTCTTCTTCTGTATCTGCCCGCTCCGCAAGTCTTGTAAGTGAGCGCTCCATCAAGTCTCTTGCCCGGGTATGCCCCGAATCTTCCTCTAGTATTTTATTGAGGTTTTCAACCGCATCAGACATATCTCCCTCAAGATAATTTTGGATTGCAAGCCCCATAAGTTCATCAATGCTTCTTGCCTGTAAGGGTGAACCGGCAAATGACAAAACAACCGTAACTAAAACTGCCCTAAAAAAGCTTTTCATAGTAATCCTCTTTATAATTAATAAGCATTATTTACAATTTCTGCAACATCCTGCAGCCTTTCGAATATTTCCAAAGCCTCTTTTTCTCCCGGAGAAATTTCCAGAACCTTTATCAGATGCAGCCTGATATTTTCCAGGTCCTGCTCTCTTATATACGCCCTTGCCGAGGAAAGATGATAATAAAGCTGCGCATCCCTGTTTTCCGGCTCCAGGCCCTTTAGAAATTCGAACCGTGAAACCGCTTCGCTGTACTCTCTTTCTTCATATTTTCTCACGCTATTATTTAAAAACCCTTCCGGGGTTTCGGAAACATAATCCACGTAATAGCTCTCCAGGCCGTCCAACTCCGGGGCCAGATGCTTTAAAATATTTATAATTTCTTCCGCTTCCCCATAATCTCCCATGTGAATCTTTGTCTGTACTCCCTTTATTTTGCTTTCCAGAACATTTGTATACCATCTCTCATCGTAATCTCTGCTGATTCCTGCAAGTTCCCTTCCCCTTTCATCTTCACCGCTTTGAATTTTTTCAAGCGCCTGTTCAAAATAATCTTCAGCGGCCTTTCTTTTTACCTCAGTTAAAAAATTAACACCCACTTCGCTTTCCGGGTTTTCTTCTAAATAACCCTTAATGTTCTTAACCGCCTCACCCCACCGCCTCTCATCGATTAAATCATTCACATGAGATTTCAATATATCAAAATCCCTTCTGAGAGAAGCAACTTCTTCCTCGGCAACCCTGGATCGGACACTGCCCACGACCCTGTAATACTCACTATCCGATGGAACAGGCCGTTTTATCATCGAATAAATCATCCTGTTAGCAGCCTCTTTCTCCGAATAACTTTCAAGAATTTGAAGATATTTCCCTTCAATTTCAGCAGTCAATTCAGAATGATATTCCGCCGCTGCATCAAACTCCTCAGATGCTTCCTTTTTGTAACCCTCTGCAACATACGTATACCCCCTTTTCAAATATCCAAAGGCAATTTTCTTTTCTATAATTTCTTTTAATTCGTATGCGATTTCATCAGCGGGATTTTCTTTAAGATAATCTTTAACTTCAGAAAGGGATGAGCGGTACCTCTCATTATTGTAGTCTTTTACCGCCTCGCTTAGTCTCCGGACAGAAACAGCCTCTAATGAAAAAGTGCCTATGAAAAATAATGTCAGGAGAAATTTATACTTTATCCCCGTCAAATTTAGCATTACCCCTTTTTAAATCTTCTCAGCAGCGTTTCAAGGTATTCTTTCTCTCTTTTATCAAGTTCTATCCGTTGGTTTTCAAATTCTTCCTGCCATTTTTCACGCTGCTTTTTCATTTCTTCTTCTTTTTTCTGAAGCTCTTTTTTCCATTCTTCTTTCTGGTTTTCTACAGCTTCCTCCATCTCTTTTTCAAGTTTTTCCTTCACTGCCCGCACTTTTTCTCGTATTTCCTTTTCTTTCTTTTTATCAAATTTTTCTCTCTGCTTCTGAAGAGCTCTTTCGTGCTCTTCCTGTAGTTCATTAATTATTTTTTCTTTCTCTCTCAGCAGTTTATCAAGGCGGCTGTTCCCTTCCCTCCTTGTCAAGTATATATTGCCTTCAAGTTTCTTTACTTTTTCTCTGTATTCATCTCTTTCTTTTCTGATTTTCTTTAAACTTTCATCGAGCTCCTTAACCTGTTTTCCAACCGTCTCCTTTATTAAATCAATCTCTTCTTTCTTTGTAGAATACTCCAGCTCACGGTTTTTCTTTTCAACCTCAAGTTTTTTCTTTAATTCCCTTACTTCTTTCTGCAAACCCCTTTTATCTTTTAGAAGCTTCCTTTTTTCACTATCCCATTCATTCTCTAGGTTCTGTATATGCTTAAGCAGCTCCTGTTTGCTGTCTTTGGACATTTTATGCTCCCTCGCCGACAATATCCGTAAAATCCTCCTCCGAAATAACCCTGACGCCCAACTCCCGCGCCTTTTTAAGTTTTGACCCCGGGGATTCCCCGGCAACAACAAAATCAGTTGAAGAACTTACCGAAGAAGTCACTCTGCCTCCGGCGGAGTCGACCCTCTCTTTCGCTTCCCTGCGGTTATATTTTTTTAACGCTCCCGTAAACACAAACCTTTTTCCCTTAAGCTTATTGCCGACCTTCACCCCTGAAAAACCCGCACCTGATTTCAATATTTCTGTTACCGTTTTTCTGTTTCCGGGATCACTGAAAAAATCCCTTATTGACTGAGCTACCACAGGCCCTATCTCATTAATTTTCTCAAGCTCTTCGCAAGGCGTATCCATTAAACTTCTTACATCCGGATACTTCTCAGCAAGAATTCCGGCCGTATGTTTTCCAATGTTTGGAATTCCCAGTCCAAAAAGAAAATCAGCAAGGGACTTTCTTTTACTCATCTGTATTGCATCTATAAGGTTCCTGGCTCTTTTTTCACCAAAAAGCTCAAGTTTCTCAAGGTCATCTTTATCCAGCGCGTATAAATCCGAAATATCCTTCACCATATTTTTCTCATATAGCTGCTCCGCGACACTCTCGCCAAGCCCCTGGATATCCATAGCTCCTACGGAAGCGTAGTGTATTATCTTCTGTACTACCTGGGCGGGACATCTGCTGTTTAAACACCTGTAATAAACCCCTCCCGGATCTTTTCTTATTGCGCTTTCACATGACGGACAGTTTTGCGGCGGCTCCACTAATGTTGAATTTTCAGGCTTTTTAATCACCCCGAGAATTTTAGGAATCACGTCTCCTCCGCGCTCTACCTCTACAGAATCCCCCCTGCTTACCCCCAATTTTCTTACCTGGTCAAAATTATGCAGCGTGGCTTTTGAAATTACCACCCCTCCAATTTTCACGGGCTCCAGGTGGGCGGTAGGAGTAATTACCCCCGTACGCCCCACACTAAACTCAATATCCTTTAATACTGTAACCTCTTTTTTTGCCTTAAATTTATATGCTACCGCCCACCTGGGGCTCTTTACTGTAGCGCCAAGCTGACGCTGTTCACCTAAAGAATTAACCTTAATTACAGCTCCGTCTATCTCATAATCTCTCTTATCTCTCTCCCTCTCCAATTTTTCGCAAACATCAAAAACATCCTTTAAAGCAGGGCAAACATAACGCTCTTCATTTACCGGAAGGCCCCATTCAGAAAAAAGTTCAAGCATCCTGCTTTGGGTTTCCGGAAGCTCAAGGCCTTCCCAGGCTCCGCAGGAATAGAAAAATGCTTTCATTTTTCTCTGCGCCACAACAGAGGGGTCCAGAAGTTTAAGTGTTCCCGCGCAGGTATTTCTCGGGTTGGAAAAAGCGGATTTTCCACGTTTCACCCTGTCTTTATTAACTCTTTTAAGCTCGGACAGAGTCATAAACATCTCCCCCCTGACTTCCATAAAAGAAGGGTGCTTTCGCCCCCTCAGCACCAGCGGGATAACTTTCTGGGTTTTTATGTTCCGGGTTATATCGTCTCCCTGAATCCCATTGCCCCGGGTTGCCGCATAATCAAGCCTGCCGTTAATGTATGCAAGAGAAATCCCAACCCCGTCGATTTTCTCTTCAATCTCGTATCCATCTGAAACATTTACCCTTTTTCTAACTCGTTTATCCCATTCCTCTATGTCCTGCCTGTTATAAGTATTATCCAGCGAAAGCATAGGCTCCGTATGCCTTACTGTGTCAAATTCCTTAAGCGGCTCTCCCGATACCCTCCGGGTGGGGGAATTCTGATCCGCAAACTGCGGGTTTTCTTCCTCAAGCTTCTGAAGCTTCCTGTAGAGCTCGTCATACTTTCGATCCGATATTTCCGGAGCCGACTTCACATAATAAAGATAATCATGGCGCCTTATTTCCTTCCGAAGATTTTCTATTTCCTCTCTAACATTTTTTTGATTCATAGCCATAGGCTTATTCATTTCTTAGTTTTATCCCTGCTGCCCGCATCTAAAATGCCGTTTACGAATTTATGGGACTTTGAAGTTGAAAAATACTTTGCCAGCTCCACCGCCTCATTAATTGAAGCATTTTTGGGTATGGAATCCTCAAAATATATCTCATAAAGACCTATTCTTATAATTATCCTGTCCACATTGGCAATTCTTTCCGGCTCCCAGTTTTTTGTGTGCCGCGCAATAATATTGTCCAAAAAATCAAGATTCTCAATTGTTCCGAATACCAGCCGGTGCGCAAATTCAACGGCTTTCCGGGAATACCCCTGGTTGCCTACTATATCGATGGCCTCCCGGGGTGTAGCTCCAAGCACCTCAACGATATATAAAATTCTTATAGCAAGTTTTCTTGCGTCTCTCCTCGCCCCCATATTACACCTGCATTTTCTGATATAAATCCGACATTTCCAGCGCGGCCCTGGCCGCCTCTTCTCCTTTATTGCCCCCTTTGCCTCCGGAGCGGCTGACTGCCTGTTCGAAACTGTCGCATGTAAGAATACCGAAAGATATCGGAATTTCGCTTTTTATTCCCTCTTCAGCCACTGTCCTTGCAACCTGTGATGAAACATATTCAAAATGGGGGGTTTCCCCTCTTACAACCACCCCAATACATATGAGCATATCGTAAGAAGGATTTTTTCTCAGCCTCTTTGCGCATCCGGCTATTTCCCAGGAGCCGGGCACCTCATAAACATCGACATTGTCTTTTTCCATTCCGCACCTGATAAGTTCATTGACTGCGCCCTCTAAAAGCCTTGCCGCCACCTGCTCATTTCTTCTCGACATGATGACTGCCGCTTTTTTTCCTGTACCCTTAATCCTGCCTTTTACTATATCCATTTCATATCTCCTTATTCCACTGAACACTTTTACTCTTCAAGATAATGACCTAACTTCTCTTTTTTTGTCTTCAGATACTTTTCATTATGGGGGTTGGAAGAGGCGGCAATTGGAATACGTTTGCTTACCTCAAGACCGTATCCTCCGAGCCCGACAATCTTTTTAGGGTTGTTTGTCAAAAGCCTTATACTCGAAAGCCCCAGGTCAGAAAGTATCTGGGCGCCGATACCGTAATCTCTTAAATCCGCGCCGAAACCAAGCGCGTGATTGGCCTCCACCGTATCCATTCCTTTATCCTGCAGGCAGTAAGCCTTTATTTTATTATCCAATCCGATCCCCCTTCCCTCCTGCCTCATATACAGAAATACTCCTGAGTCGCTTTTGCCTATCATACCCAGAGCCTTTTCCATCTGCTCCCCGCAGTCGCATCTCCTGGACCCGAGAACATCTCCGGTGAGACACTGAGAATGAACCCTTACAAGAACATCTTCAGATTCCTCAACATTGCCCTTTATTAAAGCGACATGAGTCTTTTTATCATCCATTAATGATCTATATAAACGCAACTCAAACTCTCCGTATCTTGTGGGAAGCGTCGTTTTATTGACGCACTTTACCAGGTGTTCCTTGCTGTAACGGTATTTTATCAAATCAGCGATAGACAGAAGTTTCAGCCCGTGTTTTTTTACAAAACTCTTAAGCTGCGGCATTCTGGCCATCGTCCCATCTTCATTCATTATCTCGCAAATAACACCCGCCGGAAAAAGCCCGGCCATACGCGCGATGTCAAGAGATGCCTCCGTATGTCCGGCCCTCACCAGGACCCCGCCACGCCTGTATATTATCGGAAACACATGTCCAGGCGTAGAAATATCTTTCTTATCCCTCTGCGGGTCTGCAAGAATACCTATAGTGCGGGACCGGTCTGCAGCAGAAATGCCCGTTGTAACCCCTTCAGAGGCGTCGCAGGAGACCGTAAAGCTGGCTTCATCCGAATTTCTTCTCTCCATCGGTTTAAGCCCCAGTTGCTTTATTCTCTCCTTTTCAAGCGAAACGCAAATAAGCCCTCTTCCGTGCTTAGCCATAAAGTTTACCGCTTCAGGGGTTACCGCAGACGCCGCCATTACCAGGTCGCCTTCATTCTCCCTGCATTCGTCGTCAACAACAACAACCATCCGGCCCTTTTTTATATCCTCCAGGGCAGACTCGACTTTTTGTATAAATTTTTCACTCACTTTTATCTCTTCCTCTCATTACTAACCTTTCATTGCTGCGGCAAGAAGCATATCCGGTTCAAGGTTAACCCTGTCAGATGACTTAAGTGACCCCAGATTTGTCCTCCTGGCTGTTTCCGGAATAACACCGACAGTGAAGTAACCCGATCCCAACTCGTTTACAGTAAGTGAAACCCCGTCTACTGCAACCGAGCCCTTTTCCATAAGCTTCCCGGTAAATGAGCTCTCCGCTTTTATTTTTATAATCCTGGTATTCACCTTCTTTACAACAGAAAGCACCCGTCCCACGCAATGTGCATGCCCGTAAACGATATGCCCTCCCAGCTTATCGCTCAACGTCAGGGAATCCTCTACATTCACCCTGTTTCCCGGCTGCAGGTAGCCGAGGGCGGTATCCTTCAATGTGCTCCGCCCGATATCCATACTGACTCTTCCCCGTGAAAATTCAACTGCCGTAAGGCAGACACCGTTGACCATTACACTGTCTCCGGGTTCTATTCCTTCCAGTGAGGTAAAGACCGTAATCCTTCCCTGCCCAATACTTTTTACCTTTCCGAGATCCTTTACTATACCCGTGAACATTTTTCCTCTACCTCCGCCTGCATAATCAGATCTTCCCCGATTTCGAAATATTTTTTATTTATAAGCTTCGCCGCCTTTTCAGGTCCTGAAGCGCCCTTTGCATCGCATGCGGTAGGAGCCTCTCTCCCCCCCATAAGACAGGGTCCATGTATAAAAACCACCCTGTCAATAAAACCTTCATCCAGAAAAATGCCGGCGGTCTGCCCTCCACCCTCGATCATTACCGATGAAATGTCGTGAGAGTATAAAATCTCAAGTACTTTATGCGCAGTTATCACCCCCTTATCGGTTTCAACCCTGATCACCCTGGCCCCTTTATCTTCCATAATTTTCGCCTTGTCTTCCTTAAAGTCCCCGTCCGCCGCAATAATAAGAGTATTCTTTCCTATAATTTGGGATTCTTCGGGTATAGAGAGATTTCCGTCCAGTATGACCCTCAAAGGGTCCCTTGCCCCGGGCTCTTTTAATCTGTAAGTCAGGGCGGGATCATCATTAAGCACCGTCCGGGCGCCTACCATAACGGCGGAATGCTCCCCTCTCATTTTCATGGCGAATTCCCTGGCCTGCGGACCGGTTATCCATTGACTTTTCCCAGTAAAGGAAGCTATTTTTCCGTCCCATGAAAGAGCTGATTTGAGGGTAACCATGGGCCTTTTTTTAGTTTTGTAAATCAAATAATCGGCTGTTATTTCGCGGGCAGCCTCTTCCAGAACCCCCGTTTTTACATCCACCCCTGCCCCCTTAAGCCTCTTCTCCCCTTCAATCCCGGGATCCGGATCACTAAGCGCAAAAACTACTTTTCCTATATTCGCCTTGATAATGCGTTCAACGCACGGCGGGGTCTTTCCCTGGTGAGAACAGGGCTCCAGTGTCACATACATTACGCTGCCTGTCAGGTCTTCCGAAGCGTTTTCTATCGCATTTATCTCTGCATGCTCACCGCCAAAGTATCTGTGATATCCTTTTCCCAGTATTTTGCCGTCTTTAACAATAACACATCCCACCCTGGGATTAGGAGAAGTTCTGTTCATCCCCTTCCTTCCCAGTTCTACGGCCTTACTCATAAAATACGAATCTGATATCATATTAAAAAAACCCGGAGATATTCTACTCCGGGCTATGTCTTTCCTTTACTTTATATCTTCTTTCATCCGGACTTTTACCGTCGGTATCCGATTTTCACGGATTCAGCCCTTTTACAGGGCTCGCGGACTTTTAAGACTTATGTCTTTTTACCGCCGGTTGGGAATTGCACCCGACCCCGAAGATTAATTATATTATCACTCGCGTTAATTTTTGTCAAATTCACCCTTTTTCAAACCGGGCGACGGAATCCCTCTTTATCAAGCGTGTCTCTATCTCCACCTCCTGGGGTTCTTCTTTCTCCTTATTTATTATTCCTATAAGGTTAATCAGCGCCTCTTTTCCTATATGAAAAAGCGGCTGTCGTACGCTTGTAAGCGGGGGGGTAAAGTACCTTGATATAACAAGGTCATCAAAACCTATAATGGATACATCCCCGGGGACCTTCAACTTCTTTTCCCTGATTGCTTTTATTGCCCCCAGTGCCATCAGGTCATTGGCGCAGAAAACGGCTGTAGGTCTTTTCTTCAACTCTAAAAGCTCCATCATTTCATGAAAACCCGAATCCTTTGAAAAATCACCGTATCTTATAAACCCGTCTTTTATCTTACTTCTTTCATCCATGACGGACTTATATCCCTCCAGCCTGCCCCTGGCATTGGCGGTCTCTATTTTCCCGCTTATAAAACCTATATCACTGTGACCCATATCACAAAGATATTCGACTGCTTTTCTTGCCCCTTTTTTATTGTCAACATCTATATGGTTCATTCCGGGATATCTGCTGTTTATCAGAATCACAGGCTTCTTTATGGCTCTGATTTCCGCAGCATGCTTCTCTTTTAACACCGGCGCCAGTATTATCAAACCGCTGTAGTCCGATTTTCCGGAGAGCTCCAGGTAACCTCTTTCCCTGTGAAACCCCCTGTGAAATATACTTACGTCGCATTCAAATAAACTTGCGGCGGCTATAACACCTCTTAAAAGCTCCGTAAAATAATAATTGTATTCCCACGGAGAAAAAAGATAGGTTTCCGAAGGTATAACTATTCCCACATCGGCAATTTCCCTGTTTTTTCCATACATAAATACTACTCCTTCCTATCTGAGAACTTCAATAGGCAGAATATCCACACCGCAGCTTCTGTTGATAGCCGCCGCAGAGGTATAAAAATTAGCCATACTTTCAAAAAGAGATGTTTCTGTCTGGGTTCTCTGATATTTTGCATCCATCACATCCTTTATGGAAGCATCCCCCAGCTGCCACCTTTTATTTATTATGCCTATCCTTCTCTCTTCCGTTTCCAGCCTGCGCCGTGATATACCCACCATTTTCATAACCCTTAAAAACTGGCGGTAATTTCTCTCTACTTCTTTTATAACATCATTTCTTGTTTTCTTCAGGTCGCTTTCAGACTGCATTCTAACAATTTCTTTCTCTTTGCCGGAATAAATCCTATCAAGCCCGTCCAAAAGAGAGAACTGCGCTACCTGCTCATCGGTATCTATCCTCGAACCGGCATCAAGTATAGCGGACTCAGGGTCCTTCACCTCATCTCCACCGTATTTGAAGTTAAACGTGTTCCCCCAAAAAGCCCACTCCATATTTAAAAAAAGCGACCATTTATCCACCAGCGGAATATCGTCTTTTACATAGGCTTCCCCGCTTCTTCCCAAAAAACCTTCCAGGGATATTTTAGGGTACCTGTCCGAATGCCCGATTTTTTCATCGTATTGAGACTGCTCCCTGATTTTTTCGGCTATTAACAACTCCGGTCTGCTTTCCAGGGCTATATCAATGGTTTCCTGCATATCCCTGACCAGGACCGATTCATCATAAATACCGTTATAACTCTCCTTTTCAATATCCGGAAACCCCTTCATTCCCACTGCATTTTTCAGTTCATGCTTTGCAATTACCAGCTCATCCTCTATCATCTCCGTACGCACAATAATATTATCCCTTAAATTCACAATATCCTGAAAATCAATCTCAGTCATGATTTCCTGCTCATACTGCCGCTGAGCCATGCTGTACTTTTCTTCAATTTGAGATATAAGTTTTTCGTAGCTTTGCAACATGCTTTTCTTTAATAAAACGCCGTAGTATGCCTCAGCCACCTCAAACTTCACATCCTCTTTTGCTCTTCTGTGCGAATGTTTTGCTACCTCCGCAGCCTTCCTTTCCCGCCTGTAGGAATAGTATCTTTCCCCACCCTGGAAAATAGGTTGTTGCAACCTCAAACCGTAGCTTTCCGTTCTGTATGGGTCTGTAATTGTTTCCCCCTCGGCCTGACGGTACTCCAGCATTACCGCCGGACCAAGAAAACGCGCTGCGTTTACAAGTCTCCACCTTGTAAGGTTCATCTGCTCCCTTGAAATCTCAATTTCATCTCTTTCCTCATACGCTTTTTCAATAAGCTCCGTCAACGAGCTCTCTGCCGCAGTCGGATTTAGAAAAACTGTGCCTACCGCAACAAACAGATATATTTTTAATTTATTCATATCCCTCACCTTTTATACTGTACTACCATCCTGCGTTCCTTATAAACTCACCGGTTTTTTTAATATATTTCCTCCCGTGGAAATATACGGCAGGCACCACAAAAAGAGTTAGAAACGTGGATATAAGCAATCCACCTATTACGGTAATAGCCAGCGGCGCCCTGAACTCCGCCCCTTCGCCGCCGGCAACAGCCATCGGAATCAAGCCGAGTATGGTTGTAACCGCGGTCATAAGAACAGGCCTTAACCTCGTAGAAGAAGCCTCAACAGCCGTTTTTAAATTCATCTGCTCTCTTTCCTCCACTGAATTGTAATGACTTATAAGCACAATTCCGTTGTTGACTACTATCCCTCCCAGCATTATAATTCCCAGCAGGACTATCACACTTAGCTGGGTGCCTGTCATAAACATAATAATTGCCACCCCGATAAAAGACAAAGGCAGAGTGAATATAACAATAAACGGCTGCCAGAAAGACTCAAACTGCGAAGCCATTATCATATAAACAAAAAGTATCGAAAGAATTATTACGAATATAAGAGAAGAAAAAGACTCCTGCATTTTTTTCCTTTCACCCGTTATTTCTATAATATAATCGCTGTATTCATTCCTTAAATCATCTACGATATTCTCTACGGCGCCCAGCGCCCTTCCGAAACTGACATCAGAAAAATTGGATGTTACGGAAACGGTTCTCCCGGCTTCCTTTCTTAAAATCTCCGGAAATGTAGCATCCCTTCCAAAAGAGGCAACCTGATTGAGCGAAACATCATAATCGAACGGAGATCTTACCAGTATTCTGCCTATTTCTCCTTCATCAATGCCCGAACCCCCGGCTCCCCGGGCCAGCCGGACCCTTACATCCACCTCTTCATCCCCGTCTTTGAATTCGGTTGCAACGTATCCCTTTATCGCAGTCTGAGCTGTCATAGTTATATTCTGAGCGGAAATATTATACAGAGAGGCCCTGTCTCTGTTAACGTTTATTGTGAACTCCGGACTGTAGCCCCTGAAAGAACTTGTCACCCCGTAAAGATAGGGCACCTCCCTCATCCTGTGTAAAGCCTTTTCTGCAATATCCACAATAACGTTAAGGTCTTCTCCGCTTATATCCACGGATATAGGGGCGTCTCCACCCAGCGCGTCGCCCAAAACCCCCGCCTGGGTCACATAATCCACATCCGCTTCGGGAACATCCCGTTCAACTCTCCGCCTTACAGTGCTTACTATATTGTCCAGGTGCCGCGCCGAGCCCGGCTCGGTCATTACGACAATCTCCGCCTGGTGCGAACCCATCAGTGTATAAGCCCCTGCGCCGGAAGAGTCACCCTCCGCCTCCCCTACGCTGGAAGTTACACTGATTACATCCTCGGTTTCATTTAAAATATGCTCTATTTTCTGAACAACTTCATCCGTTTTACTCAGAGAGGTTCCGAAAGGCATCTCTACATTGAGCATAAACTGGCTACCTCCCACTCTCGGAATAAACTCCTGACCCGCAAAGTTAACTAAATACAACATGCATAGAGCAAATATGATAAATATAACTGAAAGATATAAACCCGACTTGTTCAGAAATGCCTCCAGTAAATATTTATACTTTTCCTTCAGCTTCCCGGACCAGGCCGGTTCTCCCCCGGAGCTGTGTTTTATCCCTGATGCCATTCTGGGTATAAGAGTAACAGCCACTAAAAGAGAGGCAATAAGAGAAAAGGTGACAGTATATGCCAGTTCTTTAAATAACTGGCCCGCAACACCCGCAATAAAAACAAACGGAAAAAAGACTGTAATGGTTGTCAGCGTTGATGAAGTTATGGCCCCTGTAACCTCCCCCGTTCCGTCTATCGCATTCTGAATCGGCATTCCGGGGTTGTTTTCATTGTACCTGAAAACATTTTCCAACACCACTATAGAGCTGTCCACCAGCATACCTATTCCCAGGGCGAGTCCCCCCAGGGACATCATGTTCAGCGAAATATCAAAGAAATATATAAAAATGAAAGTAACTCCAAGAGATACCGGTATCGCTGTAGCCACAACGGCGGAATTTGTCATGCTTCTCAAAAAGAAATAAAGAACTATAAAAGCAAGAAAACTTCCCAGAAGAGCCGAGGTGCCGATTCCCTTTATGGACTCGTCAATATACTCCGACTGATCATATACCAGCTCAAGATTGTATTCATCGGGTATTCTCTGTCTTATATTCTCCAATTCATCTCTTATATCGTTGGCGACTCTGACAATATTGGAACCGGACTGGCGCTGCACATCTATCGCAACCGCTTCACGGCCCTGATACCTGAGAAGCCCATCCCTGTCTTTGAAAGTATCCTCAACCGTAGCCACATTCGAAAGAAAGATAAGCCCCTCGGGCCTCTTGTCCCTGCCTTCAATCTGCATCATCAGCCTTTCCTGTTCAGAGCGGGCGTCATCGCGGTACTGCACCTTCAGCGGCGTATTTCTTATATCCTCCACACTCTTATACTCTCCGTCGGTCTTTATAAGATATTCGTAAAAAGCGTCATCTATAGTTCCGGCAGGATAGGTCATATTGGATTTACCTATCGTATCTACAACCTCAAGCAGGGAAATATCCGCCGCGCGAATGCGATCCTGATTAACAGTAACTAAAATCTCCCTTTCTCTTCCCCCCCGCACCTCTACCGCCGCAACATTTTCAATTTTTTCCAGGTTGTTTTTTATTACATCCCCCGCGGTTTCGCGCAGCTCATAAAGGTGCTCGGCATCCGACCTTCCGTCATCTCTGGACAGTATTAGCGTTACCACAGGCAGCTCAAACGGGTTAAACTGAACGACTACGGGCTCTTTGGATTCCCGTGGAAGCCGCTCTTTGACAAGATCAATTTTCTCCCTTACTTCCATGGATGCCACATTCATATCCATTCCCCACATAAATTCCGCAATAATCATTGACATCCCGTCGCGCGAAATAGACTCCATTCCCTGTAGCCCGCTTACAGTTCCAACCGCATCCTCCAGAACCGTTGTAATCTGCCTCTCAATTTCGTCAGGAGTGGCCGCCTCATATCTTGTCAACACCGTAATCTGAGGATAACTCATTGCCGGCAGAAGCTCCCTGGGGGTTCGTGTTAATGAGATAACGCCCATTATAATAAGCCCCGTAAAGAACATGATAGTCGTAACCGGCCTCTTTACCGCAAGTTCTGTTATCTTCATGAAATACTCTCTTTTATAAATCTCTTCACACTGTCTCCGGCCTTTCTCAGGTCAGACCTTATATTAGCCGCAAAAAGAAATATGCAGGGTATACCGAAAAGAACCAGAAAAGTGGATGTTATCAATCCGCCGACGACCGAAACAGAAAGAGGCCTCCACATTCCGCTGCCCTCCCCACCCATAAGAGCGAGTGGAAGAAGACCCAGCACTGTAGTTATTGTTGTCATTAAAATAGGCCTCAGCCTCTGGGATGCCCCTGTAATCACAGCTTCCCTGAGAGTAAGCTGCTTTCTTAATGAATTGATTCTGTCAACAAGAATTATTGAATTATTCACTACTATACCGGCCAGAAGTATAACCCCCATTATCACCCCCACCGAAACATTGCTGCCCGTTATCTTAAGGGCCGCCACCACCCCTATAAACGACATAGGTACCGCAACCATAATAATAAACGGCTGGGTGTAGGATTCAAAGACCGAACCGAGAACAAGATAAACCAGCACAATTGTCAGAAGAAGCGCCATAAAAAGCTCCCTTCTGCTCTCCATCATAAACTCATAATCCCCTCCGATTTCATAAAAATACCCCTCGGGAAACTCCAAACCGGCCAAATTTCTGTTTATCTCCCTTACGGCTCCCTCAAGAGATATACCGCTTCGCGATGAAGACGCCTGCACCATTCTCTGCCTGTTTTTTCTCCATATCTCCGAAGGCCCCTTCGTCTCTTTAAATTCCGCTATCTGGTTTAGCTGAATATAAGCCCTTGACGGGTTCATCAGCCTTGTGCGGAATAACTGATTGAAGTTTGAGATTGAGGGTTTGTACTGACGCACAATAACCTCTATCTCCTGGGCAGCCTCATGGTATCTTGTTGCAACCAGCCCCCTCAGGCGAGCATGAAGGTTTTCTGCCACATCGGCTATCCGCAAACCGGCAATGGCTGTTTTTCTCCTGTCCGGAATAACAAGCTTTTCCGGTCTTCCCTCCCTCATCCTTATTTTCGTATCCGTAAGACCATCTATGGCCCCCATTCTATTGCCCACCTCGTTTACAAGCTCTCTGAGCGTATCATACTCATAACCGTAAAGTTCTACAAAAACCTCCTGCTCCGCCATCTCATGAGCTTCCTGAAAGTAAATAAAATACGGGATCTCTTCAAATTGCGGCCGCAAATATTCCTTTATCTCCTCCTTGCTCCTGTCCCTCTGCCTGTAATCCTCCAGCGTTACGAATACTTTTGACGACCATTTCTCTATCCTTGTTGATATGGACTCCACCTCTGGAACACCGCTTAGTATATTCTCCACCATTCCCACAACTTCATCCGAAGAATCAAGCTTTGCTCCCGTGGGAAGCTCCACATGTATGGTAAACTCATTTTCTTCCTCTGTTTCAAAAAGATTCATGTCAATCGTATTAAATACAAAAATAGAAACAACAAACAATACAACCATACCCGCTACTATCAGGTGCTTATGTTTCAAAACCTTCTCAATCAGGTACCTGAAAACCTCGTACATCCCGAACCGGGAACTTTCCCTCCTGGTCGGCGTTACCTTGAAGTTTTTGTAGAGGAACGGCACCAGTGTCAAAGAAGCAAAAAGAGAAGCCAGAAGCGAATACATTATCGCAAGCGCCATATCTCCCTGCATTCTTCTTAATTCCGCGCTTATAAATATTATCGGCAGGAAAACAATCACCGTTGTCAATGTACCTGCCATAATCGGCAGGAAAACTTCGGAAACACCTTCGCATACAGCGCTTGTTAAAGACCTTTCTTTACTGTATGTTCTATAAATATTCTCAATTACAACTATGGAGTTATCAAGAAGCATACCCACCCCCAGCGCAAGCCCCCCCATTGTCATTACATTTAAAGTAACATTGTTGAAATACAGAATAGACAGCGCCAGAAGCACAGATACCGGGATAGAAAGAAATATGATAAACGTCAGCACATAGTTTTTTAAAAAAACCATCAGTACGGCAGCAGCCAGGACGGCCCCCAGAACAAGCGATAGCTGCATGGCGTTCAAAGCGCTTTGAATATACTCCGCATCATTTTTTATGGTGCTTATAATTATATCTTCAGGGAGAATACCCCTTAAAACTTCCTTTTCGTTTAATACAAGCTCCGCCACATCAACCGTTCTGGCAAGCGTTTCTTTCTGTATATAAATAGTTACATTGCTTTTCATATCAAGCCGGGATAGACTGTCCGGCTCAAGATATGAATCTTTTATTTCGGCAATATCCTTCAACCTCACAATACTTCCCGCTTCGGTTGTGGATACCCCCATCCCGCTTATATCTTCAATATCCTTGAACCTGCCGGTGGCCTTTATCTGATACTCGCTCTCCCTTTCCCGGGCCTCTCCCGCCAGCGTGGAAACATTAGCCCTGTTTAAGGCGTTTATAACATCAGACATAGACAGGTTGAACGCAGACATCTGTGAAGGAATTACCTCAATTATTATCTTTCTTTCCCTGCCCCCGAAAACATCCACATTGGCAACGCCCTCGAGGCGGGCAATTCTCTCTTCCATCACGTCATCCACAACTTCCCTGATCTCCTCGGCGGTTTTGGTGGGAGATGTTACGCCCAGGACAAAAATCGGAACATCATCCTGCTGGTACTTGGCTATTATGGGTCTTTCCACCTCGCTGGGAAGCTCATCCCTTACCTGAGCAAGCCTCTCTCTAACATTCACGGCCGCGGCATCCATGTCGGTATCAGCCACAAACTCAAGAACAATAATAGCCCTTCCCTCTTTTGATATTGAAAGGATATCCTTAAGGTTATCAATATCACCGACAGCGTCTTCTACGGGCCTTACCACAAAGTTCTCTATATCATTAGGCGGCACCCCTCCCCTGACCTCATAAATTATGGAAATTTCCCCCTCGCTGCCCGAAGGCATCAATTCAATAGGCAGCTCGGAAAGAGAGATAATGCCGACCACCACGACGGCGGCTACACACATAAGAAGGGTAACGGGGCGGGAAAGAATCTTGTTAATCAATCTTCTGCAATCTCACTTATTTCTATTACATTCACCTGCAGACCGTCTCGCAAGGGATGCTGGGTCTCTTCTACTATAACATCCCCCTCTTCAAGGCCCTCCCGGATTTCGGTCATATCCCCTCTCTCATACCCGGGCACAACCTTTCTCAACTCCACCTCGCCCCTGTTTTCACTGCCCATAAGGATTAACGGAACAACCTCCATATCACCAAGGTCTATAATGCTGTCGGAAGGCACCATTATTACGTCATTAAGCTCCTTAAGCATTATCTCGCAGCTGGCAAGCATACCCGAATATAGCATAAGCTCCGGATTGCCTATTTTTATCTGTATCGGAAGTGTCCGGGTCTCTCCCCTGAAAAACCGTGCAATATTGTCCACAATACCGGTGAAAACCCTGTCCGGATAGGCATCAAAGGTAACCTTCGCCTCCTGCCCTACGCTGACTTTCTGCACTTCCCTCTCAATTATCCCGGCCTCAACATACACATCATCAACCTCAAGAAAGCCCCCAACCTCGTCATTGGGGGTAACGTAATCTCCTCTGCTTACATGCCGCTCTCCCATAATCCCGTCAGAAGGAGCAGTAATCACAGTTTTATTCAATTCGGACTGCGCCATGCGGACCTCAGACCTCGCACTTCTAACCTCCGCCTCAAGGCTCTTCTTATTCAGCTCCACCTCTCTCAGTCGGGCTCTGATTATAGCACCCATATCGAATAAATCCCTGTGAACCTCGTACTGCTCTTTTGCAGACTCGTATTTTGCAGCCACAGATTCAAGCTTTGATTTTGCGTGGTCTAGCCTTGTCATAATATCTTCGGGGTCTAACGAAACTATGACCTCACCTTCCCTGACGCTATCTCCCTCCCTGAAATTAAAGGATTTTATCCTGCCGTCAATCTCAAACTTCAACCCTATTTCGCTGACGCCCCGTACGGATCCTATAACATCAAGCTTATCGGAATAATCCTGCTTACTTACCCTGAGGGCTTTCACCATTGGAACTTCTTCTTCCTCAACAATTTCTTCAAGCTGCCTCATCCTTATACCCCTTCTGACAGACATATAAATCAGCGGAGCCAGAACCAGAGCAAACACCACCAACACCAGTTTTAAATACGGTTTTTTAAACGGTTTTGATATTTTACCCCTGAAGGACTTTAGATATTCCTTAAAATATTGAAATGATTTTTTTTCGCTCATTATTTATTATCCCGGGAGAACCCCGGTAATTACCTCCTTACTTATTATACACTCTTATAATTATTAACATGATTTTATAATAATTTCAATGGAAAGAAAAAAAAATATTAATATTAAGCAGCGCTTAGAATGCTGTGAATCAGTTTCGGATCTACGTTTATTCCGCTCTCAGTGCCTCCGCCGTAAAGCCCCATTGCTATATTGTTGAGCAACTCAGCGGGATTTACTAAATGAAGCATATCCCTTCCGCTTGTCTCCCCTCCGACTGTCCACCACGCAACACCTCTCAAATCTCCTTCTATTGCTTGGGAAGTAGTCCTTACAGGCATCGGAGCCGCGCTTCTAAGCAGGTTTATCAGATAGGCAAGTTCGTCGGGACCCTCTGAAAATCCATGCCCTTCTTCCACATCCCTATATCCGGGGCTTACAGCCTCTATCATTCTTCTGTCCGCCAGGTATTTCTGAGCAAGCTGCAATACCTCATTAATCTCGGCCGAGTTTATTCTTCCGTGTTCGTCTCCAACGAGTCTTTCAATACTGCTGACTATCTCTTCCGGTGTGCTCCCTATGCCGATATCGTTGCTGACAGCATTCAAGACAAGCGGAAGTGCTATCGCCTGCGATTCATTTATACCGCTTTCTCTCATATCT
>Ga0207421_10002576_pt1 | contig 22362 bp, 20 predicted proteins | sample SodLakKL_010_SED_4_FD_187542 | JGI IMG/M metagenome (GOLD analysis project Ga0207421, IMG submission 187542) | Alkaline sediment microbial communities from Lake Tanatar, Kulunda Steppe, Russia - 8KL_010_SED (SPAdes) (version 2) | ecosystem: Environmental > Aquatic > Non-marine Saline and...
TTTTTCCTTGTAATCTACCCGGGACAGGGCTTCCTGATCATGGGTTATCGACTTAAGCTCCACATCGACATGGAGTTCCACGTAACCATCTTTTCCCGGCACTGCCTCTTTTCCATGAGCTACAACCACCCACTCATCTGCTGCCTCTTTCACAGCCTGTTCTATGGCAGGTGCATCAAGGCCAAAGACCACACCCTGTTCTGCCAGGGCATTATTGACATCTTGAACTGAAATATCGGGATATTTTTGGCGGTTTTCTTCCAGCTTCAAATAGACTTCGCCCTGGGCCGATAAATCATCTACCTTTCTTGTAATCTGCAGGCCGGGACTGACTTTGACTTCCGCTTTCATGCCATCTTGAGCAATTCTCGCCTCAACTGAACCTGAGACGGTCTCTTCCAGCGGTTCAATTTCCACTACATCCGAAGCTTTAAGGGTGCTGGGAGAATCAATCTCTTTGCCATTCACTCGAACAGCAGCCCCGGGATCAGGGTGAAGAATCACGGGAATGCCCTGCCCGGACGCTTCATGGACTGTTACGTGGCCATCTTTAATTTCTATATACCCATCCTGGTCTGAACGGGTTTCAGCAGAGAACTTTTCACGCATGGCTTAAACACCCCTTTCCTGGGAAATCCTGAAAAAGGTAACTGCTCAGCCTTGATGCAATTGTGCGACATGCCGCGAAGCTTTGTGCACGTTTCTGGCACTTTCCCTGTCGGTCATCCGCTGCGCTCCGGAAACGCCAGAAACGTGCCCAAAGCTTCACTTACAAATAGTGCTGAGCTACAAAAAAAGTAGCCGTCATCCCAGGCTACAATCAGTCAGCTTGCAAAAAAAGCAGTTGGATTATGCATCCTGGCAACCTGGCAGTCCTGGCACCGCTTTAGACCCATGGCTTTGCGTCCCTGCCTTTCGGCAGGTTTGCCTTTTTCAAGAACATATTAAATTATGAAATAATTTTATCATAAACCTCGGGCAAAATCAACATTAGTCGATTTTACCAGAAATTCTTCGACGGTATTCTTTTTCTGCCAACTCAAAGGCTTCTTTGCGGGTTTTGATTTTTCCCTCCGCCCGGGCTTCTGCAATAGCTTCCAGGATTTCCAAGACCATTGCCCCCTGTTCCAGCCCGAGAAAAGTTTGCAGCTCATGTTTCGTAATCAGGGAAGCGGCCTGAACATAGCGCTCTTGGTCGATAAAATATCTCGAAAACAGATTGTTGACAAAGTTGCGATAATCTTCCTTTGGGGGCAGGTTAAACTGTTTTCTGGCTTGGGGAGAATCAGCCAGGGAAAAATAATCCGCCAGGGAAAAAAGAAGGATTCCCGGGGTTTCACGACCCAGGTTCCTGTAAAAACGGTACAAGGTCCGGGAAGTCCTGGATGAATGCAGGTACAGTTTCAGGGGTGCAGTATAAAGAGATGCCGCATTTTCCAGGAGGTTCCTTTCCACACGTTTTAAACGAAGTCGGCGGCTGTAACGAAACAGGTAGCCCCCTGTTTTGCTGGGCAGAAAAAAGTCCGCGCCTGCTTTCTCCAGGCTCCGACTGGCTTCTGCAGCTTTGATATTATAAAACAGTGCAGCCAACTTTAATGTTTTAACTCGCTGCCACCCTGTCGACAGTTCTTCTGCCAGGTAGCGCTCCAAGCCGTATTTCCAGGGCTCGGTAAAAAAAAGCTCGCTGACAAGTTTTTCCAAATAGTAAAGTGTTTGCATGGAATGCTCCCAGCCTCTGAGCCCATTTTTGGCTTCTGCATCTTTAAGGAGCTTTTCCAGGTAAGGAAAAAGCGTCTCAAGTAATCGCAGACGCTGCATCATGCGAATGTATTTTACTGATGAATTTTCCAGAATCTTCCCCATTTCCATCTTCAGCCTATCACCGGAAATACGGAAGAGCAATTTTCTATTTTTTTGGAACAGCAACTGTGTTTGCTCTTCCAGTTCAAACTCTAACTGTGAAGCAAACCGAATGCCCCGGATTATACGCAAAGGATCATCGAGGATAACATCTTCCCCGACAACTCGGAGCAATTTCTTCTCCAGGTCTTTTTTCCCTTGAAATGGATCCAGCACATGGTGCTCCCAGCCTTTACCCGGCAGGGCTTTCTCCAAATGTAAAGCCATGGCATTGACCGTAAAGTCCCGGTTACGAATATCTTCCTGGATGTTGCGCCCCCGAATGCTGCCAATATCAACCTGCCAGAACTGATCATTCCAAAACAAATCAACTCTTGCTGCAGAGTGCTCCAGGTTCAACTCATAATAAGTGCCTCCTGTAGCTTCAGCCAGCTCCATTCCAATCGTGCGAGGATCAAGATCGACAACCAGGTCAAGATCGTGGCTTGCACGTTGCAACAATCGGTCCCTGAGAAAGCCACCCACGATATAAATAGAAAGGTTCCTTCGATTGGCCGTTTGAAGCAAAATATCAGCAAAAGGTATCATGGTTTTCATCCAACGGGCTAAAAGTTCGTAATTTTAAGCATGCCGCTATCCGGGTCATAGGAAACTTTAACATTAGATAACTCCTTATCAAAACGATAAACCAGTTTTCCAACCTGGATTGTCGTGTCTTCATGAACAATATTAAAAGCAATGGTGGCATGACTGGGAACCTTAATGCGGATAATGGTCCGTTTTTCTGCCGCCTCCGCCGCAGTGGTAATACAGATAAATTCTTTTACCTTAACATTTCCCCCGGACTCAATGGAGCCTCCACGGAATGCCCCTTCTACATTGACTTCCCCGGCGGCTTTTATAGTGGAAAAATACCCCCCCGTTCCTGTTAAGGTTACATGACCGCCGTGGTTAATCGTGCTATTCTGCACATAGGATGCCTGAAAGTGAGGCTTTTCTTGCAGGGTTTTTTCAAAAGTGTCCAGGGCAGATTTAATTGACGCATCTATCTTTTCCAGGTCTTTAAATTCGTTCAGGGACAAATCCGTCGCAATCATGGCTGAAAGAAGCCTGATAATGCTTTTAAGCGAATCCAGGCGGGGGTCTTCTTTATTCTCCAGCATTTTTTCCAGGTTTTTTACTTGCTCACCAATATCCGGGGCGCTTTTTTCCAAAACTGCATGGATAATTTTATTTAATTTGTTTTGATCAATTTTTTGCCCTTTGCCAGCAACACCTTTAATCACTTCTTTTAAGCTGACCAAAAAACTGCTAAAATCTTCCCCTACTCTTCTTAAAATGGGGAATGCCTGGTCAATAAATGCATAATACGTTCCACCTTCAACTTGCGACTTAATCACATTTTTGCTTAAAGAAACACTGCCACCAGCTGCAATACTCGCCCCGTAAGCATTTCCCTCCACCTGCAAATCACCTTGAGTTTCCACCACCATGCCTTCCATGATGTTTCCATGTATCGTTAAGTCCCCGTTAAAACGGATGTTTCCGCTTTCCAGGTCCACATCACCATTGTGCACAAGCAGATTGGCAACTTTGATGCTGTTGCCTTTGACAAACAAACGTCCATCCCTGGCAGCAATAACCTCAGTTTCGTCTTCGTTATAATAAACACCTTCCCCCACGCGAACCCGTGCTGGTTTTACTGGCTTGGGGGGTAGCACGTTTCCTGTGACTGTCTGGCCGGGGACACCATTGACCGGAGGGTGAATCACAGCGATTACATCATCCTGATTAACGGAGGGGTAGCGATAACGCTCCCTGAAATCAACCCGTTCTTCTTCTCCTTCGTAGTTGATCGCTTCAACTTCTGTATTAATTAAATATTCTACATAACCATTTTGCCCTTCTTCCTTGGGCTTTCCCCGGGCAACTTCCACATGCTCTCCTTCAGCCTTTTCCAGGGCATTTTTTAAGGCAACATAATCGATCCCATCAACCACGTTCTTTTGCTTTAATTCTGCTTCCGCCTCCATTACAGTGAGGACCGGCTCGGACAATTCTTCTTTTCCAATTTCTGGTTTTAAGCTTGCCGACATTGGTTTATCTTTTAAATGATATTTTCCCGTTATTCTAGGAAATACCGCCGCTGTAGCCGAGAGACCATCGGAGGAAACTTTGACATCTATCCTGGCTTCTTCTAAAAGGGATGTTTTGTTTACCTCGATTGTGTCCTCTTCCCTGACCTCCACGGCACCTTCAACCAGTTCACCATTTATCAAAATAGTAACTCCCTCATCGGGTGGGTATAATACAGCCGGCTTTCCTTCCCCTTCAGGGTTCACGACTTTTATTTTTCCCTCAACAATACCAATTTGACCGTTCTTCCTTGACGACGACAAAGCAACCCCCCCCTTAAAGCTCAAACAAAACGAGCTCTTTTGCGAATAAGGTAATTCATTTTCTTCTGGCATCCATTATACCAATGTGAACAATTTCGTTGATCGGCATATATGTATCTGTAGAAACCAGTTCCCGTGCCACTTTCTCTTCTTTTTCATAAATTCTCCGGTAAACATTCACCCGGTACCCATCCTCGCCCTGCTGAACAACTTTTCGCTCTCCTCTAGGGAGGCTCGTTGTCTTTTTTTCCAGGCTCCGGGGTTCTAAAACCTCCTCTTTTTCAGCAATGATCTCAATCTCCCGGTCAGGATCCGCCTCGGCCCCGTAAAAATCAAAGCGGAGACTTTCATTGATCCGGCCTACCATCATGACAGGAAAGTCTCGGTTATTGTAAAACTGCAAGTCCAGTCTATTGTAAGCAATGGTTGCATCAAACCCCAAAGGAACATAGGACACCGGCCGACTGTGGTTGCTGCGTTGAACAATCTCCAATTCAGCCCTTAATGCAGCCTGGTAAATCGTTGTAGCCACTTGGCATATTCCCCCACCAACCCCGGGCACAAACTGCCGGTTTTCAATAACCAGCACTTCCCGGTAGCCTTTATCGGCCGTCGCTTCCCCCAGGATCTCATTAAAAGAAAAAACTTCTCCAGGCTCAAGGACCAGTGTGCTTACTTCTTCTTTGGCCAGCGAAATATTGTACACTCTATCTTCCTGCTCCAAATCAAGAGGTGTCTCGTAGTAGGCAAGTCGTTGACTAAAGTCCGGCAGGTCTTCTTCAGTAACCTGGGGAGCTGTTTTCTTAACAATCAAGGGGATCTGCTGATACTGCCCCTGCCTAACATGTTTTAGAATCGACTCCTGGCTTTGCTGCCGATCAAGAAAAACCCCCTTTTTTTCTTCCTTAATATCCGGGAGATAGTTTTCGATAGTCAACTCAGCATCCACGGGTTCCTTATCCACAGCCTGTTTAATCCCATCAAGCTGTTGTTCCAAATAAGAAGGTGCTATCTCCATGGGGGCAAACAAATGTTTTTCCTGTGGGAACCACCTGATAAAGTTTAAATCATAGCCGGCACTTTTTTCCCCGGAACGGCCTACCTGCAGTGCCTGACCAAGGGCCTTGTCAAGGTCAAAAGAAGCCACATCCTTATCTAGGGGAATGGAAAATCTTTTGCTTTCCCACTGGACAGAAATGGAATCAGGCAGGACAAGTTCTTGTTCCAAGACAGCACGAGCTTCCTCCTTATCCAGCCCGCCCAGGGAAATTCCCGCAACCTCCGTGCCCGGAGCTATGGAGTTACCATGATATTTTTTCTGATAAGAAGCCCAAGCTCCCCCACCAGTATTAACCAACACCAGTGCTGCAATCATTAGCATCAACCAGAATCTACGGGAAAACCCTGCCAACTGACCACCCCCTCAGGCTTCCATTTTAAACAGGCAAATTCTTAAACAGGAAACGGGGGCAACTCTTTCATCACTGAAGCTAGCTTTCACGCACAGACATGGCCAGCTCCATCAACTTCTGAGTGCCCAGTTGATAAACACGATTAAATAGTTCTTCTGTCACAACTTCGTTCTCCCAGGCAATCACTTCACCCGTATCAGACTTTAAATCTTTCAGTAAAGCCTTGCCAATAATATGCTGACGCTGCCTCTGAATAAAAATGTCGGCGGGATCCAGATCGCTTTTTTCAGAAGGTGCCGGTTCTTGCTTCGATATATCCGCGCCAGCGGGCTTTTCTTCAGTTGCCAGCTGCTGCGAATCAACTTCACCCTGCTGCGATCTTTCATCTCCCTGTTTAAAATTTGAAGAAGGTTCAGTGCCCCGCAGGGCTTCGCTTTCACCGGTTGCTGAAGGAGCAGTTGCAGATACCATCTCCTCAACAATGACTACTTCTTTCCCGATGGTCAAAACATTTTGCGCAGAAATGGATTTCTCTTCCTCACCCTCGGCTTTATAATAAATCTCAGCCAGGGAGCCGTTGGAAATATCCAGGGAGAACTCGGTTATATCCCCCAAGTATTTTCCTTTTTTAGTAATTACTTTTTTGCCGATAACATTAACTCCCTGCTGCACCAGTTCGGTTAAAGCCCCTACCTTTAATGTGTCAATAATAACATTTTCATTTTCCACTGTAATCGCATATTCCCCAAAGCCTTCTGCCGCAAGAAATGGAAGCCCTCTTAATTTCTGGCCACTTCCCTGTTCATCCAGGAGTAGAAATTCCACGTTTTTCTGCTGAGGGTTAATTACCAAACCCTTAATCGAGCCGATTTGTGTCCCATCAGCGATACTGATGACGGGGGAATTGACAATTTCCTGACTTTTTTTCATCGTTTCATCCTCCTTATAAAATGGTTAGTCTTCTTTGAAAACCTTTTCTGCCCTTACTTTAATCAACCGAGGAACTTGTGAAAAAGGAATTTCGGGATGTTCCGCTTTTTTTAATAATTCGTCAAGGGTTCGCAAATAAGATACTAGTTGAGTAAAATGGTTTTTTAAAGATGGGGAAAGTTTTGCTGCGTTCTCGGTGAGAAATCCCTCCATTAGCCCAGCAGCTTCCAGGTACTTGCCCATTTCTTTGTAAATAAAAACCAATTCCGTATAGATCATACCTTTTACGGAAACATCATCAACATAAGCCAGGGCCGACTTAAAAATACCTGCTGCCTGAGAGAAATTGCTTTGTTCTTTGGCTATAAAAGCGTTATTAATCAATTCAGTTATCTTATCTTTTTGTTGGGGCAAAAATAGTACCTCCTCCTCTTTAGGTTCCTCGAAAGATTCAGGTAAAAACAGGCTGGCTTGTTCACCTGTTGTTAAAAGCAGTTGTTCTTCTGGAGTTTCTGTTTTATGTTCTTCCTGGGCGGCCTCTTCTATCCGCGCTTTCTCATCCTGCCGCGCCTTTTCATCCTGATCCAATTGCTGCTGCGGCACTGGCTCATCCAGGTCTTCTTCTACGTCTTTTTCAGTCTGCTGTTGCAACAGTTCCGGTTCAACCTGTTCCAGCTCTTTGCGTTCATCCCCCTCTTCCTGAACTTCTTTTTGATCTTGAAGTGTAAAAGGGATATCCGGACCTGTTTGTTCTTTATGTGCTGACCCTTCTTGATCCATTATAAAAGTCGATGAAGTGAAAGGCTCTTCTGAAGCAATCGCTGCAGCGGAAAATTCATTTTCCAGGGAAACAACATCATCTACAGAATAATCTTTTGTCGTTTTCACTTTCATCTCTTCATATGTTTCCGCTTCACCCGCTTTCTGTTCAGCCCGGGAATAAAGCAAGGCAGCTCCCAAAAGAGCGATAAAAGTCGAGCTAACCAGGGCAAATTGTAACGAAAAAAAACTAAGCAACCCTGGGAAAAAAGCGGAAACCAGAAATACCCATAATACCATGGCATACAGATATTTTTTAGGAACCCCCAAGAAAGGCTTTTTTGCTAAGTAAATCAGCCCTGCAATCATAATAGATAGAACAGTCATAAATCCATAATAGATAGTCAACGTGACATTATCTCCCCAAAAAAAAGATGCCAAGGTTCATTTAGGGGTAATTCGTCACAAATGCTTCTTTTTCCTTTTTTTGTGCGAAAAATATCCGCTTGTAGGCAAAACAACCAGAAAAAAGGTAATTTGAAATTCATGATGAATCATGTCATAATAGACATAGGGCATAAAGTCATATAAAATTTAAACCAGAAGATTGGAGGGAGAGTGTTGAGAAAAAAATTTCAATACCGTCAATGGATTCTTTTTGTAATTCTCCTGATTATTGGTGTTTGGAGTATAGTCAGTTCATTTACTTACGACGAGGGCTTTCTGTTAACCACATTTTTTATTGGTATTGTTCAGGTTCTGGCCTCCCTGTTATTTCTTAAATGGAATATCTTTGAAGGCTACTAACCACTTTAAAAACAAAAGATATCAGCCTGGGACGTTCTGCAGCGGGCAGTTCAACAATAAAGGCCAGGCCAGCATTTGAAAATACACCCCTTAAGTATACTTAAGGGGTGTAAATTACTGCCAGGATTCTGGTTTCTTCACCGTCGACGCACTGAACCCTGTGGGGTATCTCTGAATGAAAATAAATTGAATCGCCGGGTTCGAGAATATCAACATGGTCCCCCAGGATGACTTCCATTTTGCCATCCAGGACAAAAATGAACTCTTCGCCTTCATGGCTGTAGGCATGTCGATCTTTTCGGGTGGCTGGTTCCAGGATGACAATGAAAGGCTCCATATGACGATTTTTCTGCTCAAAAGCCAGGGACTCATACGAGTAGCCGTATTTGACTCCCTGCCTGGAAGCAACCCGGGAAACGGGACGTCTTTCATTGTGCCGAACAATGGTAAACTGGGCATTGCTGCTGGACCCAAAGAAGTAGCCCATATCCACCTCCAGGGCCCGGGCAATTTTCCCCAGGGTCCCCAAGGGAGGGGAAATCAGGTGGTTTTCAATCTGGGAAAGCAAGGCCGTGGAGAATCCGGTGCGCTCGGCTACCTGGTGCAGGGTTAATTGTTTTTCCTGCCGCAATTTTTTTATCGTTTCCCCTACATTGATTTCATTCTGCTCTTCTCGAGACAATTTTACACCTCCTGTGTATTTTGGTAGTTCATACCGCAATGCAGTGCCTGGACCATGGGAGCAATGAGCTTTTCCTTTTCTCCCTGAAACAATTCCGCCAGGGAATTTACTACCGTCTGCGGGTCGACAACCTTGCTGGCCGCCAGGAATGCCCCTAAAACAATCATGTTAGCCATCTTATGCTGGCCTACTTCCTGGAATGCTATCTCACTGGCTGGTAAGCATATTGCTTCAATATCTTCTCGAGTGACCAGTTCCTGTTCAACGAAGGAAGTATTTACAACCAGCAGACCTTTTTCTTTAATTTTACCCTGGAATTTTAGCAGGGAAGGCTTACTCATACAGATCACGCCATGGGGTTGATCGGTCAGGGGTGAACCGATAGTTTCAGTAGAAATAACCACTGTGCAGTTGGCGGTTCCACCTCGCATTTCCACGCCGTAAGAGGGCATCCATGTTACATGCTTATCTTCCATCATGGCCGCCTGGGCCAAAATGTCTCCAATTAAGAGAATGCCCTGCCCACCAAAACCGGTCAGGATAACATCATAGTACATTCTTAACCACCTCGTTTATAAGTAGTCCGGTGCTGTCCGTTCTTTAAACGTACCCAACGGGTAATAAGGAAGCATTTCCTCCTCCAGGCGTTCCACACTTTTTTGGGGATTCATGTTCCAATTAGTTGGGCAGGAAGAAATAAACTCCACGAAGGTAAAACCCATATTTTGTGTCTGCATCTCAAATGCTTTCATTATCGCTTTCCGGGCTTTTTTCACATGTGCCGCTGTATGAAGCGAAACCCGGGAGGCAAATGCAACCCCCTCCAGGGTAGCAAGCATTTCAGTCATCCGGATGGGATAGCCATCCGTATGAAAATCCCTTCCATAGGGAGAAGTTGTGGTCTGCTGCCCCAAGAGAGTGGTCGGCGCCATTTGCCCCCCCGTCATGCCGTAGACGCTGTTGTTAACGAAAATTACTGTAATATTTTCCCCCCGGTTGGCTGTATGCACTATTTCGGACATCCCAATAGCTCCTAAATCACCGTCTCCCTGGTAGGTAAAAATTAAGCTTTGAGGCAAAACCCTTTTCAAGCCTGTGGCCACAGCGGGAGCTCTGCCGTGAGGGGCTTCACAGACATCGATGTCAACATAATCATACAGAAATACTCCACAACCAACGCCGGGAACACCGATGGTTTTTTCACGAGCCTGGTAGTGATCAATCGCTTCGCAAACCAGGCGATGAACGGTTCCATGGTGGCAGCCAGGGCAAAAGTGGAAGGTCGTTTCAATTAATGATTCTGGTTTAGCAAATACTTTCTGCAACCTGATCACCTGCCTTCAAAAAAGAGTCTATCTCCTCTACGATCTGCTGTGGCGTAGGAATCCCCCCGCCCGGCCTGGCCATCAAACGGGCCTGGCACCCTGGGGCCAGGGAGAGTCGAACATCATCCCACATCTGCCCGGTATTCATCTCTACCGTAAGAACTTTCTGCGCAATCTTGGAAGCTTCCCTGATCTGCCTTTCCGGGAATGGATAAAGGGATATAGGACGAACCAGCCCCACCCTGATTCCCCGGGAACGGGCCATGTGGACAGCTGATTGCACAATTCTTGAGCAGGATCCAAAAGAAACAACCAGGATGTCCATTTTATCTTCCAGATCTGCTTCTACCATCGCCTCATTTTCCCTTAACCGCTTATACTTCTCCTGCAGGTGCCAGTTGTGCTTTTCCATTTCACCATCTTTAAGGAACAAAGACTTGATTAATTGAGGCTTTCTACCACTGGCTCCACGCAGCGCCCAAGGTTTTTCCGGTGGCTCAATATCAGGTTTGTTCAGCCGAACTGGTTCTTTCATCTGCCCCAGGATGGCATCCCCTAAAATCATGGCCGGGTTTCTGTATTTGTCAGCCAGCTCAAAAGCCTTAATCGTTAAATCATACATTTCCTGGACTGAATTGGGAGCCAGCACGATTAACCGGTAATCGCCGTGTCCTCCTCCCCGGGTAGCCTGCCAGTAGTCCCCTTGAGAAGGCGCAATGCCGCCTAAACCCGGTCCAATCCGTGTAATATTCACAACCAGGCCTGGCAATTCTGAACCGGCCATGTAGGAAAGACCTTCCTGCATCAATGATATGCCAGGACCTGATGAGGAAGTCATGGCACGGGCCCCTGCTGCTGCCGCCCCCAAGAGCATATTAATTGAAGCTACCTCGCTCTCCGCTTGAATAAAAATGCCTCCCTGCTTAGGCAGCTGCTGAGAGAGATACTCTGGAATATCATTTTGGGGAGTAATTGGATAGCCAAAATAGTACTGGCAACCGGCGATTAGTGCTCCCTCTGCCAGAGCTACACTACCTCTTAGCATCTTACACTGGTTCATTTGTTTTTCGCCCCTTTCTTTTCCCTGTAAACTTCAATCAGCACATCAGGACAGACCTCGGCACATAAAGCGCACCCAACACATGGCTTGTCCGGGTTGTTTTCAAACCGGGCCGGATTGTAGCCGAGAATATTGATTTCGTCCGTATTGATGGCAATAAGTTCCCTGGGACAGGCGCTGGCACAATACCTGCAACCCTTACAACCTTCTGCTTTAATCATAATCTTGCCCAAACTTTATTCCCTCCTTAGCACCTGTAAAGCATTTTTAAGACTCGGTTAAATCGAGCCAAATCTTCCATGACCATCTTGTGGGTCCGTTCCAGATCATTAACTAACCTGTTCATTTTTTCTCGAGATAGATTGGAGCAATTGTGATGAAAAGAAAGATAAAAATAGAGATACCCTTCCAGAAACGAAGCCGTGTCTGGAGAAAAAGCTGGCGGCCTGACCTCTTTTACCGGTGAACTCAGAAGCTTTAACAGTCGCACATGCCAATCCAGACTGCCTGGGGTCCACTGATCCGCCAGAGAAGCTAGAGCCAGCATAATTTCTTCCAGCAGCAGGTAATAATCATAAAGATAGCTGCCTAACCGCAGCAAAAACCTGGGCTCCCCAACTGCTATCAGGTCGCCATTGGCAGCCAATACTTCAGCAACTAGAGCATCCATTTCTTGCTGGTTTTGTTGCAGCATCTCCATGATCCGGGTAATACGCTGCGGAGAAGGCACATAATGATGGCTGTATTTCCTGGGCATATTTTCCATGCAAGGCAACTCTTTCTGTTTGATCAGAGCAAAGCTTCCGTCCTGGAGTTTTGCTAAACAAGCTTTTTTGATTATACCCTCTTCCGGGAGCAAAAAGCAACAAAAAAACCAAGTGAATTGTTTGATTTTCATACTAACCTTTGATGCTGGAGAAGGTCTTGTTAATAAGAGAAGGGATGGGTATATAACGGGGAAAAGAAAACCGAAGCAGGGTGTGGACGGGTGGACCATAAATAATGCTTAAAGGAACCAAAAAGGTAACTGCTTAGCGCTATTTTTAAGCGAAGCTGCGGAGCGTGTTGCGCATTTAAATAAGGGCTGAGCAGTTACTCAAAAAGAGGGTAAAGTGCAGAAAGCGCAAAATTACTGGCACGTGCTGAAAAAAAGAACCTCAGGCTCGCAGGCTAACCGCGTTGATCAGTAATAAGCGCAGAGGGTAAAGGCACAAATATCCCGCTTTGAAGCTGTTTTAGCTTTGATGAAGCCTGAAACAGGTAAGTAACACAGGATTAAGCTTTATTGTGACTTTTTAAACAGAACGTATATTACAAACAAAATCCGTCATGTACTCAAAAACGTCCGCTGCTGACAGCCAAAGCAAAAAAGCTTCTGGTTTAATCTATATAGTATAACTCCATATTAACTATCCCTAAATAATAAGACGGGCCGATTGGAGCGGCGGACTACTGCATCTGCCGTACTTCCAATTAACAGGTTGGCAAAATAACCCAATCCACGGGTCGGCATGGCAATCAAGGTTACGCCTTCAAACTCGGCAATATCGTTGATCTGCTGGGAAGCAACCCCCGAAGAAACTTTCACTTCTACATCAACATTTTTGGCTTGAAACGCTTCCTCCCATTTTTGCAGGTGTTTTTGTGCATTTTCCGTATGTTTTTTAATGTCAGCATCGGTATGTCCTTTATCAACAACATGAAGCAAGATTACCCGGTGCAGCTTGTCCGCATTATCCAGAAATTTTTGGCAAACTGCTTCTGAAGACTCGGAAAAGTCTGTAGGCAGCATCACTGTAGCCCATTTCTGTAAGAAGATCGGGATCCGGCGGGTTTTTTCCCCCAGGGTGATATATTTTTCGATCAGGACAGGTTTGCTGGAAAGCCGGATCAGTTCGTTAACCGTACTGCCCAGGAAAATCTCCCGAATAATACTTTCCCCGATTGAGCCGATCAATATCAGGTCTACATCTTCTGATTCTCCCGTTTTAGCAATTTCTTCAGCAGGGTGTCCATGAGGGGTAATCAGCCTGACATTAATGTCTTCCTCTTCAATGGCTTTCATTTTATCTTCAATTCTGGAAACAAACCTCTGTCTGTACGTCTCGGCGTCTTCCCCACGCAGAGCTTCCATGTTGACCACATGCACAATCAGCAGCTCTTCCAATCCTTTTTTTTGCAGATCGGGAATGCAGTTAAAAAGCTCCAGGGCTGCTGCAGAAGAATCCATAGCAAGTAGCACTTTTTTAAACATAATATTGGCCTGTATTACAGGCCCACCTCCTTTAATTGAATAGCACATTTTATGAACGCGGAAGCTTGAACTGAGCCTTAACGCTTTGCCGCGAAGATAACCGGAGTCGTACCGGGAAACTTAAAACTCCATTTTCATACTTTATAATTCTTTGAGTTGTCCCAAAATTCCTGCTCAACCAAAAACACTTTTTCCCAGGAACTCTTTAGCCCGCTGCAGCTGTTCCCGGAGTGCCTCTGGAGAGGTTCCCCCCCTGCAGCGCCTGGCTGTTACTGCTGTCCTGTGGTCCAGGACGGCACGGGCTTCAGAAGATTGAAGCATAGGATGAAAGCCTTGCAACTCTTTGCTGGTAAGATCCGGTAGTTTTTTACCTTTATCCAGGCAGAAGCGGACGATCTCTCCCACTACCCGGTGCGATTCCCTAAAGGGGACCCCTTGCTGGGCTAAATAGTCGGCCAATTCTGTAGCTGTGGAAAAATCGTCATTCAAAGCCCTGTTAATCCGGTCGCGTTTGATCTCCATGGAAAGCAGCATGGGAGGAAATATTTCCAGCACACTTTTAATGGTGTCAATGGTATCAAAAAAAGGCTCCTTGTCTTCCTGCATATCTTTATTATATGTTAATGGCAGCCCTTTAAAAACGGTGAGAAGGGCCATCAAGTTTCCATACACCCTGCCCGTTTTGGCCCGAACCAGTTCCGGGATATCGGGATTTTTTTTCTGGGGCATCATGCTGCTGCCTGTAGCAAACTCATCGGCCAACTCAATAAAGGAAAACTCCTGGGAAGACCACAAGATCAATTCTTCGCTAAGACGGCTTAAATGCATCATCAACATCGCAGCGCAGGAAAGAAATTCAATAACAAAGTCTCTGTCGCTTACAGCATCCATGCTGTTTTCGTACAGGCGCTCGAATTCCAGTTCCCGTGCCGTAAATTCACGGTCGATGGGGAAACCTGTCCCGCTAAGGGCTCCTGAACCAAGCGGCATCAAATCCGCCCTGCTGTACAAGTCGCCCAGGCGCTCCCGGTCCCTTTGCAGCATCCAAAAATAGGCCAAAAGATGATGAGACAGCAGCACCGGCTGCGCTCTTTGCAGGTGGGTGTAGCCGGGGATAATCACATCCTGGGCATTTTCAGCCAAGGTTATAATCGCTTCCTGGAAGTTGCGTAAAAGACCGTCTACCTGGTGAGTTTCTTTCCTAACGATCAGGTGCATGTCCAGGGCTACCTGATCATTGCGGCTGCGAGCCGTATGCAGCCTTCCGCCGGTAGGGCCAATCTTTTCAGTAAGCCTCTTTTCGATATTCATGTGAATATCTTCGTATGCGGGATCAAAGGGAAAAGTTCCCTGTTCCAGTTCTTGTTCAATTTCATTTAAACCCTGCTCGATTAACACCCCATCTTCAGCAGAAATAATCCCGGTATGGACCAGCATCCGGCAGTGAGCAATGCTACCCAGGATATCTTCCCGGGCCAGCCTGCGGTCAAAGGACAGGGAAGCAGAAAAGGTTTCCACTTTTTTATCCAGTTCCCGGGCGAAGCGACCGCCCCACAGTTTCTCTGAGCCGGAACCATCTTGCAGATCATTTGAAAGACTCTTTCTATGGTTTTGCCCGTTTTCCTGGTGCTCATTCCCGGATTTCACTTTATTTGTTCACCTCGTCTTTCCAGGTTTTCCGCAGCATTCCCTCGACCTGCAGCGGTAAACCGAACAGGTTGATAAACCCTCCGGCGTCTTTTTGATTGTACAGGTCATCGGCTTCAAAAGTGGCCAAGTCCGCGTGGTATAGGGATTGAGGCGAACGCCGTGAAAGAACGCTGATATTACCTTTATAAAGCTTCAATTCTATCGCCCCGGTGACGAATTCCTGGGTTTGGTCGATAAAAGCGTCCAGGGCTTTGCGCAGGGGAGAATACCAGGTTCCGTTGTAGATGATTTCGGCATACTTTAGCGCCACATGTTCTTTGTAGTGCTGCATTTCCCGGTCCATGGTCAGGTGCTCCAGTTCCCGGTGGGCGAAGTAAAGCAGGGTGCCACCCGGGGTCTCGTAAATGCCCCTGGACTTCATGCCCACCAGGCGGTTTTCTACCAGATCAACCCGCCCGATAGCATGTTTGCCTGCCAACTGATTTAGCTGTTCCAGTAATTGGACGCCACCCATCGTTTCTCCATTAAGAGCAACAGGCACTCCTTTGGAAAAGGAAATTTGTACGATTTCAGGCTCATCCGGTGCTTCATCCGGGGAGCGGGTCATCAAATACATCTCTTCAGGTGGCTCCTGGGCCGGATCTTCCAGGATGCCCCCTTCGAAGCTGATATGCCAGAGGTTGCGATCAATGCTGTACGGCTTTTCAGCAGTGACCGACACAGCAATGTTGTGGCGTGCAGCATAATCCAGCGCATCTTTGCGGGACCGGATGTCCCAAATTCTCCAGGGGGCGATAACTTTCAATTGAGGAGCCAGGGCTTTTATTGCCAATTCGAAACGGACCTGGTCATTGCCTTTCCCCGTAGCCCCGTGGGCAACAGCTTCAGCCCCTTCCCTTAAGGCCAACTGCACCATGGCCCGGGAAATCAAAGGGCGGGCTATGGATGTGCCAAGCAAATATTTTCCTTCGTAAACCGCCCCTGATTTAAGCATGGGAAAGACAAATTGTTCTACAAACTCCTGTCGCAAATCTTCAATTACAGCCTTGGACGCCCCGGTATTGATGGCTTTTTCCTTTAACCCGTCCATTTCGCCGGAACCATGTCCCAGGTCTGCTGTAAAAGCGATTACTTCATATCCATATTCTTCTTTCAGCCATTTCAATATTACAGATGTATCCAACCCTCCCGAGTAGGCCAGCACAATTTTTTTCGGCATGGGATCACCTCGTATATTTGATTTTAACTTCCCCGTCTAACTCCACTCCAGGCCTACACAGGCAGGCTCTGTCGTTGGATTAAAATGAATCATTACATAATCAGCGTCATGAGAGCTTTTTGAGCGTGAAGCCGGTTTTCTGCCTGATCCAGCACAACCGAACGGTTACTTTCCAACACGTCAGCCGTAATTTCTTCATCCCGGTATGCTGGAAGACAGTGCATTACCAAAGCTTTGGGGTCTGCCTGCTCTACCAGCTGACGGTTAACCTGATAAGGACCAAAAACTTTCTTGCGCTGGTCTTTTTCCTGGTCCTGTCCCATGCTGGCCCAAACATCGGTATAGACTACCTGAGCCTTCTCTACAGCTTTAACAGGATCTTCTGTAACCAATACCTGTCCCCCGGTACTGCTTGCATTTTCCCTGGCTCTATAAACCACTTCTTCGCGGGGCAGGTAACCAGCTGGCGAAGCAATGCGGATATCCATACCCATTTTAGAGCACCCCAACAGCAAAGAATGTGCTACATTATTTCCGTCTCCCAGGTACCCCACACTGATCCCCTGCAAACCCTGAAAATATTCCTGGATTGTCATCAGGTCGGCCAGGACCTGGCAGGGATGCAGGTAGTCGGTCAAAGCATTGATCACAGGAACAGTGGAGTGCCTGGCCAGTTCTTCCACCTGGCTGTGCTCAAAGGTACGGATCATGATCCCTTCTACATAACGGGAAAGGACTGCAGCAGTATCGCTTACCGGTTCTCCCCGCCCCATCTGCAATTCCTGGCTTCCGAGAAACAGTGCATATCCTCCCAGCTGCCACATCCCCACCTCAAAAGAAACCCGCGTCCTGGTGGAAGGCTTTTGAAAGATCATCCCCAATGTTTTTCCCTTTAATAGCTGGTGAGGTTCTTTACGCTTTTGCCTGCTTTTCAGCTCCACGGCCAGCTTTAGCATCACAGCTATTTCGTCCGCGGAAAAGTCCTGTAAGGTCAAAAAATGTTTACCCCGCAATGTTTCCATAAAATTTAACCTCCCTGGTTAGGATGGACTTTAAAGCGCCCTACTTCAAAAGACAGCAAATTTCGCAAAAGCCCATGTTCAACTCATTGCCAGAGTCCTCGTTGCATCCATGAGGACAACAAACACCTATAGCTCCTTTAAGGCCCGGCCTAAGATGTCTGCAACCTGTTCTACCTCTTCCTCCAAAACATTCAACGGCGGCAGAAACCGCAGCACAGTATCCCCAATACAGTTCACCAGCAAGCCATATTCCATTGCTTTTTTCTGCACTTCTTTGCCCTGGCCGTTTAAGACCAAGGCCACAATAAGCCCTTTTCCCCTGATTTCCTGCACATGGTCCGGAAACTCTTGCTTTAATTGCAGCAGTTTTTTCTCCAAAAAACGGCCTTTTTGGACAACTGAATCTAAAAACCCTTCTTTTAATAACTCATCCACTACAGCGGTTGCTGCAGCACAAATCACAGGATTACCGCCAAAGGTGGAGGCATGGTCCCCGGGCGAAAAGCCGGAAGCAACCTGCTCTGAGCAGATCATGGCACCAATGGGAAGCCCCCCACCCAAGGATTTGGCCAGGGTAAAAATGTCTGGTTCCACCCCATATTGTTCATAGGCAAACAGCTTACCCGTCCGTCCCATACCACACTGGACCTCATCAAAAATCAGCAGCAGGCCGTTTTCCACACAAATCCGCTGGATTTCGCGCATAAAACCTTCTGTCGCCACATGCACACCGCCTTCCCCCTGGATGGGTTCCAGCATGATAGCGCAGGTATAGCGGTTGACCTGACTCCTAAATGAGCCGGCATCATTGAAATTAGCATACCTGAATCCAGGCACCAAGGGTTCAAATCCCTGGTGAAATTTTGGTTGACCTGTAGCTGTAATGGTCGCTAAGGTTCTGCCGTGAAAAGAGTGGTTGGCTACAATTATTTCGTGCTTTTCGGGCCCGTACTGCTGCTTGGAATATTTTCGGGCCAGTTTAATGGCTGCTTCATTGGCTTCGGCGCCACTATTGCAGAAAAATACTTTTTCCCCGGCAGAGTTTTCCACCAGGAGCCGGGCCAGTTCTACCTGCGGTTTGGTATAGTAGAGGTTGGATGTATGAATCAGCCTGTTCAACTGTTCTGAAGCGGCATCCACCACAGGCTGAAAGCAATGCCCTAAACCATTCACAGCCAATCCCCCAACAAAATCAAGGTATTCTTTCCCCTTATCATCCCATACCTTAGTGCCTCTACCCTCAACCAGGTAAGGGTTTACGCCGGGCTGCCGGTTGTATGTATTGATGATATACTTTTTTTCCTGTTCCTGGATCAAAGCCAGCACCTCCTAAACAAAGTCTACTCAAATAACAATAGAGCCTCAACAATAATTGCCCAAATTATTCCTCCAGCTACTCCACCATCGTCCCAATTCCTGTATCGGTAAAGATCTCCAACAACATGGAATGGCTCAAGCGGCCGTCGATAATATGCGTTCTGGATACCCCACTGTTTAAGGCTCTGATACAGGCTTCAACCTTGGGGATCATCCCTGATGATATTTCGCCGGAAATAATCATATCCCGGGCCTGCTGGCGCGTAACGGAAGAGACCAGGCTTTCCGGTTGTTCCGGAACCCGTAAAATGCCTTCGACATCTGTAAGCAAAATCAGCTTTTCTGCCTTCAATGCCGAAGCCAATTCCCCGGCTACGTGGTCTGCATTGATATTCAGGCCATAACCTTCAGGGCTTACGGCAACCGGCGCAATCACCGGGATATAGTTGTTTTTACTCAAAGTATCTATCACAGAGGCATTAATATCTGTCACATCGCCCACAAATCCCAGGTCTACAAAGTGTTCTGTCCCATCAATCATAGCCTGGGCCGGGGGTCTTTTCCGGGCTACCAGGAGATCGCTGTCCTTTCCGCTTAAACCCACGGCTTTGCCGCCGTGACGGTTTAACAGATTAACGACTTCTTTATTGATCTTGCCCACAAGGACCATCTCCACCAATTCCATGGTTTCCTGGTCGGTGACACGTAATCCGCCTACAAAGCGTGTATCGATGCCCAGCCTTTCCAATAGGGAATTGATCTCTTTTCCGCCGCCGTGGACCACAATGGGATTAATCCCAATGTATTTCAGCAAGATAATGTCCTGGGCTACAGCATGCTTAAGTTCATCACTGACCATAGCCTGCCCACCGTACTTGATTACAAAGGTTTTTCCGGAAAAAGTCCGGATGTAAGGAAGTGCCTCGATTAAAACGTGGGCTTTCTCAATTAGCGTTTCCATCTTCTTTTTATCCATTTTATTCATCCCTTCCCTCTTAACTCCTGTAATCGCTGTTTATGGTTACATACTCATAACTTAGATCACAGCCAAATGCTGTAATCTCCTGGCTGCCAGAATGCAAGTCGATTAATACGGGAACCTCTCTTTGCTGCAGCACTTTTTTGGCTTTATCTTCATCAAAAACAACACCCGCACCCTGGTCCGTAACCTGCACATCACCCAGGAAGATATCGACCTTTGAAGGATTAAATTCTGCCCCGGAATATCCCATGGCTGTAATAATGCGCCCCCAGTTGGCATCTTCCCCGAAGAAAGCAGTTTTAACCAGGCAGGAATTTAAAACCGCCCTGGCCAACGTCCTGGCAACCTGGTAGTCTGAAGCACCTTTTACGCTCAGACGGATTACCTTGGTCACGCCTTCTCCGTCAGATACAATACGGTACGCCAGGTCCTGGCAGACCTGGAAGAGTGCATTTTCAAAATCTGCCCATAGAGGTGCTTCTTCTTCCACTTTGATCCCCGATGCTCCAGTAGACAGGAGCAGCACCATATCATTGGTCGAAGTATCCCCATCGACGGTCACTAGATTAAAGGACTGCTCCACAACCCGGTTTAATGCTTTTTGCAGTCCTTCCCTGGAAATATCCAGGTCTGTATAAATGAATGCAAGCATAGTAGCCATGTCCGGGCAGATCATCCCTGAACCTTTAGCCATTCCTCCAACGGTAAAAGAGTGTCCTCCTGAATCAACTGTATAGGCGGATTCCTTTGGTACCGTATCAGTGGTCATAATGGCACAGGCTGCATCGTTGCCTCCAGTATTAGAGAGGGAATCAACCGCTTTATCCACCCCCTGGGCCATCCGGTCCATGGGCAAATACACCCCGATAACCCCGGTTGATGAAACCAATACTTCCGCCGGCGCAATCCCCAATTTCTCAGCTACCAGTTCTGCAGTTGCCATGGCATCTTTGAAACCCTGTTCACCGGTACAGGCGTTGGCATTACCACTGTTGATTATAACGGCTCGAGTCGGCATCTTTACATGTTGTTCCGTTACCAATAATGGAGGTGCTTTAAAAAGGTTCCGGGTGAAAACACCTGCAGCCCGGGCCGGTTCAGGACAGTAGAGCAAGGCCAGATCTTTTTCTCCATTCTTTTTGATCCCGCAGTGAACACCGGCAGCATCCACCCCTTTAACTGAAGTGACACCTCCAGCAGTTTTTTCCATCGCCATGGTTTAACTCCCCTTTCCAAGTTTATGGCCGCAGTGGAATCTGCCGCAACCCTTTATATTCGGCAAAACCAAGCATGAGATTCATATTCTGCACTGCCTGACCGGCAGCGCCCTTGACCAGGTTATCCAGGGCGGACAGGACAACAAGGCGACCGGTTCGACCGTCCCATAGCAAGGATAGATCGCAAAAGTTGCTCCCATACACATTTCTCGTTTCCGGGAAGCAGCCTGGCGGCAATACACGGACAAAATGTTCATGATCATAATATTTACGATATAATTCCCTTATTTCCTCTTCCGGGACCTGCGTTGTAATTTCCAGGTAAAGGGTGCTCAGTATCCCCCGGATCATGGGTACCAGGTGGGGGACAAAAGTAAAGGTCAAATCCCGGCCCGAAAGCATCCTCAATTCCTGTTCCATTTCCCCTGAATGTTGATGGGTTGCCACCCTGTAGGCCCGGAAATTTTCCGTGCACTCGGGGTAATGCAGTATAGGGGAAGGATTTCGCCCGGCGCCGGAAGTTCCCGATTTGGCGTCGACTACCAGTGTGTTCCAGTTCACTAAATCCTCCCGGGCCAATGGTGCCAGGGCCAGCAGCACAGACGTGGGATAACAGCCGGGATTGGCCACCAGCTGGGCTTCCCGAATTTGCGAACGGTGGAATTCCGGCAGGCCGTAAACAGCCTGTTCAAGTAACCAGGACGCTTTGTGCTCCCGCTGGTACCACTTTTGGTAATCTGCGCTATCCTTCAACCGGAAATCCGCACTAAGATCCACCACCTTTGACCCCGCATGATAAAGCATTTCCACAACTTCCATCGATTCGCCATGCGGCAGGGCACAGAAAACAAGATCTGCCTTGGCCACTGCCTCTGCCACGTCAAATTTTTGACAGATCAAGTTGCTTACGCCCTGAAAGTGAGGATGAATATCCGCCAGACGTTTCCCGGAAAAGGAATGTGAAGTAATATAAGTGACTTCAACTTCTTCATGATTAAACAGCAGACGTAACAGCTCACTTCCTGTATACCCTGTAACGCCAACAATTGCCACCCGCATATCTACCGCTCCTTTAAAAAAAATCATTTCACCGATCAATGCAATTGCATAAAACCTGGGTAACTGCTCAATCCTGATGTGACTGCGAAAAACTCCGTGAAGCAGGGTACGGTTCTGGTGCTTTCCCTGCCGGTCCTCCGCAACACTCCGGAAGCGCCAGAACAGCACCCGCAGCTTCGCTTACAAATAGCGCTGAACGATTACAAATGCCGCATTATCCCTGCTTCAGGACAGAAAAAAACGCCATGAGAACTCGTCTTAAAAAAAACAAAGCCTCTCTTCCAAAAGGACGAGAGGCTTTTCTCGCGGTACCACCTTTTTTGACCCCGTTGAGGTCCTCCTCAGGGGCTGCCAAAAAAGCAAAGCAGCAAGCCCGGTAACGGGGGCAACCGGAAAGGCCTACACACC
>Ga0207421_10002577_pt1 | contig 22360 bp, 26 predicted proteins | sample SodLakKL_010_SED_4_FD_187542 | JGI IMG/M metagenome (GOLD analysis project Ga0207421, IMG submission 187542) | Alkaline sediment microbial communities from Lake Tanatar, Kulunda Steppe, Russia - 8KL_010_SED (SPAdes) (version 2) | ecosystem: Environmental > Aquatic > Non-marine Saline and...
CTGGCCCGAAGCAGGCTGCAAACCGAAGTAATTGCACCCAGCGTAGGTAAAGGAATTAAAAGTGGAGTTCAGGATGTAGTCAGTGGTTATACTAATGATCCTTTGGTTTCCGGTGTTTCAAAAACAGCTATTGCTTTACATGGGAGTTATCACGGAGCTAAACAAGCTGGAGCAAAGGGCATATTAAGGGGAGCTGGTCAAGCATTATTCCGCAGTAAATTTGGAGGTGTTGGTTGGGCACCCGATGCAATTCGATTTGGAAGAGGTTTTTACCAGGGATTTACTTCCGGTCTATCCAAATTTGGAGAGTAATCAGGTGCGGGCTTTAATACCCTAAATCTCTTTGGGCTAACCTAATTTTTGCCATAGAGGTGTTTATTTTGTTTGGTTATATCTGGATTATCGCTTTAATTATTTTTTTAGGTATTGCTGAAAAAAGCAGGGAAACCTTTTTTTTGCTCATTTCTTTTGTTTTTCCTTATTTTTTCCTGGTTGAAATTTGCCCTGCAACTTTTGAAGGGTTGGAAAAACTGTTTCTAATTATCTTTCTTTTCTTCCTTAATTTAATTGGCGTTTATTTGTTAGCGCCCAAACTTCAACAAAAAAGTAAAGATTAAAAATGTTTGATTATTTCTTGTTTATTTTAAACTTTGTTCTCTGGGCTTATGGGGAAAGAGATGTAACAATACTTTTGTTTATCCCCCTTTTCGGGCTACCTTATTTGATATTAGCAAATTTCTTTCCAGGAGTTTTTGATACGTTCCTTAAAAAACTTGTCCTTATGTTTTCCCTGATCTTTTTTTGTATAGCGGTTCAATTAAAAATAAAAAACAAACAAATAAAAAAACGCCGCTATTAGCAGCGCTTAAATCTATAGATCCCTTCTTTGGATCAGGAAAAAAGATGTTCCCAGAAAAATTAAAGTTAACGTTCCATAAATTAAGCTCCCTGTCCAAAGAGCATTCCCGGCCAACGCCTCCGGAACCTGGTACTGGTAAAACAGGGTGAAAGGTTGAAGAAATTCCAGCTGGGGTTGTAAAGAAGCAAGAAAATCGGTGACATAAAAAATGGCGATAATACTTATGGTCCAGGCCGTTGCCTGGCTGGTTGTTTTTGATAAACAGGCTACTGTTAACGCAAGGGCTGCAAACATTACATGTAAAAGAAAACTAATTAAAAAGGCCCAGAAAAAACCGTAAAGACCCGGCATATCTTCAATCCCAAAAACAAGCGACCAAAAATTAACTGCAATAACCAGGAGCAGGTTAATTAAAAAAAGCCCGGTTACTGTTGCCATAAATTCAGTGAAAATTATCCAGTACCTTTTCAGAGGAAGGGTGAAGAGTAAATCACCGGTTCCCGTTTGGATTTCCCGGGTAATTCCAACACTTCGACTTATTCCAAAACCCATAATTAAAAACAAAACCAGGGGATGGCGCCAGGTCATTCCAAAATAACTTGCCGTCATTTCTTCTAAAGAAAAACCTACTCCCACAAATGCTTGCATAAGATCTTCAAATTGTGAGAACATTTGGGTCAAAAAACCAGAATCATCGGAAAAAGCTTCGTAACTCCAGGCCATAATGCAACTGAAAACGGTTAAACCAACTAAAAAAGCAATAAGGGTTCCTTTTTGCTCCCCCAGTCGGAAAAAATACAACTTTTTCATTTTGCTTCCTCCTCCGGACGATAATACTCCAGGAAAACATCCTCCAGTTTTCCCCTGCTGCAGCTTAAATCCTGAACTTTTCCTTTTTCAAGCAGTTTCCGGAGGAAAGCATCCGGATCACCGGTTAATTTGCCATTAACCAGTCCATGTTCAATATTGACTTCCCGTAAACCTATTTCCTGAAGGTCGGTTTCCGCAGGTTCGGGGGAAAGGGAAAACTGAACTGAATATACCCGGCGCCGAACCAGTTCTTCCACGTCTTCAAGGGCTACAATTTTCCCCTTTCTGATTATCGCTACCCTATTACAGACCTTTTCAACCTCGTTCAAATTATGGGAAGACATAAAAACAGTACCTCCCCCGTCCACATATTTTTTTAGAAGCTGATAAACTTCTAGCTGGATAAGGGGATCGAGGCCAGTTGTGGGTTCATCCATAAATACCAACTGCGGTTTATGCTGCAGGGCTATTATCAGGCCCAGTTTTTGTTTCATCCCCCGGGAATATTCCCGGATTTTTTTATTTAAATCTTTCCTGGAAAAAGAAAGGGCTTTCATTACCTCTTCCCGGTAAGGTGTATTTCCACCAAGGCTTTTGGCATAGAAATCAAGTAAATCTATCCCTTTATGTTTTTCATACAGGGCCAGCTCTCCAGGAAGATAGCCAACCTCTCTCCTTTTTTCAATTCCTTTTTCTTTTAGGGGAGCTTCCCCGAGAACTCGAACTTTTCCCGATGTAGGATGCAATAACCCCAGGAGAACCCGGATTGTTGTAGTCTTCCCCGCCCCATTAGCACCCAAGAATCCAAATATTTGCCCTTTTTTTACTTCCAGGTCAATATCCCAAACTCCATCCCCTGATGGGTATACCTTGGTCATTTTTTCCGCTTTAACAATTCCCAAAACCCTACCTCCTATCTTAACCCAGGGAGAAACTCCCTGGTTAAAAACCAGCCCATTACCTTATACTTTAATCTGCTGCAGCCAGTTCCAGTTATCAAGGGTCCATTTAACTGTTGTTTCTATCCCTTCCTCCAGGGGTATTTCTGGTTCCCAGCCGAGCAAGCTCTGGGCTTTTTCAATATTTGCCCAGGTTGCCATCATATCTGCTTTATGGAATTCCTTATAGTTTAAAGCGGCTTTTTTCCCAGTATATTTTTCAATTAGTTCAATAGCGTATTTCAACTCGTTGGGTTTGTTGTTACCGAGATTGATAACCTCATAACCCACCTTTTTTAGCCCGGCTATGGTACCTTTTGCAACATCATCTACAAAGGTAAAATCTCTTTTTTGGGTCCCGTCGCCAAATATCTCCAGATGTTTTCCTTCCAGGCACCATTTTATAAACCGGAAAATGCTCATGTCCGGCCTGCCTGCAGGTCCATATACGGTAAAATAGCGGAAAATTGTAACGTCAAGGTCATAGAGGTTGTGATAGGAATAGGCCATCATCTCTGCCCCTTTTTTGGAGGCAGCGTAGGGAGATATGGGGGTATTAACCGGTAACTCTTCTTTAAAGGGCATCTCCTGTCCGGCATAAAGAGATGAGGTTGAAGCTAAAATAAACTTTTCTATTTGGTTGCGCCTGCACAGTTCCAGCAGGTTCAGGGTTCCATCAGCATTGGTAGTCATATAAACAAAAGGGTTAACCATGCTGTAGCGAACTCCGGCCCTGGCCGCTTCATTTATTACTGCTGAAAATTTGTGGTCAGAAAAGATTATTTCCAGGGCCGCAAAATTTTCTATATCCACAGGGTAAAACTTAAAACCCCTGTTTTCTTTTAACCGTTCTATCCGCCATTCCTTCAAGGCGACATCATAGTAGGAATTCATATTATCTATTCCCACCACTTCAATATCCCTGTTCAAAAGCTCCTCACAGACCTTGCTGCCTATAAAACCGGCAGCTCCCGTTACAAGAATTTTTTCCATTATTACAACCTCCAGTATTTAAATCCTTCTCTTTCAACTTCTTCGGGGGAATATATTGATTTCACGTCAATAAAAACAGGGCTTTCCTTCGCCAAAGAACGGAATTGGGCCAGGCCCATTTCCAGGAACTCCCGGTGTTTTACCGCCAGGATTATCCCGTCGTAAGGAGCTTTCTGGTCTATTTCTTGTAATAATTCAAGGTTATATTCATCCCTTACCTCTTGAGGGTCTGCCCAGGGATCATAAATAAAGGGTTTCACCCCGAATTCTTCCAGCTCCCTGTAGATATCAACGACTTTTGTATTTCGAATATCGTGGATATTTTCCTTGAAGGTAAGACCCAGGATCAATACCCTGGTCCCTTTTACCGATTTTGAGGCTTCAATTAGCTTTTTTACCGTCTGCTCTCCCACGTATTTCCCCATGCGGTCATTGATCCGTCTTCCGGCCAGAATTACTTCGGGGTTATAACCAACCGCCCCCGCCTTGTAGGTTAGATAATAGGGGTCCACCCCAATACAGTGGCCGCCAACCAGACCAGGTTCATAACGATGGAAATTCCACTTGGTAGCTGCCGCATCAATTACCTCCAGGGTATTGATACCCAGGCGGTCAAAAATCAAGGCCAGTTCATTTACCAGGGCAATATTCAAATCTCGTTGAATGTTCTCAATAACCTTGGCTGCTTCAGCGGTTTTGATATTGGAAACAAGATGAACTCCCGCTGTAATAATCGAATCATATATTTGACCCAGGACTTTAGTGGTTTCCTCATCCTGCCCCCCCACAACTTTAACAATTTTGCTGAGGTCGTGTTCCTTATCACCGGGATTAACTCTTTCTGGAGAATAACCAACTTTGAAATCAATTCCACACTTAAGCCCCGATTTTTTCTCCAGGATCGGTACACATACCTCTTCCGTGGCACCAGGATATACTGTTGACTCAAAAACAACTATTGAACCCCCAGGCATATAACTTCCCACAGTTTCCGAAGCCTTAATTACCGGGCTGAGATCGGGAATATTGTGAGCATCGACCGGTGTAGGGGCGGTAATAATAAAAACCTTTGCTTGCTCTAAATCCTGAGCATCGGTGGTATAATCGATTGAAGAAGTTGCCAGTTGTTCCTGGGATAATTCTCCCGTCCGGTCAAAGTTATTTTTCAATTCTTCTACCCTTTTTTTGTTAATTTCATACCCCATCACTGTAAAATGAGAAGAAAGGTAGTAAGCGAGGGGCATTCCCACATAACCCAGTCCAACAACAGCAATTTTCTCCTTTTTGTTTTCAAGTTCAGCATATGTAACTGTCATACCATCAACTCGCCTCCCTGTAGTAATTGAAAAGGCTTTACCTGTCTTTATTAGATCAAAAGCTAGAAAAAGTCGCCTTATAAAGGTCTGGAAATTCAGACCAAACCCGTATTAAACAGATATCTTAAATTTCTCCAAAACCATTTTTGTTACCTGCTTATTTGCCGGAAAACTCCCCTGTTTTTTACTTAAAATCCTTTTTATTAAAAAAAATTTTTCTTTTTTCCCCGGCCAGGAAATAAAAATGGCCCGGAGGGCCATTAGTTTTCCTATTCCCAATAATTATTTTTCTGGAGAAAGCTCTGGAGGCAACCTGAAAAAACCGTTGGAGTCAGGGTTAAATTCATACACTCCCTCAACTGCATCAATATTTAACGGCCCATAAATATGAGGGTATAGTTCTCCCGAATCAAAAAGGTCCTCATATTCAATTTCTGCTTCCACTATTTCTTCGTTAATTGCCAGGAGAACCAAACCTTTTTGCCCCCGGAAAAGATAATTGGCCAGGTCAATCACCTGGTTTAGACCGGAGCAGTGGATAAATCCCTCGGTGGTTAACGACTTGGATTTATATACCCCTTCTTTTCGAGCTTTCTGCCACCTGTACTCGCTTGTAATGTGGGTAATCATTGACCCCAGCTCCTTTGTAAAATTAATCCTGCTCCCAGACAAACGGAAGCAAATCCTTTAAAAGAACAACTTTACCCGGTGCAATCAAAACCTCGGCCAGCAGGTTATCACTATGTAACTGGCGGATAAATTCCCTGCATCTGCCGCAGGGCAGCATAATAGTCCCATCTTCTCCTACGGCAACAATTTTAATAACCCGGTTTTCACCCGAAGTTATCATTGTTGCGGCTGCTGCATGTTCAGCGCAAAAACCCATTGAACAGGCAGTATCGATGCATACCCCGGTAAAAATATTACCCTGTTGGGTTAAAAGCGCTGCCCCAACGCTTCCGGTTTCAGCGTAAGGGGAAAGTATTCTTTCTCCAGTAACTTTCTTGGCTTCCTTGTAAAGTTCGTCAAAGGTCATGGTTAATCTCCTTTACCAGTAAATTCAACCCCCGACCAAAACAATTTTCTCTTCTTATTATACCACAAAAACCATAAATTCTCCTTAAAGGTCATATTTTGGAAATTTTCCAGTCGTAAATCACCTAAGTTTTTCTCCATTAATCGGGCCTTTTTAAAAAGAAATAGGGAGATTTTTCCTCCCGGAGCAGGGGATGTTTTTTCATGTTTTCTATTATCTCTTCCCCGCTGATGTGGGTATAAATTTCGGTAGTGGAAATACTGGTGTGGCCAGCGATTTCTTTTAGGGCCTTAATATTTACTCCGCTTTTTAAAAGTAGGGTTAGACAGGTGTGGCGCAATTTGTGAACACTTAAACCGGGTCGGTCGAGACCAGCGTTTTTCAAGAATCTTTTCAGGTTGGTTTGAATTCCCCTCTTCCCCAGAGGATCCCCATATCTGTTGAGAAAAACACTTTTCGTTTTTTCTCGGGGTTCCCTTATTTCAAGCCATTTTTTTAAAGCCTTCTTTGTCGTTTGGGCGAGGGGAACCGTTCTTTCCTTGGCACCCTTTCCCCGGAAGCGAATATAGCCTTCCTGGAGGTGCAACTGGTCCATTTCCAGTTCGGCCAGTTCTGATAACCGGCACCCTGTTTGCAAAAAAAGAGCAAAAACTGCGTAATCTCGCTCGGGAAATTTACTTGTTTCCCGAATTGTTTTTAACAATTTCTCAGCCTCCTGGAGATTCAAGTACTGGGGTAACTTTTTCTCAACCTTCCTGCGAGTCAAATTAAGTGCAGGGTTTTCTGGGAGGGAGTACTCCGGTTCTCTGGAGAGAAATTTAAAAAAACCAATTATTGCAGCTATTTTCCGGTTAAGGGCAGCGGTACCGTTCTTCCTTTCTTTATAGGCATACCGCAAAAATGAACGGAGATGCGAACCTTTAATATCAGCAAAAAACCAGTCCTGATTCCCGAATGTTTTTTCGTTTAGGAACCTTTCCAGTAGTTTTAAATCCTGCCGGTATCCTGTTACCGTCCCGGGGCTTAAACCCCTTTCTATTTCAAGATAGGCAAGGTAATTTTCCAGGGCCTCGTCAAAGTCACCTTGCAAAATAAACCCTCCTTTCCCTTTAATTTCCTATTAACTAATAATACCATTTATTTCCAAATTTTTCAAATCATGTGGTACCTCAGGAGGTAGGTTTGTAAATAATATCTTGAGGTTAACCAATATTAGAATAAGAAATTTTAAATATTTTTCTGATTTTTTTTGCTATAATCAAAAAAAGGGATTCATTGTTGTAAATACCTGGCAAACAAAATAGTCAGTATCGAAAGATCAATTATTGTTCCCCAGAATTTTCCCACCCTTTATCTTTATTTCCGCAGGATTAATTAAAACAGGCCTTTTTAACAGGTTCTTAAGGAAGTGGATAATGGACCCCTGGTACGAGAAAATGACCGCCACAGAAAAAGAAGAAGTCCTTGATTATTTATCTTTTAATGCCCGCAGCGCTACCCGGTTTGCCTTGGCCAAATTTAGCCAGACCATCCCAACCAGCAAAGATTTCTCCGAAAAAACCCAAAAAAATTAAGAGATCAATGCTCTACCTTTACGAGGAAAAATCGGATTTCCGGGAGCTAGTGGAAATAAACCTTCCCTTTTTCCAGGAACACCTAACCCAAACAAAAATAATTAGTTTGCCTGACGGAACCCATGATCTCCAGATCCAAAAGTCGGTTGAAATAGCGAAGTTAATCCTGAACTTTTTAGAATAAATTAAAGCCCCCAATCTTTCATAGAGAAGATTGAGGGCTTTTTTTTCCTTCAGTTTTAATCATCAATTCTCTTTTCCAGTTTTTCAAGCCTCAGGGCAATCTGTTGATTGAATTCATCTTCGGAAACGGATGGATCCCGAGTTGAAAACCAAAGGCGGCAGGGAACCCTGGAACAAATACCACAGTCATCAATTTCTTTTTCCTGGGCACATTTATAAATGGGACAGATTTCTGTCCCATAATTTTCAGCCCAGAAAACCCTACCCTTTATTTCCCTGCAGCCCGGGCAACCTTTGTTGAAATAACTGCATTCTTTTTCGCAATTAACTCCGCAAATTGTTAGCAAAGTCCCCGCCTCTCTCCCCGCTCATTCTTTCAAAACCAGCACGGGAAAAAACAGAAGTCATAAAAAAATCAATCCTTTCTCCGGGGTGTTTGGGTTATTTTGCCCTGGGGTTTTCTTTAAATTATTTTTCTTATTCCTCTTTTTCTTTGCTCTGCAAAACTTCTTTAAGTTGCTCTTTTTCCCTTTCTTTTGCCTTAGAATAAATACTCCAGGTGACGAAAAAGCCTCCACCCAGCATTAGCAGAAAGCCCAGATAATATAAGGCTCCTATTCCTTGCCCCCCACTTATTCCAAGCCATAAAAAAAGAACTCCAATTAAAATAACTACTATTCCTACAAAAACATTTTTCATTGTCTTACCCCCGTTTGTTAGAAATTCACCCCGGAGAAAGAAAATTAGTAGGATACCCTACCTGAAAATTATTCACAATTATCCCTTAGATAAAATCTGACCCCAGTCCTTTATTTTTTGGAAAAAACAATTAAAAAACTACCCTTTCCCAACCCAGAATAAAACCAAGTCGGCTTTTCCCAAATTTTAATAATTTTCAATTTTTTGCGGGAGTTTTTGCTCCTTTAAAGAAATTCATTATAAACCCAATAAAAAGGGGGGTTTTCATGCTTTGTTTCACCCAGAGGACAAAACCCTGGTTGAGTTTGTTTTTCCTGTTGTTAATTCTTTTGGTTTTTTCTTCTTGTCCCCGGTCTGTTAAGGCAGATTACTGGGGTTCCTGGTCTAACTTGATTAACCGGGAGAGAGGGGAAATAGACCTGGCGGACGAGGACAAAAATTTGCTGGAAGAAGTTCTGGGAGAAATTCTCGAGCTCTTCCAGGAAACTGCTCCACTCAATCCACCCCGAGAAGTCCAGGTCCGACCCATCGCCTATCTTGAACCAAAACTCCCACTTCCCCATCAGCCCGGCCCGGCAAGGGGGTACCTGGACCTGGGCATGGTTTTTCCCAACCAGGGCCCTCCCGGTCCCAGTGGAAGGGTCCAGGTCTGGCTAAACGAACCGGAAGCATTGCTGGGAACACCCCTGGCCCTTGATGATGATGGTTATGGAATCTATTTGCTGCCCCCGGTAATCGAAGAAAAAGCAAGCGGTTCCCTATTTTCTCGCTCAGCCCACCCGGTTGGATACGAAGAGGCTTTCCCTTCCTACAGTTTCTTCCCATTGTGGGGATGGGAAGTAGAAACATTTCTCCGGGAGGTAATTCGTCCTTCTTTTAATCTTGCAGAAAGCAGTGTTTTAAGTGTTCGAACCAGGGGTAATATACCCTTTTGGAAACCGGTTTCCCAGGAACGCTGGATAACTGCTTTAATAGATTATGCCCAAAAGGAAATCGATTTATTCTTAGAGGGGACCCAGGCCGAGCGGGAGGCAGATATTACTCAAGACCAGATTGACTCACTGGAGAGAAGAATGGCCAATTTAAGGGAAAGTACTGATCCGGAGAATATAATTAAAATCCACGAAAATGCTTTTCAGATGATTGAACAAGCGATAGGATTTGCAGAACATAACCTAGAAAAAGCCCAGACTGAGGAAGAAAAGGAACACTGGAAAGCAATGATTGAACAACACCAGGAAAACCTGGAAACCCAGAAAGAAAACCTTGATGAACAGGTAAGAATTTTCCAGGAAATGGCTGAAGAAGTCCTAGAATTTGGAGAACAATTAATTCAGGCTCGGATTTTTAAGGGAGAATTAAAAGAAGAATTAATTCCCTTAATTTTGGAGGGGAACTGGTCTGCGATAGAAAAAATGGGAAAAGAACTGGATGGTCCCTACCTGATCTTCCTGGCAAGGGTAGGCAAAGCCCGGGACGAGCTGAAAAAAGAACTGGCCAGCCTGTCCCCCGCTGAGCGCAATGCACCCGCCTATGGCTTTGATATCCCCCCGATGCATCCCCTGGGTTCACATCGGCACGTCGTAGCCATGGACCATGATGCTGAGCTACCCTCAGGGCTTGTTCCGCCCGAAGCAGAAGGTTCCCGGGCCCTGGTCAGCATAGATCCTGACTTTTTTGACAAGGACCTCCCTCCTACCAGCATTCAGCTCATAATAGTCCGGTGGTGGGAAAGAACCGATGCTTCCCATTTCAGCCCCAACGGCCGCTATTACCACGAAGCCAGGCGGACCATGATGGAAAACCTCTGGAATAATCTGGACTGGAATCAACTACACCAGATCCTGCATTAAAGGTTGGCAAAAGAAAAAGATGGCTTCTCGAGTTTTGAGGAGCCACCTTTTTTTCTAGTTCATTCTATTTTTTCCCATTCTTTCCGCATTATTATATCTCTTTTGTTTTCCAGGTAGTCCGTTGCCAGGATACCTTCCAGGTGATCAATCTCGTGCTGGAAAAGTTCGGAAAAATCATCATTAAATTCAAGGGTTTTATCTCGCCCTTTCCCATCTTTAAATTCTACTTTGATTCTTCTGTGCCGGGAAACTCTAACAAAAAAAGCTACATCAAAGCTAAAACAACTATCCCAGACAGAGAATTTTTCCGGGCTTTTTTCTGTTATCCGGGGATTAACCAAAATAAGTTCTTCCCCAGCCTGATTATAATATATAACCTGTTTCTGATAACCAATCTGGGGAGCTGCAAGGGCCCGACCGATTTTATGTTTTTCTTGCAGATTTAAAAGTGTGTCCCGGAGGTCTTCTATAATCTTTTCCAGGTTTTCCGAAAGCTTTTCTACCTCATCAGCTTTTTCCCTCAGGAAGGGATTTCCCAGCAATAGTACTTCTTTAACAGCCAAGCTACCCACCTCTATCCAAAATATCTTTTACTTTTTTGTTCTGGGTAAATAAACGTTCCAATCTCTAAGGTTTTTCTGTTTCGTTCCAAAGAATAAACTGTCCTCTTTTTTTATTCCTCGCCTTCTACTGATTGTTCTTCTTTGAGCCTGGACTGGCGGGCAATTTTCTCCGGGTCTAAGGTCAGGTGTTTCCGGCCTGATCTCAAGAGAACAAAACCCAGAGCGTAAACTGCTGCTCCCGCAATAAACATTCCATGGTTTCCGATAAGATCCATGGAAAAACCCAGAACGCTGGGGCCAATCATCTGGCCGGTCATGGTAAAAACGTAATATAAACCGATGTAAAAACCCACTCTATCCCGGCCTCCCAGGTCTGCTATCAGGGGCATAGCCTGGACATTTACCAGGGCCCAGCCGAAACCCGCAACAATGAAAATACTGCCGATAATCATCGGATCCCGCACCGGTATTGCCGAAAGGAAAAGCACCGGAACAATTGCCAGGCCCAGCAGCATCGCTGGAACCTTTCCAATCTTTGTTCCTATATAACCTGCCAGCAGGGCAAAGATTAGAAAGGATCCGGCAAAAGTAGTCAGGATAAAGGCTGCCCGACCCTCAGTTAGCCCCAGAGTTTCCACCCCATAAATGGGAAACATGGCATCCAGCCCAGCAAAACCTATAAAGTATGTAAGCATTGCAGCGAGGGTCAAAAATTCCCCTCGTTTTTCCGGCTTTAAAAGCACCAGGATCCCCCCGTAAGCTTCCTTAATGGGGTTGCGGGAGGAAACCGGCGAATTATCAATGAAGGGCGGATGGCGGTCTGCCTTCTTCCAGACAACTAAAAGGGTGAAAAAAAGAATTACCGCCCCAATACCGAAGGTCAGCCGGGGATCGATATCGTAAATAAGTGAAAGTCCGCCAAAAGCAATTAAAGTTCCGATGCCCCCCATCAAATTGATTATTCCGTTTGCCGTCGAACGCTTTTCCGCGGGCGTGTGATCTGGCATGAGAGATATTATCGGGCCCCGGTAAGAGTGCATGGCTGTTGTAAAAACTATCTCCGTAATAATCAGGGTCCACAGCATCGCCGCGGCAAAAGGAATGGCGAAAAAAGTTAAGGCCGCCAGGGGCAACGCTACCAGAACAAACGGCAAACGCCTTCCCATGGGGGAGTTAACCCGATCTGACCAGGCCCCGATTACGGGTATTAAAAGAAGACCTATTAGATTATCAGTTCCCATCAAAAGACCAATTAACCCCCGCGAATCAATAAAGTGACGGTACATCAAGGGCAGAAAAGCGTTGTAGGTTGTAAAGGCTACCTGAACACCCAGGAAGCCAAAACCTATCCACCAGATTTTTGCATAAGAAAAGTTTTCATTGGAACCATTTTCGCTTTTACTTGAGCTGGTATCTCCTGGAAGCAGGTTTTTTAAAATCTTAATTACATTCATGATAATCCATCAGCCCTTTACTTGTTGTAGTAAAACTATTACTAAAGGTTGCATAACTTTTTACTTCACTTCGGTTCCACTTTATTCCTTCAGTTTTTCCCCTTGTTTTTTCTTTTCCGGGCAAAATTCTCCAAATTCAGATTATTGTTTTCCTGCCTGGACCAGGCAAACCCCGAACCAATCCCCTTCAACCGGTATTAAGTCAAGTTCATTTTTTCGGGCGGTACTCTCCCCCAGCATTTTTAAATTTACTCTTTGGTATCCCGATTTTTTGTGGAAATCGGATAAGCTACCCGAAAGAAAATAGTCGATAAATTTTTCGCCCTTCTCGCCATAATATTCCTGGAGAAGTTTATAGCTCTGGGACCCCTCCTTTACTACAATTGAAACATTTAAAAGTTTACCTCCATCCTTTAAAACCCTTTGAGATTCCTTTAAGCCCGGCAATATTAAAGCCCTCATATTCGCTATACCGAAAAAAGATAAATTCAGATCAAAGGAATTATCTTTAAATGGTAAACTGGTTGCGTCACAGGCAATATAGCTGATTTTAGCTTCAGGTTGTTTTTTCTTGGTCTTTTCCCGGTCGGCTTTCATGATGGTCAGACTGAGATCAGTGCAAACCAGATGAGTTGGGGAGGGTAAACTAGAAGAAATTCTGTCCAGGAGCATCCCTCGTCCCGTTGCAATGTCAATAATAAAATTTGGATTTGTTTCCTGGATAAAATCAGTTATGAAATCTTTAGCTTTTTCCTGCAGTCGAAGTTGATTTTGGGGAGTTTTTCCCACTATCATCCGGTCTAGTTCTGCAAAAGTCATTTCCCGAGTTATCTCAGACCAGTTATTTACACCTTTCTGTTCCTCAGAACCAAAATCCAAAACTCCAGCGGTAATTTCCCATTCCCCCCCACATTCACAACCAAGGGAACCTGCAATCACTTCATCTTTTTCCTTTTCTTTTTCTTCTATTTCTAATTGCTTTTGACATTTTGGGCATTCCATTAATTCAATTATTTCCCTATACAAGACTTCTCCTCTCCTTTAGAAAAAAGATATCTTTGGATTTTTTAGCCAAAAAACCAGACAATAACCCCGACCAGGACCAAAACCATTCCTATCCCTCTAATCAGTTTTACAGTTTGGGCCGAATAGTTAAATTCGGCATCCATGGCCCTATATAGTTCTTTTTGAACTTTCAACACTTCTTCGGGAAATAACAAAAATATTACTGCAATAACCCAGACCACTACTGCCCCGAATACCGATTCCATTTTTTGCCCCCTTATCCGTTTTTATTTGGTAGGTTTAACTTGATTTCAACAAGTTTTTCTTGCCTTTGAATTTCACCAGAGCTGTTACCAACCCCTCTTATAATTCAATTAAATTAAATTAACTTGAAATAAGAATCCAGAATTTCCTTCCTACTTAGTTACCTTTTCTTTTCAAAAAAACTTATAAAAATAGAATTTAACAACGAAAAATAAAAGCCCGGAGAACGGGGTAAAACCAGAATTCAAGCCCGTTCATCCGGCTGTTTTTTTTATCTTTTTCTTAACCTGGGATCAAGCACATCTCTCAATCCGTCACCAATGAAATTGAAACCCAGAACGGTCAGCATTATGGCTATCCCGGGAAAAGTTGCTATCCAGTGGGCCGTCCTTAAATAAGCTCTCCCATCTGCAAGTATTGCTCCCCAACAGGGTATTGGCGGCTGAGCGCCCATTCCCAGGAAACTCAAAGCCGAAGCGGCAATTAAAGCAGAAGGAAAGTGCAGGGTAGCGACAACTATAACCGGGCCAATTACATTGGGCAGAACGTGGAAAATAATCATCCGGAAATTGCTCGCTCCAAGAGCTCTTGCCGCCATTACATAATCAGTCTCCCGCACTGATAAAACCTGCCCCCGGACCAGGCGGGCATAGGTACTCCAGCCCACAATCCCCAGGACAAACATTACATTATATAATCCCGGACCCAGAGCACTAACAATAGCAAGGGCCAGGACCAAAACCGGGAAAGAAAGGGTAATATCTACAAGCCGCATAATAATGGAATCCACATACCCCCCAAAAAATCCGGCCAGTAAACCCAGAGTGATTCCTGCAGCTGCAGAGATTGAAACAATAACAATCCCGTAAGAGAGCGCAATCCGGGAACCATAAATAATTCTACTTAAAACACACCTTCCCAGGGCATCAGTCCCCAGGAGATACTCACTGCTTGGCGGGGATAATCTCGCTCGCAGGTTTTGTTCTCTAAAGCTATTTGGTGCCAGGTACGGAGCAAAAATAGCAGTTAAAATAATTGTAATAACAATAATAATTCCAACAATCGCCAGCTTATTTCTGCCTAGATCCCTTAAAAATTTAGGCATATTTTTCAAAACCTCCTATCTTCGGGATTCCCGTTATTAATCAAAACGAATTCTGGGGTCAACAATTGCATAAACAATATCCGCTAACAGGTTAGCGAACATAACAATTATGGCAATTATCAAAACTGTCCCCTGGATAACGGGAAAATCCCGTTCGAAAAGAGATCCTACGAGCATGCGGCCCATGCCCGGCCAGGAAAAAATAGTTTCCGTAATTACCGCCCCCCCAAATAGGAAGGGGAGCTGCAGGGCAACCATCGTTACCACTGGAATCATGGCATTCTTCAAAGCGTGTTTGTAGATGACAATTCGTTCCGCCAGACCCTTAGACCGGGCGGTAAGGATATAATCCTGCCTGATTACCTCAAGCATACTGGAACGAACCAGCCTGGCAATTATGGCCATCTGGGCTGTACTCAAAACAATGGCCGGCATAATTAGTTGACTAAAATCCCCCCTACCGGAAATAGGAAGCCAGCCCAATCGAACTCCAAATATTAACATCATCATTAAACCCAACCAGAAGGGCGGCATGGAAACACCAAAAAGAGCAAAGGTCATTGAAGAATAGTCCAGCCAGGAATATTGTCTGACAGCAGAGATAATACCTGCCGTTGTCCCCACCAAAAGGGCAAGAAACATTGCGGTTACGGTCAATTCAAGGGTTGCAGGCAACCTGTCCCTAATCATCTCAATAACCGGCCGTCGGGACTGTATGGACCTGCCGAAATCCCCGGTGATAATTCGGCCTAGCCAACGAAAATACTGGATATGCAGGGGAAGATCTAGCCCGTGAACCTGCCTGATATGGGCTATCGCTTCCTCAGAAGCCATTAGACCAAGCATAATTCGGGCAGGGTCTCCTTCAGAAAGGTGCATAATGGAAAAGGTAATTAGTGTAACCCCAATTAAAATTGGAATCATTGTAAAAAGCCTTCTGATTATGAAGGTTAGCATGGATTTCCCTCCCGCTTAATTGTGGCCGCGGAGCCTAAGCTCCGCGGCCTACTTACACCCATCATTTCCAGTATACTCTCCAGAGGTCGTTTAAGGGGCCTCCATAACGACGTGGAGCGTGGATAAATCCTTCCAGGTCTGCATTATAGGCAAATGTGGTTATTTCATTAACAATAAAGATATGGGGCAGTTCATCTGCGAGAATGCGCTGAACCCGGTCATAAATTTCTTTCCGGGTATCAATATTTACAGTAAAACGGCCATAGTCAAGCAGGAAGTCGATCTCGGAGTTGGAGTAATTATTGAAATTGTATCCTCCGTCAGTTGTGAAAAGAGAGTAGGTTGCATAGTCAGGGTCTACAATTCCGGTCCATCCGATATTGATCATATCATATTCAAAGCTGAAGAGTCTGTCCAGGAGCATGCCAAATTCAATAACCTCGATTTCCATATTGATTCCAACATCAGCAAACTGTTCCTGAACGGCGGTCATGGTCAAAACCCCAACTTCACCAGGAGCACGATGGAGTTTAATATCGAATCCATCTGGATAACCTGCTTCTGCCAGGAGTTCCCGGGCTTTATCAGGATCATAGGGGTAAGGCTCTACTTCTTCATTGTAAGCCCAGGCTAAACTTGGAGGAATGGGACCAGAAGCTGGAACAGCTAAGCCAGCGTAAATGGTCTCAGCGATTTCCTCCCGGTCAATGGCATAGGCCATTGCCTGCCGGACCAATTTATTGGAAAGAATTTCGTGGTCAAGGTTGGGTACAATAAAGACATAGGCCAGGGCCATATATTCTCCGAGGATAAGGTTGGGATCTTCGCGGATCCATTCTACATCATCTGGAGGTACTGTGTAGGCAAAATCAATTCCGCCAACTTCGAGTTCCATCATCTGAACCGAAGCTTCTTCAATTACACGGATTACCAACTCGTCCATCTGGGGACGGCCCCTCCAGTGATCTTCAAATGCCCTTAATTCAACCCTGTCTCCGGGAACCCACTGGACGAATTCAAAGGGGCCGGTTCCTACGGGATTAAAGGCATAATCTTCCCCGAGTTCTTCGGCGATATGCTTGGGGACGATCTGCATCATTGGCATTACCTGGGTGATAAATGGAGCCATGGGCTCGGAAAGAGTAACCTGAATGGTATAAGTGTCAATAATTTCAATATCATCAACGGGAAGGAAGTACGTCCGGTTGGGGGATCCAAAATCTTCATCCAGAATCGTCTCAAAAGTATATTTTACATCTTCAGCTGTAAATTCCGTTCCATCATGGAATTTAACTCCCTGACGCAAATTGAAAATATAGGTCATGGGATCAGGGGTTTCCCAGCTTTCCGCCAGAGCTGGTGAAGGTTCAAGTCTCTCATTCAACTCGACCAGCGGATCACCAATTTGAGTGGAAACCAGCTCGGAATAGACATCAGTGATCATCCGCGCATCAAGGGTTTTAATGTCAGCAGGTAGGGCGACAGTAATCTCGCCTCCATGCTGATGACCAGAACCAAAAACGGGAGTATTAAATCCCGCAAGAAGAAAAACACCAATTAAAACCAGCACCAGAACATTAAAACTACTTTTTTTCACAAAAACACCTCCCATTTTTATGAAACCTCTTTTTAGGATCCGAAATGGAAAAATTTTCGTTAGTTAGCCACCCCCTCTTTTTATTAGTTTTCCTATTATGAATTTTCCCAATCCTTCATCGCTCTAACTTATTTTAACACAACTTGGGGAAAGGGAAAAGGTTGTTTTGAAAGGGATTTTCCCTTCAGGAGATTTTTTTCTATCCCCATACCAATTTCTCTTATAATTAGATTCATCTAAACTCAAAAAAAGACCTTTTTTGTTAATCTGCAAGCTTGGCAGGGGAAAAAAGAAAACATCCCTTGTTCACTGGGGGTATCTTTTAACTATTTTAAGAAACCAAAACCATTTGTAAAGGATAGCTTCTTCAATTTTCAAAATCCGAAAAGTCTCCCCGAATGAATCCCAATATTTTAAACCTCTTATTTTTTCAGGTTTTTGATTTACCTAATTATGTCACTTGCTCAACTATTTGAGGCTTTTAACCCCTTTTATTTTAAAGAAATTTTTCCATCTGATCCTTACATTCCCGCAGTAACCTGAATTTTTTGTTTGGTTCATAATATCCATTCGAGTAATCGAATGATAAATAATCCATTTCTATTTCCCTGTTTTACCAAAGCAAAAGAGGCCCTGTTTAGTATGACTTCTCCCCGTCTTACCAGCTAAAAATTAGGCCGTTTATTCAGTTAGGAAAGCTTTTTCCAGGGTAACCTCTGCAGGGTATTGTGATCAATTTCCGAGGGGCAACAACAGGTTAAAAACTTTGAATATAAAAAAATTACCCCTAATAAGGGATACTTAAATTCCAAAAAACCTTTGTGGCTCATTGAAAAGGAAGTCATTAAAATTATTAGTCCCTTTCAACAGGGTTTTTTTGCCTTTTTAATCTCTTTCCTCCAACAGGTATTCAATAACTTCACTGATAGCTACTGGTCCCTGTCCTTTAATATTTTTTATGCATCTCCCCTGGACTTTTTCCAGGAACTCTTTTCTATTTTCCTTTTCCAGGACTACCCTGGCCAGTTTTTCAGCACCATAAAAATTGCCGACTACAACTCTTCTCATAATACCTCTCACGTCAAGCTCGTCTGGTTTTGAACAATTGGGTTGCGCGCAAAAAAGGCATTCCAGGGTTTTTTCCATTATTCTTTTCTCTTCCTCAGTGTATTTAGAAAACAAATCTTTTTTCTCAAAAGGCTTATCTACTAGGTTAACAAAATTTTTCATTCCTTTTTGGTATTTAAAGGTTTTAAATCTTCGTTTTTTCAAAACCGCATTTGCAGCGGCTATCCCTGAAACGGTTACCGCAGGAGTCCCCGTCCCCATTACAGTTGATTCCCCGCAGAAAAACAGGTTTTCCCAACCGCTCCTGGTATGCAATCTTTTTAACATGTGCTGTCCGAGCATTTGTTTGGGCCCGGCTACTGCTCCGGAATTTTTCATTGTATATCTCTCTATGGTCTTGGGAGTCGCCACCTCGGAAAACTCCAGGCCTTTTTTAAAGCCAGGAAATTTTTTATCCAGGACTTCAATCAAGCGCTTTCTTTCCTGCTCCTTTTGCTTATTATATTCCTCTTTATTTTCTATTTTCCAGTTCTTAAAAGAAGGCCCAATTGCCATTACTACATGACTATCGGCATCACAAAGGGTCCGATCATCAATGCTAAATATATAAATGGTTACCTCACTTTCATCAATTTCTTCAGGATTACCAACCAGCATTTCTACCGGCATTGTCTCCGGGGGAATATATTTTTTATCGACAACAGCATAAAGAACAATGCTGGGGTAGGTGGGAATCTGTCTTTCCGCCCATTTTATTTTTCCCTGGGAAGCATCATTTTCGTCAATCAATTTCCCATACAGATTCCAGACAGTCCCGGAGTAGATGAAGTCACGGGCATATAGAATTTCTCCGCTGTCCAGTTTGACTGCAATCGGGGCCTTTTCTCCAAAAATTATTTTAGTAACCTCTTTTTTCAGGAGCATCACACCGCCATTTTCTTCAAAAACTTTTTCCATTTTTCCCGGGATAAAAATTGTTGACCCGGCCGGGTAATAACTTCCTCCCACGTGGTTGTCAATAAACATTATAGCAGCGAGAATTGCAGGGGTTTCCTCCACGGTTGTATAGCAGTAAGTGGAAGTTAACTTGTCAAAAAACCAAAAAATATCCGGGTCGGAAAAGTATTTACGCAGAAGGCTATCCGTGCTCTGGTTCAAAAACCTAAGAAACTTATATTGTGATAGGGGGTGTTTAATTAGAGCTTTAAAGGAGTTTGAAAAGTCCACTTCATCAGGGGTTGAAAAAGCAGGGTTTTCCACCATTACATCCTTATAAATCTTCAGTAAATCCTTATAAAACCTTTTTATATTCTCTTTTTCCTCGGGGAAGGCTTCGCCTAATTCCTGAGTAAACTGTTCAATATCCGGCCAGAATTTGATCCTTTTTCCCCGGTAATTAACACAATACAATAAATCATGTTTGATCATATCAATTGGTTCTTCCAAGCAATTGAAAACAAATCTATGGGGGTTAAATCCTTCTTCTCCGAAGCCAAAAAGCATCCCGGCGCCCTGGTCAAAAATAATATCGTCTCTTTTGAAAATTCCACAGGAACCGCCCGGGCTATAGTTTTTGTCAATCAGGGCAACCTTTAGCCCTCTTTTAGCAAGTAAGCTTCCCGCAGTTAACCCTGATAAACCGGCTCCGATTACTATTACATCGTATTTCAAATCAATCCAACCCCCCTTCTATTTTGCTAATTTGCCTCCTTGGCAAACTTCGCGCAATTAATTCCATTTTTCCAAGTATTTTTTTGGTAATGTTAGAATATTTCTACTATTTTTCGGAAAAACCCTCTAGAGAAAAAAAGCCAATAGGACGACCTATTGGCGTTTTAAAATTACTTTATATTAATTATTAGTTCAAAATCATTGTGTAAGGACAATCCATTCTCCTATTTCTCTTTTACGTGCTGCCTTAAAATTCTCGTTTAAGCCTTCTTGCTAAACTCCCAGGAATTTAAAGAGCTCATATACCATAAAAACCGGCCATACAATCGCCTTTAAAAAACCCAGAACACCCATCCAGAATCCTGTTGCCTGGGATATAAAATAAATCGCCGCACCAATAAAACCCAGGCCATAAAAAGCACTTGAAGTTCCGCTACCGTGATTTTCCGGACCCATTCTTTCCCCTCCTTTCTTTTCAATCAATTATTCCTAAAAATCTCTACCTTTGGGAAGTACCCTCTTCTATTTATTATTACTTCACTCCACAAAATTCCTCTTTAAAAAAACAAAAAGTTTCTCTTCCTTAATTCCCAGGCTAACGGGACCTTTTCCGTTTATTTTTAACGGTTTCCAGAGTTCTGCAAAGAAAACCTCTTTCATTTCGGCTTTTCCTCCCCAAAAGTTAATACAAAGAAAAACCCGGTTTGGGAAGGCCCCCCCGCGAAACCAACTCCATATTAACTCCCCTAAAATTCCCTTTATTTTAAAATTTCCTCACCTAGAAAAAACAGCAGTAGTTCTATTTTTTTACTGGGCAGGGGTGGGCCAGGAAAATTTAAATTTCCCAAGGGATTCTAGGTCGAAGAAAATCTCGCGGTTTCTTGCCAGATCTGCTTCTGTATCCATGAAAACTTCACTCACCCGGGATTTTTCCCAGTTCCAAAGTTTATTTTCCAGCTCACTCTCCAATTTTACCTGGACATCATAAATGTGTTTTTTAAGATGCTTGGGGAAAGGAAAAATGTAATTAAAGCTTTTTCTTTCAAGTTTGGTCAGGTTAATTTTTACATCACGATTTTTGCAAACATTATTTCAAGGTCATGACCTGAAATTTCCAGGGCCCTTTTCACCGAATATTTGTGCACCACGGAACCAGTGCATTTCAGGATAACACTTTCCGGGTTTTCTGTTTTTTGCATGAAATAATAAAGAGCAAAGTAGTTTAAGGAAACCCTTCCATCCAATTTAACATCTTCTCTTAATTTATCCAGTTCAACAAAGGGCAAACCGGTTATTTCTTTTGCATCTTTGCCCAGTGTAGTCTTTCCCGAACCGATATTACCGAGAATTAGAATTTTCATTTACCTTAAACACTTTTGCAAAAAGCTTTCTTCTTACCGGAAAATTTCCTTTTGGAAAAGAAATAATTTTTCTCTTTCCTTCCAAAAAACTCAAACCAAATCAGAAAAATGGCCCCGGGGAAAACCGCGGGGCCCAAAAATGAGCTTTTTGCCAGGTTTAATCACCTTTTTCGTAAACAATTTTTACCACGAAGGTTTCCACAATTAATTGATCATCAATTAATTCATATGTAATTTCATCCCCGCGCTCGGATGTGTAAACAACTTTATCCTCTTCAAAAACATAAGTCCCCGGGCCCATATGAGTTTGAGCGGAGCCGTCGTCCTTAAACTCAATCTCCATGCCTTCCAGGTTTTCATTTCTTTCTCCTCCTACCTGGTGTTCTACGGAAACCCAGGTTCCAACCACAGCATCTGCAGGACTTCCCCCGCAAGCAGCAAAAACAACCATTACAATTCCCGCCAGAATCAAAAGGCCTGATAACCGCTTTTCCATTTGCTTTCGCTTCCCTTCTTTAATTATATATGTTCGTTTATTCCCTGGATTCGGGGCCGACATTTTCCCCGGGAAACAAATAAAAAAATCGAAGACAAAAAAGCCTTCAGACTTTTTTTGTTCTCCCAAATACAAGATCCAGAAAATGACTTGTTAATATTATACATCTAATTCCCCAAAAATCCTTCAATTAAAATTAAAAGCCATATAAATACGATCAAATTTCCCAATTTTCAAAAGCTATTTTTCTCCAGTCTTACCCTCCAGTAAATCCATAAAAGATTAAATAACACAAAAACAATTAAGGCCATCCAGGCCAAAAAAGGCCCCCTTCCATCGACCTGAAGAATTGATAAAAAAATTCCCAGGATAGCGAAGGTTGACCAGATTATTTTTAAATTTAACATGTTTTCATAAACTTCAATCCTTGCTTTTTTTACCAGCAGGGAACTGATCCCTATTCCAAGCAGGGCTGCAGCAAAAAGCCTTGCAGTAAAGGGGTCTGCACTTTCCCACCCCAGATTATTAAGGATATCCTCGGGAAAAAGAAAAAGGGGG
>Ga0207421_10002579_pt1 | contig 22354 bp, 14 predicted proteins | sample SodLakKL_010_SED_4_FD_187542 | JGI IMG/M metagenome (GOLD analysis project Ga0207421, IMG submission 187542) | Alkaline sediment microbial communities from Lake Tanatar, Kulunda Steppe, Russia - 8KL_010_SED (SPAdes) (version 2) | ecosystem: Environmental > Aquatic > Non-marine Saline and...
CGGGTTCCCTCCAGGGTGCCGTCGCTGGACCATACCTGCCATCCGCCATCAACCTGGGTGCCGAAATAAATACGGTCGCCCGATACTGCCGACTGGCGCTGATTCAGGTAGAGGTTTGTCACCTCAGGTAACGGAATTTCAAAGGTGCCTCCCTCGAAACCATTACTGATCCAGAGCGAGGGCGGGAAAGTGCTGATGGTGAATACACCGGTGCCGTTCAGGTCATGAAAGTCTCTCGGTGTACCTCCGAAGAAAAAATGCGGAGCTACTTCAACCCCCATGTATGATGAGATATCTCCGGAGGACGTAATGTTATCCGCTGCAGCGGCTTGTGCCTGAAGTGCCGGAAATCCGGAATGAATGATCAGCACGGTCAGCAACGGCATAATACACCGGAAAAGGATCCGGCAGATCGGGGAAGGGGCAGGCAAGCACACCTTCCCGGGTTGATTGGAATTCATCACATTAGCAGGTTTTGAGAATCGTTATTGTCACTGGCGACCCTGATCCGGGTCTTTCTGCGCCATAATTATAGCAAAACTTTACACATATTTACAAGTTATTACAAAAAAATAACATAAGGCAGGATGTGCTTCCGGTGGGGGTGGTGAGCCGGAAGCACCGGCCAAGGTGGGTGAACCTCCGCAGGGCGGCCGGTTGCCGCCCGCATCATTCAGAACCCGGTGAGGACCAGTTTGCCGGCATTGAGATTCTGTTCCATTCGCTGATGGGCTTTTTCGGCTTCGGTCCAGTCGTAAACCTTGTCGATGACCGGTTTGAGCCGTCCCTGTGCAATCAACTCCCGGTTTTTTTCCCGGAAATCCTGTGTCAGGGCGATTTTATAGTCCGGCGGACGGTTGCGTAATGTGGAACCGCGAACGGTCAGTCGTTTGCGTAACAGGCTGCTCAGACGGACCTCGTTCACCCGGCTGCCTCCCATAAACGCCAGATAAACCAGTCGTCCGTCCATATCCAGCAAATCAATATTCCGCTCCCAGTATGGCGCGCCAACGGGATCGATGATCAGGTTGAGGCAGGCCGGACCCCATTTTCCGGAAATGACCTCCCTGAAATCCTGCTCACGGTAGTTCACGGCCATGTCAGCGCCCAGTTCCCGGCACAAATCCACCTTTTCTGCGGAACCGGCGGTTACCGCTACATTGCATTTCAGCCGGAGTTTAGCCAACAGGATTGCTGCCGTGCCCACACCGCTGGCTCCGGCATGGATGAGTACACGTTCTCCATCAGCGGCATTAACCAGCCATGACAGCGCCTGCCAGGCCGTCAGAAAAGCCTCAGGTATGGCAGCAGCCTCTTTGAACGTCATTGTTTCCGGCACGGGCATGGCCATCTCTTCGTGGATCACGCAGCGTGAGGCATATCCGCCGCCGGAAAGCAGGCCGAAAACACAGTCACCGGGGCTGTACCGTGTCACACCCCGGCCGGTTTGCTCTACCACGCCGGACATCTCAAGTCCGAGCAGTGGAGAGGCGCCCTCGGGCGGGGGGTACTTTCCAGCTTTTTGAGCAAGATCGAGGCGATTCACCGCGGCTGCTTTCACATCGATCAGCAGCTCCTGTTCACCGGGGACCGGATCGGGGTGCTCGCCCGGAACCATGACGGGGCGGTCGCCGGATGTATCCACAAGAAGTGCACGCATATGTTTTAATAATTTCGATTCAAAATGAGAGATGTAATGACAGATAATACCGTGACCGTCTCTGGTTCGCATGGGTGCGCCCGGGTCTCACCGGTACTTCCAGACGATTCCATTTTAATAAGCAAATGCGACATATAAAAAGAAGATGTGCGTAACAGGCCGGTTTTTCCGGGAAAACATGATGTGATGTTACATCTAAACAATTATTCATAAATGTATATGTAGATCTGACTGACTGAATGATATCAAAAGAAGTTATGTTCGTCACTTTTATTCATAACAGTCTCGCCATGCGGATTTTCCTCGACGCCACAACCATATCGCCCGTACAAAGTGGCACTGGTGCGTATACGCGCAACCTGCTGCAATCACTTCCGCATGTGTCTGGTGCAGAGCATGTATATGCGGCTGTGGGTCCGGAAACCGGAAAGTTTCTGTCTCTTCCGGAAAAAACAACGCTGCTAAACAAACACTGCTCACCGCACCGTGTGCTGAATCACCAGCTAATCGGTAACCGTGACCGTATTCCAGCCGATCTGGCGATATTTCCAAACTATTTCATGCCTTTATTCTGGGAAATTCCATCCGCAGTTACGGTGCATGATCTCTCCTTTCTCTCCCATCCGCATTATTATTCATTCAAAATGCGGCAGTGGTACCGGCGGCGAATACGGCACAGCGTTGATAAAGCCAGTTTATTCCTGACAGTGAGTGAGGCTTCGGCCCGGCAGATTAACCGGCACCTTGGTGTTCCGTACGACCGTATTCTTGTTCACCCGCCTTGCTGGCTGGAATCAAAACCCATTGTACCGCACGAGCAGCGCTCAAAGACGCTGCTTTATCTGGGCAACATGGAGCCCAAGAAAAATATCCTGACGCTCATCGAGGCGTTCAACCGCAGCGGCCTGACCCAATATTGCCTTGAGCTGGTAGGCAAGCTGCATGCCGGCGGATCCTGGGCGCGCGCGTTCCGGCATCTCGCAGATGCATCAGACCGCGTCACCTGGACAGGGTATCTTTCTGATGACGAGGTGAAGCGTCGCCTGTCGGAGGCATTCGGATTTATTAATCTGAGCCATATTGAAGGATTTGGCCTGCCTCACGCAGAGGCACTTTCCTGCGGTACTCCTTGCCTGATTTCACATGATGCCGCGATGCAGGAGGTCAGCGGCGGCCGGTCACTTGTGACCGATCCTGACGACACAGCGCAGATTGCCGGGCAAATGCGGGCGCTTGCCGAATATGATTTTGACAAAGCCCGGGAGCATGCCGCTGAAATGTGGGAGAGATTTTCCCGCAAAAAGTACATGGAAAGCCTGGAGAAAATTACCAACCGCCTTACATCCGAAAACGCCCCGTTATTTCCCGGTTTTGGTGCAGGACGCCCGAACAAAACAACCGCAGTCCTGGCCACGGCATCCTATGCTGCCGTGTTTGGTGAGCCGCTTTCCGTTTCCAAAATGTATCTGGCTTTTCCGCTGCCGGTCACCGCAGAGCGGGAAGTGCGTAATGAGGCCGCCCGCCTGGCAAAACAGTATCCCGGACTTGTCTCAATGCGCCGGGGTCAATTCCACATTCTGCAACCCGACGCGGTTTCCAACATAAGAAAATTGGACGGGCAGAAAGTCCACTCCCTGGTCCGGCGCAGGCATCAGCTGCTCCTCCGGCTGCTTGGACGTGTGCCGCTGATCAGGGCGGTTTACTACTCCGGCGGCACCGCCCATCAGACCAGCCTTTACGACAAACCTGATCTTGACCTGTTTATAGTCACCCGGAAAAATTCGGTATGGATTTCCTACCTGATCATCCGGCTGTTGAGTATGATGATGCTTCGCAAAGACAGCTGCTGCAGCAATTATCTGGTTGATGAGCACGCCCAGGAGATCTTTTGGCAGCGGGATTATTACACGGCATTTCAGCTTTTGTTTTTGAAGCAGGTTTTCCGCAAACCGGGAACAAGGCATATCCGGCAGTGCAATCCGTGGATTAGACAATTTTTCCCGAATGCACCGGTCACATACAATACCGCGGAAAATACGCATGAATCAGAGAATAAATCCGCTGGCACAAAATCATTGATCTCCGGGCTCGTATTTGCCGCCAATCTTGCTGTCATGCGCCTGTTTGCAAAAAAATGGGAAATGAACGGCAGGAAGAACCGCAGCGGAGGACTGATGTGGGATGCATTCCGTATCAAATTGCATAGCAACGATCATCGTCCATGGGTTTACCGGATATACGATCACATTTTGCAGAACACATTAAGCCGAATCCGGTCCTCCAACCGGGAAAACGTCCGGAAAGTATCCGGCAGCTGGTAACCGCTATCTGCAATGGCTTCATCGGAAGATACAAACAGCATCAGCAACCGGTCACCACATATAATGGTGATCGGCGCAAGCGGATTCATTGGCTCCCGGATAGTGCGCATACTGACAGCCCGGGGGTGCCGGGTCACAGCACTGCATCATCGCAAACCGGTTCGGGGGGATGGGGTCCGAAGCGTGAAAGGCGATTTGCGAACTTTTGACTGGACCCGGCTTGAGGATGATCTGCCTGAAGTGATTATTCACAGCGGACGGATTCCCGGACGCACCTTGCCCGGGCGTATTCTGGCCGGGATGCAGGGCAGGAGGGCTAACAAGCGGCTCGTCAGCTGGCTGAGCGGACTTCCTGATCCGCCTTCACTGGTATTCGTTTCAGGCACTTTGGTTTACGGTTCGCGGGGTGAGCTTGAGACGTATGAATCCGCGCCGCTGAATCCCACCGGATTTCAAAAATACTATGTTCAGGCGGAATATCCCGTACGTGATGCGTCCAGAGCGGGAACCCTGCCGGTATATATCATGCGGATTCCCTGGGTACTTGGTCCGGACTCCTGGTTCCGGCAATTTTACTGGCGTGCCATGCAGAAACGGCACGAAATTCCGTGCTTTGGAGACGGCAAAAATGTGATGTCTGTTGTCCATATCAGGGATTGTGCCGGCCTGATTGTGCGGATATCAGAAAGTGCTGCCGAAAGGAGGAAGATATTGCGGACAAAGGGTTCCGACAGGAATGTTCTGCAGGATGGTTTGCAGAATGATTTCGCAGGTCCCGGAGTGTACAACATCACAACGATGCCGGCGATTTCGCAGCGTACGTTTTGTGAGACGCTTTCCGGAATCTGCGGCATTCCGGTGAGGTATTATGACAAGCGGCAGCTGAAAAGCCGATATGGCAAAACTGTTACAGAGGCGCTTACATTTTCACTTTCGCTGGCATCCGCACAGGATGCGGTAAATACATGGCAGCCTGAATTTCCTGCGGTCGATGCTGCCTTGGAAGATGTGGTCCGGAGCCTGGAGCGCCGGAATGCTGAAACAAGTGATGCCGGATGACAGGGTGTCCGGCAATGCGCCGGATGGGTACATTCAGGAAGAAGCACGGGGCTTCATCACATAAAGGCTGTATTCGCCGATGTTCCAGAGCGGTGTCCGGGACACCAGCCGGTCAAGCTTCCATAATTTTTCAGAAAAGCTACCAAGCCGGGGGAGCAGATGTGACCGGTACCATGCAGGATAGAAAATGCTGTATCCGCGTTTTGAAGTGATACTGAAATGGGGTCCGAAAGCTCTTTTTATATCCCCATGAGACAGGACACGACTCGGAATCTTCCGCAGATCCGAATAGCCTCGCCATTTTTTGAAGACGCGTTCAAAGGCTTTGTCGAACCTTCCCTTGGCCAGCCAAAGCGGAATCTCGGTGATATAGAAGCGATTGACAAAAGTCAGTACCAGGACAGCATCATCCGTACAAAATGAGGCTATTTCACGGGCAGCCGCTTCCAGATCAAACACGGTGTTGAGTCCGCCGAAAAAAACATAGACCAGATCGAACTTTTGATCCGGAAACAGCCTGGGTACATCCTCAACGGAACCCGTCCCGGTACGGATATTTTCCAGGCCCCGGGACCGGGCATTTTCTTGCGTGAGCCGGATCATTTCCGGCGATACGTCAAGGGCATAAACTGTACTTCCGGGATTACGGCCGGCAAAATAGCACACATCAAAACCGGGGCCGCAGCCGATTTCCAGTGCATTTCGGAACGGATATTTATCGGCCTCCTTTCGAAAAGAGGTCCGGACTTTCTTAAGTACCGGATTTTCTTCGTATCGCTGCTCAAAATCGCGGGCATCGTCGTCATAGTAGGATGCCACTTCCGCGTAGTAGGTTTCGGGTTGATGGTACGGCATATTTCTTCCGCAGCGTGTTTACTGTTTACTATTTCAGTTCCGGGTAAGGTTGGCCAGCATTGTTTAATATGCAGCACGTAAATAACCCATCCAGAACAGTTGTTTATTACATATCGTTCCGGTTGTAAATTAATGAATATCAAGGAACTGGATCAGGTGTTTCTTCGTTCAGCTCCAGACATTAACAATGACTTTGTTACTCCGGGACCCGGGCGGACTGCAAGTCCGGCTTTGCATCCGGAGCTGAAATATAAATCAAAACCAGCGGGTAGTCTCATGTACAAATTTTTACAATTCCGGTTTTTGACCGGCTATCTATCGATTCTTGCTCTTGCGTTATTTTTAAATCCAGATTTTGCAGCAGCGCAAAATGGAGATGCTGATTTCCGGGTCTCCACTGCGTCTGTGGACGAATCCTATCCCAACTTTGACGATGCCCACCCTGTTGTCTATACAATAAATGGTGTGCAGGGCAAAGAACTCACACTTTACCGGGGTCAGACGTACACCTTTGAAATTGATGCATCCGGCCATCCTTTTTTCTTTACAACGGAACAAGGCGGTGCCAATAATTACGCCGGAGAAATCACCAATGGTGTGGAAAACAGTCGTGCCCAGGATGGTGTGGTGACCGTTACCGTGGATGAAGATTTGCCCGATGAGATATACTACGAATGCGGGTTTCATACCAACATGGGCGGGGTAATTCAGGTACAGAATCTTCCGGAACCGGCCATAACCGAGTATCGTGCACGTCTTTCCGGTGCCAATGAAGTCCCGCCGGTATTTACCACCGCCACTGGCCATATAACGGCATCGCTTGATGGTGCCGAATTGACCCTTTCGGGAAGTTTTGAGGGACTCGAAAGTCCGGTCGAACCGATTGCCGAAACCGGTGTACATATTCATGCCGGATTTGCGGGACAGAATGGTGGCGTAGAGGTTGTACTTACTCCACAACTCAGCGACGGTGACACTGCGGGAGATATCGATGAGACCATCACACTGACCGGCGAACAGCTCAACATGCTTGAAAACCGCCGGCTCTATATCAATATCCATACAGAAGGAAATCCTGCAGGCGAACTGCGCGGACAACTGGTGCCCGACGGACCGGCCGGCTTCCAGGCCTATGCTTCCGGCGGTTATGAAGTTCCTGCCAATGTCAGCCTTGCCCAGGGCGGACTTTTCCTGGAGTGGGACGGATCTGATCTGGTGGTGTCCGGAGCTTTCGAAGGCCTCAGTGAACCATATATTGAGGAGGTGGGCGAGACCGGTTCCGGCGCACATCTTCATGTCGGGTTTGCGGGAGAAAACGGACCTGTCGAACTTTCACTAACCGCCCAAACTTCTGACGATGGACTGTCGGGTGTATTTCATCCCATGGAAAATACTTTTGAGGATGTGGACAGCGATATTGCTGAACGACTGGCCGGACGACAGCATTACCTTAATATTCACAGCGAAGCGTATCCTGCCGGAGAAATTCGCGGACAGGTAGTTCCGGAAGCGGATATCTATTTCTATGCGCCGCTTTCATCCGGTATCGAGAAGTTCGGCAACACCAGCGAAGGCCGTGGTGCCGTACTTGTTGAGTGGTATGCGGATGAAAGTGAGATTGTCCTGACCGGCGCCTTCAGTGATTTGGGATCCGATTACGACACGGGAATCGGTTCACACATCCATGTCGGTTATGCCGGGCAGTCCGGTGGCGTCCTCGTTGCCAATCCGGCAAGCGTTGGAGACGATGACCGGAGCGGTTTCTACCAACCTGATGAAAACACGTTCACGCTCGAGCCTGAGGATGTGGCACTGCTGGTCAATCGCCAGACCTATTTTAATGTGCACACGGCCGAGTGGCCGGGAGGTGAAATCCGCGGAAGCCTGCTTCCGTTTGCTCAGCACTATTTTGCTGCCAATCTGACCGGAGAGGCAGAGGTTCAGCCTGTGTTTACCGATGCCTTCGGCGGAATTGCAGCAGAACTGCGTGGTAACCGGCTCACCGTTTCCGGGTCCTTTTCCGATCTTGGTAGCAATTTTAATGAATCACCGGGGGCGCACATCCACTATGGTCGTGCTGGTGAGAACGGTAGCGTTGCTTTTCCTTTTGATGTTGATACCGGTGACGCAGAAGATGCACGGGACGGAGTCGTTGCCGGGCCGGCCAATACCTTCGAATTGACAGAGCATGATATCCTTGCTCTGGCTGCGGGTGAACTCTATGTCAATATCCATTCTGAAGAAAATCAGCCCGGGGAAATTCGCGGACAATTACTGCTGGATCCCAACAGTGCACCGGTGGATGATCCCGCTATAACGGCTCCTGGCGACGGCGCAGAAATAGTAATCGAGGGCGATGCCGGTACGCCATTTGTGCCACAGTGGAACAGCTCTGAAGATCCGGACGGCGACCGCGTGGTTTATGTATGGCAACTGGCCCTGGATGAAGATTTTGAGAATGTCGTTTTTGCCGCAAACGCTGGCGAAGAGGAAGAGCTCAATCTTACGTTTGCAGATGTTGACGGATTGCTGGATGATCTTGGTGTTGAACCGGGAACGGAAGCTGTTGTCTATCACCGTGCATTAGCTACCGATGGTAGTTACTTCCACATCGGTTCAGGTGCTTCGGTGACAATCGAGCGGGGAGTGTTAACCTCCGGACAGGAGGAACCTCAGCTGGCCGACCGGTTTGAACTGCGCCAAAACTATCCGAACCCGTTTAATCCGGCCACAACTATTCAATTTGTGCTTCCTGAGCGGGCACAGACTACACTGCGTGTGTATAATGCTATCGGAAGGGAGGTGGCGACGCTGGTAGATGAGAATCTTTCGGCAGGTACACATGAAGTGACCTTTGATGCCGCGTCCCTTTCCAGCGGTATATACCTGTACCGCCTCGAGGCAGGTTCCTTCCGTCAGACCCAAAAAATGATCCTGGCCAAGTAGATCATGGTCCGGAAAGCCGTTTGACGGTCTGCTCGAAATCAATGAGCTGTCCGGGATATGCTGCCGGGGGATGCACTGTTTTCCATGGTTCGTGGATGTGCTCCTCCGGCAGGCCGGCCAGTTCGGGCAGCCAGTGACGAACGTAGTCTCCCTTGGGATCATACTTGCGGGCCTGATTGAGGATATGAAAATACCGGTCCCGAGGATCATTGCCCACTCCGCTTACATAAGCCCAGTTGCCCCAGTTGGAATGAACGTCGTAGTCGATGAGCATGGATTCGAACCACTCCGCGCCCATCCGCCAGTCAATGCCGAGATATTTGCTCAGATAGGAAGCCACATTCTGCCGTCCGCGGTTGGACATATACCCCGTCGCGGCAAGTTCCCTCATATTGGCATCGATAAACGGAATGCCGGTTTCTCCGTCCCGCCACTTCTGAAAACGTTCCGGATCGGTGCTCCAGCTGCCGGGCTCTGATGACAGGCCGTCGCGATGGAAAAGCCGGGCGCCGTACTTTTCCATGATGAAATGAAAATAGTCGCGCCAGATGAGTTCGAAAATGAGCCAGTACGTCGAGACGTTTTTCTTCCGTTCGGATTCGTACAATTTCACCTGGTCATGGATTGTTCTGGGAGACAGGCAGCCGTTGGCCAGCCAGGCGGAGAATTTGGAGCTGTAATCCGGCCCGAGCAGTCCGTTCCGCTTGAATTTGTATTTCTGCAGCTCGTCGGTTTTCCAGAAATAATGATCAAGTCGTGCCAGTGCCTGATCCTCTCCGCCCCGGAATACGATGGCAGCTCGCGGATCCGGCTCTGTATACGTTTGCGGCAAAGCATGATCCAGCGAAGCCTTTCCGGTGCCGATGGTTCCCGGTGCATGTTCCAACGATTCCGGAAGGGGTGGAAGCGGCGGAAACTCAGGGGCAGGCAGCGCCGGCCTGATTTCAGAATATTTTTCCACCCGTTTGCGGAACTGCGTAAAGACGTCGGGCGTCCCGGAGACCGGCATGGGCAGGTCATCCGGATGAAACAGGGTGAATGACCGGAATGTGCGGAGGGAAATACCACGGGCCGAAAGGACTTCCCTTATAGCCCGTTCCGTCTCTTTTTCTTCCGGTGCTATTTCCTCCTGAAAAGTGACCAGCGAAATATCCATGGCATCACACAAGGATGCGATGATCTCATGAGGCCGGCCGGTTGCGACAAGCAGTCCGGAACCGTTTGCCTGCAAACTCTTATCCAGCTGAGATAGTGATTCACGGAGAAATCGCTGCCGGTGAGGGCCTGTTTTCGGAAAGCCGAACCGGGTTTTACCTGTCACCCTTTCATCCAATACATACAGAGGGATCAGGTGGCTGCCATTTTGTGCCGCATGCGTGAGTGCCGGATTGTCGAGCAGTCGCAGATCGTTTCGAAATAAGTGGAGAGTGATAGTCATCAGTTAAAATGGATTCATAAGTTCAGGATAAGTGGCCATGATAAAAATAATCAAGACTCTGACTGCCACAGGCTGTCATGGCAATCAATCCACCTCCCCGATAATCGCTCGGGCCAGCGCTTCAGCGGCTTCGGGATGATGACGCAGCCAAAGTTCGGGCTCGATGATCTCCAGCTCCATGACCAGCCACTGTCCGCGTTCATCGCGGACCAGATCAACCCGGCCATAGGCGGGCGGGGACGGACATGCCGCCATTGCGCGTTCAGCGATTTCCACCTGTCCGGATGTGGGCTTCCAGTGATGAACCGAGCCCCCGTGATCATCCTGTACCCGGAAATCACCGGGTTTTGCCACCTTTCGAACCGCATGGGTATACCGGCCGCCAATTACCATCAGAGTGATTTCGCCCGTATGAAGGACATCCTCAATGAAGGGTTGCAGCATGAAGGATTCCTGCGCCATGAGCGGTTCGATGGCGGCAGACAGTTCGCGGGCGTTGCCCCGGTCAACGCGCCAGGTGTGACGCGCACCACCGGATATGCACGGTTTGACAACAGCCTCACTCCATCCGGCCTTTTCCAGCAGCCGGCTGAGGTCGGGTGCCGTGCCGGCTTCCAGAAAAAGCGAGGGTACGACGGGGACACCCCGGGACTCCAGATCAGCGAGATAATGCTTGTCCATGTTCCATCGTACCAGCGAAGCGGGATTGCAGAGACGGGTTTGCGGTTCGATGCGATCCAGCCAGCCGGAAAATTCCGGAATCCTTTCGTAATAATCCCATGTGGTGCGGAAAACGGCACAGCGGAAGCCGGACCAGTCGGCATCCGGATCAGCCCAGTCCAGACGGACGGATGAAAATCCGGCCCGGGCAAGGGCATTCTGAAGCAGCTGGTCCTCCCGCAGGATATTGGCGACATACCAGTCGCCGGGCGGGGCGTCGGATCCGGCATATCTGCGGTCGGTGAGCAGGGCGATATCGGCGGAACGGGATCGCAAAACAGTTGGTGTCAGTTAATTGATGCGATTGTTCTGATCCGGGAAAGAATCATGGCCGGACCCGGTTCTCCACTTCTTCACCTGCCTCAAAGGCGGAAAGGTTATTCAGGGTCGTTTTTGCAATTTCATTCAGGGCCTCTTTCGTCAGGAATGCCTGATGGCCGGTGATCAGCACATTGGGAAATGCCATCAGCCGTGCGATTTCGTCATCCTCGATAACTTGTTCAGAAAGATCCTGAAAGAAGATATGCTCTTCCTGTTCGTATACATCAATGCCCAGTGACCCGATTTTTTTCTCTTTGAGCCCCTCGATCACATCAGCTGTATTGATGAGCGCGCCCCGGCTGGTGTTGATGAGCATGGGGCTGTTGTTCATCTTATCTATAGCCTGCTTGTCGATAATATGCTTGGTTTCGTGCATCAGGGGGCAGTGGAGCGAAATGATGTTGCTGTTGGCCAGCAGCTCGTCCAGTTCCATGTACTTCCCGCCCATTTCGATCACCTCTTCGTTCTGCCAGGGATCAAAGGCATTGATAGTACAGCCCATTCCACGCATGATCCGGCAAAAAGCCACGCCGATTTTCCCGGTACCGATCACGCCGACCGCCTTGCCGTGGATATTGAATCCGGTAAGGCTTTCAAGTGAGAAATTATTTTCCCGGACCCGGTTGTAGGCTTTATGGGTTTTTCTGTTCAGTGTCAGAATCAGCGCTGCGGTATGTTCGGCAACGGCTTCCGGGGAGTATGCCGGAACACGGAACACGTGCAGCCCGGCGTCATCGGCCGCCTGAAGATCGATATTGTTGACTCCTGCCGATCTCAGAGCAACCGCTTTGACACCATAACCGGCAATCAGCTCGATAGTTTCGCGATCGACCTGATTATTGACAAATACGCAAACCGCATCAAAACCACGTGTAAGCACGGCTGTTTCAGTGTTCAGCGCATCTTCAAAATAGGTGATTTCATGGCTGGTGCCGGAAAGCTGCTGATTGAAATAATATTTGTCGTACGACTTGGCCGTGAAGAATGCAATTTTCATAAGCAATAGTAACAGGTTTCATTTATCCGGGAATCATCCGGACAGGGCAAGCAGCAAAAAGATGACACATCATTTCTGGCTGCCTGTCTGATTACGGATTTGTATCATGGGCCCGGGGCTTGCCCGGGCAACATTGCTGTTTTCAATCTTATTACAACACTTTCGGCTCATTCGTTCTGCAGGGGTTGTCCCCGGCAAGCTTGCTTCCTTATTAAGCCGCAGTAATCCTGATTATCGTGCAAAGATATGAACAACAGGGTTGTGACAGTACTTCTGAGCGGACCTATCGTCTCTGGCTTAACAAAACTCCTGCCATGACCACACCCAGTCCAACCAGGTCCGTTGGCAGCAATTGATCGCCGAATGCGACCCAGGCCATGAGCATGGTGACGGGCGGACCCAGATAAAACAGGCTTGCTACCCTGGTTGCGTCAATACGGTTCAGGAGGTTCCACATCAGTGCGTATGCCAGAAGCGAAACGGCAAGCATCAGCCATATCGTGGTGGCAATGAATTCCGGTACCCATTCAACGGCAAGCTGTTCGAAGGCAATGGCTGGAATGGTCACCACGAGTGCGGTACCGAGGCACTGGTAAAAAAGGGCCAGAGGCAGCGGGAGGAGGTCATCATTGCCGGTGACTTGCATTCTGCGCCGGTAGAGGCTTGCCGCTGTGATGGCAATCACTGATCCGAAGGGTATGAAGTAGCCAAAAATGGACTCTGTATCGGAAAAATCGGTTCGGTAAAGCACGGCAATCATCACCCCGATGAAACCAATGATCAGTCCGACCCACCGGTGCAGCGGAGTGTGCTCATTGGTGATCAAACCGGAAAAGGCGCCGGTTACCATGGGCTGGAGTGCTACTACCAGGGCGACGATGCCCGCTGGAACTCCGTAATCAAGCGAAAGTTTCACGCACCCCAGCCAGACACCGTGTGCAAGGATGCCGATAACCATGGATGTAAGTGCCGCATTGCGTCCCGGCCAGACAAAATGTCCCCGTATCAGAAGCCAGCTCAGAAGCAGGAGCGTAAGCGGCCAGTATCTCCAGAAAAGCAGTGTGAACGGGCCGGAATTGGGCAGGGCGTAGTCGGCTCCGATAAACCCGGAGTTCCAGAACAGCACAAAAGCCACTGCCATAACCCAGGTTGTACTTCGCAAAGATTTCAATTCAGTATACGTTTTTTGATAATGCCTGAGTTGTTGACTGGTGTTTTAAAGATAAATAAACTAAAAAAAACGGCTTGCAGTTACATTTTAAATTTATTTTAAAAAATCAATGCAGAAATTTAGATAACCGGTTTACTTGTACTACATGGAACAGAGCAGCAGGGTTAAAGCAAGTGAGATGAATTGCTGTGATTCTCTATTGATTTAACTTTAACACCAAAAAAAGAGCTAATCCGCAGAATCGGAGTGAGAAATAATTATTGACAATACGTAAAATCGGGCAATTGTATTGTTTAAGGTTTTTTAATATTCCATCGGCTGCCTGAAACGGCGCAGCCCCTTACCTTCGCAGCCAACCACGTCTCTGGATGTCCAGATTGGTAAGCCCCAGCTCCTTTGCATGATCGACAACGGCATTGTACTCATCCGTGGTGATACGCCGGGAAATCTCCGGATAGTCGTAGGCCTTGTGCTGCGGATTGTACTGTGACATGATGTTGACATAGGTGTCTTTTGGCAGGTTTTCGGCAATCCAGTCCATGATCTCTGCCGATCCGCTTGTTTCGTTCGGCATAACCAGATGCCGGATCATCAGACCCCGGTGCATGATGCCGTTTTCATCCGGCTTGGCCACACCGACCTGGCGGTGCATCTCCAGGATCGCTTTTTTGGTGATCTCCGGATACGTTTCGGCCTGACCGGTGAGTTCCTTCGACAGGTCGCTGTCCCAGAACTTGAAGTCGGGGAGGTAGATGTCAATGACGCCATCCAGCAGGGACAGGGTCTCAAGACGCTCCCATCCGCAGGTGTTGTATACGATCGGCAGCCGGAACCCGTTTTCCACTGCCTTGTCGATCGCCTTCACTATGAAGGCAGGATAATGAGTTGGTGTGACCATGTTGACGTTATGGCACCCCATTTGCTGCAGCTGAAGCATCAGTCCGGCCATTTCCTGAATGCTTCTTTCGCTTCCGCGTCCGCGATGGCTGATCTCCCAGTTCTGGCAAAAAACGCACCGCAGGCTGCAATGGGCTAAAAATATGGTGCCGGAGCCGCCGTCTCCGACCAGCGGACGTTCCTCACCGAAATGGGGCATTGCCGATGAGATATGGAGTTCCGTGCCGGGTGACTGGCAGTATCCGGTCTCTCCGTCATGACGATTGACGCCGCATTCTCTCGGACACGTACGGCAGTTCTCCATCATGGCCCAGAGCTTGTCTCCCCGCTCTTTCAGCTCGCCTGTCCGGTGAAGCTTCAGGTATCCCGGTTCAAAATCAGGATTTATGGCCGGAGTCCCGTCGGATCTGCCCGGTGCCGCGAAACTGCTGCCCAGTGTTCCGAGCATGATGCAGCCCACACCGGCCTGACAACACATTTTTGCCGTGTTTTGAAGAAATGCGCGTCTGCTGAGGTTTTTATATTCAGAGGTATCCATAATAATCCTTGTCTGTTATTTATTTGGAACAGGTGCAGCGGTTTTCCGGTTACCGCCGGATACAGTTGCCATCATGATCAAACTTGTGAGCTTGACCAGGGCCACGGTGATGCAGGTGCCGGTCAGACCCATGACCGGAAGCAGAAGTACGCCGCCCAGGATGCCGCCAAGCCATCCGCCCAGCAAATCCGAGCCGTAAATCAATCCGGCCGTTTTGCTCAGTCCCTCCGGATTTTTCAGATAGAGTTTGTTGGCCAGCGGAAACTGTCCGCCTACAAGCATTCCGCTCACAAATGCAACGGCCAGGAACAGTATCCGCACGAAAATCAGGCTGGCCTGCGTGTCCGGAAGTGCCCGGGCGGCCAGGAAAATCAGCGGCAGGGCGATGGCAAAGCCGATGATGGCCGCCTCCAGGTAAAGGAACAGCCGGCGACCGTGCTCTTCGCCGGAAGTGATGCGGGTCAGAAAGAGCGCCCCGATGCCGGCACCCGCCATAAATGCGGCCACGAGCAGACCGACCCATGAAAACACGTGACCGTATGTGATCTGAAACATGAATATCACAACGAGACTGAATATCATCCCCGCAAAGCCGCTTGCAAAAATGGCAAAGGGGATGGCGCCCCGTGCATATGTTCCGGTTGCGAATCTGATCAGGAAGTGGATCAGCAGAATGACCACCAGCACCGGAATGATGACATTCAGCCCGATGCGGTCCAGCTGGTTGAACCAGGAGCCGAATTCCGGGGCATGCAGCGTATTCCAGTGGGCGATGTGATAAAACATGCCGATCGGCTTGAAATCGTAATTGATTTCGGTGGTGTGTCCGTCGATGTAGTTTTTGAACCATTGCTGCCATCCGGCATGCAGTTTTTTTTCAATGTCCCAGGGCACCATCTCCTCTGCAGTGATATCCCGCGCCTCAAGCCGCTCCATGAGCTTCATCATGTCCAGCTGCATGACCTCCTCTGAATCGGAGGAGAGATAAATGTGCTTGCTTTCTCCCGGACTCACCCGGACATGGGAAAACACGCTGCTGAGAGTATGAAAGACGTTGCTGTTGAGATCCCGGATCTCATCGCTTGTATAGGTCAGTGACCCGGGTGCTCCGAGGACCAGAATTCCATCCTCGCTTAGTCGTTTTTTGGCCAGCTCGAAAAACTCCCGTGTATAAAACCGGTTCGCCTGCAGATTTGACGGCTCCATCACGCCGATGAAAATCAGGTCATACCGCCCGGAGGTTTTTGAAAGGAACAGGCGGCCGTCCGTATGTTCCAGGTTCACCCGTTCATCGTCAAGCTCCGATTCTGTCAGGGGCGTCGGGTGCTTGCGGATGATGTCGATCAGCCTGGGATCGTGCTCGGCATAATCGATGTTTTGGACGGACGGATGTTTCAGCGCTTCGTTGATGATGCCGCCGGCGCCGCCTCTCAGGATAAGTATTTCCTGCGGATCCGGATGGGCCAGCAGCGGCATATGAACAAACTCTTCTACAAACTGGATGTCCGGCACCGGCGTGATAAGTTCGCGAATGCCATCCAGAAAGAACAGATATTGTTCGTCCCGCTCGACCACGCTGATGTTGCTGTAGCGGGAGTTTTCGTAGTGTACGACATTGTGTCTCTCCCACTGCATATCGACCGAACGGCTGTGCAGTGCGTCTGCCGGTCCGCCCGCCAGGGCGTATCCGGTTACAACCAGCAGAACAGCAAGGGCGCCCTTCAGGAATTTCCGGAACGTGCCGTTTATCTCTGCGGGACGCATTAGTGCCGCAGCCCGGGGCCAAAGCAGGTAGAGGCAGGCCAGGATGTTAATCAAGGCGATACCTGCGGCTATCTGGAAGGTATGCAGAAATGGAATGAGCAGAAATGTGCTGATGACTCCTCCCAGTACGGTCCCGGCTGTTTCATACACATAGACCTTTGCGGCCGAACTGCTGTCATTATCCGAGTACATTGCGTAAATGCGGCACCCGATGGTGAACAGGGCGCCGTGGAGGATGCAGACGGGCAGCAGGATCAGAAACGAGGAGTAAAACATGGGGAGCAGCTCCACATTTTCCCCGATCGAAACGCCAAGCAATCCTTTGAGGATGCGCGTGAAAAATATCGCGGCTATGAATGCGGCAGAGAAGAGGACCGCAATAATGGTGTATGTTTCGAGCCTGAATCTGGTTTTATCGGCGATTCTGCCGAGGGTGAGGCATCCTGCAGCTTCCAGAATCAGCCAGTTGGCCAGGATGATGCCGATGCTCAGTTCGATCCCCGCGAAGACGATCATCAGCTCACGCAGCAAAAGCACTTCGGCCACAAGTCCGCTGAAGCCCATCACCAAAACAGCTATGCGAATACGTCTGTGCATCGTCTTCACTGCAATATCTGTCCTGCCTGAAATAATGTATTTGACATCGGCCTGACAGTCAGACCGCTGCTGAATACCTTTTCTTTAACTGCCCGGAGTATTGCTGTGCCACCATTAATTAAAAAAGTAATAAAAGAGGGCTCATGAGTCAGCAATACGCACCGTCACAATACAAAAAAATGATTTTACTGATGATTGTACGTTCAAAATATAAATCTGGAATTATATTACGAACGAAAAAAGATGGCTGGCATTTTAAGACAGGAAAAATCCGGCTGCAAAATCTGCGATCATCAGATCCTGCAAAATGCTGTTGGAATAGTTTTTATCCGGTTTTCAATGGAGTTCAGGGCACAGAAAAACAGTGTACTGAATATAAAATAAAAAGCCTTGCAGATAGTACCTGCAAGGCTTCGAAGGTTATGGACTTTGTTATCTCCTGCCGTTCCCCCTGTGGGCTCTGTTGCCCGGGTTGAATTCCTCCGGCGGAAGCATGACGGTGTCTATTACATGGATGACTCCGTTGCTGGCCTCGATATCCACAGCAATTAACTCTGCGAATCTGTCTTCGTTGCCTGTAAAGAAACTATCATCTTCACTCATTATTTTAATGAATGAGCCTTGCTGTGTTCTGATCTGCTTCGAGCTGACCACATCACCGGACATCCGGTTGCCGGCGGCAACGTGGTAGAGCAGAATATCCGTGACCAGTTCCTTCCTTTCTTCTGACAGTAATTCTTCGGCAGTTAAGCCAAGTTCATCGAGAAGATTTACAAAGGCTTCATCGGTCGGGGCGAAAACCGTGAATTGCCGTTTGCCGCTCAGTACACCATCAAGTCCGGCAAACAGAACAGCTTCGACAAGGATGTTGAAATCATCATTATCAACTGCGATATCGACAATTGTGGAGCTGCTTTCCGTACCGGCGATGTTTGTCAATAATGCCGGCAAATTGTTGTCTTTGCGGAGATCCGGTCCGTCAGTGGTTTCACTGACGTTGGTCACATCACATGCACTCACAACAATCAGAAGTGCAGACAGAATGAAAGGGGCTAGATTTTTCATGGCTTGAATTAGTTATTATAAGTTAAGGGAGTGGTTTTTACATATGATGCACTGCACTTTTTCCAGAACCTCAGATTTGGCAGAATAGTTCCCGGTCTGATAGCGTAAAATCATGATTGCTATGAATTTACGCTAACAATGTGTTAGGGTTTGCTGCCTTTTCCCCCTTGATGGCATTGCATTGAGGCAAAAACGGTCCGGTTCACCATCCGGGCGTAAACTGGAATCCGAAATGAGTGCCCCTTTCGGGTCGCTGAAACGGATACGCCACATAGAATTCCAGCACGATGGCTCCAAGGATGTTAAACCGGCTGGAAACGCCTGTGCTGAAGACGGGTATGCGTTCGGAAGATTCCCGTTCAAAACGAAATACCGGTGCATCGTCACGAGTCCACGTCACTCCGCCGTCAAAGAACAATGATATATCGGTGGGGAGGAAGCGTGTCCTGAAAATGCCGAACTGTTCGGTGCCCAGCAGCGGCATCCGAAGCTCGATACTTGCAACGGCAGCATGTGTACCTACCAGCCGGTTCATCGGGGCATAATCCTCATCCTCTTCGGAAAACTCATCGGCCCGGAACGAAAACAGGTCGTAACCGCGGACATAGGTTTGTGAATTCGGGTAACCGAGATAGACGGTTGAGAACGGATCCTCCTCATCCGCCCAGTAATTGCCATGGTGGGCAATTCGACCCGCCAGCGTAAGGGGTTCGAAAAACAGGTAGCGCCGGGTATCGGCCATCAGCCGGAGAAACTGCACCGAACCTGCAAAAGGTGTAGCCTGCAGGCGGGTTCTGCGGCCCTGAATAGGTGCCGTGAATCCCATGTAGGAAGTGTCGACGACGTAGGCCAGTGAGGCGGTGCCGAAGTAAATGTTGTCGCGCGCTTCGAGATCCTCGCGTTCGGGATCATCGAACAGTCCGCCAAGGCCGGGCTGATACTGCTCCACCCAACGGTCGAATGTGTAAAGCGCGCCGCCAAGCGTGGTTTCAAAACGGCGGGTGGTGGACAATGGATATTCCAACAGCAGACTGGCCTGGTTCATGGTTACGCGTTGAACCATGCGGTTCAGGACCCGCGCTCCGGTTTCCGGATCCTCGGTGGCAAATGCGGTGGCAAATGTCTGGGGTGACCGCTGTATCATTCCACCGTAATTGATGCGATGCCGTCTGCTGATATACCGTGTCATTCCGCTGATATCCCAAAGGTCACCGCGAACTTCAAAGCCGAGGGCTACGGCGAGATCATAGTGATTGAAGAGGTCGGAAAAAAGCAGTCCGGCACCACCACCGGCCTGAGTTCCACCCGGTCCGCCGATTCCGACTCCGATCTGCGGGGGCATGATGCCGGTCAGGTTCCAGCTCCGCTCATAGTCCTGTTCCTCAAACTCAGTGTCAGCCGGCAGCAGACGTAACGACGGATCGGCCAGGTAGCCTGCAATGACATTTTCATCACGTGCATCGTAAGGAGGCAGAATACCGCCGGGCGCATCCGGGTCGGCTTCTGTATGGTCCATGAGTTCTTCTCCGTTCTCATCCGGATCAAAAGCGGCAATGTGGTAACGGTCTCCTGAAAATGTAGAGAACATCAGCGTGCCCGTGTTTCGGGCAATAGTCAGTGCCGGAGATTCATCCGTAATACCGGCAATGCCGGTACGGGTCTTCGTAACCCGGTAGTTCTCTTCCGTTGCAAGATCATGCCGGAACACATCCAGAAAACCATCCGGTGCTGCAATGAAATAGAGGCTTTCTCCGTCAGCTGAAAAACGGGGGTTGGAATAGTTGGTTTCACCGAAGGGGGAGAGATAAGTGATGCTGTCGCCATCGGCATCAGCGAGGGCCAGTCTGGCTGGACGTATATCCAGATCGTCCATGTCGGTTCCCCCGGGACCTCCGTCGGTGAGGAAAGCGATGGTCCGGCCATCCGGGCTCCAGTGCGGCTGCAAGGCGGAATGGATGTCATCCGTAATCTGATGCAGACTGTCATGTTCCAGGTCATACACAAATATATTGCTCTCTGCACCGGTAACACCCGAGACGGCAATGCGGCTGCCGTCCGGGCTCCAGGCCGGATCTTCCAGCGCCGGCAAACCCTCAAGGCGGATAGACTGTTCGATGCTTTCATCCTTCACATTCCAGATCGCAAGCTCATTTTTGCCCTCTGCAAATGTTATGAAAGCAAGGTTTGCACCTTCGGGATCCCAGGTGCCGCCGGAAGTTAGAAACCGGATGTCGTCAAGGTGCGGGTCGGTATGTACGTTGCCCAGATTGGCGATAATCTCACCGGTTTCGACACGGGCTACTTTGAGGTCAATCCCTTCCGGGATACTTTCGGTCAGAAATGCGACGTAATCACCATTGGGGCTGAGTGAGGGTGCCAGGTTGATACGGCCATGGCCTTTGTCCTGCGACAGGATGATCCGGCCCGTTTCATCGGCCGGGGTACGGTCTTCGGTAAGCGGAAGGTAAAGGTCACGGAGGGATTGATGCCAGTCGTTTATAAGCGCTTCAGCTTCAATGCCATATATCGAGTCGACGGCTGCTCTTGGCCCAAAAGCATCGACCGCCTGGAAGTAGTCAATGATGGTCTCATCTCCATAGGTGCCGCCGAGGTAGGCCATGAAGGCATGACCGTACCGGTAGGGGTTGTAGCGGTCCTGCCTGTCAATATCTTCAAACGTGGGAAGCTGATCGCTGAGTACGGCATCTCTCATCCACATGGCGGTTTCAGTATGGCGGCGGCCGATCGAATAATATTCAGCCATGCCCTCCATAAGCCACAGCGGTAACTGTCTGGTATTAATTCCGGCGCGCGCGGCAAAGTCGAACTGAAAGGAATGCACAAGTTCATGCCCAAGAACCTGATGGGTTACATTGTGGTTGGGCGCCAGCGGCATTACCACACGGTCCTGTGCCGGTTCCGCAAGACCCCGTACGCCACCTGGTATGAAACCCGGCACAATGTTGGTTTGCCGGAAATCTGCATCATCAGCATAGAAGATCAGAGGTTTGCGGTCGCCTTCTTCAAATTCGTGTCCGGTAACGCTGGACAGCCGCTCATACCAGCGCTCGGCCTGACGGGCTATCTTCGGCATGTAAGGCTCCATTTCCGGATAATAGTGGATCACAAAATGATCGGTCTCGATTTTTTTGTAATCAAAAGTTTCATACTGAATTTTGTTACGGCCGAACTGCTGGCTCTGAGCCAACGATACAAGTAAAAGAAGCGGAAGTAACCAGGAAACGGAATATCGGAATACCGGCAGGAGATTCATCGTCTTATAACTTGAGTACATGGTGTACGTATGCCTAGACAGCATTTGGGGAACATTACCGCAATCATTGCACCCCAAAGAAATGGTTGTTGTAAACCTTACAAACTTTTGGCTTTTCTTGCAATGATAGCCGTTTCAGCAGCCGGGTATGGTGATTCCGGCTGAATGTTGTCCGGGTGAACTATGTTGAAACAAGAGAAAGGGAAACAAAGAGTTTCCGAAAATGAAATAGAGTGTTATGGTCATCCGGGAACAAAAAAATCACCTGCTTTTGGTTACCCAGCCGGCGCATGCATGGCTGTCCGGGCAAATTGCCGAGCATTGGGGTGGAAACGGCTATGCAAGGCCGGAGCCATGGAGGGAGATGTGCCTGGCAGCTGCCCGGCATGATGACGGTTGGACCCGGCGGGATATGCGGCCTGTCCGGAATCCTGCAACCGGCGCGCCCTATGATTTTCGGAATATGCCGATTGGGGAGCATATGGATATTTGGGACCGGTCGGTGACACTGGTTGCAGAATCAAGCCGCTATGCCGCACTGTTGGTATCAAGGCATGTGATGAACCTGTTTTCCATGCACGATTTCTCCGGGGAACCGGATGATATTCGAAGCAAGGCGAAGCAATTCCAGGAGAAGCAAGAGGAACTGCAGCGGATATTGATCGCAAGCTGCAAACGGGATGAGTTTTACAGCAGTTTTCTTACCGATGACACCCTTGAACAGCATCGCC